>ERZ836877.1196-NODE-1196-length-40560-cov-3.243451_pt1 | contig 40560 bp, 32 predicted proteins | sample MGYA00519469_ERZ836877 | MGnify/ENA primary metagenome ERZ836877 (study PRJEB31850, sample SAMEA3708809) | human gut metagenome | biome: human gut; feature: human-associated habitat; material: faeces | place: China | collected 2014 ...
TAAATGTTTTAATCAGGAATCAGTATTAAAGCTTGCCCAGCTCGCGGAGAACGCCGAGGGTGACGTCCAGCTCGGCTTCCGTTGCGGGAGCGAGCGGCAGGCGGGCCGGCCCGAGCTTGATGCCCGTAACAGCCTCGATGGCCGGACGGAGCAGGGAGTTCGGCAGGATGCGGCCGTTCTGACCGGTGGTCTTGCAGAAGCGGTACATCGGAACGAAGAGCTCCTTGGCCTTCTCGTTCTCACCCTTCTCGAACGCCTCGAAGATCGCGCGGATCTCGTGGCCGAAGATGTGAGCGCCGCCGGAGACGATGCCCATCGCGCCCTGCACGATCGTCGGCAGGAGCATGATGTCGTCGCCGTTGTAAACGACGAAGTTTGGATCGACCTTCTCGGTAGCGAGGAAGAAATCGGTGACCTGCGTCGGGTTGACACCGGCCTCGTCCTTCACGCCGACGATGTTGGGGATGGCAGCCAGACGGCCGACGGTCTCCGCCTCGAGGTTGACGCCGACGAAGATGGGGATGTTGTAGAGCATGATGTTTGCCTTGGTGTTCTCGGCGATCGTCTTATAATGCAGATACAGGCCTTCCTGCGTGGGCTTGTTGTAGAACGGGCAGACGATGAGGGCCAGCTCGATGCCGAGGTCATAGGCCTTGTTCGTCAGGGCGATGGTCTCCTTCGTGGAGGCGCAGCCGGTGCCTGCAATGACGGGCTTACGGCCTGCGGAAGCCTTCACGGCGGTCTCGAACAGCTTCACGCGCTCGTCGAACGTCAGCAGGGAAGCTTCGCCGGTGGTGCCGGTGACGATAAGGGAGTCGCAGAGGTCGTTCGTGATGACGTACTCGATCAGCTCGGCATACTTGCCATAGTCGATCTCTTCGTTTTCGTCATAGGGGGTGATGAGCGGGAGCAGAATCTTGCCGTATTTCTTCTGGAAGTCCATTGCAGTATATCCTCCTGTTTTTGTAGGGCCCTCTGTTTGTGGGTTCAGAGGCTCCCTTAATTATGTTTTTATAGTGAACGTGCTAATGTGTTTTACAGTGGATGCCGCACTTCGGCGGGTGCTTTCCTCCCCTCGCCGGCCGGCAGCCGCTAATGCCAGCCGGCGCCGAGGCCCAGTGCCTCGGTTCCCGGGGAGATCAGCGCAGTTCTTTTACGTTGCCCTCTTCGTCGAAAATGACTTCCATCGGCTCCGAGACGATCGTCACATTGTCGAGCGCCTCGGCATCCGGGATCAGGGCTTCGGAAATATAGAATTCAGAAAGCGACAGGGTATTCTTGAGCCAGACGATGCGCGGGCCCTTTTCCCAGTCGCAGTCCGTGGCAGTACGCAGCGCAAACTGCATGGCGGTGCGGTCGCTCGGCATAACGGCGGGCAGGCGCACGGCCAGCGGCTCCGCCGCGGTGATGCCGTTCGGATAGGTCTGTTCAAAGTCGATCTTGCGGTACAGGCGCTGCGTTGTCACATCGGCGCTGCCGAGGCCGCCAAAGTTGCCGTGGGACTTATCCGTCAGGTCAAACACGGCGATGCGCTGGAAGAACGGACGGCTGATGCCGAGGACCGGAGAACGGCCCGTGACGTTCGGGTCCATGCCCGCGCCGCTGATATCCTTGCCGGTCTCGTCGACAAACAGGATGTCCGCCTGGTCAAACGGGACCTTTGCCATCCGGCTCTTGGCGTACTCCAGCAGGGGCGGCTCCTCCTCGAGAATGCGCCCGGCCGGGATGGCCTCGATGCGGCAGGTCTGGTGATAGGCATTCTCGATGAGGCCGATGGCAAACATGTTCGGCTTCTTCTCGATGATGGCGCCCGCGAATTCCTTCACGTTTGCGGCCATGCTCTTGAAGCCGAGCTTATGGCACTGATATGCGCCGTGCTGCTTGCCCATGCCGATAACGAGCATCTTGCAGATGCCGCTCTCGACCTCGCCGCGGAAGTCCGTGTGGGCCTTGATGCGGCCGACCGGGATCAGGAAATCCGCCGCATTGGCGAACTTGTCCAGATGGATCTCCAGGCCGCTCTTGGAGTGCGCGATCACCTCAGTATCCATGGAGGCGCGGATCGGAGCGCCCATGGCCTCCTCCGTCACGCCGTAGCCCTCGATGATGCCGCGCTGACCCTCAGCCTTGGCGCCCGCGTGGCTGCCCATGGCGGGGATGATAAACGGGTGTGCGCCGACCGACTTGACCTGATCGCAGATGGCGCGGATGACGCGGGCGATGTTCGCCACGTCACGGCTGCCCGCGGTAATGCAGACACTGTCGCCGGGCTTGATGCGGTCGAGCGTGCCCTCGCGGCGCATAGCCTGCGCAACGGCGCCCTCGATGTCATCGATATGGCTGTGGTCCATCTCATGACGGACGCGGACAAATTTCGGGATCTGGTTATCAGCCAGCAGTTGATCAAAGATATTCATGCGTTATCCTCCGCCGTGCCCCGGAAACCGGGGCACGGACTTCATGCAGTCAATTACGCCTCTTCGGGGATGAGGTAATCCTTGATGTTGATGCCCTTCTTGACGCAGTACTTCTCGATCTCGGCATAGGTCGCAGGGTTGATGCCGACGCCGTGCGCCAGAACGTCCTTCTCGGCGTCCGCTTCCTTGTCGCCGTGGACATAGACGCGGCTCTGGCCCTCGGCCGGCTCTGCATCGCGCATGCTCTGCAGGTACTCGGACAGGCGGCGGTTCGTCTCTTCCTTATCGCCGAACAGGGAGTAGTCAATGGCGGCGAAGAAGTGGCAGCACTTCTCCTTATCCTTCGTCACGCGGACGCCCTTGCTGACGGCGCCGTGGGACATGACCGCGCACATGATGTCGACGAGCAGCGCCAGGCCATAGCCCTTGTGGCCGCCGAAGAGCATTCCTTCGCCGCCCATGGGCATGATGCCGCCGCGGGTCTTCTCGGTGTAAGCGGGGTTGGACTTGTTGTCGCGGATGCGCAGGAAGACGTTCGGGTCGAGGCAGGTCGTGCCGGTCTCGTCAACCAGCATGCCGGGCTGCAGCTCATGGCCGATCTTGGCATAGACCTCCATCTTGCCGCAGGTCATGACGGACGTTGCGAAGTCCATGTGGAACGGATGCGGGTCGGCAGGGATGGTCACGGCGATGGGGTTCGTGCCGAACATCGGCTCGCGGGCGTAGGTCGGGACGACGAGCGCCTCGGCATTCGTCATGGACACGCCCATGAGGCCCTGCTTGGCAGCCATCATGGAATAGTAACCGGCAATACCGAAATGGTTGGAGTTACGGACGCTGACCATGCCGACGCCGTACTTTTTTGCCTTGTCGATGGCAAGCTGCATGCCCTGGATACTGGCAAGCTGGCCCATGCCGTCGTGCGCGTCGATGACAGCCATGCTCAGGCGGTCCTCTACGACCTCGGGCTTTGCATCGACCTTGATGCGGCCGATATCGATGCCGAACGGATAAAGGGTCAGGCGGTTGACGCCGTGGGACTCGACGCCGAAGCGGTCGGAGGTCAGGATGACGTCAGCGACCTTCTCGCTGTCTTCCCGGCTGAAGCCGTAGCGGATGAACATTTCCACGGCCAGCTCATAGAGCTTTTTATAATTGTATCGGGTATAATGGCTCTTGTCCTGCATGATAAAACACTCCTTTTGATCAGTAGTTACTTGCCCAGATAGGCAGTGCGGATCGACTCGCTGGCGAGCAGCTTCTTGCTCTCGCCCTCGTCAACGATGACGCCGTTTTCCAGAACGTAGCTGCGGTGCGAGATGCTCAGCGCCATGTAGGCGTTCTGCTCGACCAGCAGCACAGGGATATTGGCCTTTTCATTGACGCGGGAAATGATGTCGAACACCTCGTCGACGATGATGGGTGCGAGGCCGAGGGACGGCTCGTCCATCATCAGCAGCTTCGGGCTGAGCATCAGGCCGCGTGCGATGGCGACCATCTGCTGCTCGCCGCCGGAGAGGGTACCGGCCTTCTGCTTTTTGCGCTCATAGAGGCGGGGGAAGAGCTCATACATCTCGTTGAGCTTGTCCGCCTTTTCCTTCGCGCTCATGCGCAGGGTATAGGCACCCATTTCCATGTTTTCCAGCACGGTCATGCCCGGGAAGATCTCACGGCCCTCGGGGACATAGCTGATGCCGCGCTTCTGGTCTGCCTTGGCTTGCAGGAACAGCAGCACGAAGCCTACGATGCCGGCAACCGTCGACGCAACCAGAATCGAGAGCTTTGCCTCGGTGATGAGCATCGCATCCGTATAGGCGAGATTTGCCACGAAAATGGCCATCGTGAAGCCGACTCCGCCGAGCACCGACGCACCAAACATGTGACGCCAGGTCACGAACTCGGGCAACTTCGCAATCTTCGTCTTGATCGTGATGAAGCTGAACAACATGATGCCAATGGGCTTGCCAAGCACCAAGCCGCAGAACACGCCGAGCACGACCGGCGAAGACGTGACCGTCGCGAGGTCGAGCCCCGTCACCGCAACGTCGGCGTTGGTCAACGCAAACAGGGGCAGAACGAGGAAGTACACCCACGGGTAGAGTTTGTGCTCAAGGCGCGTGGCCGGAGGCACCGCCTGCTTGGATATCTTGCTCAGGCTCGAGACCGTGGTGATGTAGTCCTTCTGCGCCACGAGCGGCGTCTCGTCACCCTCGTAGAAGCTATTGGCCATGCGCAGGCGCTTGTTGGACCAGTCGAAGAAATTGTCGAGGTTGACGCGCGAGCCCGACGGAATGGCAAACGCGAGCAGCACACCGGCAATCGTCGAGTGAATGCCCGAAGAGAACACGCAGAACCACAGCACGCAGCCCACGAGCACGTAGGGTACGAGCGAATAGACGTGCATGCGGTTCATGACGATGAGCGCGACGAAGACGATGGCGGCAGCGGCCAGCCAGAACAGGTCGGGGCTCTCGCCGTAGAAGATGGCGATGACGAGGATGGCGATGATGTCGTCCGCGACGGCAAGCGTCGAGAGGAACACACGCACGCCGTTGGGCACGCGGCTTCCCAGAAGCGACAGGATGCCGAGGGCAAAGGCGATGTCGGTCGCGGTCGGCACGCCCCAGCCCATGAATGCCTCGGGGTGCGTCGCGTTGAACGCGAGGTAGATGGCGATGGGCGCGAGCACGCCGCCCATCGCGCCGAGAATCGGCAGGATGGCCTGGCGGATGTTGGTGAGCTCGCCGGCCGTCATCTCGTACTTGATCTCGAGACCCACGAGCAAAAAGAACACGGCCATGAAGATGTCGTTGATGATATGCGCAAGCGACATCTCGCCGTGGAAGGGCCCGATGCCGATGGAGACCTGCGTGTGCCAGAACTCGAGGAAGGGCCCGTGCGCTGGCGTGTTGGCAACGATGAGCGCGATGATGGCAGCCACGAGCATGATGGCGGCCGCCTTGGTCGAGGAGTGCGTGAACTGGATGAGCTGACGCAGCCGCTTATTGCGACCTTGCACCTCGGCGATGAACAGCCCGTCGGGGTCGGGATTATCGGGACCGGGAATGATGGGCGTGTCGGAGAAGTCCTCGCGCGCGTCAGTATCGTCATGTTGGTTGGTCATCAGAAGCTCCTGAGAATGTGACAGGGCCAGGCCCCTGTCACATTTCATGATGTCGTCTATTGGTGCCCGAGGTGGGAGTCGAACCCACACGCCCAGAGGACAACGGTTTTTGAGACCGTCGCGTCTGCCATTCCGCCACTCGGGCACGTGACCGGTATTATGCCATATCCTCGTACTGACTGGGATGCTTCTTGAAGAAGTCGAAACGCGGCGGTAGCTCCTTGAGTGTCTTGCTTCCCGCAGCGCGCTCCTCGTCGGTAGCCCAGAAATCGATGGGCTCGAAGACGTGACACCAGTTGAAGAAGCCCGCATCCTGTGCCCCGCACGAAGCGTCCTTCGGCTCGATGGCGAGATGCTCGAAGATGAGCTCGCAGCCACGCGGCACAATGGGATGCATGAGCAGCGTTGCGCAGCGTAGATAATGGAACGCATCGCGCAGCAGCGCCTCGACGGCACCTTCGGGCGCATCCTCGGCAAGCGCGTTGCGGCTCTCGCTTGCCCACCACTTGTTGATACCGCGCAGGAACTCGTCCATCTGCGCCATCACGGCATGCATCTCGAAGCAGGCCATGTGTTCCTCGTAAGCGAGCACCGCTTGCTCGCACGCGGCACGCACGTCCTCGCTCGGCCCACCCAAAGGCAGGCGCTCGTCGCAGTGCTTCTGCGCCGTGTAGAAGCACGAGCGCGCGATGCGGTTGAAGATGTTGGTGAGCAGCGCGCTTTCCTTGAGGACGGGATCGGGCGCCTTCTCGTTGGCGTTCGGGTCGAGTACCTTGGGCGAGAAACTCGCGGGCTTGACGCCCAGGCCCAGCGAAATCCAATGCGAGCGCAGTTGCTCGGGCGTGTAGTAATCGAGCAGCTCGGCGGCCATCGGCGGTTTGATCGCGCCCGAGCTCGAGGCCTTCTTGCCCATGAAGAGGATGTGGTAGTTGGGAACGAGCGTCGTCTGGCGCAGCTCGTCGCCCGTGCCATCGACGCGCGGCTCGTGACCGGCCTGCGTGCCCTGCCACAACGCCGTCTGCGCGACGCCGTAGAAGTAGATGTTGTCCTGTCCGATGAACTGGTAGACCTTCGCGTCATCCGAGCACCACCAGGTGCGCCAATCACTCGCATCACGGCCGCTCTCCTCGAGCGCCGCCTGCGAAAACGCGATGGGCGCCCACAGCGACTCCGGCCAGCACCACACCGTGGCATCCGGCAGCGTGCCGTCCAGATCCGGAGCCTTCACGCCCCACTCGATGTTGCCGGTCAGCCGGAAGGGGACGAGCGTTTTGCCCGTGCGGAAACGCAGGCCGTGAGCATGCATGACCTCGACGGCGCGTTCGCGCTCGACAATGCTCGCGAACTCCACGCCAAATGAGCTCTTGCCCTTCTCAGCCGGCAGCACGGAGTGCGGCGGCAGCTCTGCCTCGATGGCGACGAAGTCGTCGGCGAACTTTTCCTGAACGTAGATGATGGGCGGCGCGAGAAAGGACTCGACTTCGTCGACGAGCACCCGGCGCGTGCCGCACTGGCCCGCGACCTGCTCGATGTGCGCGGCGATGAGGTCATGGAAGCGCGGCAACTCGAAATACCAGTTGCTCACCTCGCGCATCTCGGGAGTCTCGCCGGTAAGCGCCGACTTGGGTGCAATGAGGTCGACCGGATCGTACTGGTGACCCAGGTCGCATTCGTCGGCATAGGCCTTCTCGGACTTGCAGCCCTGCACGGGGCAACGCCCGATGACCTGGCGACCGTTGAGGAAGGTGCCCGCCTGCGCATCGTAGAACTGCGGCGTGGAAAGCTTCTCGAGCCAGCCATTGTCGTAGAGGCGCGTGATGAAGGCGTCGGTCATCTCCTGCTGCTTGATGCCGGAAAGTCCAATGCCACTTCCCTCGTAGATGTCGAGGCTGATGTCATAGGCGTCGAGTGCGGCCTTCTGCGCGTCATGATTCATCTGCACGTAATCGGCGATGCTGCCATCGAACTCGCCAGCCTCGACGAGCTTGCGGTAACCCTCGTTGATGGGAGAACCGTAGCAATCGGTACCGCTCACGAACAGCACGTTATTCGACCCGATGCGATCGCGCAGGAAGCGGGCGTAGACATCGGCCGGCACGAAGACGCCGGCGATATGGCCAAAGTGGAGGCCCTTGTTACCGTAGGGCATGCCCGCCGTGACGACGGCGCGCTCGGGAAATTCGGGACGTTCGTGCACGAAGAAGCCTTTCGCTCGTAGCTGACAAATCGTTGATTATACGGCAAGGATTCGAAGAAGCGATAGCACGTTATAATTCCCCCATGAGCAAGATTGACACCATAGAGAGTATCTCGGACAAGCTGGCCGCGACCTCGATTTCGGTCGTGCCCAAGCGCTGCGTCTACATTCGTAACTGGCATTCGCGTTGCCGCAGCTGTCTGGCAGCCTGTCAGCACGACGCCATCAAGCGCTCGCTCGGCCATCTTTCCATCGACTCGGAGCTCTGCACCAACTGCGGTGCCTGCGTGGCGGCCTGCCCCACATCGGCCATGAGCACGACCGCGCCCTCGGCCACGGAAATCGTGCGTCAAGCCCGTATCTCGGCCGAGTGCAACGCCGGCAGCGCGGCGTTCATCTGCGCGCGACATGCCCAGACAACGCACGTCGACACTGACCGCGTCGTCGTGCTGCCCTGCCTCAACTATCTCGACGAATATCTCATCACCGGCATGTTCGCACTCAAGTTCAAGCGCGTCGTCCTCTTCACTTTGAGCTGCGAGGGGTGCGACATCGACTGTGAACAACCCTACTTCGAGGAGATGGTCCGCAGCACGCGCCAGGTGCTCGACCTGTGGAAGGTGCCCGGCACCTTCGCCACGCTCGACGAAGTGCCAGCTACCCTCGTCCTCGACAAGCCACGTGCGCAGGCGGGCGTCATCAAGTCCGATCGGCGCGAGGCCTTCGAGCAGGCCGGTGCCTCGGCAGTCGGATACGCCTGGCATGCCGTGAGCTCGGCCATCGGCAGCCTCACGGGCGAGGCCGCACCCGACCCCAACGCCCAGATCATCATGACCCCCGAGGAGCGCTTCGCTCCCGACAGCTACCGCAGCATACGCCTGCTCAAGATGCTCGAAACCATCGGCACGCACCCGCAAGGTGCCACCATCGACACGCGCTTCTGGGCCTCGGTCGATATCGATCCCGATCGCTGCAAGCACTGCGGGGCATGTGCGCGCATGTGCGTGACCCAGGCGCTCAAGTACCACGTCGATGACGAGCGACGCGCAACTCTTAGCTTCAGGCCCGCGCTCTGCGTGAACTGCCATCTCTGCCGTGATAGCTGCATCTCGCATTCGATGATCTACACGACCAAGGTTCCTGCAGCAGACCTCGTGCCCGACGTCGTCAAATACCTCTACAAAGACGAGGAGCTTCCCCAGAAGGGAAGCCCCCGCATCGGCCTATAACCAGACAAAAGCGCCCCGGCGACAATTGTCTGGTCGCGCAGGTCACAGCAGCGTGAGCGCCGTAACCTCGCGCGTGTTGTCCTTTTCGGTGTACATCACCGACACGCGTGACCCGGCCCGCAAGAACGGCATGTTCTCGTTGGCCGAAATACCCGCGATGTAGATCATCGGATCACCGGCGAGCTTGAAGTAGTACCGCGTGTTGCCATCGAAGACCACCGACTCGATGGCCTCGATCTGGCCATCCACCGAAGGCAGGATGCCACTTTCGGCAATGGCTCCCTCGTCGATCTCAACCTGGTCGTCGTTGGTAAGCGCCGCGATATAGGCGTTCTGCGCATCGGCGACCGTCGAACCCGTGCCGACAATCTGGTACTGCTGCACGTCGACGAACGCGTACATCTTGACCAGGCCAGCTGCATCCTTGAGCGACAGGAAGTACGTGGGCCTGTCGGCGATGTTGAGCAACAACGGGAAGGTCGCTTTGTAGCTCATCTGCTGTACCTGGCCCTCGGCAGACGACATGGCCGAAGACTCGGTCGCACCCGCGCAGGTGTAGTAGCGCGGCTCCTTGGTGCGCAGGTTGACGAGCGCGAATCCGACGAGCGACTCATCGCTGTTGGCGCTCGTCATGCCCGTATACATGTAGACGTCGTCGTTGATCGCGAGATAGTTGTATCCGCCGCCGACGCTCGAAGAGCTCTCGGAGTCATTGAACAGCCCCGGTGCAGGAGAGCCCGTGGGCACGAGTACGCCGGTCTGGCCGATGAGCGAGTTGATGAAGCCCGAGCGGTACTTGCCGTAATAGCCGAGCTGCCCGTAGACGAGGTCGGCCGTGAAGACCTTGTCGCACCAACTGGGCACCTCATCGAGCGCGTACTTCGTGGTCTCACCCGTGCAGGCGTTCACGAGGATGGCGCCGTCGTAATCCTCGCCGCCAAACAGGCCGATGCGCATCTTGACAGTGGGTACGATCCAGTACGGCTCGCCCTCGTCATTGAGCTCGAAAGCCGCCTCGCCGAAAATCTCGAACGGGAACTGGAAGCGCACGTAGCGATACAGGTAATTGTTGAAGTGCTCGCCCGTGGAGATATGCATGTAGTGACCCTCGGGCAGGCGCACGAGCTGCGTGTCCTGCGTGGCCATATTGACCGTGACGAAGCCGGGCAGACCCTCCCAGGTGTTCATAAGCCACTTGATGGGGTCGGCGTAAATCAGCGGTGCCACGCGATAGGGCTGGCTCTCGTAATTGATCTGGGTATAGGAATCGGCTCCCTCGTCGATGGCAAACTGGCTCACCAGGTCGCTCATCTCGCCGATGGTACGCGAGCCAAGACGCACGGCCGTATCACGATCGACGACGGGCACGCTCTTCATCGAAATCTCGGAGATGTCCTCGGCGAAATTGCCCTCCTTGACCTCGAGCAGGCTCGAATAGGCTCGTGCGTTAAAGAGCGGGGAGCTCGCGATCTGCCCGACGAAAATGCCGAGGAAGAGGAAGATGATGAGCGCGATGACCCAGAACAGCCAGCTGCGCTTGGGCACGGCGGACTTGTCGCCATCCGCCTTGGCTTGCTTGCGAGCCGCGCGACGCTCGCGGAACTTGAAGATGTAGCCGAGGCCCTCGCGGTTGATGCCATCGATGAAATCGGAGATGAAGCTGGTCGAGGCATCATGCGCACGCGGAACGCCAAAGCATACCGCGATGATGATGAGGCACCAAATCAGGAAGTTCCAGAACTGCACGCTCTGGATGTTGATGGGCGGGATGGTCACGTAATAGAGAATCCCGATGACGACGATCGTGATGATCAGCGGAATGACGATCGTCTTCTTCACGTTCTTTTCCATGCGCTTGCTTTCTCTTCGCGGTTGGGTGTGACAGAAGCCCCGTCCCCCTGTCACACCCTGTCAACTTATCTCATCATCATACACGAGCGAGAAACGTTTTCGCCGCCACGCGCCCACGATGCCGAAGCGTTACTTGCCGTCCGTGAGCCTCTTTGTCGCCGCCTCGATCTGGCGCTGCGACATGTTGGACGAGCCTTCGATCGAGATGTTGGCAGCCTTGTTGGTCTCGAGGTCGCGGGCCGTGACATGCACGATGCCGTTGGCGTCGATCTCGAAGGTGACCTCCACCTGTGGCTTCTTCATTCCCAGACGCAAACCGCCCAGCATGAATTTGCCCAGTGACGTGTTCTCGCTCGCCTTGGGACTCTCCCCCTGCAGCACGTTTATCTCGACGGTGGTCTGCATGGGCGAAACCGTCGTGTAGATGTCGCTTTTGGTAGTCGGCAGCGTCGAGTTGCGCGGGATGAGCACCGACATGACATCACCGACGACCTCGATGCCGAGCGAATGCGGCGTCACGTCGAGCAGCAACAGGCCGCCCACGTCACCGGCAAGCACGCCGGCTTGCAGGCAGGCACCGAGCGCGACGGATTCGTCGGGATTGATGGACTCGGAGGGCTCCTTGCCCGTAAGCTGCTTGACCGCTCGCTTGACCGCCGGCATGCGACTCGAACCGCCCACCATGAGCACCTTGCCGATATCGCCGGGACCCATGTGTGCGTCGGCCAGGGCGCGCTTGCATGGCCCCATCGTGCGCTCAACCAGATCCGCGGTCAGGCGCTCGAACTCATCGCGCGTGACCTGCGTCTCGAAGTGCAGGGGCTGCCCGCCATCACTGGCGAGGAACGGCAGGTTGACCGTTGTCGTGGAAACCGACGAGAGCTCGCGCTTGGCCGCCTCGGCGGCCTCGGCAAGGCGGTTCATCGCCGCCGGGTCGTGCGAGATATCCACGCCGTACTGCGCCTTGAAGCGTCGCAGCAGCTCCTCGACGAGGCGCGCGTCAAAGTCGTCGCCGCCCAGATGGTTGTCGCCGGCAGTGGCCAGCACCTCGATCACGCCACCGGTGATGGAGAGCACCGAGACATCGAAGGTGCCGCCGCCCAGGTCGTAGACCATGACGGCCTTGTTCTCCTCCTTGTCCACGCCGTAAGCAAGCGCCGCTGCCGTGGGCTCGTTGACGATGCGCTGCACGTTGAGTCCGGCGATGACGCCCGCATCCTTCGTGGCCTGGCGCTGCGCATCGGTGAAATACGCCGGTACGGTAATGACCGCGTCGGTGACCGGCTCGCCCAGGTAGCTTTCGGCGTCAGCCTTGAGCTTGGCGAGGATCATGGCGGAAATCTCCTGCGGCAGGTACTTCTTGCGATCGATGCGGATGGGCGTGGTCGAACCCATTTGGCGCTTGACCGACCCGATGGTGCGCTCGGGGTTCATGGCAGCCTGGCGTTTGGCGATCTCGCCCACCAGACGCTCACCCTTCTTCGTGAACGCGACGACCGAAGGCGTCGTGCGCGACCCTTCCGCATTGGCGATGACGACGGGATGCCCGCCTTCCATCACCGCAACGCAGGAATTCGTCGTGCCCAGGTCGATGCCGATAAGTCTGCTCATTGGTACTCCTCCACGTAACGTGCGATGAATGCTGCCGAGGTGGGCGTGCACAGCTCGCCCTCGAGGCGCGGCTCAGCCAGCGGTATGTGATAGCGCTCGAGGATGGCCGCTGTCGCCGGCGCGGGGATGTCGAGCACGCCATGGGCGCACTCGATCTTGCCGCTGCCAACCTGCACCTTCGATGCGATGACCTTGTCCGGATTGATCTGTTCGATTGCGCAGCACATGCCCAGAATCTCGCGCACGGTCATCCCGAGGCCGACCTCGTGAAAGTGCGTCTGCTCCACATCGCACCCGTGCACCTGGGCTTCGGCCTGCGCCAGGATGCGGTACACCTGCTTGGCCTCCTCCTTGGTCCAGTCACTGGCCACCGAGGTGCCGATGGCGCGCTCGACATCGACGAGGTCGTGCAGTTGCGCCTTGGCGGGAATGCTCTCGTCACCCACGACGACGCCGATATTGCCGCGACGCTGCTCGGGTGTGGCGGCGACAAGCTGACCGAAGATGGACTTGCGCGTCGCGTCGGTCGAAAGGTCGAGATACAGGGTCGATTCCATGGCTGCTCCTTGAGTCTAGCGAATGATGATGGGAATGCCGGTAGATACCCGGTCATATAGCTCGACGATGTCGTTATTGGAGAGGCGCACGCAGCCGTGACTACCGGGGGAACCCAAACCGCCAGTATTCGTCGTGCCGTGTAGGAAGATGCCACCTCCGCAGCTAACCGCAAGCGCACGCAAGCCGAGCGGGTTGGACGGACCAGGCCCGATGGTCTCCTCCATGCCCTCCGACCAGGCGCTATGCGGGTTATACCAAGTGGGCGCCGAATCCTTGTACGAGAGGAAGAAATCGCCCTTGGGCGTTGCGTAGCCCGACATGCCCGGCGTGCAAGGATAGGTCGCGACCACCTCGCCTTCCTCGTAGAGGCTCACTCGGCAACCGCGCGTGTCGACGAAGATGGCCTGCCCGATGGGCTGGGGCTCCGGCTCGCTCAACGTTGCCTCGGCTTGGATGGCCAGGCGATTGGGGTCACCGTTGCCAGAGGCGCCGAGCACGTTTTCGATACGCGTGACCGTCGTCGCCTCGTCCATCATGACACCCTGCGTGGCCTCGGCAATTACGAGCGCATTGGTGGCCTCGTCGTAGGCATAGCCGGCGCTCTTGGCAGGCGTGTTGGTCTGCTGCGCAATTGCGGCCACGCGGTTGACGAGCGCGTCATGGTCGACCACGCATGCAAGGTTTACGTCGTGCGTCTCTGGCTCTGCACCCACGAGCTCGCCGATCGTCGCGATGACGCGCACGACGGGGTTGTCACGATATGGGGCAAAGGCCTGCTCTACAGTTGCGTCGATATCAATGGCACCGATCTCCGACATCTCGATCGAATGGCTCGCATCTCCTGCACTCAAGGTGATCGTCGTGCCGATATTGCTATTGACACGCCGGGTAACGAGCTCGTGCAGCTGGTCGCGCGTCATACCGGAGATGTCAATCTGACCATCGAGCATGGTCGTCTCCGGAACAAATTGCGAACGGGTCTCCTCAACGGAGGCAAACGCGAAACAGCAGCACCCGAAAACGACGACCATCGCGGCAACGCATACGATGAGCGCCTTCTTCGCGGCACTCATCTTCTTTTCGGATTTCTTGGAATGCGCAGGTGAAGCAGGCTTTGCGGGCTTTACCTCGCTCTGCTTCGTGCGGTTCTTCGCATCGTACTTTCCGGCGTTAATCGCGACGGAATCCATCGAAGTGGCGGCGGCGACTCTCTGCGCATTCTTGAGAACCGTGCTTTTCGAACTACCTTTGGCCATTCACACTCCGTGCCTACGAGAAACCAAGTCCGTTGATTTTACTACGGCACGCGGGACTGTTCTCGCATAAAGCGCGTTCTGCACATTTTGTTCAACGAGACGGTGTGCCTGGCACGCTGTCTCGAATCAGAGTCAAATGGGGGTTATTAGAGGAGCATGAGCAACGCGTAGGAGACGACACCCACGACGATGCACCAGACGAGCGACTTCGTCTTGTAGCCGACCACGAACACGAGCGCTGCGGAGATCCACGGAATCATCGCCGGCCAGGGACCCGTCGCCCAGCTATCGAGCACGATGAGGTCGTTGGCGACCAGTGCCGCGAATGCGGCAGGCGGGATGAGATTGAGCAGCCGCACCGCATTGGCTGGCAGGGTGCGGCCCTTGAGCGCAAACACCGGAATGACGCGACAGGCGAGCATCGTGATTACGACCGATGCCGTAATGATGGCGAAATCAAACCAGCTCATGCGCGCTCACCCGGTTTCGTGACCGTCGCATGGATGTAGCCGGCGAACATGCCCGCCAGCGCACCGAGCAAAATCGCGGGTCCGGAAAGGCCCGTGAGCTTACACAGCAACACGCCCAGAACCGCCACGCCGACGGTGATGAGATTCGTCGTCGTGATCTTCTGCATGCACAGCAGGCAAATGAAGATCGAGGTCATGGCAAACGACGCGATGGCGGTCGGTACCGACACGAGGTTGCCGATGAGCGCGCCCATGACGCAGGCAAACGCCCACGACGACTGGCTACACAGGTTGACGACCGTGGCACGTTTCACGTCCCAGCCGCCGTTCTCGAAGCGCGCAAGATTGACGCCGAAGGACTCGTCGGTAACCGTCGCACCGAAGAGGAAGGCCAGGCGTTTGCTCGCTGACTCGCAATAGCGCGAGAGCGAAGCACCGTAGAGCATCTGGCGCGTGTTCACGAGCGACACGCTCAGAATGATCGAAAGCAGCGGGTTGCCCGCCAGCCACATATTGGGAATCATGTACTGACCGGCACCGGAATAGAAGATGACGCACATGATGAGGACCATGATCCAGTCCATCCCGGCCTGCTGGCACAGCAGGCCGCAGGGAAGACCGAGCACGATGTAGCCCGCCATGATGGGCAATGCGGCCTTGAGTCCATCTGTGAAAACGCTTCTGTTCATAGAACTCACGATGATAGCAGTTTGGAGACATGACGAGGGGACGATGGAGACGGGCCGCGGTTTCGGGCGTCTGGAGCAGATGAGCGATTGCCGCGCTGCGGGTGCGAGGACTGTCTGAGCACGCGATCTTTGCGTACGAGTTTCCCTAAAGGGACTAGCTTTGCGTCGCCGCAGCAGCTGCGCGGCAATCGCTCATCGGGTGCGAGAGCTAGCCCGGGATCGCGGCCCGTCTCCATTGCCGCAACGTTTTGTGCTCGAACTATTTGACGATTGTCACCCGTTAGTGCATTATTGGGTGACAATTCGACAAAAGGACGCTATCCATGACAAGACCATCGACTCGAACCATCGTGACCTGCGGGCTGCTTATTGCCCTCCTCGTTGTCTCCTGCCTCTTCACCATCCCGCTCGGTCCGGTTCCCTTCACGTTGCAGACCGCCGTCATCATTCTCATCTCATTGCTGCTCACGCCCGGTCAGGCGGCGGCAACCTGCGGCATCTATTTGCTCATGGGCGCTATCGGGTTGCCCGTGTTCTCGAGCATGACGGGTGGGTTCGGCAAGTTCCTCGGCCCCACGGGCGGTTTCCTCGTGAGCTACCCTATCGCGGTGACACTCGCGAGCTTCGTCCGGCGCTCCCTCGAACGCCGTGGCGTGCGCCAAGTCATCTGCGACGTCGCCGCCGCCATTTGCATCATCGTCATCGCCGACATTCTGGGTTGGCTCTGGTTCATGATGGTTACCCAGAGCGATCCGCTTTCGGCCTTTCTCGTGGCAGACGCGCCCTTCATCGTCATCGACTGCGCCAAAGCCGTGCTCGCCATTGCCGTAGCCGCTGCCGTACGCCCAGCAGTCAGGTGGCGACGGGCATGATACCCTGTATGCATGCAGAGAACCACGAAAGACCGCGTCCGCGAACTTCTCGAGAGGAGCTCGGGCACCTTTATCTCAGGCGCGCATATCGCCGAGGAGCTGGGTGTCTCGCGCAATAGTGTCTGGAAAGCCGTCAAGGCGCTGCGCAACGACGGATTCGAGATCGAAAGCATCACGAAGCGCGGGCATCGTCTCATCGCATCCCCGAGCACCTTTGACGCCGCGAGCATTGCGCGGCTCATCGACGACCCGCAAATCATCATCGACTTCCACGACTGCGTCTCATCAACCAATACGGTCGCCAAGCAGCTCGCGGAAGAAGGCGCGTCGCAGGGCACTCTCGTCGTCGCGAACTCCCAGAGCGCCGGCCGCGGCCGACAGGGCCGCTCCTTCTTTTCGCCGCAGGACACGGGCGTGTACTTTACGCTCGTTCTGCGCCCGCGCTTCGCAATCGAAGACGTCTCTCTCATCACGAGCTTCGCCGCCTGCTGTCTGGCTGACGCCATCGACGAGAACACGGACAAGCGTGCCCAGATCAAGTGGGTCAACGACGTGTTCGTCGATGGACGCAAGGTAAGCGGCATCCTGAGCGAGGCAAGCTTCGATGCCGAGACCCAGACCGTCGCCTACGTCGTAGTGGGTATCGGAGTGAACGTCGTCGAGCCTCCGGATGGCTTTGAAGACAGCATCGTCGGCGCCCTTACCGGCGATTGTACCGATGCGAATGACCTGCGTTGCCGCATCATCGCCGATACGGTCAATCGCCTCATGGCCGGCTACGAAGACGTCGGGGCGCTCCCGCACCTTGGCGCCTACCGTGCGCGCTCGATCCTCGACGGCAAGCGCGTTGAGGTCCACCGGGGAAACGAGGTTTTCGAGGCGCTCGTCATCGGAGTCGATGACGATTTCTCTCTGCGGGTGCGACTCGATGGCGGCGAAGAGCTCACGCTTGCGAGCGGCGAGGTGCACATCCCCTCGAGCCAGCTCGCACAATAAAGGCAACTAGTTACTGAGACAGTTGCTCTGAGCAACTGTCTCATTCGTCAGACGGGTGGGTGCTAGGCCATGCCAGCGAGCGTGACACCAAGAAGCACGACGCCGGCGCCGACGAGCAGGCCGGCAATCGTGAGCTTGGCGTTATCCGTCCTGATTGCATGCGGAACGAGCTCGCAGATGACGATGTAGAGCAGCAGGCCCACGGTGAGCGCAATCATGAAGTGCACGATGTGGTCGTCTACGGCTGTGCCAAGCATGAACATGACAAGACCACCCAGGAAGGTGGACAACGCGGCAATCGCCAGGATGACGATGCGTCGGCCAAGGGACTGGTCGCGCACGCCGGAGTAGATGATCATGCCCATGGGCATGTTGTGGATGCCGATGCCAAAGGCGAGCAAAAACGCCGCCGTGACGGACTGCGTCGCCACGCCATACACGGACATGCCCTCGATGATGTTGTGAACCGTGAGCGCAATCACCACGGCAACGCTCACATGCAGCGCGCTACCGTGCGGCTGACCGAGTCCGTGAGCGTGACCGTGCGCCTCCCCGTCATGGTGCGCCATCGACGAGTCCGGCAAAAAGCGGTCAAGCAGCGTTAGAACCGCGAAGCCCACGATGACGGCGACGAGCGTGAGGACCCAGCCGATGTGCTCGACGCCCTCGAAGGTCTCGGGCAGGAGATCGAGAACGAGCAGCATGACGATGGCGCCGAGGGCGACCGAGACCGAGAGTTCGCTCACGCGATGCTCGTTCTTGGCAAAGCCCGCAATGGCCGCACCCAGCAACACGAAGATACCGAGCACGAATGTGATGAGAAGTCCCACGTATGTCCCTCATGTCTCGCGTTTCACACCGCCCGCATGGCGGCTCCTGCAACGAGCCATATTACCCCAGCGAAATTCGACTTTGGTGCCATGTTGGTATCAAATACCCAAGAGAGCTATTCTGTAGCCAATCAGGTCAATCGGGAAAGCGCGGGGAGACGTGGACAGGGCAGCTCGCAGGCAACGCATCAAGCGCATCGTCGGCGCCATCGCCGGTGTCGTCGTCACCGTGCTCATGGCGTTCCTCTTTCGCCCCGAGGGACTGGGCGAACAGGGATGCTTCGTGCTCGCCATTCTCGCGGGCGCTATCGTCTGGTGGATCTGCGCGGTTCTACCCGAGTTCGCCACGGCGCTCATCATGGTGGCGCTCTTCGCGCTCATCGGCCAGATACCGGCGACATCGGGTTTCTCGTTCTTCTCCAACCCCATCTGGTGGCTGCTCGTTGGAGCGTTCTCCATCGGCCTCGGGATGAAGGAGACCGGCTTGCTCGAGCGCATGGCGCTCGCCATCGTGAGCCGCTTTCCCTCGTCGTTCACCGCCCAGGTCATCGGCTTCTTCGCCTGCGGAACGATTCTCGGCCCGCTCATCCCGTCCATGGCAGCCAAGGCCTCGCTGCTCGCGCCGCTGGCCATGGAGGTGGGCGACCTGCGCGGCTACCGCCGTCAGGGCCGGCAGGCGACTGGCCTGTTCCTCGCCATGTTCACCGGCGTGGAGACCGCCGCACCCGCCTTCATCAGCTCCTCGATCGTTGGCTATACCCTGCTTGCGATCTATCCGGCTCAGGTCCAGGCGCAGTTCGATTTCGTCCACTGGTTCGTGAGCGCGCTTCCCTGGTTCGTCCCCATGGCCGTGCTCAACCTCGTGGCCCTGGCCCTGATCTACCGTCCGCGACGCAAAGACGCAACCGCCGATTCCGAGCCTACCTCCGAAATCGCAGCCGAGCCGAGCGAAGACGAGCTCATGGCCAAGCGTCGCGAACTGGGCCGCATGAGCCTCGACGAGCGCCGCATGGCCATCATCACGGCCGTAACCGTTGCGCTTTGGGTCACCCAGAGCCTTCACGGCATGGCCGCCTGGATTCCGGCCGTCGGCGCACTCGTCGCGATGACGGCCTGCGGCATCATCAACAAGAGAAACTTCGGACCGGGCGTGGGCTGGGAGTCGCTCATCTTCATCGGCGTCGTGCTCGGTCTGGGTGATGTCTTTGCCCAAGCTGGCATTACCGAGTGGATCGTCGCCGAGTTCACGCCCCTCGTCATGGCACTCGCAGACAATCCCTACATGCTCGTCGTCGGCATCGCCTTGATCACGATCGCGGCACGCTTCCTCATCGTCTCCCAAACCGCTTTCATCAACATCTTCCTCGCCTTCGTCATTCCCATCGCGATTACGCTCGGCATCAATCCCTGGGTCATCGGCATGGCAAGCTACACGGTCATCAACGTCTGGTTCGTGCAGTATCAGAATCCCGTGTACCTGGCGGCCTTCTACAGCGTCGACGGGAAGATGGCGAAGAATTCCAAACTCGCCGAATACTGCATCCTCTACACCGCCATCGCCATCGTTTGCCTGCTCATCGCCGTACCCTTCTGGCAAATGATGGGCTTGTTCTAGCCTTGCACGCATGTAGCAACCCTTTTTGGGTATCGCTGTGCGCAGAAACCGCGAATGTCTAGGATTTCGCTGGCTTCTGACGTGCGTTTCGTGAGAGCCCTGCGCAGAAATCGCTCATGTCTAGGATTCAAGCCCTCTCGCAACCCTCATTACAGCCTCATTCGCTAGACATTCACGGTTTTTGCGCTCTAAGCCCTCGCTGTAGACCTCTAAGACCTAGACATGAGCGGAAAATGCGCAGGGACTTCTGCAGCATCCTGGACATTCGCAAAAAGTTTACGCACTCGCAACTATTTTCGTGGAAACACGACGAACGCGATGAGGTAGCCAACGACGAACGTGGCCGCACCGCCAAGCATGACGGGAAGAAACCCGACGGAATCGGCGACGAATCCCCACAGCGATGCTCCCAGCCCGACGCCCATGTCATTGGCGAGGAGAAACATGGCATTGGCCGCGCCCCAGCGCTCAGGTGGCGTGTTCTTGACCGCCATCGAGTTGAGCAGGGGGAACGAGAATCCCATCGACACGCCGAAGAAGAATCCCCCGACGTAGAGCATCAGATCGGAGTGCACGAACGCCATGACGAGGAGCATCGCGACACCGCACAGGTTCGTCATCAGAAACATGATGCGCGGCGGTACGATGTCAAGCAGTCTGCCACCCAGGAAGCGCGAGGCCGTCATCGCGATGGCGCCCACGAAGAAGAACATGCCGGCATTCGAAAGCCCGAGCGACTGGGCGTACAGTGCGGTATAGCTCAAGGGAATCGCAAAGCCAAGACAGATGACGATCATCGGCAAGGCACCGACAAAGGCGCGCTTCTCGAAGAGCGCCGCAAATCCCCGATAGCGACCTGCGTCCTCAGCCTCCTCGATGGTAGCTTTAACGTCTCCGTCTGCGGCTTCTTGAGCAAGCCCGCGGCGTTTCTCCTCGAGCACACGGTATTCCGAGGTCTCGGGCAGGCGCTCGACGTGCTTCTCGTAGTTGCAGCACATGACAAGGATGAGAAGCACCGCACCCACGCCAGCAACGCCAACGAACAGGCTCTCGGTAAAGACGAGCGAGCAAAGGAATATGCCGAAGGCCGGGCCAAATGCCATGCCAAGCGATTGTCCGAGCGCGTAATAGCCGATGCCCTCGCCCAATCGCTCGCAAGGCAGAACGTCGGCAGCTGCCGTCGCGCTCGCCGTCGTCACGCAGGCAAACCCGATGCCCTGCAGCGCGCGCAGCACGATTTGCGGATAAAAGCCGGGCAGCGGAATGGCAAGCGCCGAGCCCGCGATGAGCAAAAGCGCGCCAACGACCATGATGCGCTTGCGTCCTGTACGATCGATGGTGCGACCAGCGAACAAGCGCGCGATGGCCGCAGCAATCGAGAAGTCGAGGATAAGCATGCCGGCAAAACCCGTCGAACCCCCGATATGCGTGATATAGAGCGGCGTACCGTTGTTGAGGGCCTGGCAGGAGACGAACGCGCAAAACGCAATGGCGAGCATGAGGGTGAAGTCACCCGTCCACAACCGTGACTTCATATCATCATCTCGGCAGCGCGAACCACATGCTCGCAAAGCACGCTCGTCGTGACCGACCCCACGCCGCGTGGCACGGGCGTCACCGCATCGACGACGTCCACCACCTCGTCAAAGGCGATATCACCCACGAGCTTGCCATCCTCGGTCACGTTAATGCCAACATCGATGAGCACCTGCCCCGCTGAAACGTGCGGCCTGCCGATCATGGCGGCGCGTCCCACGCATGCGACGACGATATCGGCCCCGCATACAAGCTCCTCGAGCAGGCGCGTTCGCGAGTGCGCGATGGTCACGGTCGCATCGCGCTCGAGCAGCAGCATCGCGAGCGGCTTGCCGATGACGAGGCTGCGTCCGATCACGACAGCACGCTTGCCCGCCACCTCGATACCATAGTGATCGAGAATCTCGATGCAGGCTTGTGCCGTGCACGGGGCGAAAACCCCACCGCCGCCGGTAAACAACGTGCCAAGCGATTGCTCGTTGCAAGCGTCAACGTCCTTGTACGGCGCAAGCACGTTGCACACGCGTTCCTCGTCGATATGCGCGGGAAGCGGCCGCAATATGAGGAGGCCATGAATGGCGTCGTCGGCATTGACAGCCTCGACGGCCGCCACGAGCTCGTCTGTCGTCACGTCATCATCGAACACGAGGTTGCGCACCGTCACGCCCGTAAGCTCAGCGCGTTTCATGGCGCCGCGCTCGTATGAAAGGTCATCGTCACGCTCGCCCACACGCAAGATGGCGAGGCAGGGCGTCACGCCCTGCACGACAAGCGCGGCCACACGACGCATCACGTCTTCGCTGATCGCCTCGGCAACCCGTGGTCCCTCGAGTATCGTCGCGCTCATCGCAATCGCTCCTCCACGCTCGCAAACACGGCATCTGCCATCGGCAGATATTCGTCAAGCAGCTCGCGGGCCTGCGCATCGCAGGCCTCGGCATGCACGCGGTCCTTCATGAGCCGCGTGTTCACGAAGACGTTGAGGCTGGCCGCCTGCAGCGCGGCCTTGCAGGTGATGACGCCGCAGCCCGCGTCCGAGACGACGAGCGGGCTTCCCAGCGCGGCGAAGCGCTCGCACAGCTCGATGGCGCGGGTGCATCCACGCATGATGTCGAGCGGGACCGCGCAGGCATCGCGCAGGCATTCCTCCAGGACCTGCGCTTTGCGCGCCTTCTCCTCGTCGGTATTGCTCGGCAGCCCGTAGGCGGCCGAAAGCGGCACGAACGCCTCGGCGTCCGCCTCCACGAGCGCGAGCAGCTGCGCTCGCACGTCATCGGCATCGAGCATGAGCTCGAGCAGCTCGGGTTCCACATCGGCGTACTTGGGCTTGCCCACGGTGAGCGCGCCCACCATATGGCCCAGCCCCGCGCCGATGGCGCCCACGAGCGCGGCCGCGCCCCCACCTCCAGGGGCCGGCGCCTTCGAGGAGAGGGCCTCGACAAAGCCCTCGCAGCTGAGCTCAATGCTTTTCGTCATCTAGAACAACCCCGTGATCTTTCCGTCGCTGTCGACATCGATCTTCTCGGCGCTGGGCACCTTCGACAGACCCGGCATCGTCATGATGTCACCGGTCAGCGCAACGATGAAGCCCGCGCCCGCAGACACGGTGAGGTTGCGCACGGAGATGCGGAAGTCGCGCGGCGCCCCCAGCAGGGCCGGGTTGTCGCTGAACGAGTACTGCGTCTTGGCCACGCACACCGGCAGGTCGCCGAAGCCCTGCTCCTTGAGCACCTTGAGCTGGGCCGGAGCGTTCTCGACGAAGTCGACGCCATCGGCGTGGTAGACCTTGCGCGCAACCGCATCGAGCTTGTCCTCGATGGACGTGCCCTCGAGCTCGTAGGAATAGGTCATCTGAGAGGGAATCTCGCAGGCATCGACCACGGCATGTGCCAGGTCGATGGCACCGGCGCCGCCCTTGGCCCAGTGCTCGGAGAGCACCGCGTTGACGCCCAGCTCCGCGCACTTCTCCTCGACGAGCGCGAGCTCGGCGGGCGTGTCGGTCGGGAAGGCGTTGATGGCCACGACGACCGGCAGGCTGTAGACGTCCTGGATGTTGCTCACGTGCTGCAGCAGGTTGGGAAGGCCGCGTTCGAGCGCGGCGAGATCCTCGGTGTTGAGCTCGTCCTTGGCCAGGCCGCCGTGCATCTTGAGCGCACGCACCGTGGCGACCACGACGACGGCCGAAGGCGACACGCCGGCGAAGCGGCACTTGAGGTCGAGGAACTTCTCGGCACCCAGGTCGGCACCGAAGCCAGCCTCGGTCACGACGTAGTCGGCGAGCTTGAGCGCCGTGGTCGTGGCAATGACCGAGTTGCAGCCGTGCGCGATGTTCGCGAACGGGCCACCGTGCACGAGCGCCGGCGTGTGCTCGAGCGTCTGCACGAGGTTGGGCTTGAGCGCGTCCTTGAGCAGCGCGGCCATCGCGCCCACGGCCTTGAGGTCGGCAGCCGTGACGGGCTTGCCATCGTAGGTGTAGCCCACGACGATGCGGGCCAGACGCGCCTTGAGGTCGTCGATATCGGTGGCCAGGCAGAAGATCGCCATGATCTCGGAGGCAACCGTGATCTGGAAGCCGTCCTCGCGCGGCACGCCCTGCTTCTCGCCGCCCAGACCGTCCACGATGTGACGCAGCTGGCGGTCGTTCATGTCGACGGCGCGCTTCCAGGTGATGGACTTGGGGTTGATGTTGAGCTCGTTGCCCTGCTGGATGTGGTTGTCGAGCATGGCCGCGAGCAGGTTGTTGGCAGCACCGATGGCATGGAAGTCGCCGGTGAAGTGCAGGTTGATGTTCTCCATCGGCACGACCTGCGCATAGCCGCCACCGGCAGCTCCGCCCTTGATGCCGAAGACGGGCCCCAGGGAGGGCTCGCGCAGCGCGACGATCACGTCCTCGCCGATCTGGCGCATGCCGTCGGCCAGGCCCACGGACGTGGTGGTCTTGCCCTCGCCCGCCGGCGTCGGCGTGATGGCCGTCACGAGGATGAGCTTGCCGTCCGGCTTGTCGGCGTAGTCCTTGAGCACCGAGATGTTGTCGACCTTGGCCATATACTTGCCGTAGGGCTCGAGGTACTTCTCGTCGATGCCCGCCTGCGCGGCGACCTCGACGATGGGCTCCATCTCGCAAGCCTGCGCGATTTCGATGTCAGATGGCATGTGCCTCTCCTTCTCCTCGTCGCGACCCGCCTTGCGGCGGCGTTCGCGCGTTTCCTATCTTGCGTCGCGCACGTGGGCGACGCAACAGACATTCTGCACAGATGATACGTGTTTTTCCCGGCAAAATGCCGGGGCGTTGCTATTCCGATTCGTCTTTCGGCAAGCCGCCCGGACTGCCGTCGAAACCGATGTCGATGGGGATGCGCTTGGCGCAGTTGTCGCGCCCATGCGTGTAGTTGCTCCAGGCGCTGCGCTGCCAGTAGGTCCAGTCGTTGGGCGGCGTGATGTAGCTCGTGTATTCGTCGAGCTTGCCGGCGCGCTTGAGACGATGGTACGCCATGTAGTGCACGCAAAAGCGCGTTCCGCCCTCCTTCGTGGGAGGATAGACCTCGCAGTAGCCGTCCATACTGCCACCGCACGGGCCGTTGCGCTCGCTCTTGGGGCACATCGCCATCGGACAGCTGTAGGCCACGGACTCCAAACCGCAGTCGCCGCAATCGATGCAGCCGTAGAGGAAGGTCTTGCTCACGTGCTCGAAGCCATGCGAGCGGTTGACGCCCTTCTTGCGGTCCAGCCGGTCCATGTTCCAGGCGAGCAGCCCGTTGAGGCCCTTTCGCTCGACGATATTGCCCTCGTCGTCGTAGACCTGCGTGAGCGCGAGCTTGTGAAACAAGCGCGAGCTGCGATAGCCACCGAAGAGCTTGCGCCCTGAGATGTCCTCGTCAAGCGGCGCGTGCTCGCGTGTGTTGAGGCCGGTGGGCGTGCCGCTCTCGTCAAGCTCGGGCTTGTAGAGGTAGAAGCCGCCGGGCTTACCATAGGAGAGCTCCCGAACGCAGGCTTGCCAGTCGTCCTCATAGGCGCTCGACCGTTCGAGCACCTCGGTGACGGTGTCCGCATCCAGACCAACGCCGCCGATATGCACGCCCGCATAGCCCAATCCGCGAGCGATGGCGATCTGCTTGGCAGCGCGTTCGATGCGCTTGCCGCGAGCGTAGCCGGGCTTCTGTGCGTCGATTGCGGCCTCTTCCTCGAGCTCGGCCATGAGCTCGTCGGTGACGACGCAACCGGCAATCGCCCCCTTGCGCATGAGCTGCGCGGCACTCTTGGTAAGCATGAAGATATTGGCGATCATGGGCACGCTGTAGCCACGTTCCTCGACATAGAAGAGCTGCTCCTGCATCTTGCGCGCATCGAACCCCAGCTGCTGGATGATGAACTTCGCGCCGCAGATGAGCTTCTTCTCCAGCTTGAGGTACTGCGGGATGCTCTCGCCCTCGCGGTACTTATACGGATTGACGACGGCTCCGGGGAAGAAATGCGCGGGAGTCTCGCGCACGTCGCCATCGCGGCCGTGGTAGACGAGGCCCTCGTTCATGGCGCTCACGAGGCGCAGGGCGTTGGCGGGATCGAGGTCGAAGTCCGGACGACCCGCCCCCTCGAAGCCGGAGCCCTGGTAATCCCCCGACATGATGAGCAGGTTTTCGAGACCGCGCAGCTGCATCGCGTAGAGCTCGCCCTGCATCATGTTGCGCGAACGGTCCTTGCACGTGTAGTGGACGATCGAGGGAATCCCTTCGCGCGCGAAACGTCGCGCCACGGTAGGCGGACTGATGGCAGGGTTGCCGCTCGGGCAATCGGTGATCGAGATGGCGTGCACGAGGCCGGTTTCCCAGATGGCCTTCATCTTGAGGTGATCGGCCTCCTGGTAGGCCTCGAAGGCGCCACGCCCCGGAATCATCTCGCAGGTGACGACAAACTCACCGTTTTCCAGCGCCTCTCGGAACACGTTTCTCACGGAGATCCCCCTCCTCAGCCGTGCCCAGAAGTATACCAGCAGGCCCTGACCCCTGATCGTGGGAGAAGAAAACGGACGTGCCGGAGATGCCTCGGGGCCCGCCCTCTTGTCATTTCGACCGGAGCGGCCGCGAGGCCGCGGAGTGGAGAAATCTCTCCCGCTGCTGACGCCAAAACGCGAAGGGCGGGATTTCTCGACTTCGGCGCTTCGCGCCTGCGCTCGAAATGACAGACGTCCCATCCCGTCCCCCGATACGCATACTGCATCCGCAGATTGTGCGATTCGGGAGCCAGCGCGCGCGGTATCATATCTAGGATTGTAAGCTCTCGCAGAAAGGCGATCTCATGCCCAAGCGCACCGATATCCACAAGGTAATGATCATCGGATCCGGCCCCATCATCATCGGCCAGGCGTGCGAGTTCGACTATTCGGGCACGCAAGCATGCAAGGCGCTCCGCTCGCTGGGCTACGAGATCGTCCTCGTCAACTCCAACCCGGCCACCATCATGACCGACCCCGACATCGCCGATCGCACCTACATCGAGCCCCTCAACGTCGAGCGCCTCGAGCAGATCATCGCGCTCGAACGCCCTGACGCGCTGCTCCCCAACCTGGGCGGCCAGTCCGGTCTCAACCTTTCGAGCGAGCTTGCCGAGGCGGGCATCCTCGACAAGTACGGCGTCAAGGTCATCGGCGTCCAGATCGATGCCATCAAGCGCGGCGAGGACCGTGAGGAGTTCAAGAACACGATGGAAGAGCTCGGCATCGAGATGGCCCGTAGCCGCGTCTCGCACACGGTCGAGGAAGCCGTCGAGATCGCCGAAGAGCTCGGCTACCCGTGCGTGCTGCGCCCCGCCTACACCATGGGCGGCACCGGCGGTGGCCTGGTCTACAACATCGACGAGCTCAAGACCACGGTCGCGCGCGGCCTGGCGGCGTCCCCGGTCACCGAGGTACTCGTCGAGGAGAGCGTCCTGGGCTGGGAGGAGCTCGAGTTCGAGGTCGTCCGCGACGCCAAGGGGCAGCTCATCACCGTCTGCACCATCGAGAACATCGACCCGATGGGCGTGCACACGGGCGACTCGTTCTGCGCCGCCCCCATGCAGACCATCTCGCAAGAGGTCATCGACCGCCTGCAAAAGAAGAGCTACGCGATCGTCGACAAGGTCGGCGTCATCGGCGGCACCAACGTGCAGTGGGCGCATGACCCGGTGAGCGACCGCGACATCATCATCGAGATCAATCCGCGCACCTCGCGCTCGTCGGCACTGGCCTCCAAGGCAACCGGCTTTCCCATCGCACTGGTCTCGGCCATGCTCGCGAGCGGCCTGACGCTCGACGAGATCCCCTGCGGCAAATATGGCACGCTCGACAAGTACTATCCGGACGGCGATTACGTCGTCGTCAAGTTCGCGCGCTGGGCCTTCGAGAAGTTCAAGGGCGTTTCGGACCACCTGGGCACGCAGATGCGCGCCGTGGGTGAGGTCATGTCCATCGGTAAGACCTACAAAGAGGCCTTCCAGAAGGCCATCCGCTCGCTCGAGAAGAACGTTTATGGCCTGGGCTTCGTGAAGGACTACAACGAGAAGACCCTCGACGAGCTGCTCACGCTGCTCAACTTCGCCACGCCCGACCGCCAGTTCCAGATGTACGAGGCGCTGCGCAAGGGCGCGACGGTCGAGCAACTGCACGAGCTCACCAAGATCAAGGCCTACTTCATCGAGCAGATGAAGGAGCTCGTCGATGCCGAGGAGCGCATCATCGCCTGGTCCGCCGAGCATCCCGCGCAGATGCTGCCCGCAGACGAGCTTGCCAGCGCCAAACGCGACGGCTTCGCCGACCGCTACCTGGCCCAGCTTCTGCACCTGCCCGAGACCCAGGTACGCGAGGCGCGTCTTGACGCCGGCATCAAGCAGGCGTGGGAAGGCGTGCACGTGAGCTCCACGGCCGATTCCGAGTACTTCTACTCCACCTACAACGCTCCCGACAAGAGCGAGCCAGCCCCCGGCCAGAAGATCATGATCCTGGGCGGCGGCCCTAACCGCATCGGCCAGGGCATCGAGTTTGACTACTGCTGCGTACACGCCGCTTTCGCGCTCAAGAAGCTCGGCTTCTCGACCATCATCGTCAACTGCAACCCCGAGACGGTCTCGACCGACTACGACACCTCGGACAAGCTCTACTTCGAGCCGCTCACCACCGAGGACGTGCTCTCCATCTACGAGAAGGAGCAGCCGGTCGGCGTCATTGCGCAGTTTGGCGGCCAGACGCCGCTCAACCTCGCGAGCGAGCTCAAGGCCGCCGGTGTCAACATCCTGGGCACCAGCCCCGAGATCATCGACCTGGCCGAGGACCGCGACCGCTTCCGTGAGGTCATGGACAGCCTGGGCATCCCCATGCCTGAGGCGGGCATGGCCGTCACCGTCGAGGACGCCCTCAACATCGCACACGAGATCGGCTATCCCGTCATGGTGCGCCCGAGCTACGTCCTGGGCGGGCGCGGCATGGAGGTCGTCTACGATGACGAGACCCTGAGCCAGTACATGGCCGCCGCCGTGGGCGTCACCCCCGACCGTCCCATCCTCATCGACCGCTTCCTGCAGCACGCGCTCGAGTGCGAGGCCGACGCCATCTGCGACGGCACCTTGGCCTTCGTGCCCGCCGTCATGGAGCATGTCGAGCTCGCGGGCATCCACTCCGGTGACTCGGCCTGCATCCTGCCGAGCCTCAACATCTCCGAGGAGCACCTCGCCACCATCAAGGACTATACGCGCAAGATCGCCGAGGCCATGCACGTCTGCGGCCTCATGAACATGCAGTACGCCATCGAGGGCGACACCGTCTACGTGCTCGAGGCCAATCCGCGTGCGAGCCGCACCGTGCCGCTCGTCTCCAAGGTATGCGGCATCCAAATGGTGCAGGTCGCCACCGACGTCATCACCGGCGAGATCACGGGTCGTCCCAGCCCCGTTCCCGAACTGCGCGAGAAGACCTTCTCGCACTACGGTGTCAAGGAGGCCGTCTTCCCGTTCAACATGTTCCCCGAGGTCGACCCCGTCCTCGGCCCCGAGATGCGCTCGACCGGCGAGGTCCTGGGTCTGGCCGGCAACTTCGGCGAGGCGTTCTTCAAGGCGCAGGAGGCCACGCAGACGGTGCTGCCGCTTTCGGGCACCGTGCTCATCACCGTGAACAACCGTGACAAGGAGGAGGCGGTCGACGTCGCCCGCGAGTTCGAGCGCGCCGGCTTCTCCATCGTCGCCACGGCGGGCACGGGCGCGATGCTCAGGGAGCATGGCATCGCCTGCGACACCATCAACAAACAGGGCGAGGGAAGGCCCGACATCCTCGACGCCATCACCAACGGCGAGATCGACTTCGTCATCAACACGCCGTCCTCAACGCAGGAAAGCGCCGCCGACGACAGCTACATCCGCAAGGCGGCCATCAAGGCGCACGTGCCCTACATGACCACGCTCGCCGCCGCCATGGCAAGCGCGCTGGGCATCCAGGCGGTCAAGGACGCGAGCGAGGCAAGCGTCATGTCGCTGCAGGACATCCACGCCACGATCGTGTAGTCAGATTTCGACATACCGAGCAAAACAGGACCCCGTCTCATGCACGATGGGGTCCTGTCATTTCGAGCGAAGCCGCCGAAGGCGGCGCAGTCGAGAAATCTCACTATCTAGCAGCGTCGATTTCACCGCGAATCGCGGACGGGATAACCCATTCGCCATTACGTCGTCCACCCACACGCTGCAATAGTCCCTTTGCCTGCAGCTCGACAGTACGCGTCTTAACTGTCCTCTCAGAGATGCCAATCACCGCAGCGAGGCCCTTCTGCGTTATTCGTGGGTTATCTGCAATCAGACGAAGTACCGCGAGTTCTCCCAAAGTGCAATTCAAAGTGCAACTCTTGCACTTTGGAAACGCACTGCTTGCACTTAAAACTGTTCCGTCTTTTTCGAGAGCTCCATAATCGACATGCATATATCGATTCTTGAGCTGATGAGTGTCCCGAACAGGGCGTCTCAAAAAAACGGTCGCCCCATCTGAAACGCCACGGTAAGCGCCCTGTCATCGCACCGCAACGTGCGGCTGGTATCCTTGCGGGGCAATGTGAGTTGCACCGGCATGGAAGGGGTCGAGGGCCAAGGGGGCTTTCGACCCCTTCAGCATGTTGGCAGCAACGATTCGTGCCCACAGCCCCAAGCGCGAGAAGACCGAAGTCCACCGGCTTCGGTCTTCTCGAGAGAGCGGCGCGCCATGGACCTGAGGGTAGGGGGATTAATCCATGGCACGCCTCGGAAATGGGCATATCGCCTGCCGGAGGATCCCAGACATCCCCCGGCAAGGACAGGAAAATCACTTTCCGCCCATGGGGATGAACATCGTCTCTTGCGAGCCATCCCACCTCTCGCGGGCGCCGATGATGGCATCGTGGAGGTTCTTGGCGCGCGGCTCGACGAACTGCACGGCAAAGCCCAGATCCTTGCGCATGTCGGCAACCATGAACGAGGGCTTGCCCGCGTTGGCGCGCACCATCGCCTCGTCGGTACCCGTCGCACGTGCCTTCTCGAGTGCGTTCTCGAGGTCGGGGTAGCCCACCGTGATCACGTCGATGCCGAGGAAATCGCAAGCGTCCTGGGCTTCGGCCAGGCTGTCCACGAAGATGTGCACGTGGTTGAGACCGGGTTCCTCCTCCTTGTTGAGCTCGGTGAACATCGTGGGGATTGACCAATCGTTTTGCGTCACGACTTCAATGGAGTGACTACCCCACGCCCCATAGCAGGCATGGAACTCCAGTCCCTTGCAATCGACCTCCTCGCCGTGATAGAGCAGCTTGCCAAAGGTGTTGGTCGTGTAGAAGAACGGCCCTGATCCGAACAGGCGGTTATGGGCGGTCATGAACGCGCGCCAGTCGGGTGCGCAAAAGCCGAGCTGATGCACCCAGTCCTTGCCTTCGAAATAAGTCGAGTAATCTTTCATAGTCATGCATGTCCTTTCTTCTTGCACAAGGATTAAACGCCTCATGCAATGAAATCTAGTCGAGCTGCTTTGCCATCGTCATGCCAAACTTGCCACCATCCAAGATGAGGTCGACGCCCGTCAGATACTCCAAACCGGGTTCGAGCATGCGCACGATGAATTCGGCCATCTCGTCAGGATCTCCCAGCCGGCCAAACGCAGTGCCACGTTCGATGCCGGCGACCGTCTCCTCGGATGCCTCGCGCAACATGGGTGTGTCAAAGGCCCCTGGCGCGATGGAGAAGATGCGGCAGCCCCTCTTCCCGAACCGCCGCGTGTTCGCACGCGTGTAATACTGCGTGAAGGTCTTGGATATCGGATAGTACTGGTAGTCCTCGCCCATGGCACGCATGGCCTCGGGCACCTCACGCGCATCTATGGCCGCCTTGACCTTGTCGAAGAACGCAGGGTTGTTGGGATCGTCCCAAATCTCGCGCTCCTCGGGCGTGGGCTGCACGAAGTATCCCGTGATAGACGAGTAGTTCACCAAAGCCGAGCCCTCTTCGAGATAGGGCAGGAACGCCTCGACGAAATTGACCGTTCCCACCATGTTGACCTTGACGATGAGGTCACCACCGCCCGTATCAACGCCCGCGGCGTTCACCACGTTTCCCAACGGCGCAATCGAGACCGCATAGGCCGCGAACTCGTCGAGAGAGGCGCGATCGGCGATGTCGACCGTCTTCCCGTAGGCCTCGACGCCGTCGGCTTCGAGCTTGGCGACGGCATCGGCAAGGCGCTTCTCGTTGCGTCCTCCTACCAGCACGGGGCCAAACTTGCCCAGCGCCTTGGCAGTGGCAAGGCCCATGCCCGACGTCCCACCTGCCACAACTTGCAATCTTTTCATCTCGTTACCCACCTATCCGGGCGGCCGCAAGCACGGACGGCCGCCCTTGATCGAAAATCAAATAACCTACTCGGCTTCCACCTCGGCCTCGGTGGGCTTCTTGAGGAGGAACGTGATGAGGAGCAGGACAATCCAGGCGACCAGCGAGACGATCATGCACAGGCGCATGCCCGTCGCCGGGTCCATCGCCACAAGCAGAGTGAAGACCGCCATGCCTACGCCGGCACCAAGGTTCTGGCCCAGCTGGATGACGGAGTTGCCGAGCGTACGCAGATTGGCCTTGAGCATGATCTGCGGTGCCGCGGACTGCGTGACCGTCTGCTGCGAGTTGAAGAAGCCTCCCAGGAAGGTGAGGATGTAGATCACCCACACGGGCACGCCGGGCACGAGCACGAGCACGAAGGCGCCCATGATGAGAACACGCCACACGTTGCCAAAGGTCATAACCCACTTCGCTGTGTTCTGCTTGGCGATGATCCTGCCGAACACGGGCCCGAGGAACAGGCCGAGCACGGCCATGAGCGAAGTCGACAGACCGCCGGCAAGCGCGGGGCCTATCGTCTGCACGATGGGGTCGGTCGCGAGTGTGCGCATGATGAAGCCTGGGATGAAGAACGAAATCGACATCGCGCCAAAGTTATGCAGGAAGTTCGAGCCCGTCAGCACAAGCGTGTTGCGATCCTTGAGGGCGTTGAGCGGAACGATGGCGTCGTCCTTCTTCTTCCTGATAATGAAGACGAGCACGATGAGCGCGATGACGGACACAATGAGCAGCCCCGTGTTGAGCGGCGTGCCGAACTTGACGTAGCTGCTGCCCATGGAAAGCGCGATGATGAGGCAACCCAGGAAGATGGTGATGACTGCGGCACCGGCGAAGTCGAACTTACCGCCCTTAACGGCCAGAAATGCGACCTCCTCCTTCTTTACCTTGACGCCCATGAGAATGAGGATCGCTCCCAGGGCGAGGAAGGCGAAGAGGATGAAGCACCACACGCGCCAGCCGATCTGGTCGATGACCAGGCCGCCCACGAAGGGTCCGGCAAGGATGCCGATGGACATCATCGTGCCCACGAGGCCGAGGTACAAGCCCGCCTGCTTCTTATCGTATATGTCGCGAATCATGGTAAAGCCGATGGCGAAGACGCCGGCGCTCACCAAGCCCCAGAAGATGTTCGCGGCGATGATCATGAACATGTTGGTCGCGATGCCGCGGATGAGGAGCACCAGAGCGCCCACGACGAGCGAGCCGCCGGCAAGCAGCCGCTTGGAGGCCGGGTTGCGCGCGCCGATGAAGCCGTAGATGGGCATGGCGCAGACGCCGATGATGCCGCTGACTCCCTGGGCAAGACCGTAGATGTCCATGCCGCCGATGTCGGCTGCTGCGGCGGGCAGCATGACCGAGTTCGTGTTCGATACGAGCATGTTTGCGATGACGGCGAGATAGAGGCCTATGACCGTCATCATCTTCTTTGCGTTTGGAGCGTCCAGAAACGGGTTTCTCGGCTCCTCCTTGACCTGATCCATCAGGTTCTCCCTTCTTGTAATCCCACCTTGTCTTGCCTGCTAGCAGAGCTCCCCACCATCGACCACGAGATGCTGTCCGGTCATGAAGCTGGACGCATCCGAGGCAAGGTAGAGCACTGCGTTCGCGCAATCGGACACCTTTCCCGTGCGACCGAGGGGAATCTTCGCCAGAATCCCCGGCGCAATCTTCTGGAAGATGTCATCCGATCCTTCGGGATGCGTCATGTCGGTCTCGATGAAGCCCGGATACAACGTGTTCATGCGCACGCCCTCCGGGGCAAGAAGCTTCGCGACGCATGGCGTGAGCGCGCGTATGGCGCCCTTGGTAGCCGTGTAGGCAACCGAACCCGCGGCCTTCCACGCGGCAAGCGAGGCAACGGGGATGATCGCTCCGACGTCGTTCTTGGCGCACTCCTCCCAGCCATGCTTGATCATGAACATGACGCCATCCAGGTTGACACCCAGGACCTTGCGCCAGTTGTCCGTATCAAACGCTGTCTCGAGTCCGCCCGAAACGGAAAGCCCCGAGATTCCGGCGGAAAGCACCATGATGTCGAGACGCCCGAACGTAGCGACGCACTCCTCGATGGCGGCCTTGCAGTCTTCCTCGTTCGAGACGTCGGTGACACGGTATGCCGCACTGGCGCCGGCTGCCTCGATCTCCTCGACCGCCTTTTGCAGCTTGTCCTCGCGACGCGCCGTGAGAAACACCTTGGCGCCGTGTTCGGCGAGGACCTTTGCCGACTCGTTCCCGATTCCATGGGAGCTCGCACCCGTGATGAGGGCAACGCGCCCCGTCAGGTCAAAGGAATCCTTCATTTCCATCGCCTTTCCTCTCCATGTCCTTGTGATTTGGGTACATGTCGATTCCCGAACTCCGCGCTGTCCCTCTCGTGAAACGAAGGGACATGCGCGCATGCGTCGGGCCCCCCAGCTCGACATCTTCAAAGATGGGGGAGGTGGCGAGTCTATTCAATTTGCAATGATTCTGAATTGGGAACAATGCCAGGGCAGCTGAAACCGCTGGGCACGTTTGGGGAACACATCGCGATCATCCGCGCCCGATTGGCACAGATTAGGCGATTTGTTTCCTCACCCTGGATTAGTCCTTGGTCGATGGTGGGAATGTCGTCAACCAGAACTGCCGGGTCATCTCGTCATACAGCTTGGCAAGCTCACGGGGCGTATAGGGCAAGCCATCGCTCACCCACTTCTGTATGAACATGGCCTGGGACGAGGCGAAGAAGTAGGCTGTGTAATCGGCTTTCCGGATGTCTCCCATCCACTCGTAGGAAGTGAGAATGTCGATGTTGAGATCGTAGATGGCGTGGGTCGCAATGCGGATGAACGTATCATCCCTGCCCCTCATGGGGCCGAGGAGCCTGCCATAGAAAGCGGCGGATTCGTAGATTTTCTCGTAAACCTTCTCGTAGAAGAGCATGCTCATGTCAAATGCCTGCTTCTGCGTCAGCACCACGTTGAGGCTTTCGATGGGCTCGATGACATCCTGCTTGAAAATCGTGAGCAGGACATCGTCCTTGTTCTCGAACATGTTGTAGAAAGATTTGCGAGATACGTGGGCGTTTTGGCATATGTCCGATACGGTTATGCTCGTGTAAGGCCTTTCCTCGACCAGCTCTTTCAGGCTCGAAATTATCGCGCTCTTCGCATCCCCCATAGTCGTCCCCCTCGACTCTATGCCGCGACCCGTAACGCAGATTGGGACAAATGGACAGGTCGTTTGTCCCAGTTATGCCCACCACGCAACATTTCCAGACATGTTGCAACACGGCTCCGCTCAGCGTCCCACCATCCCCAGCGCCAGCGTCACTCACCAGCAGCAAGCGATTCCTGTAGCCTGTCGCAGCCGCACGTGCACCCTTCCGGATGCAGCTCATGCTCAATAGGCGTCTCGCTCACGACGTCGACCAGGGTGATGTCGAAGTTGAGATTCTGGCCTGCGAGCTCGTGGTTGCAGTCGAGCACCACCTCTTCGTCGCCCACCTCGAGCACGCGCACGCGCATGACATCGCCCTCGGGCGTCTGGATGCCCAGCATCGCGCCCACCGGGAGCGCCTCGCCATTGGGAAGCGAGGTCACGGGCATCGAGATGACGAGCTCCTCGTCACGCTGCCCGTAGGCGCGATCAGCGGGAATATGAATGCTGCGCGTCTCGCCCACGTCCATGCCCATCACGGCATAGTCGAAATCGGGCAGCACGACGCCGCTTCCCGCCACGAACTCGAGCGGCTCGCCCTGGACCTTCGTGCTCGCAAACTCCGTGCCGTCATCGAGCTTTCCGCGATACTCGACGATGACGCGATCCCCCTGGTTAACCATGGTGTTCCCTCATTCCTCTGAATTCTTCCCGTGCACGACGGCACCGGAGTACATGTTCACCCACGTGCCATCGCGTCGCTCGTAAAACGGCTTGAGCACGATGTGTCCTCCGTGCGACCCGGAGCCGTGGCACGCGATGACGCCTTCCTCGACGATGCCATCAAGCACGAAGACGTCAGCCTCCACCTCGTAGTAACGACGACCATCGGAGCCCAGGAATGCTCCCGAGCTCCGATCGATGGCCACGACTGGTATTTCACGCAAACGGGCTTTTGCCATGCGAATCTAGCGTCCCATCATCGCCATGACGTCCTGGATGCCCACGAGAGCGACGTCATCCGGCCACTTCTGGTGCACGCCCATGCCCATCTGCCGCACTTGTTCGAGCGGCGGATTGACCTCGATGTACTGCCCGAGCTGCTCGCGCGCGTCAACATAGGCAACGCGCATCCCGGAACCCGAGACCATGTCCATGGCGACCTCGATGCCGGCGGCGGCAAATTCGTCGATGGCCTCCTGCACGTCATCGACCCAGATGCAGTAGTGATGCAAGCCGTAACGTCCCGCCTCGGAGTATGGACTCGGACAATCGCTCTTGTCCTCGATGAGCTCGATCTCCATGTCACCGAGGTACCCGATTGCCGTACGCATCTTGACCGGTTGCTCGACGCCACGAATCTTGCAGCTCTCTGGGGCGTTCACACCCATGTCGATGAACGGGCCTGCGCCGAAGAGGTCGTGATACAGCTGCGCCGTCTCCTCGATGCTCTCCACGCTATACCCGAGCTGTCTGATGCCGTATTTCTCGAAAAGCTCCTTGCCCATGGTTCCTCCTCATGTGTGTAGATGCATTTGCGCTCGCGAAAAGAGCGGGCCGCCAGCATGTGCCGACGGCCCTTTGCCCCAGACTTACGCAAGCGGAATGTCGCCCAGGCCCTTGTCCTCCTCGAGCGTGCTCACCTCGAGAGCGGCCCTCTTGCCGCCCTTCTCGATCTCGACACGCCACTCGGCATCCGGCAGGTCCTTGAGCCAGAAGTCGCCCCAGCTGTCGGTCGCTGCTGTGACCGTTCCCTCGGCGCAGGTCGCGGTGACGGTCGCGCCCTCGACGATCTCCTCGGTCTCCGGGTCGTACACGGTGCCGGCGATGAACTTCTTGGGCAGGCTGCGGTAGTAGACGTGCGGATCGGTCTTGTACTCGGGATGGAGCACCTCGCAACCCGTCAGGTCGAAGTCCTCGGCCTCGCCAAACTGGATGACGTCGAGATGGCAGTTGTCCATGCAGCGCGGCGTGTGGATGGGCTGCTCGGGATCGTCGATGAGATGCGCGCAACCCGTGCACTTCTGCGGGATCTCCTTCTCCTCGTTCCAGTAGATGACGTGGTACGGGCAGGCGTCGACGATCTGCTTCTGGCCCTTGGCCTTGACCGGATCGATGATGACCAGGCCGTCATTGCGACGGTAAACCGCATCGTCTTTGGCTGCCCTCATGCAGGGAGCGTCCCCGCAATGGTTGCACAGGCGCGGCGTATAGCTCACCTTGACGTGCGGCTTGTGTCCGCGTTCCTTCTGCTCGACCTTCATCCAGAACTGGCCGATTTCGGGCTGCTCCTCGGCATAGGGCATCCAGCAGTTACCGCAATGCTCGTCCTTGCAGCCGATCTGGCAGTTATGGCAGCCGACGCAACGGGCAGCGTCGATAACGAATACCTTCATGATATGACCTCTCTCCTACTTCTCGATGACCCAGGACTTGCGGTTGATGCCGATGGCCGGGTCGTAGTCACGTGCGAACGCCTCGGGGTAGTCGCGCTTCCAGCCCTCGTACTCCTCATCGGTGACCTTGGCGACCTCGGCCAGGTAGCCCGTGACCGCAAAGCCCTTGCAGTGCTTGGAGACCTGGTTGCCCGGGCAAATGAGGTTCGCGGCACCACCGCGGTCCAGATGGGGGGCGATCGGGTCCACGCGGCTGCCCTTGGCGATGACGACGCTACGAGCCGTCACGCGCTCGGAGATGCGCGCACCGCACAAGATCGTGCCGCGCTCGTTGAACATCTTGACGATATCGCCGTCTTTGATGCCGCGAGCCTCGGCGTCCTCGGGAGCCAGCCACAGCGGCTCGTAGAGGTAGCCGTCCTTGCCCTTGACCTTGCAAGTCTCGATCTCGCGGAACCACTTGATGTCGTCACCTTGCACGTGCACGCGCCACTTGGCGGGATTTGCCGTGACGAGCAGCGGGTACTTCTTGCAGCGCTCGCCCCAGAAGGTCTCGTCGTGGGTCCATCCCTCCTCAGCCGGACCGCCGACGATCCAGCGCGCCATGGGTGTGCGCTCCTTGTCATCGGGGAAGTTGTCGGCCAGCGCCTGGCTCCAGAACTCGATCTTGCCCGTGGGCGTGTCGAGCGGGTACTCCTCGGGATTCTCGTAGAAGTTGCGCATGCCGGGGGCCATCTGCTCCCAGTTCTCCTCGAGCTTGGGATAGTAGTAGCCCTTTTCCTTGTAGGTGTCCCAGTCGATCTCCTCGACGAGGCGCGAGCTCTGGAAGGCCGTCTCGATCCACATGTCATCGCTCATGCCCTTGTCGATCTCCTCGCGCACGCCAAAGCGCTCGCCGATCTTGCAGGCGATCTCGAAGTCCGAGAAGGACTCGCCCTGATGCTCGATGGCCGCGGGCGTGAGGCCCGCATGGCGCACGGGAACCTGCGAGGAGGCGCCCATATCGTCGTTGTCCTCGAGGCAGGTCGTGACGGGCAGCACCAGGTCGGCGAACAGCGAGTCATTCTCGAGCCACTGGTGGTTGGTGATGAAGCACTCGACCTCGTCGGTGCGAATGGCGTCCTGGTAGTTGAAGCCGCCGTCCCAGCAGTTCATGTTGCAGGGCTTCTCCGACCACAGCAGATGGATGCGGTTGACCTTGGGCTCCTCGGTGGGAATGGGCTTGCCGAAGCGCTCGGCCATGGCCTGCTGCATCGCGAGCGCCGCCTGCGGGTTGCCAGGATAGTTGAACTCCTGGAACTGCTCGCTCGTCTCGACGTAGACGATGCAGGGGCTACCCCACCATGTGGCCTTGCCGGTCTGCAGTGCCTCGGCGATCATCGTGCGCGGCAGCGACTGCGCACTGGGGAAGAACATGCGGCACTGAATCGCCATGGTGAACGGTGCCGTGGTCGAGCGTGCGATGGTCTCCTTGGCGGTGACCTGCGCGCTCAGGTGGTACTGCTGCACGCCTGGCTTGCCCAGGCCCTGCAAAGCGAGCAGGTAGGCCGAGGTACGCGCAGGCTCGTGGCTATACGGCGTCTTGATCGAACCGGAACTGTAGTGCACGTGCGAGGTCGCCTTCTTGGCCGTGTTGCGCGCAAAGGCCTTGATGGTCCAGGCGGGAACGCCGCAGCGTTCGGCTGCCCATGCGGGGGTCTTAGGCTCGCCGTCCTCCTTGCCCAGCACGTAGTCAGCCATCTTGTCGAAGTGCACGGTATGCGTCTCGACGTAGTCCTTGTCGTAGAGGCCCTCGGTCAACCACGTGTAGATGACGCCGAAATGGAAAGCCGCGTCGGTATTGGGAAGGATGGGGATCCACTTCATGGTGTGGCATACGGAGGTGTAGTTGCAGAACGGGTCGACGCAGATCATCTCCTTGCCGAGCTTCTCCCAATATCCCATGACCTGCGAGAGGAACATGCTGGCGTAATTGGTGGTGAGCTCGTAGTCGCCCGCATCAAAGACGAGCATCTCGGAGTTCTGGCAGATGTCGAGCAGGACATTCCACGAATTGTAGCCCGTCTCGGGTGGTGCGACCAGGCCGAGACCCTTGTTGGCACCTGCGCCCCAGACGTGCTTGGCGCCCCAGTACCAGCCCTCGACCGAGTCCGGCGTACGCGTCTCTCGCGTGTAGCCACCCAGCTTGTCCATGAGCGTGGCGTGCATGCCACCACCGGCGTGCAGGTCCTTGGACTCGCGATGGCCGTCCTCGCCGATGCAGATCACCGAATACGGTCCGTACTTGTCGATAACGCGACGTAGCTCGGACTCGACGATGTCGAGCGCCTCATCCCAGCTGATTTCGACGAACTTCGATATGCCGCGGTTTGCAGAATTGATCTTCGCGGGGTCTCCGCCCGGCTCCCAGTCGACGCGCTTGAGCGGTTTGAGAACGCGGTTCTTCGAGTAGACGCGGTTCTTGTACGCGAGCGCTATCCAGTTGGGACACGTCTTGATGCTCGGCTCGAACACCTTGCCGTCGACGTCGATCTTCCACATCGAAGGCGCGAGCTCCTCCTTGGTGTAGGCGGTGTCGTTCCTGAATGGGCGAATGCGCAAGATCTTGCCATCCATGGTATCGACCGCGGTAATCTCACCGCCCGTTCCGCCACACGCGATGCTTTGGAGCGTGGTCTTGATCTCCTTCATCTGTTCTCCCTTTCCTCTTCACGATGCGACGAACGACGCACGCGGGGGGATTCGCGCATGGCTCGCCACCTTATGCATCCATCTTGGAAGAGTCGAAAGGGGCCTTCAATTCCCAAGGTCTTCGATTCGTCTTCGATTGGGAACAGTGCGCATGCATCGTGTACGAACGCATGACACATTGCGAGATTTGTACATTCTGAGAAGAGGATAATAGGGTGTGA
>ERZ836877.1197-NODE-1197-length-40556-cov-3.415644_pt1 | contig 40556 bp, 34 predicted proteins | sample MGYA00519469_ERZ836877 | MGnify/ENA primary metagenome ERZ836877 (study PRJEB31850, sample SAMEA3708809) | human gut metagenome | biome: human gut; feature: human-associated habitat; material: faeces | place: China | collected 2014 ...
CTTCGGGTCAATTGCCGTACCTATAGAATCCCTCACGGCTGCCTTAAGAAACCGCGGTACGGGCGACAGTCACGTCATCTGGACCTTAGAATTTCATAAGCCAAAAATGAAATTTCAGCGAGGAAAGGAGCAATTGGTAAGCCTCGCTGTCGTAGAAAAAATTATAAATAGGAGCAGAATAGGCGTCCTGTCAGAGACCCTTGAGGCCCAAATATACAAACTCGTATGTGACCAAAAATCTGCATGGCCCAACAGCGAGAGTTTTGAAGAGGCTTTCCATCACTACATCAGATTTGCTCATCAGGTTCAGTGCACGCTCATAGAGCTCGTTAAGCACCAAAGCATAGGCAAGGAATCAAGCTTGGCGTTTGCGACGGATGAGCCGAAAGACTTTAGGCTTGATGCTATTTTCAAACTGGCGCTCGATGACCTTATTTCCCTCTCTAGCTGTGTTTGCGACCTCTACAAAAGTAACGGCATCTTCGATGAACTCACATACGCCGACAACAAAACTTTGGCGAATTATTCTATCTACTACGGGCAAAAGAATAGCGAGCCCGCGCCCAATGAGGCCATCATCTCGCCTGTATCCGAATCCGAGATTGTATGCTCCTATGACCCTGTTCAAGTTCAAACTCCCGTCAGGGTCTACCCAACACCCAAGACGCTCCGTGAGCTGTTGCACTATATCTTTAGGTTCGACGATTTTCGCGAGGGCCAATACCGCGCTCTTATCCGAGCATTGAATCGAGAGGACACAATTGTTCTTTTGCCAACTGGAAGCGGCAAGTCTGTCGTCTTTCAGCTTCTCGCCCTCATCACGCCGGGAACCGCGTTTATCATTTCGCCCATCGTGTCTCTAATCGAGGATCAAGTGCAAAACCTCAGGCTGCGGGGCATCGACCGCATCGTGGGCTTGACGGGAGAATCAGAAGACAAGCGGGGCATTGAGCATAGACTCGCCACCGGCCAGTACATCATGTGCTACTCATCTCCCGAGCGATTTCAGATACAAAGCTTCATAGATAGCGTACAAAACTACGCGAGAGAAAACCTCGTTTCCGTCATAGCCATAGATGAGGCGCACTGCGTAAGTGAATGGGGTCATGACTTCAGAACGTCCTATCTGAGCCTTGCCCAGAACTGCCGCGCCATATGCCGCACCAAAGAGCATGTCCCGCCACTGCTAGCATTAACAGGAACTGCATCCACGAGCGTACTTATTGATATGAAACGCGACCTTGGTATCGACGCGCCGGACGCCTGCATCAAGCCAAAGACGTTTGACAGACCAGAATTGCATTATCGTATTATCAAGAAAAAAAGCAGCGATAAATTAGATGCTCTAGATGAGATTTTACAAGTGCGTCTACCAAAAGACCTCGGCCTATCTGCCGAGGAATTATGCGTGCATTCTGGAGATGCGAACACCAACAGCGGGATAGTCTTCTGTCAAAACGTAAACGGCCCGTATGGAATTATGAACACTGCGAGGGCAATTGAATACGGGCATTACGGCGTCTGGGATTATCTTGATATGAAATATCCGGGCGAGTGCACATATTACTGCGGAGGAAAACCAAAACGTTTTGCTGGTCCAGACTGGACAAAAACGAAAGCAGAACACGCTCTTCGATTCAAGAACAATGAAGCAAGCATTATGGTCGCGACAAAAGCATTCGGCATGGGAATCGATAAGCCAAATGTTCGGTGGATTGTCCACTACGGCATGCCGAGCAGCTTAGAGTCCTATTACCAAGAGGTTGGCAGAGCCGCAAGGGACGGAAAAGACTCCTACGCATACCTTATTTTGTCGGACGATTTCCCGTCGATTAACGATACGATTCTCGACCCAGTTGAGACAAGCCTAGCCCAAATCGATGAGATTGAGGAAACCAAGGGCAAGTGGGATGGCGATGATATAAGCCGTAGTCTTTATTTTCATCAAGAAACGTTCTCTGGCATCGAAGAAGAGATGCGCACCGTTCGTGCTGTCTTTAATGAATGCACAAGCGAAAACTTCTATGACAAGCGATGGCATGTCGATTTCTCTTCTTCCAACAAAAACACTCTTGAGCGTGCAGTCTATCGCTTGACCCTATTAGGAGCCTTCAAAGGATATGCAATTGAGTATAGGGGATATGAAGGCGGAAAGTTCATCATTGAACCTACCCCGGCAGGAGGAGAAGTCCTCAGAAAGGCAGTTACAGATAACTATTTGTCTTACATTCGCTCGTACCAATCTGATTCAGTTTTTTTGGAAGCCGCGAAGAACAACCTGGAAAAGGCGGTTTCCGATGTCGGCGATGATCGCGAGTTCATATTAGGCGTGCTGGAGCACATGCTGGTCAACTTCACGTACAAAATCATAGAAGAGGGTCGTAGAAGGGCCCTGATGACAATATTGGCCACAGCTAGGTCCGCGTCTAGAATTCCTTACACCAAAGACGCAGAGGACTATTTCAGAAATCAAATAGCTGCATATTTAACAACGAACGACGATAACGAGGACGATGGCATTGGTGCCATACTCTATGATGCAACGGATGTCTCCAAACTACTCGCGGTCATAGAAAACGCAAAGTGCGCCAAAGAAGAGCTTCCCGTATCAAGACAAGCACTCAGGCTGCTCGAGGATTATCCCCAGCACTACGGGCTCTATTTCATTCTTGCGGCTCTTCAGGCACTTCAGTCCGAACGCGAAGAGGCTGTTCGCTCCATAAATGCCATGATTCGTTTTGGCGTAGAGAGCTACGGCCTTGCGCCAGAAAACTGCGTTGCCGACTTTCTTTTGTTTCTAGATGGAAGCTCTGGCACAGATGTTCATATTGAGGTTTTCGACAGCATCTTGTTAACCATGTCGATGGCCCTGGATAAACCATATGCTGATCTGCTTAGTGAGCTTGCCTGCGAGAATGCAATACAAATTCGGAGTCTTATCCAAATTGATGCCATGATGGGGTCTATTGCCGAAAGGATGACATGGACAATAGCGAATACAAGGAAATAGAGAGCAGAGCGCTTAATATAGTAAGCACGCTCAATGCTCTCAAAGAGGAAATAGCGGAGTATAAGCAGGCGAAGACCGAAGCCAACAGAAAACTAAACTCCCTCGATAACTTAGTCAACTCAATAACGAGCGCCACAAATGAGCTTGCTGAAACAGCCCGGCAAATTGGGGCCAGTGATTACCGCGCTTTCCATGAGGAGCTCTTTGCCGACATTACCTCATTATCAGAAAACTGCAGCTCTCTAGAAGCGCAAACAAAGTCATTACCTGAATCGCTTAAGGGCGCCATAGCCGAACAGAGCAAAAAACAGGATGAGTCCCGCAATGCTTTTTTGGTATCTCTCGACGAGCGCCTTCAAGCAGAAACCAAAAGCATCGAATCACTTCGAGAGAAGATCACTGGCGTATGCGCGCAGATCGATACGCATGCTTCCGAACTTCCAGACTTGCTGAGTGGAGCACTCGCCGAGCACGCAAAGCGACAAAAAGATCGTGACTCGTACATCACGAAGGCCCTCGAGCGAATGGTAGAGACAAACCGCAACAGGGATGCAAAATTACTCGAACGCATCGAAAACCTCGAAATTGTTATCTCGAGGATAGATCGAAACACCCAAAAAGGATTTGGCAAAGAAAAGGGGTAGCCTTGGCAAGGATAAACAAAGCGATACGGCCTTTTTTTGCTGCTTCAAAAGAGCCGGGCCAAGCCCATTTTGAAGATGAGATTGAATTCGATTGGCACAGCGGTATGAGCTGGCAGGTTCGCCAAAGGTCGAGCGATAGTCTGCGTGAGATGATATTGGCCAAATATTCTGAAAAAGGATTAAAGAGCGAAGAAATACTTGAGGTCTCGACAGCATCTCATGATTACGAGGTCGGACGAGCGCTTTCCGCGATGAATCTTATCCTTGAGAATCCTGATACTTTGGACGCCTATCCTGTTGAAAACTGGTTTCAATCGTCAAAAGTATTCTCCAAAGATGGTAAGGAGTACGGTCCTTATCCAGAGTTGTTGAATATAAGACTTGCGAAGCGATACATAAACCCTCGCCCCGACAAAAAGACTTCTGAGCAGCTAAAAGATGATCAGAACTTCATCAGAATCCAAAACGAAATACGAGGGGCATCCATGAGCTGCTTTATGTTCAATAGGCAAGAGTATCCTCTTACTCCAAAAAGCGCTTTCTATGACTACCTGTATGTAAGCGCCCTTACCCAACCGCGCAACGCCGACCTTGCACGGAGTCTGCTTTCCTACAGAGTTTTTACGGACATCATGTTCAATCCTAGCTCAGGGAAAAAGCGTCGCTTCAACACTCAGGCGAGGAGCTGCGCAATTTATGTTTCCCTATCCAAAAGAGGGCTGCTCGATGAAAAGAAAATGCCACCCTTTGATACGTTTCTCGCAATGGTCGAGTATGAGTCTGAGGAAAACCAGGGACATAACGAAATACAAGAGACCCTGCAGCTTTAGCGCCACTTAGAAGTATGTATGAACTATGCCAGAGGCAAAATGGGAGAAGACCCTGTAATGAATGCGATTAAACTTACTGATCAACAACAAAGTGCAGTTAACGCTGCCGTTGACGCGAAAAAAAGATCTAAGCCAATCGCAATCTCTGGTCCAGCGGGGAGTGGTAAAACACTGGTCGCTATTGAAATCGCTCGTCAGCTCTCTGCACAAACTGAGCTCCTCTTTGATGATGTCGGCTCGTCGCGGACCACTTCAGCACTTCAGCAAGATGGGAAGGGCGCTCATGATAGCCTCACATATCTTGTTACATACACCAACCAGCTAAAAGAATATGTCGAAGAACAATTGGGCGGAGCGGAAGCTGCTCGACAAAGTGGCATTGTCGTTCAAACAGTTCACAAGTATCTAAAGGATTACCTCAAAGATAATAACGTCGAGATTGTATACAACGGAGGCAGAAAAAAGGATATCAAGAAACGCGACGTCTTTCTGCAAGATTATGTTGAGAAGAACAAGGTAAGGCTTAGGCTTACCGGCAGTCTCGGTGACCCTCGATTTTTGGACGAGGAAATCGGATGGATGCTTGGACGTGGCATAAGAGGGCGAGAAGCCTACCTCAATGAATCACGTACGGGGCGACGCACAAGACTTTCAACCAAGCAGCGTGAGACTGTAATTACGATTCTTCGCGACTATATAAGTTACCTTCAGGGTAGCGGGACACGCGAGAAAACAATTATCGATTACGATGATGTTGGCAATTATGTCCTCCATTACTCAAGCAAAAAGTCTTTTAGACCCTTAGCAAGGCATTTGGTTGTTGATGAGGTCCAAGATCTCCCCACATCGTGGACCAAAGCTCTCTATAAGACAGTGCTTGGAAAAGCTGTCTTTGTAGGAGATGCACAGCAGTCTATTTACGGCCGTGGATTCACGTGGAATGAGCTTATTGGTCAAAGTATTAGGCCCATCCACCTCAAGGAGGGTTTTAGAAGTACGCAACAAATTTACCTTGCCTCGCGGTCAATCATGGATTTTGATACAGACTCTGAAGAACTCCTTAATGAAGATAAGACAACAAGAGCCGAGGGCGCTAAACCGCAATTACTATTCTGCAAGACCAAGGTCGCGCAAACCCAGAGAATTGAAGAACTCGTCGAGCAGATTCGGGCAAACAATAAAACTAGTTCTATTGCTATAGGTTTCCCAAGGCGTGATGACTGCTATTGGGAGCTTTGCCATCGATTCGCCTCCGATTCAAGCATCGTCGTTAGCACACTTCACTCATTGAAAGGACTCGAAGCTGACCATGTTGTTCTTGGAAATCTGGATAGTGATGAGCTGGACTTCAACAACGAATACACGCAAGAGGATACTAATAGGCACCTTCTCTATGTCGGAATGACGCGCGCAAAGAGAACGCTGACGCTGATTTCAGCAACAAATCGTCCCGCTTGGATGCTTTCAGAAATAGATTCTGGCTTTATAGAGATAATCGCTGACGAAAACCCTTTCGCATATGACAGCCTGATTGCCACCAGGGATGAGAGGCAACGACACTCCCGTCAAAAATTTGAAGAAATTGTCCATCGCCAAGTAAAGCAAGAAGAAGCCGTTGAGCAAGCCCAGCAGAATCTTCTTGAATACACTTCAAATAAAAATGCGCCTCTCCAGAGTCAAGAAGAAATAATTGAAGGGCTCAACCAAAAACTTGAGGAAGCTCAAAAGAAACTTGAAAGGAGCAAAGAAAAGCTTCAGAGGCAGGAAGATGAGCTTCGCGTATTCAGGGCCCGTGAGAAAAAAGATGACATTGCAAAGCATGAATCTGGGGAGGTTGCTGATATAGCTCCCGCATTCTTTGACAACGCAAAAATACTTATCGTTGGCTCGTTGGGCATAAAATCCAAACTGCTTCCTGGCATATTTAAAGACCTTGGGTTACAAAAAGACGCATATGAACACGTCGGCTATGATGAGGTTACCCAGAGTGGATTCGACGTTCAGGAGCTAATTGGAACACTCGCCTATACTGACATTTTTATAGGACCAACGCCGCATAAAGCAAAGGGAATAGGCAGCTGCTCGAGCCTCGTCGAGTTTCTTCGACAACACCAAGCAGACTTACCCAAAATCACTGTTTTCGAAAATGACGATGGAACACTCAAGCGTATCTCAAAGACCGACCTGAAGGAGGCCATAATTAAAAGCGCCTTATATGCCTTTAAACATGATATTTAGAATCACCACATAAGATTTCACCGCAGATGAAAGGAGCGCGTGCGATGTATTGTGTTAAGTGCGGAACATCATTAGAGGAAAGCTGGATTTACTGCCCAACTTGCGCTGAGCAATCCGTCTCGGGCGCATGTGCAAAATGCGGAAACACGCTCATTAACGCTTGGGAATACTGTCCTCGCTGTGGCGAGACAAATCCAAATTACAAAAGTGCGCCCTTCGATTACGACGACAGCGACATCCCGTTCTAGTTCCCCTCGCTTCTCCACCAACCCAGCGACCTCCTCGGAGCTGCGCTGGTATATGCTGCTGTAAAGTGCACGACCCTTTTGGGGTTCCGAAGGCATGAGCATAGGCAAGCGCATTTGCCAACTATCCGGCTGAGGGGGTGTTCTTTAGCAGCGCGAGAGCATCTTGCGGAGCCAGGCAAGTAACTGGCGCGTGAGAGAGGGGCTCCTCAGCAACATGATGGGCTCTTTTAGTCGGCAGGTTTACTGCTGCATCGCCACATACTCCGCCGGGGTGAGAGCAGGCACTACGTCATTTGCGAGCAAGCCCTTATCCTTCGTGATGATGTAGTCCACCTTGGCATTTTGAGCCGTGGCCACTAGCAGGTTGTCTTCGTAATCCGGATTCTTCGAACGCAGAGCGCTGGCTTCCAGATGCTCGGCAAAGCCCAGATTCAGCACGATGGTCATTCCCTGTATCTGCGAGAGGCATGCCCACGATATCTCATTCACGGCAAGGGCGGACTCTTCGGTGACCTTCTTCCCCGCCTCCCGCGTCCACCCCCTGAGAGAAACGCCGATAAGGAAAAACACGTCTTTGAGTATGCCTGGAGTGGTAACGAGCACATCCTCATAATCGAGCGCGCATTGGATTGCTGTCGTAGCTTCCTGCACGCCTTCGCGACCCAGAAGGTAATCAAGCCAAACATTCGTGTCGATGAGGAGACTGTAACGTCCGTCAATCATGGAGAACGCCTCGTTCTCTCCAAGCAAGCTCGCGCAGCTCGTCATCCGTCAAGGAATCGACATGAAGGCGTTCAACGGGGATTCCGGTAACCCTGCTGAGCTCCTTCATTGCGAACCCGGCGTTGTCCACAACTTCCTGCTTTCTCGCCTCAAGGTCACTCGCTTTGGCTTTTGACGGCATGAACGGAGGCAGCGCGTTATGCTCGGCGAGATAGGTCCAGAGCGCCTGCACCGCCGAGGACGGCGTGTAGCCATAGCGCCTGAGCACCTCGTCGCCTGTGCGCTTGATCTCGACCCCGATACGCGTGTTCATCTGCACTTGTTCCATGACAGCTCCTTGCTATACATTTCTCTCGAAAAGTATAGCATCGCGCGAATCAGGCATTGTCGCTGCGCCGGGATTTCTCCACTTCGGTGCTTCGCACCTTCGGTCGAAATGACAGTAGTGGTGGTGGTGAGATTTCTCGACTCCGCTCACTACGTTCGTTCCGCTCGAAATGACAGGAGGGTGCCCAGTTCCGCTCGAAATGACAGAAGGATGCCGCACAGCTCCGCTCGAAATGACAGGGAGGCGCCCCTCACTCCTCAATCAACGCGGCGATCTCGTCGGGCGAGTACTGGTACTTGCTGTTGCAGAACGCGCAGACCATCTCCACGTCCTCGCCCTCGTCGACCATGTCCTGCAGCTCGTCGGCACTCACGAGCGAAAGCAGCTTGAGCGTGCGCTCGCGCGTGCAATCGCAACGAAACTCCACGGGGCCATCCTCGAGAATCTGCAAGTCCATGTCGCCGAGAATTCGCTCCAGGATGCTCTCGGGTGTCTCGCCCTCGGAAAGCATGGTCGTGGCGCTCGGCAGCGACGCGATGCGTTCCTCGAGCTGAGCGGCAGTCTCGTCAGTCGCCCCATCCATGAGCTGGACGATGAAGCCGCCCGCCTCGCGCACGGAGCTGTCCTCGTTGAGCAGCACGCCCAGCGAGACCGCCGAGGGAATCTGGTCGCTCGAGGTGAGGTAGTACGCGATGTCATCGGCAATTTCGCCGGATTGGATTTCGACGACGCCGCTATAGGGCTCGCGCATCGCCAGATCGTAGATGATGCGCAGCGTGCCCTTGCCCACGACCTCGCCCACGCGGAGCTTCTCGCCCACCTTGGAGGGAAGTGAGGCCTGTGGATTGCCCACATAGCCCTTGACGCTTCCGTCCGATTTGGCCGTCACGGTGATATTGCCCAGCGACCCATCCCCGTTGAAGACGATGGAGAGCGCATCCTTGTCGCCCTTCATCATCGTTCCCATCATGGCAGCGGCCGTAAGCGTGCGGCCGAGGGCGGCCGTGGCCGTGCGCGACAGCTCGTGCATGCGCCGTGCGTCCTCCACGAGCCCGCGCGAGTACACGGCAAAGGCGCGGATGGTCCCGTTGGCTGCGGTGGCGCGCACCACGTGGTCACGCTTCATGTTGATGACGTTCATGCCCAGTTCCAATCTATGAGGTCGAGAGGCTCGCCATTCAGGCGCGCTTCGACGAGTTCGTCATTTGCGTCGTAAACGAGCTTGAGCGAGAAGAAGGGCTGCTCGGGGTCGGCGATGAGTTTGAGGAAGACCTCGTCGCCCTTCCAATGCGGTAGGTCCAGGAGCTCGTCTTTGGGCACCCATTCTAATATGCCCTCATTACAGCTCCGTACCGTACCCGTCCAGCCCGTGATCGTGAAGAGGTGCATGTACTCCGTCACCCAACGACCGGACACGAAAGTGACGATGCCACGGTAACGCCACACATGCGGCGTCAGGCCCGTCTCTTCGCGCACCTCGCGCATCATGCATTCCTCGGGGCTTTCGTCGGCCTCGAACTTGCCGCCGATGCCGATCCACTTGCCCTTGTTGACGTCATGCTCCTTCTTCACGCGATGCAGCATGAGGTAGGCGCTTCCGTCGTCTATGTAACACAGCGTGGTCTGGACGCTCATGGTCTATTCTCTCCTACTCTGACCTTGGGAATGAGACAAATCTTCCCTGTCCCGTTTTGTCTCATTTTCCTCTCGTCATTTCGAGCGGAGCGAACGAAGTGAGCGAAGTCGAGAAATCTCGTCATAGATTTCTCCGCTACGGCGCTACGCGCCTCCGGTCGAAATGACAGTATGGGCCAGGCTACGCGCCTCCGGTCGAAATGACAAAGGGCGACACCAAGCGCCTCCGGTCGAAATGACAGGATAATGCAACCCCATCTCGCACAGTATAGAATGAGCAGGCGCACACGACACACGAAAGGCGGACCATCCATGGCAGCATCCATCGCCCGCAAGACGGGAAAGGCCGTCGGCATCATCGTCGCGATACTCATCGTCTTCGTCCTCGCATTGGTCGCCTTTCTCACCGTCACGGAATACAATCCGCCCGCCACGCAGGAAATCGAGATTCACGGCACGGCCCGGGAAACGATCGAGCCCGGACAAAGCGTCAGCATCGTCACCTGGAACGCCGGCTACGGCGGTCTCTCCAAGCAAGCAGACTTCTTCATGGACGGCGGCGATGGCGTGCGCACCGTCTCGCATGATGGCGTCCTGGCAAACCTCACCGGCATCGAAGATGAGCTCGCCGCCCTCGACCCCGACTTCATCTTTCTCCAGGAAGTCGACCAGGATTCCGAGCGCAACTACGGCATCAACGAGCGTGCTCGGCTTGCCGCGGCGTTTGCCCCCGAATACGCATCAGCTTATGCCCTCAACTTCGACGTGGCCTACGTTCCCTATCCCCTGCCGCCCATCGGCGCCGTTGAGAGCGGCATCATGACGCTCTCGCGCATGCAGCCGACCAGCGCCGAGCGCGTGCAACTCCCCTGTCCGTTCTCCTGGCCCATGCGCCTCGGCAACCTCAAGCGCTGCTTGCTCGTCGAGCGCATCCCCCTCACAGACAGTGACACCGAGCTCGTGCTCGTGAACCTGCATCTCGAGGCCTACGACGATGGCGAGGGCAAGGCAGCGCAGACGGCGCAGCTCGCCCAGCTACTGCAAGAGGAGCGCGCGAAGGGCAACTACGTCATCGCTGGCGGCGACTTCAACCAGAGCTTTTCGAACGTGGACACGAGTATGTATCCGTTGCAAGGCGATGACCTGTGGCAGTGCGGCTACATCGACGTGAGTTCGCTAGGCAATGGCTTTACCGCAGCCATGGACAACACGACGCCCACCTGCCGTTCGCTCGACCGGCCCTACGACGAGTCGAATAACTTCCAGTTCTACATGATCGATGGGTTCATCGTCTCGGATAACGTGCGCATCGACGCGCTCGAAACCATCGATGCCGGCTTCGAGTTCACCGACCACAACCCCGTGCTGTTGAACGCCACGCTGCTGTAAGGGAAGATTTCTCGACTCCGCTTCGCTCCGCTCGGGTGGGACAAATGACCTGTCCATTTGTCCCACCCGCTGCGCCGAAAACATACGTTTGTGGCACATTTCGAGGTGACGGCTGACGAAAACACACGTTTGGGGAGCGCGAAATGCCCCGAGTCAAACAAAATCAGCCCGATATTGTCGAAAACGTACGTTTGTGGTCGGCGTGAGGTGCCCCAAACGAAAAACTTCGCCACTCACACCTGCAAAATGTGCCCCAAACGCAAATCACTGCCAGAGCTTCTCAGATACGGGGCCTTGTACCCGACCTTCCCGTGTGCGACTTGCTCTTCAGGCCAACACGCGAAGTGCCTGATGCTCGCAGCTGATGTCGAAATGCGTCGCGTGCAAGGGCTCGCCGTCAATCTGGCAGGGCGGTTCCTCGTCAAAGTCGATGACCGCATGATGAGCACGCAGAAATTCCATGGGCTTCATGCCCACGTGCTTGCCGTTCTTGGCTCGCATGAAAATGTATATCGCACGAGCGACGCCTGCAGGCGGATGCGATATGCAGATGTCAAGTGTGCCGTCGTCGAGCGTCGCCTCGGGGCAAATCTTGAAGCCACCGCCGTAATACGGGCCGATCTGCACGGCAAAGGTGATGCTTTGCCCCTCGACCTGCTTGCCATCGAAGTCGGCACGATAGTGGCGGTCGACAAGATTGTGGCGCAGCTGGTCGATACCGCTCGAAACATACACGCCCGCATCCGACCTGCCGGTCTCGGCGCGACGTTTGACCGTATCGAGCGCGATGGCGGCATCCAACCCAAAGGAAAGCGTCTCGGCGAAATAGATGTCGTTGCAGAGCCCCACATCCACGAGCCGCGGGCTGGCATGCAACACCGCCTGCGTGCACTTCCGCACGTCGAGGGGCAGCCCGAGCGCACGCGCGTAATCGTTACCTGTGCCAGCGGCGATGATGCCAAATGCGGGGCGTTCCTCGGCGGGAATGCTCATGAGCGCGTTCACGACGAGATGCGCAAGGCCATCACCGCCAATCGCGATGACCGCACGGATGCCGCCCGATTTCTCGACGACATCACGCGTCTGCTCGGGGGAGCTGAGAAAGGCTGCGTCGACCTCGGCATCCGCAAAGGTCGCGCTTGTCTTCCCGCGGGCAATGGCCGCTTCCATCTCGCCCATGGCGCGGCGTGCGGCCTGCGTCCCCGTGCCATTGCCGGCGGCCGGGTTTGCGACAACCAATATGGACGCGGACCTCTCGCTCATCGCCGCTCCTCGTCTACTTGATGCTCAGGCCGAGCTCATAGGCCTTCTGCAAGCCCGGGTTTCCCTCGATGGCGCCCTTCTCGTACACGTTATTGATGATGACCTCGCCAAGGTTCTCCTGCTTGCAATAGTTGGCCGCCACGCGATAGCTGTTGACGGCAGGCTCGCAGGTGGTCTCGTCCTTGTCCTCGAAGCACAGCAGCAACGCGGTCTGCGTAATGCCAAAAGGCTTGCCAATTCCGCAGAACATGCGGTCCTGGAAGGCGCGCAATTGCGCAGGGAAGTTGTAGAAGTACATGGGTGTCGCGTACACGATCACATCCGCCTCATGCAGGAGCGGATAGAACTTCTGCATGTCATCCTTGTTGATGCACTCGCCCTCGTGCGAGAGACAGTACTCGCAGGCCATGCAACCCGAAATCTTCGCATGCCCAACGCTTATGCGCGTGACCTCGTTGCCCGCCTCGAGCGCACCACGCTCGAACCAATCGGCGAGTATGCTCGAGTTCCCGCCTTCGCGCGGGCTCGCATGAACAAGCAAGATATTTTTCGACATGGTGGCTCCCCGTCCCTATCATCGTCTCGACAACATATGCTGGCGTAATTATACGTCTAAAGCGATAAAGCAAGATGGGAAGCGCGAAGACTAATCGCCCTCTCCCGCCACCAAACCGTAATCTGTTTCTTTAATGAAACATTTCATCCACAAGATTGCAGATATAATGCATAGAGTTTCTCATGTATGCCCGAATCATGCATGATTTGTCCCCGAAGGGAAGAGGAGAGTTTAACGTGAAAATGAGGAAGAAGGGGCTTGTCTCCATCGTAGGCGTTCTCGCCTTGGCCATGGCACTTTCGTTTGCCCTGGTTGGATGCGGCGGCTCCAACAATTCGAGCGCTAGCTCCAGCGCAGACAACGGCGGCAGCCTGCGTTTTGTGACCGGCGGCGAGTCGGGCACCTACTACGCCTTCGGTTCCGTCATCGCCCAGCATGCGACCAACAACACCGACGTTAGCGTCACGGCTGCCTCGAGCGGTGGCTCGCAGGCTAACATCCAGGAGCTCGAGGACGGCACTGCCGAGCTCGGCTTCGCCCAGTCCGACGTCATGGCATACGCCTATGACGGCACCAACCTGTTCGAGGGCAAGCCCGTCACCACCTTCTCCACGCTCGGCGCCCTGTATCAGGAGCAGGTCCAGATCGTGACCTGCGATCCCAGCATCACCTCCGTTGCAGACCTCGCAGGCAAGAACGTCTCCATCGGTGCTGCAGGCTCGGGTGTGTACTTCAACGCCATCGACATCCTGGGTGCCTACGGCCTCAGCGAGAGTGACATCAACCCGACCTACCAGAGCTTCGGCGATTCCGCTGACGCCCTCAAGGACGGCAAGATCGACGCCGCCTTCATCGTCGCCGGCGCTCCCACCACCGCCATCACCGACCTGTCCACCACCAAGACCGCGTACCTGATCTCCCTTGACCAGGCGCACATTCAGCAGCTGATTGCCGAGAACAACTTCTACTCCGAGGCCGTCATCCCCGCTGGAACCTACGCTGGTCAGACCAATGATGTCGTCACCGTCGGTGTCGACGCCGTCATCATCGTCGACAACGCTGTCTCCGAGGAGGATGTCTACGCCCTCACGGCCGACATCTTCGACAACGCTCCCGACCTCATCGAGAATCACGCCAAGTATGCCGAGATTAGCCTCGAGAAGGGTGCGTCCGTTGCCAGCGTTCCGTATCATCCCGGTGCCGCGAAGTACTTTGCAGAGAAGAACATTACTGTTCCCACGAAGTAGTTTTGAGGTGATGGTCTTCTAGATCATCAAGCGTTTTGAGTTAGGTCGAAGCCATGACGCGAGGGGTGTACCTGCCTTCCATCATGGCTTCGGCGCGTTTTGAGGGGAAACTATGGTCGATAGGGTCAAGAGAAGGATACAGAGGAAGAAAACCGGCGTGCCGCCCACTGCGCAGCAAGACGTCGATGTTCGCGAGACCGTCGTAGATCTCGAACCCCATCCCGACGCCCTAGACCAGACCAAAACCGGCAGTTTCAAGGCCATTGAGGACTCCGACCTCATCGGCGAGGAAATCGAGACCGGCATCGCGACCGAAGAGGGCGCGGACATCATCATGGAGAAGGACACGGCCCCCGTCGAGAGCGACGAGGCCGAGCAGATTCTGCGCAAGTTCGACCGCGAGTCAAACACGCGCATCTGGGAAGGTGTCCCCAAGATCATCGTCAGGGCCATCATGGCCATCTTCTCGGTCTACTGCATCGGCATGACCTTGTTCAGCACGGCGCTTCCCGAGGTCAGGCTCACGCTCTTCCTCGGTTGTATCGTCGTCATCGGCTTTCTCGTATACCCCGCCAACAAGAAGAAGGTTCGCACCAACTACATCCCCTGGTATGACATCTTGCTCATGATCATCGGAGCGGCTTGCTTCTTCTACTTCGCGTTTAACGCGTTGCCCATCATCAAGCTCGGCACGCGCATTGACGAAGTCATGGTCATCATCGGCATCGTGGGCGTCCTCATCGTCGCCGAGCTCTGCCGTCGCAGCGTCGGCCTTCCCATCATCTTCGTGGTAGGCGCGCTGCTCATCTACGCGTTCTACTTCTTCGTCGTCGATCGCGGCATGGACCTCATGCTCGCCTTGCGCACCGTCGTCTATCGCATGTTCTACACGACAAACGGCATCATCGGCACACCCATCAACGTTTGCTACACCTACATCGTGCTCTTCATCATCTTCGGCGCCTTCCTCGAGCGCACGGGCATCGCGGGCTTCTTCATCTCGTTCGCCAATCGTCTCGCTGGTTGGTCGAGCGGTGGCGCCGCCAAGGTCGCCGTCATCTCGAGTGCCCTGTGCGGCATGGTGAGCGGCTCGTCCGTCGGCAATACCGTCACGACGGGTTCCGTCACCATCCCCATGATGAAGAAGACCGGCTACCGGCCCGAGTTTGCCGGCGCCGTCGAGGCGGCATCATCGACGGGAGGCCAGATCATGCCCCCCATCATGGGCGCTGCCGCATTCCTCATGGCCGAGTACATGGGCATCCCCTACATCGAGGTTGCCGCCAAGGCCATCATCCCCGCCCTGCTCTACTTCACGGGCATCTTCCTTGCTGTGCATCTCGAGGCCAAGAAGCTCCAGCTCAAGGGCATTCCGCGCAAGGAACTTCCCAAGTGGAGCTACCTCGCCAAGAACTGCTACCTCGTCATCCCGCTTGTGCTGCTCGTCTGGCTCGTCGCCTCGGGCGCACGCACCATGGCCGTCTCGGCCGCCATCTCGATTGTCGGCGCCTTCATCATCGGTTTCATCAACTTCTTCGTGACCGGCGTCAAGGAGCGCTCCGAGGACCAGACCGTCGGCAGCGTCTTCGTCGACTCGCTCAAGGTGGCCCTGGCCACGGGCTACGACGCGCTCATCGCCGGTGCCCGCAGCTGCGTCTCCGTGGCTGTCGCCTGCGCCATGGCCGGTCTTATCGCCGGCTGCATCACCGTCACGGGCCTCGCAGGCTCGCTCATCACCGCCATCGTCAATTTCGCCGGTGACGCGACCATGGTTGGCCTCGTGCTCACCATGCTGTGCTGCATCATCCTCGGTATGGGCGTCCCGACCACGGCAAACTACTGCATCATGGCCTCCACCTGCGCCCCGATCCTCATCCAGCTCGGAATCCCGGCCGTAGCTGCGCACTTCTTCGTCTTCTACTTTGGCATCGTGGCCGACATCACGCCACCTGTCGCGCTGGCGGCGTACGCGGGCAGTGCCATCGCCAAGTCAAATCCGATGAAGACGGCTTTCACGGCAAGCAAGATCGCCATCGCAGCCTTCATCGTTCCCTATATCTTCGCGTTCAATCCCATCATGCTGCTTGATGGAATGAGCAACTGGTGGGAGATCATCATTCCCATCATCACGTCGCTTGTGGGCCTCTTCGGCATTGCCGCCGGCCTCAATGGCAACCTGTTCGAGCGAATACCCATGCTCCTGCGCATCGTCCTCATCGCCGGCGGCCTCGCGCTCATGATTCCCGAATCGATTACGGATATCATCGGCATCGCGATCATCGTCGCCGTCTTCGTCATCCAATATGGAGTGGCCCGAAAAAATCGGGTTGATAAGCCCAAGGAAACCGATGCATAGGAACGGTATCATTACAGCCCCCGGAAAAAACCGGGGGCTTGTTGTAAACGCGCACAAAGACGACGGGGATACATGACAGCAGACGCAAACAACCCGAAACTCGACGAGGACAAGGTCATCCGCAAGCTCTCGCTCGTGGGTATCGTCGGCAACGTCTTTCTATCGGCGTTCAAGTTCTTCGCGGGCATCATCGGCAATTCGAGCGCCATGGTATCCGATGCCGTCCACTCGCTCTCGGACGTCTTCGCGACCATCATCGCCCTTATCGGCGTGCGCTTCGGCCGTCGCGCCGCAGACGCATCGCACCCCTACGGTCACGAGCGTATCGAGAGCCTCGCCGCCATTGCGCTCGGCCTCATTCTGCTGGTGACGGGTATTGGCATCGGCTGGATCGGCCTCGAGAAGATCCTTGCGGGCAACTACGAGAGCCTGCCCATCCCCGGCGTGATCGCGCTCATTGCCGCCATCGTCTCCATCGCCGTCAAGGAGGGCATGTTCTGGTACACGCGCCATTGGGCGCGCGCCATTCGCTCATCGGCCTTCGAGGCAGACGCCTGGCATCATCGCTCCGATGCGATGAGCTCGATCGGAGCGCTCATCGGCGTTGGCGGATCAATGCTCGGCTACCCCGTGCTCGATCCCATCGCGAGCGTCGTCATCTGCCTGTTCATCCTCAAGCAGGGCATCTCGATCATCTACGACGCCCTGAGGAAGATGCTCGATACCTCCTGCGGTCCGCAATTCGAGGATCAGGTGCGCGCACTCGTTGACAACGAGAGCCAGGTGAAACGCATCGACGTATTGCGCACGCGCATGTTCGGCGACAAGGTCTACGTCGATATGGAAATCGCGATAGACGGCTCGATGCAACTCACGGATGCTCACGACATTGCCGAGCGCGTGCACGATGACATCGAGCGGACGTTCCCGGAAGTGAAACACGTCATGATCCATGTCAATCCCGCCTAGAGGAAGGCCACGGCATGCTTCACGTAACGGACTACCTTGCGCGACAATTCGCGCCATTCGAGGAGATGCCCTTCTGTGCCCTTGACGCCACGGTGCTTTCGCAAGTCGCGATGATTCACGCAAAGGGGACTGTGCCGTCACTGCCCAGTGAAAACGCACGAAAGGGCTTGCACGCGCTCACACGCCCACGTCCACGTGGTATCGCGTTTTCGCAAATGCTCCAAGCCGAGCATTACTCGACCATGTTCTCCAATCTTCTCGATCCGGCAAAAGCCGTCGAGGCCCTCTTTGGGATTGCGGCAAGCCCCCGCTTCAGAGACATGTCCGCACTCAACTACCAGAGCGTCTTCGACGCCGAACGCCAGGTTCAGTTTGCCGCCATGACCTTCGTCTACAAGAACATGTTCACTTGCGTGTCGTTTCGTGGAACCGACACCTCGACCGTCGGTTGGCGCGAGGATTTCAACATGGCCTTCACCATGCCCGTCCCCGCGCAGGACCTTGCGCTTGAGTATCTCGAAGCTGTTGCGGCTCAAGCGCATCTCCCCAAGAAGCTCTACGTCGTCGGCCACTCCAAGGGCGGCAACCTTGCCGAGTACGCGGCGCTTCGCTGCTCGAAGCGCGTGCAAGACCGCATCGAGCGTGTCTACAACCTCGATGGGCCCGGATTCAAAGCCGGCACCTTCACGCCCGACGATTACGCCCCGCTGAGGGGCAAGCTCGTCAAAATCGTGCCCGAGGAGTCGCTTGTCGGCATCATGCTCGAATCGGAGGCGCCCGTCTTCATCGCGATGAGCAGCGCAAGCGGCCTTGACCAGCACAGCGCATTCACCTGGGAGGTTGACGAGGAGCTTGCGGATTTCGTCTATCTACCCAAGCTCCCCGAGGCGACGAAGGCAACCGCCAGGACGCTGCACGCATGGCTCTCGGGATACGATGACGCCGAGCGCGAGGAAATCGTCGACGCGTTTTTCCAGGCCATCGAGGTCTCGCACGCGCAAAACCCCATCGACATCCTCAACGGAGGCCCCAGGGGCCTGTCGCTCATACTCGAGGCGTCACGCAAGATTGATCGTCCCACGCGCAGGACCCTCGTTTCCGCGGCGCGTTCCTTCGTCAAGGCCCTGTCGGAAAACGCAGGCGGATCGCTCGGCGCTGCCGCGGGCGCGGTAACCAACCTCGCAGACCGCATCGCACCCGGATGAGGCAGCGTGCCCGGCACCCTGTCTCAAAAGAGGGCCAAAATCAATGAAGTGTCGATGTTTTGAGACAGGGTGCCAGGCACGCTATCTGTTATTGTCGGTTGCTTCGTCCAAAGAGCTCGTTCCAATCGCTTGCCGCGAGAATGGTCCCCGCCAGAATGACGACGCAACATACGACCGAGGCGAGCGTCGGAACCGTACCCTGCAGCACGAACGCAAAGAGCACTGCCCATGCCGAATAGCTGATATTGAGTGCCATGGACTTTGCCGCGCCCAAAGGCGAACTGATGGACTTGTAGTAGAACAGGTACGACGTCGTGCCAGCCAATGCCGCCAACGCGATGACACCCGTCGCCACCGACGGGAAGGCGCTTACTGTGAAGGCCCAGGCACCAAAGGCCGGAAGCACGACGATAGCGTAGACGAGCGCGCTCGTCGTTTCGCGAATCTGCAACGCCGTTTCGTTGTCGACGGCATCATCGCGCATGCCCCAACCGCAGAGTACCGCCTCGCTGCCCCATCCGAGCACGCATGCGGCCGCACCTACAAGACCGAGGACGGGATCGCCTACTGTCTCTGCATCAGTGAGCGAAAGCATGCCCATGGCAACGATGCCGCCGAGCGCGCAGGCAAACGCAATAAGCTGCTTGGCGTTCATGCGCTCCTTCAGAATAATGAAGGATAAAATCGCCCCCACGGCCGGATAGAACGCCGAGATGATGGCCGTATATCCCGCACCAATGTTGTTGATGGCAATCACGTAGCCCGTCATGCCGATGGGTCCGCCCAACAAAGCGCCGAGCACAACCACCTTGCCACTGCGAGTACGCAGCGCAGCCCAGGTATCCTTGAGACGTCCTCGCACACCCATGTAGATAGCAAGCCAAATAGCGCAGAAGATGTCATGCAGGGCCGATGACGCTATTGCGGCAAACGCGAACGCCTCAAGCGTGCCGATATAGGGGGACATCGTGAGTGCGATGCCCAGAATGACCGTGTCGAGTCCCCACAGCACACCACTCGTGAGCCCATATTTGACCTTGTTGAATGCTCCCATTTCGTATCCTCCTGGCATACTATCCGGTGCCTAGACGCGCTTTCCCTGTTCGTACCACGGCAAAACCATATTCAGATACCTCTTCGCATAGCGGTAGTAGATATAGAGCCACTCGCCTACCACGTCGCCTTCGGCCTCTTTCATAAGCGACCAGACGTACCAACACCAGCCAGCAAACGCCACATATGCGAAGTTATGACGCAACTCCTCGAACGTGGGCTCCCGGTCGAAGTAGTGCGAAAGCGCCTCCTCAGCCTCCTCGACCGAAAGCTCGCAGCAGACGGTATAGGTACCAAAATCGCTTGCATAATCAGACATGCCCGCATACTCCCAGTCAATGAGCGAGATCTCATCATCGGCGCCCACGAGGAAGTTCAGGTAGAAGAAGTCGTTGTGGCACAAGCAAAGCTGGCTACTTTCAGCCTGCACAAATTCATGAAGACGCTGCATGCGCGCGGCCATCTCCTCGAAGCCAGGCACATCGATGACGCCACAGCGTTCACGAAGCAGCGCCTCATAGCGCTTGGATTCCGCATAGAAATCGAACTCCCGCTCGAGTGTCGCGCCCGATTCGTGCAGGGCGCGAGCCATCTGCATGGCACGCTTGGTCTGATTGCCATCATGCGGGTCAAGCTGCGTGCAGTCGGCCACGAAGTGCGATATCTTCCATCCCGTTTTCGGGTCACCGGTGATGAAAGTACTGTCGAGGCCAAGCTCACGCGCGATATTGAGTCCGGCAAGTTCCGCGTCACGATCGATAAGATTCTCGGTTCCCACGCCGGGATGACGGTACACGTACTCCCCGTCGCCCACGCGCACGTGACACGAAAGATTCGTCAACCCCTGCTTGAGGGGATACACGTCACAGATGTCAGCTTTCCTGCACCCGAGTGCGGCCACGATGTTATCGAACGCGAGCGAATCGACGTTCTCGATAAAATGCGGATCGAACTCGCGCAGATCATCGAGTGCATCAAACTCGTGAATCATATCGGCGGAATAGGGCCGGGCAACCATGTACAGCTCGTCGATATGATCGATGAACAGGCTCTCCCACAGTTTGTCCTTCGTCGCGGGAAGGTTCCACTCGTCACGGATGATCTGGGCCATACGCTCGGAAAATGCTTCGTCGAAGAAAACGTGACCGAGCATGATCTGCGAGTCCTTGCCACCGATGGTTACCCCCACGATGCGATTCCTAGCGCCCAGATGCACGCACCACTCGTCCGTCGCGTCCTGCGCGTACTGCGTCGCATAATAGGCGCCGTAAACGTGCGACTCGAAGGGGTTCTCGACAAAGTAGTTGTCCGATGAGCAGACATAGGTGCGCCCCAACTTATCGAGCACGGCCATGAGCGAGGAGTGATTATTGCGCTTCGCGTAGTGTTCGTTCACGACGATGCGCACACCGAAAAGCTCTTCCAGATAGAAGAAATACTCCTTCTTGTAACCGACGACAACGGTAATGTCATCGATACCCGCTTCCTTGAGCTGGCGAATCTGGCGCTCGATGAGCACCTCATCGCGCACACGCAGCAGACCCTTGGGCTTCTCGTAAGAGATGGGAGCGAAACGCGTCGAGAGCCCTGCAGCCAGAATGACTGCGTTGTCGACACGATACGGTTCGAGCGCTACTTTGCCTTGCTCCGTCACTTGCAAGCCCTCGGGGGCCGTCTTCTCGAGATTCCCGCGCGCGATTAGCTGGCGTACGGCGGCATTCACCGTCCCCACGGAAAGCCCCGTATGCTCGGCAATCGAGCGCTGGGAGGCAAGTGGTTCCCGTATGAGACTTTGCAAGATGGAGAACTGGTTGCGTGTCAGATCTCCCGCGTTTTTCTCCTCTGTTGCCACCATATGTCCTTTCAGATTCCCCATGGGCGCTTCGTTCAGATAAGGCGATGGTATCAGAGTGGTGTTCAATTTTCTATTAATTATCTAATTATTGAACGTTTTTGGCTGAGGAGCGGTTCTGCCTGCACCGTATTTCACAAAATGTGAAACATTGTGTATTCGTAACACCATTTATCCGTGATAGTGTGCCGAATACGGAATTCGTAACACCGCTACATCCGCATTGCTCTATCGTTAGCATCCACAACTTGGACAGAGAGGAGTCCTCCCGTGAAAACCAAACGCCTGCTCATCGCCCTATGCGCCTGTGTCGCACTGCTGCTTGCCCTTGCCGGCTGCTCATCTGCAGCATCTTCAGGCTCTGGCTCGACCCGCACCGTGACCGATGCCTATGGTCGTAACGTAACCATACCAGCCGATGTCCAGACCTGCGCCACGGTCGGTAGCGCCGCGCGTTTCGTCGCCTATGCTGGAGGCACCGACAAACTCGTCGCCGTGACGGAAATGGATAAGCCGGCAACCCTGGCCCGCCCCTATACCGTGGCCTGGGAACAAGTCCTTGCGGAGCTTCCCACGACTTCCAACGGTAATCATCTCATGGAAACAAGCGTAGATGGCGAAGCGCTGCTTGAGATCAAGCCTGACGTCATCATCTCGAGCCGCTCGGCCCAGGAATGCGACGAGCTGCAGAGCCAACTCAACATCCCCGTCATCGGCATCAGCTATCAGGACCAGATGTTCACGGAGAACGTCTTCGAGTCCATCCAGGTCGTCGGCGATGTCCTCGGCACCACCGAGCACGCGCAGCAAGTCGTTGACAAGATGAACGGTTGGCAAGCCGACCTCGATAGCCGCACCGCGAACATCCCCGATGCGGACAAGCCGAGCTGCTATGCCGGCGCCGTGAACTACAAGGGCGCCAAGAGCTTCGGCGGCACCTATGCCCAGTATCCGCCGTTCGTCGCCGCGCACATCGACAACGTTGCCGATGGGACGGTCGAATCCGGCTCCGTCGAGGTCACCCTCGAGCAGCTTGGCGAGTGGAACCCGGATTTCATGTTCCTCAACGCCGGCAACATGGAGCTCATGAAGAAGGACTATGCTGACAACCAGGCGTTCTTCGACAATCTCACGGCCTTCCAGACAGGCAATCTCTACACCCAGCCCTCCTACAACATGAACGGCACCAATATCGAGATCGCCATCTGCGATGCCTACTTCGATGCGGCCACCGTCTATCCCGACGCCTTCGCAGACGTCGACCTCGAGAGCATGTACCGCGAGATCCTCGACACCATGCTCGGCACGAATTGCTATGACCAGCTGACGGCCGCCGGTCTCAGATTCGGCAAGATCAGCTTCTAGCTTATCCGCACGTAACCGAGACGAGGCGAAGATGAATCCCGAAGACTTGAAGATGGCACATGCCGCGCAGGCACCATCCTCATATCGCGAGCAATATCGCGGATACACGAGGTACAAGCGCCTCGTCATCGTGGCGCTTGTCGTCATCCTCCTCGTGCTCGTCTTCGTCTCGATCATGCTCGGGACGGCAAGCCTCTCCCCTCTCGACGTGCTGGCCGCACTCTTCGGACAGGGCGACGAACACGCCCTCATCGTCGTGTGGAACCTGCGCATGCCGAGAATACTCACCGCCATCGTTGGTGGCATAGCCCTTGCCCTCGCAGGCTGCGCGTTCCAGAGCGTGCTGCGCAACCCCCTCGCTTCTGCGAGCACGCTCGGTATCTCCCAGGGAGCGGCTTTTGGCGCCTCCATCGCCATCATCGTCCTGGGCGTCGGATCGTCAAGCGTAGCCTATGAGGGCCTGGGGGCCAGCAATCCCTACCTCACCGTCATATGCGCCTTCCTCGGCGCCATCGCCTCGACCATCGCCATCCTCGCGCTCTCGCGCTTTCGCGATATGACGCCCGAGAGCATCGTGCTTGCGGGCGTGGCGCTTTCGGCGCTGTTCACGGGCGCGACGGCCCTCATCCAGTACTTCGCCGAGGATACGCAAGTCGCTGCCGTCGTCTTCTGGACTTTCGGTGACCTCGGACGCGCCTCGTATCGCGAAATCGCCATCATGGCCGTCATCGCCGCGGCCAGCTTCGTCTTCTTCTATTGCAATCGCTGGAACTTCAACGCAATGGAATCAGGCGAGGGCACGGCCCATGGCCTGGGGCTCAACGTACGGCGCACTCGTTTGCTCGGCATGATCGTCGGTGCCTTTGCCGCGTCGTCAGTCATCGCGTTTTGCGGCACCATCAACTTCATCGGCCTCGTCGCCCCGCACATCATGCGACGCTTCATCGGCAGCGATTACCGCTATCTGCTCGTTGCCTCGGCGCTTGCCGGCGCGGGCATCCTGTTGCTTTCCGACATCATCGCCCGCATGGCGCTCGTCGGTGTCGTGCTACCCATCAGCGCCATCACCTCCTTCGTGGGCGCACCCCTCTTCCTGTACCTGCTCATGAGGGGAGCGCATCGATGAGCATGGACACGCGCATGGCCTGCGGTACCGTCCTCGAAGCCAACGAAATCGCCTTCGCATACCCTGGCTCTAGCCAGACCCTCGAGAAGGTGAGCGCACAGATATTGCCCGGGTCGTTTCTCGCCATACTTGGCGTCAACGGCTGCGGCAAGACAACGCTGCTCTCCTGTCTCGATGACATCATTCGCCCACAACGTGGCACCGTCACGCTGGCTGGCGAGGATATCGCCAGCTACACCCGCGAAGAGCGCGCGCGCAAGATCGCGCTCGTCGCCCAGCACTCCCATGCGCATGGCGTCACCGTCTACGATGCGCTTTTGCTCGGCAGGAAGCCCCACATCAAGGCCGCGCCCAGCGAAGAGGACTTCGCCATCGTCGACCGCGTCATTGACGAGCTCGGACTTGGGCCGCTCGCCCTGCGTTACCTGGACGAACTCTCGGGCGGCGAGCATCAGAAGGTCGTCATCGGACGCGCGCTCGTGCAGGAAACCGATGTCCTGCTGCTCGACGAGCCGACGAACAACCTCGACATGGCCAATCAGGTCGAGGTCATGCACCTTGTCAGAAACGCTGCCCACGAACACGACATCGCATGCGCGGCCGTCATGCACGACATAAACCTCGCCCTGCGCTACTGCGACCGCTTCTGCCTGCTCAAGAATGGCAAGGTGCTCGCAAGCGGAGGTCCCGAGGTGATGACCAAAGAGACGATCGAAAGCGTCTATGGCATGTCCGTGGACCTGGTGCCCTACGAGGACGGCTTTTTCGTAGTGCCAAAGAAAAACGAATGTGACAGTTGCTCTGAGCAACTGTCACATTAGAAAGGATCCGTGATGAGCATCGGCACGATAGGCGCCTACTTCGACGAACGCGCCGCAACCTGGAACGAGCAGGCCGAACCAGCAGGCCCCAAGCACCTCATGATTGCCCAACTCGCTGGCGTCCGCGAGGGTTCGCGCGTACTCGATGTCGGCTGTGGCACGGGCATCATGGAGCGCGCCTACCTTGAGCTCGGAGCCGCAAGCATCGTCGGACTCGACCTGTCAGAGGCGATGCTCGCCTGCGCACGCGATACCTTTGCCAATGTGCCTGACGAGCGTCTGTGCTTCGAGTGCCGCGACATCCTCGACTACACGAGTGACGAGCCCTTCGATACCGTGGTCATCTACAACGCCTACCCGCACATCCTCGACAAGGATGCGCTCGCCAAGGCGACCGCGTCCCTACTCGTGTCCGGTGGAAGATTCCTCGTCGCACACGGCATGAGCCGCGAAACGCTCAACGCACATCATGCGAACGTACCGCACGATGTCACGAGCGACCTGCCTCCCGCACAAGAAGCCGCGCTCGACTGGCAGGGTGCGTTCGACATCGACATGATGGCGGATACACCGTTCACGTACTTCTTCGGTGGCTCGAAACGCTAGGACATGGACGAAGGACGTCGCAGCTTCGCGATTTCCGCACGAGCCGAAAGCGCCAGTGGCGCTTTCGTGCGAGCACAGGACTATGAGCGCAGCTGCGACGCCCTTCGTCCCAAGCGCTTCGACCCTGCGCTACCTTCTCCAGCGCAACAGTATGACGACGGCTATGGCCGCCAGGGCAATCGAGAGCAGCGCGGGGAATATCCACGAATCGCTCATGGGCAAAAGATCGGTGTTCATGCCGTAGAAGCTGAAGACGGCCGTGGGGATGGACAGCAGCAGCGTCGCCATGGTAAGAAAGCTCATGGAGGCGTTGACATTGTTGCTGACGACGCCCGAAAAGGCGTCCATGGCCTTGGTGATGACGTCGGTGTAGATCGAGCACATCTCGGATGCCTGCCTGTACTCGACGATCACGTCATTGAGCAGCTCCTGGTCCTCCTCGAACAGCTTCGCGAACTGCCCATTCCTGATGGCCTGCAGGGTGGGAGCGGAGCTCTTGAGCGACGTCGACATGTAGAGCAGCGATTTCTCGATGCCGAGCATGTTCATGAGTCCCTCGTTGTTCTGCTTCTTGCGCATCCTGCGCTCGAGGGCCAAGGTCTGCTTCTCCAATATGCGCAGGGCGTCGATGTAGCTTTGCGAGACTTCCAGGAGGACCTCGAGCAAAAAGCGCGTCCGCTTGCCCGTGGAGATGGAAATCGCCTTGTCGTCCTTGAACTTCTCGATGACGGCGCACGAGGCATTGGTCAGGGTCACGACGACGCCTGGATTCTCGATGAGGAGAATGGAGATGGGCTGGGTATCGAATTGCTCGAGTCCCGGGGCCGCCTGGTCATCCATGCCCTCGGCAGCCGGATAATCGACGACGACGAGGGCCTGATTGGCATCCTCGTCCTTGTCGATACGCGAAATCTCGTCGCGATCAAGCATGGCATCGATGAAATCGTCACCTATGCCCAGGTTATCGCGAAGCCACCGGATCTCGTCGTCATCGGGAATGCATACGTTGACCCAGCAGCCCGCCTCGATGCGCTCGATTCTCGCGAGCGCACCGTCAACGGTCTTTAGCAGCTCAATCATGGGATCCGTCTTCTAGTTCATCGACCGCAGGCTCTGGTTCTCGAGCCCCAGATCATCGACCCACTGACGCACCTCGTCGCTGTTTACGGCAGACGGGAAACGCATGCCGCCCATCCACTCCCCGCTCTTGGCGAGGTCTGCGAGGTTCTGGGCGCTGTCACCGATATCGGACGAGGCCGAGGTGCAAAACGGAATGACGGTCTTGCCCGCAAAGTCATTGGCCTTGACGAAACTGGCGACGGGATAGGCCGCCTGACCCCACCAGATGGGATAGCCAATGATGACCGTCTCGTAGGAATCCCAGTTATCGGGCGTGTCCTGAAGAAGGGCGACGTCTTGGAGGGCAGGGTCGGCGTGCTCCTTGGAAACGCGGCTGTTCTCGTCGGTCCAGGCAAGGTCCTCGGCGGAATAGGGCTGCTCGGGCATAATGGCAAAGACGTCCACGTCGTTTTCGTTCACGATGTCCTCGGCGACTTTTGCCGTATTGCCCGTGGCCGAGTAATAGACGACAAGCGTCTTGTTTGCCGCATCCGATGACGCGGCGCTCGACGATGTCGTGCCGCTGCCAGATGTGCCCTGACCACATGCGGTGATGCAAAGCGCCGCATTCATCATGAGCGCCACGCCGAGCACGAGGGCGAGCGCTTTCTTCATTGGCTTCATTGGGACTTCTCCTTCTTGTCAGTGGCGACGGCCTCCTTGACGGCGACCTCGTCGACAATGCCTCCATCGATCGGCTCGTCATCGATCTCATCGACTACGACGGCTTCATCGGATGCGGCAGCGTGCGATGCATCGAACGTTTGAGCGCCCGTCGTCGAGAGGGACTTGCCCATCCTACCAACGAACCAAGTCCCCACGAGGAAAACGGCCAACGCGACGCCGAGAGGCAACAGCATGCTCGCCCACTCGAAGAAGTTGGGGATATAGCCCTGCGCGATCTCGAAAGCATTGCCCGTATGGTCGTAGAGACCCGTCGAGGCAGGCAGCGGCCAGCTCGGTGAGGGCTCGTTGGAAAGCGGCACATAGAGCGTGGGGCTGGCAAATGCCGGATATAGCAACATGAGACGATGGAAGAACATACCGATGACAACCAGTACGCCGCCAATGAGCATGTTCTTGGTGGGATCGTTCTTGCCTCGAAGCAGCACGAAGACCGCCGCCAGGGGCAAGCCGAGCTCGAGCGCGTAGAACAGCCAAACGCTGCCCAGCGCCGCGAGCGCCCCACCATCTGCCGCGCTTCCGCCGAAGCAGACGATCAGCAGCTCGATAACGGCAAGCGCCAGGTGAATGATGATCGCCACCGCAAGCAGGAAGCTCAGATCGTGCAATGCCTCGGGTTTGAAGTCGTCATGTTTGAGCGCGCAAATGATGACCGCGACGGCAAGGCCGCATACGACGGCGACCACGATGAAATCGATGGGCATGATGAAGCTATGCCACCAGACGCGTGCTTCCATGAGCGCGAAGAGCAGGCCCTCGACAAGCTGCAGCGCAAACGCACTGATGAGACCCAAGACCATCCAGAACTTGAGCAGCTTGCTCTGTCGTGCGACGGCGACGAGATTGATGATGGCGATGATGATGAACACCGTGAGGGCAATCATGTCCCAGGTGAGCGCAGACGTGGGATTCGGCCCCATGAGCATCGCCATGATGTGCGCCGGATGCCCCAGGTCGATGAGGATCGCCACACCTGCGCCGATGGCACCGGCAAGGGCCACAACCTGCGCGGTCTTGACATAGGGCATGAGATCATGTCGGTTGCCGAGGACGATATAGCAGGCAACAAACTGGCTACCTGCACCAAAACCGACAAGGAAGGCGAAAACAGCGATCATGAGACCCCAGGCGAAGGTATTGCTCATGCCCGAGCCAACGAGAAGACCCATGGTAAGCTGGCAAATCCACGCCGCGCAACCGACCGCGATGAAGACGACGGTCAGAATGATGGGCCACTTCTTTGCATGTTGAATGTCCTGTATCATGGCTACTCCCCCTCTCCGCGCTTGGAAGGCAGGTAATACACCTTGGGCTTGGTGCCAAATGACTCTCCGAGCACGAGCCACTCGCGCCCGGACATGTACTGCGAAATCTCGGAATCCGCATCCTCGATGTCACCGAAGATGCGCGCGTTTGCCGGGCAGCCCGTGCAGCACGCAGGAGTGCCGCCCTGGTTGGTGTACTGGACGCAGAACGTGCATTTCTCGACCACGCCTTCGGGCCGCACTGGTGTGTAGACGAGACGGCCGTCCTGGCGATAATCCTCCGGATACCCCCAGCGATACTCGCCGTCGACGCCCTCGACGCCATCGGGCTTGCTCCAGTTGAACTGGCGCACCTCGTAGGGGCATGCCGTGATGCAGTAGCGACAGCCGATGCACTTCTCGTAGTCGACGAGCACGGTGCCCGTGTCGTCGGTGTAGGTGGCGCCCGTCGGGCACACCTGCTGGCAGGGGGCGTTTTCGCAGTGCTGGCAGCTGATGGGCAAAAACTCCATACGAGGCATGCCATCCACGATCACCGAGGTGCCGTACTCGGGGGCACCCGGCGCAAAGACACGGTTCCACCAGATGCCGCGGGGTTCTGCGTTGTGATCCTTGCAGATGACCGCGCACGTCCTGCACCCAATGCAGCGGTCAAGGTCTATGGCCATTGCGTATCTCATTGCATGACCTCCTTACGCGCACCGCCCTTTTGCAGCAGACGGACATTGCATGCGCATTCGTTCCACGCCATGTTGGGCGACCACACGCCCGAGAGGTAATACACCTCGTTGGTGGGATTGATCCACGGATAGATGAGCGAGTTGTAGCTGTCGCCGTCCATGTACTCGCTCCACCAGCCCTGATCGAAGATGGCCTGCCCGGGATACATGCCCGGGTCGAGCACGAGGCCACCCTGGCACTTGCCACGCCCGTTGTAGGCCTCGACCAGATCGCCTGCCTCCAGGCCACGCTCCTTGGCGTCGTCCGGATTCATGAAGATCTTGGGCATGCTGTTCTGCAGCTCGAGCATGAAGGGATTGTTCACGTACGTGGAGTGCACGCGATAGGTGCTGTTTCGCGTGATGAAGGCGAGCGGATACTTGGTGCGCGCCTCTGGATCATCCTTGTATTCCGTGTCCTCGAAGGCAGGCTTATAGCACGGAAGCTGCTCTCCCAACTCGAGGAACTCATCCTCGTCACGGTAGAACTGGATGCGTCCCGAACGCACGAACGGCGCCGTCACGTCGATTGCGTTGGGAAGCGACTGGCTCGGGAATGGCGTCCCCTCGTGAATCTGGCTCCAGAAGGGGATGCGCTTCTCGCCCGGATTGGCGTGCCAGAGCTTGCCCGGCCCCTCGCGCAGCTGCTCGGCCGTGAGCTGGTTGACATAGGGGCCGCCGTTGGCCAAAAGCGTGCGCAGGACATCGTCGGCCACTTGCTCGGCTTGCGACTCGTCGAAGACCGGCCACTGGTCCGCATACGAGGGATCGATGTGCGTGGCAAGCTCCTTGCAGATCCAGATCTCGGGGCGTGCCTCGCCTGGCGGATCGACCATCTGCTGCTGGAGTTGCACCCAGGGATGCAGCGGCGTCGTGGTGAGCTCGAGCTTCTCGTACCAGCTCGGAGCCGGCAGGGCCACGTCGCTCATATCGACCGTGGTGGTGCGCTGGAAATCGAGCGTCACGAGGCATTCGAGCTCGCCACTCTCCTTGGCGCTGCGCAGCCAGTTGGCAACGTTATGCTGGTCCATCGGATTGCCCCAGCCCACGACGAGGGCCTTGAGGCCATTGGGCGGGAAGGCATTTTGCTGCATCGTCTCCGTGCGGCCGGTGACGGCGTACTGGAATGACATCGTGTGCTTGTTCATGCGCGGCGGGTTGAACCACGACGCGGGGATGAAACGCGTCTTGTACTGGCCCACATAGGTCGAGATGCCGCCGCCGAGCTGGCCGATGTTGCCCGTAAGCGCCGCGATGAGCGCGAGCGAGCGACCCTTGAGGTCACCGTGATACCACTGTGTGCCCGCGCCACCGAAGATGATGTGCATGGGCTTGATGGTCGCGCACTCCTGCGCGATGCGCTCGATGGTCTCGACGGGAATGCTCGTGGTATCACTCGCCCACTGCGCCGTCTTGCCCACGAGGCTCTCGCGCAGCAACCTGAAACCGCTCTTGGCATGCGCGGTGGTACCGTCTTTGAGGCGCACATCACCCGTGTACTCGAGCGTGCAGCCCTCCATGCCACCGAGGCGCTCGGGGTTGACCGCGAAGGGCCTGCCATTGGCGTCGACGGCCACGTACGTGGTGCGATAGGCCGGAGATGGCAGGGCCGAGAGCCCCGCCACGTTGGCAGCCTCGATGCGCTTTCCCGTAGTGGTGTCAACGAGCAGGGGCATGTCGGTGAAGTTCTTGCAGAAGGCCTCGTCATAGAGGCCATCGTCGATGATGATCTTGGCGACTGCCAGCGCAAAGGCCGCATCGGTGTCGGGCTTGAGGCGCACCCATTCGGTCGATTTCTCGGAGGTCGCCGAGTAGTTGGGATCGAAGTTGACCACCTTGCCGCCGTTCTCGCGCGAGATGTTGAGAAAGTGCGCATCGGGAAGGCGCGTGACCATGACATTCGAGCCAAAGATCATCGTGTACTTGGAATCTTCCCAGCAGTACGACTCGAGTTCCTCGCTCTGCACGCCAAAAGTCTCGGGCCAGAACATGGGAAGGTCGCCGTTCATCTCGTAGCAGCCGATGGCCGACCAGCCCATCATGTTGGAAAGACGGATGATCGAGCCCTTTTGGATATGACCAGTGCCCTGCACCTGCCAGATCACGCCCACGGACTCCGGCCCGTACTTGTCCATGACGTCACGCAGCTTGGTCGCAGCCGCGTCGAGCGCCGTGTCCCAGTCGGTCTCCTCCATCTTGCCCGTCTCCTCGTTCTTGACGAGCGGCTTGGTGAGCCGATGCGGCCCGTATAGCATCGTGTTGACGGATACGCCCTTGAGGCAACCGCGCGGGTTGTACTCCTCGAAGGGATAGTCGGATGCTTGCGAGATCATTTTGATCTGTCCCTCGTGCACGAAGCCCTTGAGACCACAAGCTCCCGTGCAGTTGGGTGAACAAGTCGTCCTCACCCATTCTCCGGCAGGGTCGACGTTATCGGCCAGTGCCTTTGCGCACGGAAGTGCTCCCGTGCCCAAGCACGCGGCCGCTGTCGCAGCTGCCGTGCCAGCCACAAATGACCGGCGACTTACGTTCCTCTCTCTCATGCGTCCCTCCTCACTCGACCGCATGGGTCAATCTGATGGCGCATCGCCTGGCTAGACGAGCACCTTCTCGCTTTCGGTCTCGGTAATTTCACGCAGTTTGCAATCCATCTCCTGCTCGCGCTCGGCGACACTGCGCAGGTCGCGCTCCTCGTCGAAGGCGCTACGCACCACGCGGCCGTCGCGCTCGAACTTCTTGAGATCGGATGTTGCCTGGCCCAAATCATCGCGATGACGCTCGGAAGCGCGCTCATCGCCCGGGTCGGTCCAGATGCGCTCGGCGACAGGCGCCCAGCGCTGTGCCATGGGACGTGTCTTGGCGGTAAGCTCGTAGACCGTCTCCTCCTGGACAAGGTCAGTCGAATGCGCACCCGAATCCTCCACGAGCTTCTCGATGCACTCGGGGTTCTCCAGCATCGGACAGGGGCGCAGGTGATTGTCGTTGAAGGGCTGACCATGGTAGTAACCCATGAACAACGGCGAGCGCAGGGCATCAAGCAAGCTCACGTCGTGGATGTTGACATTCGAGTAGTGAATGAACACGCAAGGCTCCACATCGCCGTTGGCATTGATATGGAGATAGCGACGACCACCGGCAATGCAGCCACCCACGAACTCGCCATCATTCTGAAAATCGAGGGTCAGCAGCGGTTTCTCGTGCCGCATCGCATGGTTGAAGTCATAGAGCATCTCGCGTTGCTGAGGACTCGGCATGAGCTCGGCCGGGGAGTCCTTGCCCACGGGCATGTAGGTGAAAATCCAGGCGAAGAACACGCCCTTGTCGATAAGCCAATCGTAGTACTCCTCGGTGCAGACCGCATCGGCGTTCTGGCTCGTATAGCAAATGGAGACGCCAAAGGGGATGCCGCGCGCCTTGAGCAGGTCCATGGCCTTGTCGATCTTCTGGTAGGTGCCAGCACCTCGACGCGCATCGGTAGTCTCTTCGCTGCCCTCGGCCGAGATAATCGGGATGAAGTTCTTCACGCGGGCAACTTCCTCGACGAAATCCTGATCGATGAGCGTGGCGTTGGTGAAGCAGAGGAAGGCGGAGTCAGGATGGGCATCGCAGAGCTTGATGAGATCCGCCTTGCGCACGAGAGGCTCGCCACCCGTGTAAATGAAGACATGCGTACCAAGCTCGTTGCCCTGGTTGATGATGGAGTCGATGTCTTCGTAGCTCAGGTTGAGCTTGTGGCCGTACTCGGCTGCCCAGCACCCCGTGCAATGCAGGTTGCAGGCGCTCGTTGGGTCAAGCAAGACGGCCCAAGGCACGTTGCACTGGTACTTCTCGCGTGACTTCTCCTGTTTATCCCAGGCGATGAGATTTGCCTCGGTCAGGAAGCACTTGAGCATGCCCGTGGCGACCTCGGGGTCAAGCTCGGCGATACGGCACAAGAGCTGATACCAGTTGTTGCGCTCCTCGATGGCCTTGGCAAATGCTTTGCGCTGTGAGGGAAACAGCGCGTCCGGAAGCATTTTGTCGATTTTCGTCATCATGCTCTCGATGCGCGGAACGGGGTCTTCCATGAAGTAGTCGATGGCCTTGTTAGCCGCCGTCCTCTTTGCGAATTCCATTGGTCTCATGACGCTCCTCCTACTGTGTTACCTGCAGCACGCTGCATTCCTCGATAATGTTCTCTACGTATTCAGGGCTCAGACCCTGCGATATGGCGAAGGGGGCGAAGGACAGACGCATGACGTATTCTGGCGTCACGATGCGACCTTCGAGCGATGCGATGGAAAGCAGGCCGTAGGCGCCGTTGAGGGCGACGACGAGGCAATCGCCCAGATACTGCTTGTCGATGGCATCGGACCAATGCGCGACGATCCAGTCGCGCTCGCGCATGACCACGCCCTCGATGAACGTGCGGAAGCCCAGAAGATCCTGGATGAGCGGAGAGCCCTTCTCTTCCGCGACGAGCCTTTCGAGGTGAATAAAGCCCATCATGCACAGCAGCTGGATAGTGCTCGTATGCGGAGGGCAGAGCTTCTGCGCGGTCTCGCGCACCCAGGCAAAATGCTCGTCAAGGTAAAGGGCAAGGAACATTTCCTTGTGCGGGTAGTAATGTTGCACGACCGACTTGCTCGTATCGCATGCATCGGCGATGTCCTGATAGGACGTGGCGGCATAGCCCTTCTCGCCGAACAGCTTCAAGGCCGTAGCGTAAAGGCGTAAGCGCTCCTCGTCCTTCCTTGGTGCTGCCATGGTTCCTCCCCAATACATGCGGATATGCGGGGAACTCCCTTTATTCCGATACGCGTATATTCTATACGCGTATAATTTACTCCACTGGGAATAGAAGTCAACAGCATATTTTTCAAAATATTGAAAGTTTTTTTGCGTGAACGGAACTATTTTTCTGGTGAACGCTGTTCAACCGCGTCATCCGAGGCGTCAGCGGATGCTGCAGCATGGCGAGCGGCAAGCTGCCTATGCGCCTCGGCGAGAAGTCCGTGTCCGTAATAGCCATAATCCCGGTTGCCCACGAGAGCGCAGATGACGCCAATGGCCAGGAAAGGAGCTATGCCCCAGCCGAAAACCTCGCAGCCGAGGAAGAAACCGGCAATGGGGCAGCGCGACATGCCCACATAAAAGGTGATGACGCCCAGCGCGCCTGCGAAGGCGGCATCGATGCCGATGAGCTGACCGACCGAGCAGCCCGTCAAACCGCCAATGGCAAGCGTGGGCATGATCTCGCCACCTTTGAGGCCAAAAGCAAGCGCCATGAAGACAAAGCCCGCCTTGATGGCGAAATCGTACGTGCCGATCGAACCTGCGAGCGCGTGCTTGAGCAAGTTCATGCCCGAGCCTTCGAAGTCATAGAGACCAAAGGCATAGACGAGGCAGACGATGACGAGACTCGAGACGATGACCGTGACATAGGGCTTGTTGAAATGCCCCTTGAGAAGCTTGCGCGTAAAGCGTAGGGCGCGACCGAAAACGCCACCAAGAATGCCGCAGACTATGCCGACGATGCCAGTGTAGAGCGCGAGCTCGGGGGTAATGTCCAAGATGGCGACGTGCGGAATGATGTCACCGATGCCAAAGGGATATGCGATGGAGGCGGCGATGAAGGCGGAGACGATCATCGCAATGAATCGCGGAAGGCTCAGATTCCTGAAGCGCGTGAGCTCGAGCACCATGAACACGGCACCCAACGGTGCGAAGAACAGAGCCGAAAACGTCGCGCTCATACCCATGAGCGCCGCGTATCCGTATAGCTCCCTGTCCTGCTTGTCGACGAAGCAGTTCTTGAGCTTGAACGCCCGCCCGAGCGTCTCGCTCACCGAAGCGCCCGCCTGAAAGGCGCTCGACTCCTTGCCGACGGCACCGCCACCCAGAATGGTGAGACAGGTGCCGATGATGATGCCCGGCGCAAGTGTAGGCGAGACCACGTCGTTTTCACGCATCTGGTCGACAAGGGTATCGGTCGAGTAATCGTAGGGAAGCTTGAGTGCCTTGTAGAGGGCAAGCGAAAGAACGCCGAGAAGCGGCAGGAGAAAGAGCGTCCAGGCATAGGTCTGGTTGATGTGATAGGCAAAGTTGACGCACAGGCACAAGATAATCGAAACGCAGGCCGAGATGATGCCGACGCAGACGATGAAGGCAAGATGCTTGAGAAGCTCAACCTTGTCAATCTTGTGGTGCATGTCGCCCTCCTCTCGCGTTGTTTCCATGATACGCCCATGCGGGTTATTTTTCGCTCAGACTATTCGAGCTTTCTCATAAAGTTACGTTTCTTACATCTACGTAAGAAAGCGTGCCACGACGTTTTGCTCGGATATATGCGACTACAATGACGGTACGACCCAAGCGAACGGAGCATGACCATGCCCACCGTGTACATCGTCGAAGACGACATCACCTTGCGTGACGAGCTCGCGCGCCTACTCGAACTCAACGGCTACGAAACACGCGCATGTTCGGATTTCTCCCGCGCGGCAATCGACATCGTCGCCGCTAATCCCGATTGCGTCATCCTGGACCTGGGCTTGCCGGGCGCCGATGGACAATCGATCTGCCGCGACATTCGCAGAGAGGCCGAGATGCCCATCATCATCCTCACGGCAAAGAGCGATGAGTTCACCGAGGTCATGTCGCTTAACCTGGGTGCCCATGACTTCATCGCCAAGCCCTATCGGCCGGCCGTGCTGCTTGCTCGCGTCGCATCGCTCATCAAGCGTTCCAGCTCGGCTGCGGCCGAGACGAGTACCATCTCGCATGCCGGCGTCACGCTCGACCTCGGCACGTCCGAGGTGCGCTATCAGGGCAAGGCAGCCGAGCTCACGAGAAACGAGCAGCGCATCCTCGCCCTGCTCATGCGCAATGCGGGCGTCATCATCTCTCGCCAGGAGATCATGTGCGACCTTTGGGAGTCTGACGCCTTCGTCGATGACAACACGCTCACGGTCAACATCAATCGCCTACGAAAGACACTCGCAAGCATCGACATCCCCAGCGAGTTTCTGCAAACACGTCGTTCACTTGGATACGTCATCATGAAATAATCAGGCCATGAAGTCACATGACATAGCACGGTTCACGGCAGGAACGTTCTTGCGTGACAAGATAGCGGTCGTAGCGATTGCGTTACTCGTCATCGCCTTCATCACCTTCCTGCTCGTCATCCTTGACGTCACCATCGATGCAATCGTCCTCATCGACTCGACACTTGCCGCATGCGTCGTTCTCGCACTCGTGCTCGAATATCGCCGTCGCGCGAGTTTCTGGAAGGACGTCGAAACCGCAATCGAGGCGCTCGACCGAACACGCTACATCGGCGACCTCGTCGATGAACCAAGCTTTTCCGAAGGCCGGCTGGCCCTTGACGCGATGCTCGCGCTCACCCAGCTCAACAAGGACGAGCTCGGCGAGCTCAGGACGCAGAACCACGATCGCGCGCAATACACGGAGCTCTGGGTGCACGAGGTGAAGACGCCCCTTGCCGCGGCAAAACTCGTGTTGGACAGGATGCACGGGCCCGATGTCGCCAAACTCAAGATTGAGCTTGAGCGCATCGAAGGCCTCGTCGAGCAGGCGCTTTTCGCCGCCCGATCCGATACGCTCGTAAACGATTACCTCATTCGCGAAGTCAGGCTCGCCGATGCAGTGGGCGAAGCCTGCAAGTCGAACATGTGCTACCTCGCATCATGCGGCGTCACCCTCAATATGCAAGTTGACCCGCAGGTAACGGTGATGGCCGATAGAACCTGGCTTGCGTTCATTCTCAACCAGCTCATAACGAATGCCGCCAAGTACGATGCCTCGACCATCACGTTTACGACATATGAGGAGGGAAACGAGGGGCCGCACGCCTGCACAGTCCTCGAGTTGCGCGATGATGGCTGCGGCATCCCCGCAGCCGACGTGCCACGCGTCTTCGACCGCGGCTTCACGGGGGAGGTGGGTCGTGCCCATGGCTCGGCGACCGGCATGGGGCTCTTCCTCGTCGCCCGCATGTGCGCGCAGATGGGGCTTGACGTCCTGCTCGCAAGCGAAGAGAGCATCGGCACACGCGTGCAAATCAAGTTCCCCCACGACCGCCGTCGCATGCGCCTGTCACTGTGACGAAAGCCGTGCTGCTAACTTCTCACCCTTACGAATTCGTAAGTGACGGGTAAGCCGCTTCGATGGCAACCGTAAGCTCCGAACATCACCATGGATGATGCCCGATAATCCACATACGAAAGGTTAGTCCCATGAAGGCATCAAAGGTATTATCAGCAGTAACGAAGGGCGTCGGTGCCGTCACTCTCGTGACGGGGGCAATTGTCGCCGGTATGCTCGCCTATGCATCGGTCAAAGTTCCGCGTACGGGAAGGGGCATTCATGTCTGAGGTAATCGCAACACCGCCAGCGTCGACGACGAAGGCATCCCGCACGGGCTCCTCCCCCATCCTCTGCGTGCGTAATGTCGAGAAGGTGTATGGCGGTCGTCAGAATCTCGTGTACGCGCTCGCCGGCGTGAGCTTCGATGTCGCACGTGGCGAATTCGTCGCCATCATGGGTCCGTCGGGCTCGGGCAAGACAACGATGCTCAATTGCATCTCCACCATCGACCGGCCCTCCGCAGGCCGCATACTCATCAACGGCAGCGACATCACCACCATGTCGAAGAACAAGCTCAGCGCCTTTCGCCGCGATGAGCTTGGCTTCATCTTCCAGGACTCCAACCTGCTCGACACGCTGACGGGCATGGAGAACATCGCGCTCGCGCTCACCATCAAGGGCGCTCGTCCCGCGAGCATCACCACGCGCATCAACGACATTGCGCGCACGCTCAACGTGACCGAGTCGCTCTCGCAATATCCCGCTCAGATGTCTGGTGGCCAGAAACAGCGTGTCGCGGCGGCCCGTGCCATCATCGCCGACCCCTCGCTCATCCTGGCCGACGAGCCGACGGGTGCTCTCGATTCGCGCAACGCGACCATCCTGCTCGAGACGCTCACGATGCTCAACAAGTCGCTGGGCGCGACCATCCTCATGGTCACGCATGATGCATACGCTGCGTCGTTTTCCGACCGCACGCTCTTTCTCTCCGACGGCAAGCTCTTCAACGAGATCCGCCAGGGATCGCTCACGCGAGAGGAGTACTTCGCCCGCATCATGGAGGTCGTGACCTTCCTCGGCGGGGAGGCGTACCATGCTGCTTAAGCTCGCCACCCGTAACATACGACGGTCGCTTCGTGACTACGCCATCTACTTCGTCACCCTGCTCATTGCCGTCACGGTGTTCTACGCGTTCAATTCCATCGGTGACCAGCAGGTCATGCATGATATCGCGGCATCCAATCACGCGAACATCATCGAATTCACCGGCTACATGATGAATATCTTCTCCATCGTCGTCGCCTTGGTCCTGGGTTTCCTGGTTATCTATGCAAACCAGCTCCTCATCACGCGGCGCAAGCGGGAATTCGGTATCTACCTCGTACTCGGCATGAAGCCGGGGCAGGTATCGCGCATCCTGCTATACGAGACGGTCTTCATCGGCTTGGGGTCGCTCATTCTCGGCCTGGGCCTTGGCGTTCTCATCTCGCAGCTGCTCTCGTTTGCCACGGCGGCGCTCTTTGGCATCGCCATGCCGCAATACCAGTTCAGTTTCACGACGGGAGCCTGCATCGCGACGCTGATCTGCTTCATCGCCATCTTCATCGTAGTCGCCATCTTCAACGTCATCACCGTGCGACGCTGCAAGCTCATCGACCTCATCGGCGCAAAGGCGAAGCGTCAGAAAATCGTCATCCGCAACCCCTGGGTGTGTCTCGTGCTCTTCGTCATCTCGCTGGTTCTCATCGGCCTTGCCTACTGGCAGCTCGACATTAACGGCATGACGCTCATGTTCGATGCCGAATTCCAGCGCGCAACCGTCCTTATGTTGGTGGGCTCGCTGTTGTTCTTCTTCTCGCTCTCCGGCTTTGCCATCGCCGTGCTCACGCGTCTGCGTGGCGTCTACTTCAAGCGCTTGCGTCCCTTTACCACGCGCCAGGTCGCATCGAAGTTCAACACCTCGTTCGTCTCCATCTGGGTGGTGTGCGTGCTGCTCTTCTTCGCCATCACCACCTTTGCCACGGGACTTGCCCTCGTCGATGCCTTCACCGGTGATATCGACGAAGCGAACCCCTACGACGCGAGCATCATCGCGTACGGCGAGGAAACCGTATACGAAAACGGCAAGGGTGCGAAGAAGCCCGTCGATGCCGACATCAGCCAGACGAGCGCATACTTGCGGCAGCATATCGCCAATTGGGACACGCTTGTCGCCGCCAGCTCGCAGCTCGACTTTTACGGGCTTCCCGACATGACCTATGGTGAGCTCATGGACACTGTCGACACGCACCTTGCCGATGCCATGAGCAGCACTTCGATGTTGAACCAAGGCGTACAGGTCGTTAGCCTCACGCAGTTCAACGATTTGCTCGCCCTGAGCGACAAGCAACCCGTGACGTTGTCATCTGGCGAATACCTCGTCACCAACAACATGTCGGCGTCGCAGGACATCGCCAATGCGGTCGTGGCACAGCATATGCCACTTCCCACGCCGGCTGGTGACCTCATGCCAGCTAATCGCGTCGATAAGACCCAGCTCAACGACTTCGACATACTCAGCAACGCTCTCATGATGGTGGTCCCCGACGATGTCGTCGCCACCTTGGCCCAGACGGAAACTCCCGATACGGTGTACGTGAACGTCATGTACGCGCCCCGTTCGAACGCGGAAGACGTGTTCATCGATATCCTCGATGACGTCGATGCGCCGGGTGTGTCCACCGTCATCACGCGCGAGCAGATGGTGGGCCAGGCAAGTGGGCTGAAGGTCATGGTCACCTATCTCGCGATCTACATCGGCCTCGTGCTGCTCGTCGCGACCGCCGCCGTGCTCGCGATCCAGCTGCTCTCGCTCACCATCGATTCGCTTGGACGCTATCGCCTGCTCTCGAAACTCGGATGCGACACGTCCATGCTCACCCGCTCGCTCTTCGAGCAGGTCGTGGTCTACTTCGTCGCGCCGCTGGCCCTGGCCGTCTGCCACTCGGCATGCGCCATCGCCGTCCTCTCTGGATCGCTTTTCACGGCACTCGGACGCGATCTGTTCCCCTCCATCGTCATGGCGGCATGCCTCGTCATCGCCATATACGGTGGCTACATGCTCATCACCTATCTGACCAGCAGGACAAGCGTCAAGCAAGCAATCTCGTAGCCAAAAATGAGACAACGTCTCTGAGTAACTGTCTCATTTTCAACAGGCAGGGGCAAAAGAAAA
>ERZ836877.1202-NODE-1202-length-40458-cov-5.485088_pt1 | contig 40458 bp, 30 predicted proteins | sample MGYA00519469_ERZ836877 | MGnify/ENA primary metagenome ERZ836877 (study PRJEB31850, sample SAMEA3708809) | human gut metagenome | biome: human gut; feature: human-associated habitat; material: faeces | place: China | collected 2014 ...
GATTCCACTTTGTTTTTTCGGATTCTCCTTAAAAATACGCAACCTAACAAACATGCTGCAAATTCTGTAATCGGAAATGCCCACCAAATAAGTGACACCCCAGCCTGTCCATTTTTTACTAAAACAGAAAAAATTTCTGCTAACGGTAAAATAATAATCATCTGCCTGAGAAGTGAGATTACAAGCGATTCCATTCCCCCATCTAACGCCTGATAAATTCCCTGATATGCAAAATTAATTCCCGCAAAAAGAAAACTGATGGAAATAATTCTCATGGCTCCAACAAAATACTCTCTGGATGATCCGGCATTAAACAAGGCAGCAAATTGTCCCGGAAAAACTTCTGTAATAAAAATCCCTAAAATCATCAAGCCAATCGAAAAAATAATACCATATTTCATTCCGTCCTGAATTCTTTTTTTACTTCGCATTCCATAAGCAAATGCAAGAATCGGCGTAATCGCATCCCTCAATCCAAAAGCAAGGAACAAAACAAATTGCTGCACTTTATAGAAAAGCCCATATGCAGTCTGTGCAGAAGCATCAAATTTCAATATCAGATTCATCACATATACCATAATGGACATAAGTGCCTGTGCAATAATCGCCGGAAGACCGATTGCATAAATTTCTTTTATAATTTTACCATCCGGCTTCATATACTTGAATCCATGTTCAAATTCTTTATTTAATTTGATATGAAAAACAAACAGCAGTACAGCCGAAGCAATCTGTCCAATTACCGTTGCATAAGCGGCTCCCTCCACACCCATTTTCGGGACCGGTCCAATGCCATAAATCATAATCGGGTCAAGAATGATATTGATTACCGCACCTGCCACCTGACCAATCGTAGAATACAGTGAGCGCCCCGTCGCCTGCAGTAATTTTTCAAACAAAGAAAAGAAAACAATTCCAAAAGAAAGCACGCAGCAGATTTTAAGGTAACTGGTTCCCATAGAAAGCACTTCCGGATTCGCTGTCTGTGATGAAATATATGCATTCACACCAAAAATTCCAAACAAAAAACAAATCACATAAATAATCAAACCCAGAAACAAACTGTTTCCTGCAACCATTGCCGCCTTTTTAGAATCTCCCTGCCCAAGTGTTCTTGCAAGAAGCGCATTCGTTCCCACTCCAGTTCCAATTGCAATTGCAACCATAAGCATCTGCACCGGAAATACAAGCGTAAGAGCATTCAGCGCAGCCTCGCTCCCCTCCTTCATATTGCCAACAAAAGCACTGTCCACGATATTATAAACCGCCTGCAATGCCATCGATAAAATCATTGGAATCCCTATTTGAATCATAAGTTTATAAACCGGCATTTCCCTCATTTTGTTATTTTCAGTCATGTCAATCCTCCTTTTTTTCTGCAAAAAAATAGAGCAGCAAAACTGGATTTACGCAATTTTGCTACTCGTTCAATAAAGTATTATATTTGTAATTTTTTTAATTGTCAATATCCATTTCTTCAAAATATCGATCTGCAATATACTCAGCCGATTCTGCCCAAAAAGCATTTTCTGTTTCCTGTAATGTTTTATATGTTTCTGAACGATAAAACATTAACATCGCATCCTCAAATGAAACATTTAGCCTTTTTTGCAATTCGTCTACCACTGCTCGTATCTGTATACAGACATTCAATGTAATATCTTTTCCATTAAAAGTATAAATAGCTTCACTCATAGCGTTCTCTCCTTACAAATTTCAAGCTTTTCAAAGCCTTTTCTGTATGAAATGATATTTGATTATTTACACGATTATATCGTAATCGTTCTACCGCTTCATTTGCATTCAAAATTCCGTTCATATATAATTGAACAGTCTCCATTGTATTATCATCTGCTACTGGTCCAATTACCACATCGTACTTATGCTGCAATCCACCTTTAGAACGGTTCTCCTTGATAAACTCAAGCCACTCTTGATTCAACCCATCAAACCGTTTTATATTAAGCGTACTATTTTCATCAAACGAATATTGATATACAAAATATTCATCTGCTTTTTCCCTTAGTTTTAAACGATACGCCCATTCTTTTGCCTGGCTCTCTAATATTGTTGTATAAAATCCCATTCCGAAATCTCTGCGATTGTGTGATTTCACTAGTTCTATTTTTTCAAATCTAGCTATTGTCCCATGAAAAACAGTTAACTTATGCGTATCATCTTGTATTACTTTCTCAATATATTCCATAACTTCTTCAAAATCTACTTGATGAAGATATTCATATTGCAACATTATTTTTTCAAATACTTGATATTGATGAAATAATTCAATTGCAGATAGAGTCGACAAATGATTTCTCTTTGCATATTCCTCCATTCCTCTTATTGAAAGTAATTCTACATCTGATTGAGCACTCATTGCACCTCCTCCTTCCTTAGTCTATGTTATCACACAAACAAAAAAACATCTACCTATTACTTAATATTGATTATTTCTCCAAAAGAATCTCCTTAATCTGCTCAAGATTTTCAGCAAAATAAATTCCCTGCTGCCTTTCCTCGGTTGATAAATCTTTCTCAATCATATGCCGAAGTAAATCCCTTAAACTGTCATAATAACCGTTAAGATTATAAAGAATACACGGAGCATCCAAATGTCCTAACGACACTTTCGACATAATTTCCGCGATTTCTTCCAATGTACCGGTACCACCAGGAAATGCGATAAAAGCATCCCCCAGTTCAATCATCTTCGCTTTTCGTTCCGACATGTCATTTGTCACAATTAGATTTGTAACATCTTCGTACAAAAAACCTGCATCAATAAAAAACTGTGGTTCCACACCGGTAACCTTTCCCCCTGCACGCAGCACGCTTTCAGCAATTTCGCCCATCAGCCCGGATTTAGAGCCTCCGTAAACAAGCGAATTTCCACTTTCTCCAATCCATGTGCCAAGTTCTCTCACTGCATTTGCAAGTGTGTTGTCGTTTCCTTTGCTGGCTCCAAGATATACGGTAATATTCATAACCTCTCCTTTCGCATAAGGCATCAATCCTTTAAACATCCGATTGGTACTATAAAGATACCATCTTCTCTTTTGTATGCAAACTCGCCTACACCTATAATTATCATTAAAAATGACGGTGCCAGCATTTTGGAAGTGTCAATTTTGTTAGATAACGCCTTTAAATTAGCTGCTCCCTCCTCAATAAGTTTTTGACCACCTAATTTTATTTCAGCCAATCCATATCGACCATTTTTAAGATGAATTACCGTGTCACATTCCAATCCTGATTTGTCTCTATAATGCAAAACACTGCCACCTATTTTTTCTGCATAAACGCGAAGATCCCTAACACACAATGTTTCAAATAACAATCCCATGGTATTTAAATCATTTATTAAGTCCTGCGGTCCAGCCCCCAACGCAGATACTGCAATTGAGGGATCCACAAAATATCTTGTATCCGATGAACGAATGGATGTTTTGGATCTTAAATTGGGATTCCAAGCTGGCATATCTTCAATCACAAAAATCTTTTTCAATGCATTTAAATATGACGCAATAGTATCCTCATTTAATGATTCTGTATCATTTGATACAATATCATTTTTCAACATTGTATTTGCAATTTGTGCACCTTGATTTCTTGCCAAAGACCTCAACAATCTCTTTACTCTTTCAGGATTTTTGCTCACGCCATCTGCCCTATTAATATCTGATTTTATAACAGCCTCATAATAATCCTCTGCTTGTGCTAATGCAATCTTTTCTCTCATTCCAACAGCATGAGGCCATCCCCCTCTGCAAATCAAAAATCCCAATTTATCTATATTTAAATTATTTTCTCCTTCTAGGCTGTCTGGTTTATCAAATAAATCTTTCAAACTCACTTGTCCCGTGGAATCGGCTGATTCGTATAATGACATCGGTCTCATTGTCAGCCATGTAAAACGTCCCGTCCCCGAATGTGTTATATCCTTTGAATCTACCGGCACTGCTGAGCCAGTCAGAATAAATTGCCCCTCCTCACCTCTTGTATCCACCTCGTACCTTGTAGCGTCCCACAGTTTTGGAGCAATTTGCCATTCATCAATCAATCTTGGAGTGTCACCTTTTAATAACCTTTCTGGAGCAATCTCAGACATCTGAATATTCGTTTCCCGTTTGCTCGGCTCATCCATTCTTAAGACACTACGAGCAATCTGCATTGCCGTCGTCGTTTTTCCGCACCATTTGGGTCCTTCAATAACAACTGCTCCTTTCGCCTCAAGCTTATCTTTTAATATTTCATCCACAATACGTGGTTTATATTCTCTCATAATTAGCCACCTCCAATAAAATTATATCATTTTTCGGCGTTTTGGCAATTTATTTTTCGGCGTTTTGGCAATTTATTTTTCGGCGTTTTGGCATTTTATTTTTCGGCGTTTTGGCATTTTTCTATTGTTTTTCCTCAAGTAAATCATCTTCAGTAATCTCACGTATCACTTTACATGGGGAACCTGCTGCAATCACTCCTGCAGGAATATCTTTTGTCACTACACTGCCTGCTCCAATAACACTTCCATCACCAATTGAAACACCGCCTACAACCGTCACGTTGGCACCGAGCCACACATTTTCTCCAAGCGTTATCGGCGCACTTGTCAACATGCGGTTTCTCTGAGACGGATGAATCGCATGTCCGGAACACGCCAGACACACACCGGGAGCAATAAATGCACCCGCTCCTATGTTGATTGGTGAAGTATCCAACATCACCACGTTGTAATTGATAACTGCAAGTCCATGAAAATGAATATTAAATCCATAATCGCACTTAAAACCATCCCCCGGAAATGCAAGCTTATTGTAAGTTCCAAACAACTGCCGCATAATACTTTCTTTTTCTTCCTGAGCATTATCCCCCAAAGAATTCAATTGCTTCAACAAATCACTTGCTCTCTCCTTCAATTCCTTTGGATTATCAAATGGATTACAATAATATGGCTCCATCGATGTCATTCTCTCCATTGTCTGATTCACATATTCATCTTTTTCTTTACTATTCATCGTCTAAATCCTCCGTATTTTTATATCTATATTCTGCCATAGTTACACCTCATCATGCATCATGCATTCTAACGCCCTTGATGAAGCTAATGTATCTTCTCCCATTTTTAAAATATCCTCTCGATTTACCCACTTATAATCAACAGTTTCTCCTTCTTGCAAGACAATAGAATTTTTATCACATTTGGTAACACATAAGTATTCCACAAAAAGTGAATGGTAACCATCATGAACAACCCTTTTTAACTCTTTTAAGTCTGAACAAACAATTCCTGTCTCTTCTCTTAACTCTCTAATTGCACATTCTAACGGCGATTCTCCCTGTAATGCCGAGCCACCCGCTGTCAATTCCCATTTCCCACCAAATTGTTTCTTATAATCCCTCTGCATGAGTAAATATGTACCATCCGTATGTTTCACAATAATTTCCCCTACCAAATGATACACCCCATCTGGAATAACTTCTCCTCTTATAAGCGAACCATCGGCAATCTTATTAAAATATTTATCGTATGCATCCCATTTTTCAATCATAAATACCCTCTCCTTCTGTATAACTAAACTACACCTGATTCCCCCTCATTTTACCACAACATCAAACCTCATGAAAGTAACAAATGCAACGCTTTCGGTACATTGTAGTTTACATGCCGATACCCCTGCGTGTTTGATAAGCGAAAGCGGCACAAGAGGTGCAAATTTATTTGAGACATTTTACGGAACTTCCAAAAAACCACCACCTATGCTATACTAATCTCAAGATGTTTTGAACGATTTTACAAGTAAAAGGAGGTATTTCATGAACCACGAAAACATCATTTCCAAACTCACTCTGGAAGAAAAAATTGCGATGATTCACGCCGCCGGACTTTTTCGTTCCGGCGCAGTAAAACGACTTAATATTCCTTCGCTTGTTATGTCAGATGGGCCAAGCGGAGTTCGTCAGGAATTTGAAAATGACAGTTGGACGCCAATTGATGATACAACGGATTTCGTAAGCTGGCTGCCGAGCAATACATGTCTTTGCACCACGTGGAATCCTAATCTTGCTCGCAAATTTGGCGAAGTGTTAGGGGATGAGGCACGCGGACGAGGAAAAGATGTCATTTTGGCACCCGGCATCAACCTCAAACGAACTCCTCTGTGCGGAAGAAACTTTGAATATATGAGCGAGGATCCACACCTTACCGGACGTATGGCAGCCCCTTTGGTGCAGGGAATCCAGTCACAGGATGTAGCTGCTTGTGTGAAACATTTTGCCCTGAATAATCAGGAGTGTGACCGATTAAGTGTCGATACCAAAGTCGATGACAAAACACTTTTTGAATTATATCTGCCGGCATTTTATGATGCATTAATGGAAGGTGGCTCGTATAGTGTGATGGGTGCCTACAATAAATATGACGGCGAATTTTGCTGTGAAAATGCAACGCTTTTAAAAAAGATTCTGCGTGATTTATGGCACTATGATGGGGTTACAATTTCTGACTGGGGCGGCGTACACAACACGGAAAAAACCGCTCTAAACGGGGTTGATATGGAAATGTCCGTCACACCGGATTTTGACGATTATAAATTAGCAAATCCACTTCTTGAAAAAGTAAAATCCGGAAAAATCGACGAATCCGTAATTGACAAGCGGATTGAGCGGATTTTAACAATGATGGAGCGGATTAAGCTCGGTGACAAAACCAGAAATAAAGGCTGCACAAACACAAAAGACCATCAGCAGACCATTCAGCAAATTGCGGAAGAAGGAATTGTCCTGTTAAAAAATGACACGGCACATCTCCCGCTTTCCAAGGAAACAAAGAAAATTCTTGTCCTCGGCGATAACGCCAAAAGAACACATGCTGCCGGCGGCGGAAGTGCGGAAATCAAAGCACTTTATGATATTTCGCCACTGCTTGGCATGCGTATGGTGCTCGGCGGTGATGCACAGATTGACTGGCTGCCGGGTTATTACGTGGATAACGAAAAACATGTAGCCGGTGAAGTCGACTGGCAGGCAGAAAGTCTGGATGTAGATTATACAACAGACCGCGGAAAAGAACAGTTTGACAAAGAAATCCGCCCGATACGTGAGAAGTATCTGAAAGAGGCACTGGATGCCTGCCCGTCCTACGATGAAGTCATCTTTATCGGTGGATTAAACCACGCTTATGACGTCGAAGGATTTGACCGCCCGGACATGACACTTCCATATGGACAAAACGAAGTGATTGAGGCTTTGACAGAAAAATGTAAAAATCTCACCGTGGTACTGATCAACGGCGGTCCGGTTGAAATGCCATGGATTAATAAAGTAAACTCACTGATTCAGACAAGCTACTGTGGCATGCATGGCGGACTTGCTTTAGCACGAGTTCTCTTTGGCGAGGTAAATCCGTCCGGACACTTGGCAGAAACCTATCCGGTTCACCTTTGTGATACACCGACCGAAAAATTCAAATCCTATCCGGGCACAGTGGATAATTCCGGTCAGCGTCATGTGGAATACACGGAAAAATTAATGGTTGGCTACCGCTATTATGAAACCGAAGAAATTCCGGTTCTCTTCCCATTTGGATACGGTCTTAGCTACACAACCTTTGATTTGCATGATTTTTCCGTTGAGAAAACCGACGATGAAACTGTTTGCTGCCGCTGCCGGATTACAAACACTGGAAACAGAGCAGGTGCACAGACCATACAGCTCTATGTCGGCATCCCGGAAGAAGGACAGCCGAAAAAACAATTGAGGGCATTTAAAAAGGTGGCACTCGCCCCACAGGAAACAAAACATGTTTCCCTCTGCCTAGAAAAAAAGGACTTTGCCACCTATAACTGTAAAAATCAAGCTTTTGTGATAAATGAGGGTACCTATTCCTTATGGATTGGCACTTCGGTAAAAGATATTTTCTTTCAATCCGAAGTCACCCTTTCCCAGAGCGGAATCGTAAAATAATCAACCGTTTCCGTTATCCAAAGTGCGCCTTGTCTGGTTTCACCGGTCTCGTCCATGACAGGAGCCACCAGATAGCGGTCACCAAGCATATATTGACGGTCTAAGGAACCACACACCGGGTCCTCCGGGAACTCTAACACCATTGCCCGCACAAGAGGAATTCCGGTGTCGTGGTTTTCTTTTGCCTTTTCGAGTAAATACGGCAAAAGTTTTTGTTTTACCAAAACGAAATGACGCAATACTTTTGTTGCCTCATCATCGTAAAGCCACGGCACACGATAAGAACCGCTTCCGTGAAGTCTCGAATGACTCGACCTTTCCTTTCTTACTTTTTCTGCTGCCTTGCCACAACATTTTTCATCATTTCCACCTTCGCTTTCTCCTGCGGACTCATATTTCTAGTCAGAATCTCAAGCAACACTTTCGATTCTTCCGGTGAAAAAGATAAATTATGATTTTTCAGTTTCGTGGTTGCCGCCATCAAAAGCGGTGCGGCATCTTTCATGCTTTTGCCCTGCATATTCTCAGCCAGTTCCTTCATAACCTGCAATTTTACCGGATGCATTGTTTTAAAAATGTCATACTCGTCAAACATCGATGTGCTCATTTTCTTCTTCCTCTCCCTCATTTTCCGCTTGTTCGGGCTGTTCCACAGAAGCTGCCTGCATCATTTCCATCATAGAAGAAATCATTTCAAAATCCTTTTGACTCTCCTCCGGCATAAGCATCTTTAACATTTCAAATGGATTTTCCGTGCCCTCTGCCCCGGATGCCTCATTTGCCTTCTGCACCTCACGCATCATGCGAAACAAATCCATCATATGCCGCATCTGAAAAAAAGACATCACAGAATCCATCATCTTCCGCTCTCTGCCACAGGTCAAAGGATGAATTGCCTGAAGCAATCCCTCTACATCAATGAGCTCTCCCTCCGATACATCAAAAAATGGGATTGCCACCTTTAATACCTGTACACTTCTTGTATTATGCATTCGGCTATCCCATTTCATCATCTCAGACCCCGCCTTCAAACAAACGAACTACATTTCCTGTATATCCTATGCGCAAGATGCGAAGCCTATTCCTTTTTTCTATGGTCTGATTAATATTTCAGACGATCCGGCGTAATTCCAGTCAAAACATGTTCTAAATATTTTTCAGCCAGATATTTTGCCATCGGCAGATTCTGGTCTAAATAATTGCCACACGCCTCCGGTGCTGCACCCGGAATCTCACCCTCAAAATGACAGACAAACTCAAACATTTCACGAAGCAGTGAGATAATATCTTCCGATTCATAGTCACCGGCAAGCAAAAGATAAAAACCGGTACGGCATCCCATCGGACCAAAATAAATAATCTTATCGCCCCATTCTTCATGATTCCGCAAAAAGGTTGCCCCCAGATGCTCTAACGTATGAATCTCAGCCGTATTCATCACCGGCTCAAAATTCGGTCTTGTCATACGAATATCAAATGTTGTTACCACATCATGTCCGGTACTGTCTTTTCTGCTTACATAAACTCCCGGCAGAAGTCTTTTGTGGTCCACGGTAAAACTCTTAATTGTTTCCATTGCAAAATGCCTCCTTTGCTGCAATTACTCATAATAAACGTCTATTCGTTTGCTTGGAATCAACTGCTTCATCAAATGTAAAACACGGCTTGCCGCCCTGCCATCATCGATGGAATTATATTTTTTCTTGAACTTTTCATACCTCTGTGCATAAACCGAATAATCATACGAGTGGATATCCTCAATCAACTCATCCGTCGTTGTTGAAATCGGTCCCGGCATCTCTTTGCTGTAACTGAAATAAAATCCACGAAGTTCATTTTTGTATTTATAAAAATCGTAAGCAAAGAAAAACATCGGACGGTTCAAAATACTATAATCAAACATTACGGAAGAATAATCCGTAATTAGTATATCGGACACCAAAAACAACTCTGCAATATCGCGGCTCTGGTCAAAATGATAAATAAATCCCTCATACGGCGACCAGTCAATCGCATCCATAATCAAATAATGGTATTTGACAATCATAATGTACTCATCGCCCAGTTCTTTTTGCAGTTTTTCAAAAGAAATCTGTGGACGGAACTCGTATTTATCATCTTCCGAAAATTCGTCATCTCGCCAGGTTGGCGCATACAAAATAATCTTTTTATCCTCCGGAAGTCCCAGTTTTCTCTTAAAACTTCGGATTCCCTCTGTCGTATTCTCCCGGAACAATATATCATTTCTCGGATATCCGTATTCTAACATTTCTCGGTGGAAATCAAATGCCCGTCGAAATGTCTCCGAGGAAAACGGATTTTGGGATATCAAAAAATCCCATGTATGAACGTTTTTCGTAAAATGTTCTTTGTAGGAATCAATGTCGCTCTCACCCACCATAAATACATCTTCCATATCCAGTGCCAGTTTTTTGAGCGGTGTTCCGTGCCATGTCTGAATATAATAGGTCCCCTTGCGGCGCAGCAAAAACTCCGGCTGTCTCGTATCAAACACCCAAACTTTCGCCGTCGCCATGTAGTACAGATAGCGCATACGCCCATAGCGGACCTGTCTGCTCATCCCCGGAATATTATACTTTTCATTCTCGTAAAACCAAATACAATCCCAATTCAAATCATATCCGTTTGCCATGAGATATTCGTAAATGTGTTTCGGATTTCCGGAATAACTTTTTCCAAGGCTGCTGTCAAAAACAATGCGATTTTGTTTTACCGGGCACAGATTACACATTAAGTAATAAAACAAAACGACAATCTGTTTTACCAAATGATAAATTCCTTTACGCACGTTGTTCCTCCTTGTAGCTTACTTACTGCTCCGTATCCAATGTACCGTTTTCACGCTCGCCAAACACTTTTTCAATCACGCGCTCAGAAGCATGTCCATCATCCACGCTGCAAAATCTCTCATAAAATTCTTCGTAACGTTCTTTGTAAGTTTCCTCAATTGCATCCATATGATGTAAAGCATCGACAACGGCATCGTTGGTGCGGAGAATCGGACCCGGAAGTTCTTTCTCCATATCCATATACATGCCTCGGATTTCATCTGCATACTCATCAAAATCATATGCGTAGAACAAAATCGGACGCTTTAAGTTTGCAAAGTCAAAGAATACAGAGGAATAATCGGTAATACAAATATCCGATGCCAGATACAGACGAGACACATCTTCGTACTGGCTTCCGTTATAAACAAATCCTTCGTACTCGGTCAAGTCCAAAATATCGGCAATGTAGTAATGTGTACGCAAAAGTACAACACTGTCCTCACCAAATTCTTTTTGCAGTCTGCCTAAATCAAGAGCCAGCGTAAACTTATATTTACCACGGTCATAGAACTGGTTATCACGCCAGGTTGGCGCATACAAAATTACTCGTTTTCCTTCCGGAATACCAAGTTCTTTCTTCACTTCGGCAGCAATTTCTTCTTTGTTATCCGCATATAGAATATCATTTCTCGGATAACCATATTCCAAAATTTTATCTCTGTCATAAACAAATGCACGCTCAAACACATCCGTTGAAAAACGGTTGGCAGAAATCAAATAATTCCACTCGCGGCCGTGCTTATAAAACAGTGTCTTATGATTCTGGCTTGCAGATGTAATATCATCCATATCAAATGCCAGTTTCTTAAGCGGTGTACCATGCCATGTTTCCAGGAAAACAACACCCGGACGCTTTTTATTCCAAGCAGGCTGACGCACGTTAAAAATACGATATCCACAACGGGATGCGTAATACACATAACGAAGACTATTCATCTTTACTCTCGTATGTTTTCCGGTTTTTGCAAGTGCTTCGGATTTGTTATTTAATACCCAAATATAACGGTACTTGTCCCCTCTGGTCTTTTGCAGATATTCATACAGGTATTTCGGGCTGTCGGAGTAACTCTTTCCGAAGAAACTCTCGATAAATACCCAGTCATGACGCAATGGCATTTTCTTGAAAATGTGGCGTTCCAGCACACGATACCACTGAATACGGCTTCCAATCAAACCTTTTTTCTTTTTGCGCCACTTATTGAATTTCATAACCGGTTTTGCCATACGAAATTTCCCCTTGCGGGTAATTGACAACTGCAAACGCTGGAATATACCATACTCTTTAATTACGTTTTTCCATTCCGGCATATTTGCCATTGCTTTCGCAAACTTCGGCGCATTTTCTCTCAAAATTCGTGCCGGATATTTACGCCAGAAGAAATTCATCAAATAATGGTCCAGTGCAAAACGAAGGTCCTTATCTTCCGGTTTAATAATATGCAGACATTTATCATAGGCATCCAAAAATTCACCGCTGCGGTGTCCACGCTTTTTCTGGCAGAGTGCCGGCAGATGAATCTGGTCGTTGCGGTGACGCCAGATATACAGACTGTCACCATCAACCCACATTTTACCCGATGCCAGTTTCAACAATTTCACGCAAAACGTCATATCACTGTAAAAACGTGTCGTTGTATCAAACGAAAGCTCATGCTCCATCACAAAATCCCTGCGGATTAAAAAGTGCTGCACCGAATACATTTCCACAAAACGGTCGCGGAGCGTCTGTCCTTCCAACGGTTTTACGCCCTCAATAAAAGTTTCCTGTTTTGCTTTTTCAAAATCAAAATTCACCGGTTTAAACCAAGAACTGTATTTATTACCGGTTGTCATAACTGCCTGTTTCTCTTCTGCCAAATCAAGCAGTCGTTTCAGTGCCCCATCCATCAGGTAATCGTCACAGTCAATGAAATAAACGTACTCTCCTGTCGCTTTCTCTAAACCGATGTTACGGCAGAAAGAAACACCAAACGGATATACCTGTCCGATTTTTTCTTCATACTCATCGAGCAAATCTTCCTCACTCGGATGCAGTTCTTTATCTGTGTAGAGGCTGATGGAATCTCCTTTTTTCTCCATTTCCCGGGCCTGCTCGCGGCGGCGTTCTGCGCTATCTAAGCGTTTCTCCACTCTCTCGTGGATTTTCTGCTCGCGCCACGCTGCTGCCGTCTCCTCATTAGCCCGAATGACGTCTTCCGGCAATTCATCCATTGCCAAAAATACTTTGACGTGCGGATTCTCTTTTACGGAATCCGGCACTTCATGACCGTCTTTATCATTGACAACAATAATTTCTAAGTCTTCTATCTTTTGTTCTTCGATACTCTGAACACATTCTTCCAAATATGCCTGTCCTTTGAAATAAGGAATTATGACACTTACCTTAGGCATTTTTTTGCACCTCCAAATTATTTGCAATTACTTATTTTACAACGAAATTCAAAATACGTCCCGGTACATAAATTTCTTTTACAATCTGTTTACCGGCAAGTTTATCAGCAATCGCTTCCCGTCCGGCAGCCAACGCATCTTCTTTCGCTGCATCAATGGCAATTTTAACGGTCGCACGTACTTTACCGTTGACCTGTACACCAATTTCCTGTACAGCCTCTACCGTTTTTGCCTCATCAAATTCCGGCCAGCTTGTCTGGAACAAATAACCACCGTAATTTTTCTCATTCCACAATTCCTCTGTAATATGTGGTGCAACCGGATTCAAAAGTACAAGAAGTGTCTTAAACTCGTCTCTTGTAACGGAACCTTTTTTGTAGAAGTCATTAATCAATGCCATCATGGCAGCAATTGCTGTATTGTACTTCAAGGTTTCAAAATCGTTACTTACTTTCTTAATGGTCTGATGCATTTTTGTCTCCAAGTCAGCGGAATAGCCTTCTTCATCTGTCACCATATCTTTTAACTTCCATACACGCTCTAAGAAACGGCGGCAGCCTTTTACTCCATCTTCTGACCATGCAGCAGCGGCATCAAACGCACCAATAAACATTTCGTAGGTGCGGAGTGTATCAGCACCGTATACATTTACAATATCATCCGGGTTTACAACATTACCACGGGATTTGCTCATCTTCTCGCCATTTTCACCAAGAATCATACCATGGGATGTTCTCCTCTGATATGGCTCTTTGGTCGGTACTACGCCCTGGTCATATAAGAACTTATGCCAGAAACGGGAATACAAAAGGTGAAGGGTCGTATGCTCCATACCACCATTGTACCAGTCAACCGGCAGCCAGTATTTGAGAGCCTCTTTGCTGGCAAGTGCTTCATCATTTGTTGGGTCAATATAACGCAGGAAGTACCACGAAGAACCAGCCCACTGAGGCATTGTATCTGTCTCACGCTCTGCTTTTCCGCCACAGCATGGACAAGTTGTCTCAACCCAGGAACGGATTTTGGAGATTGGAGATTCCCCGTTATCCGTTGGTTCATAGTTGTCTACCTCCGGCAGACGAAGCGGAAGTTCTTCTTCAGGAATCGGTACATAACCACATTTTTCACATTTTACAATCGGAATCGGCTCACCCCAGTAACGCTGTCTGGAAAATACCCAGTCACGCAGTTTGAAGTTTTTCTTTGCCGTTCCCACTTTCTTATCCTCTAACCAGGCAATAATTTCTTTCTTTGCCTCTTCTACTGATTTACCGGTTAAAAATCCGGAATTCACAAGAGTTCCCGTAGCAACATCCGTGAAGGCCTCTTTTTCCACGTCACCGCCTTCAATTACTTCATGAATCGGCAAATTGAATTTCTTGGCAAATTCCCAGTCACGGGTATCATGTGCCGGTACCGCCATAATCGCTCCTGTTCCGTAGCTCATCAATACATAATCGGATACCCAGATTGGAATTTCCTCACCATTTACCGGATTAATTGCCAAAAGTCCGTCAATTGCTACACCTGTTTTATCTTTTGCTAACTCGGTTCTCTCAAAATCGGATTTTCTTGCTGCCATCTCACGGTAGGCTACAATCTCATCCCAGTTTTTAATCTCATCTTTGTACTTATCCAAATATGGATGTTCCGGAGATACTACCATGTAAGTTACACCAAACAAAGTATCCGGACGTGTCGTGTAAATGCGGAGCTTTTCTTCTTTGTCTTTAATCTGGAAGTCTACTTCTGCACCATGAGAACGTCCAATCCAGTTTTTCTGTGAAACTTTGACTCTCTCAATATAGTCAAGTCCATCCAAATCATCAATCAATTTATCTGCATATGCCGTGATTTTAAGCATCCACTGGCTCTTTACCTTACGGATAACCGGACTTCCACAGCGCTCACACACACCGTTTACAACTTCCTCATTGGCAAGACCGCATTTACAGGAAGTACACCAGTTAATCGGCATCTCTGTCTTGTAAGCAAGTCCTGCTTTGAATAATTTCAGGAAAATCCACTGGGTCCATTTGTAGTAATTTGGATCTGTTGTGTTAATTTCGCGATCCCAGTCAAAGGAATAGCCAAGTGCCTGAAGCTGTGCTTTAAATCTTGCAACATTCTTCTTCGTTACTTCCTTTGGATGTACTTTATTTTTAATCGCATAGTTTTCTGTCGGAAGACCAAATGCATCCCATCCCATCGGATAAAGTACATTGTATCCCTGCATTCTTCTTTTACGTGCTACAATATCAAGTGCCGTATATGGACGTGGATGTCCTACATGAAGTCCCTGTCCCGATGGATATGGGAATTCAACAAGGGCATAATATTTGGGCTTGCTGAAATCATTGGTTGCCTGAAAAGCTTTTTCATCTTCCCAGACTTTCTGCCATTTTTTCTCAATTTCTTTTGGATTATAACTCTGACTCATTTTTTTACCTCTTTTCTTCTTGTCACTAATTTAACGTCGTACCCGGCGTCGATGTTGGTGTTGGTTCTGCTGTTGGTGACGGCGTCGATGTAAAAGTCGGTGTTGGTGTCGGTGTAAAGGTCGGTGTCGGCGTTGGCGTCGGCACAACAATTGGTTTCTTCTCCACCTGTTTCACTGTAATTTTACATACTTTCTTTATTTTACTGCCATCCGTTGTCTTCACAAAGATTTTACAAGTTCCCTTTCTCTTTGCAATTACAACACCTTTTTGATTGACTGTTGCAATCTTTTTATTGGAAGAAGTATATTTAACCTTCTTTATCATCGCTTTTTTCGGTAAAATCTTTTTCACCCGAAGCGTAAATTTAGCATCTTTCTTTTTACCGCCAATTTTCAATGTCTTTTTCGTATGGCTAAGTTTAATACTCTTTACCTTAACTAAATAAGGATTGTGAACATCCGGATCGGTCGGATCCCATCCCATATGCCCGGACACTTTCTGCGCCTTCGGCTTTCCAAGTGGTCCCGCCTTTGACGAATTGTAGATTACTACTTTCGTGCCGGATGGACAATGGTCATAAATCCATTTGCTGTCTGCCACCGTCAAGCGGATACATCCATGAGATGCCGTCGTCCCTAGACGGTTAAACTGAGCGTAGGACTGTGTATTCTTCTTCGGCTGATAATACCATACCGAATGAAACAAAAAGCTTCCATAAATTCTTGTACAGTACTGACCGTAAGACGGTCCCACCAGTGCATGCCACCGGTATTTTCCTCCCAAAGAAAAAGTGCCGACTGGCGTTGCTTTGCCTGAAGAACAGACAAATGCTTTATATGGCTTGTACTTTCCTTTTTTCTTATGACGGTATACTGTAACCGTATTCTTTTGTTTGTTTACTTTAATCATATATGTGTTTTTCTTTGCTGCCGCATTTGTTGTCTGGAAATTTACTGTCAGCGCCAAGAGAAACAGCAAAATGAATAAGCTTATTTTCTTCTTCAAAACTACCTCCTATTTGTGTCAAAATGTACGCAAGCATACTATTTTATAATACCAACACTAAAATCCTTTGTCAAGGACTGTGATAGGAGAGTTTGCGGCAGTTTTTTAGGTTCCGTAATTCCGTAGAAAAGCTTTGCGTCTCGTGGGCACTCTCGTTTAACAAACGCGTAAGGGTATGGGCATGCAAAATACGCAAGCCTCATACCCACGTGTTTGTACCCACGAGTCACAAAGTTTTTCTACGGAATTACTGGAATCCAAAGGAACTGGCAGCAAACATTTGCCACAAGCTCGTCATTCAAATATCTCCCCCTCAATGCTTTGGTTCATTTATCCGCGAGGTCTAGAGAATAATTCCGACTATCACCTCATACACTGTAACAATCATACTGAGGTCATGATAAATGGATTGGATTGAGTCGTTTTTACAGAGCTATGGCATTTGGGCTATGTTTGTGCTGATTATGTTGGAATATGCCTGTTTTCCTGTTTCGAGTGAGATTATTCTGCCATTGGCGGGGGTTATGGCTGCCGGGCAGGGGTTGTTTTTTCCATATCTTGTCCTTTTGGCAACGGGAGCAGGACTGATTGGGGCACTGATTCCGTATGGCATTGGCAGGTTTGGCGGTTCTCCACTGTTGGAACGCATTATGAAACGCTTTTCTTCTATGGAGAAACCAATCCTAACCTCCTACCGTGTCTTTGGCAATCACGAAAAAAGTGCCGTTCTAGTCAGCCGCGTGATTCCTCTGTGCCGCACCTATATCGGCTTTGTCGCGGGTGCCATGGGACAGAATATCAGCCGTTATCTTTTGTATTCTGCCATCGGCATTGTTACATGGAACACGGTATTAACCGGTCTTGGTTATTATTTTTATCAATACAAAGATTTGTTCTTTCATTATTTTGATAAATACAAGCATGTTATTTTTTATACAGGTATTGTCCTATTAGTAATTTTCGCCCTCAATGCTATTAGAAAAAAACGGGCAGCACGCGAAACAAACCAAGAAGAATAAGAAGTATGCCACTGATTCCGTTTAGACGGCGCACGTGGTATATCCTCTGCCCGCCAATCCACAAAAAGGCTCCACATAAAAAAGCGGTACATACAGGAAATAACCAGATTATGGTTCCCTGACCGACCAGACTAAGTGCTGCACTCACCGAATCAAGCGCAAGGGCACTTCCCAACGCACTGCCTTCTTTTATATCAATGCTTCGGGAATTATCTTTGTCATACTGTACTTCCCCTTTGTTTTGCAACACACGGATGCACGTTTTTGCGCCAAGCAAAATCAAAATCCCACCGCCAATAAGGCGAAAACAAGGTTCCGGCAGCCCCGCAAGGCATGTCGAACCCGCAAAAAGTGCAACCGCTGTCAGCACGCCATTTAATAACGCAATAAATAACCGGATTCGTTTGGGTATGCAAATGCCCGACATTGCATATGCCATACCAATCCCCAGCGTGTCAAGGCTCACCGACAACGCCAATAAGCAAACAACAAACACAAGCTCCTCCTGCCACTTCCTTATTCTATTTTATGCAAATAAGGGAAAAGAGGAGAGTCCTTTCGACAAAAACAGTCAAATATTTTGGAGGTAAGTATGAACTGGTATCAAATGGAATCACAGGAAGTAATGGATAAACTCAACCGTTTCAAAGACCGGGGCTTATCCCAAAAAGAAGTTATCAAACGCCAGAGACATTATGGAAAAAATGAATTGCAAAGCGAAAAAGGTCCCGGATTTTTCCGTCAGTTTGCCGCGCAGTTTAAAGATTTTATGATTCTTACTTTACTGGCAGCTGCCGGCATTTCTTTTTTTGCTTCTTATGCACAGGGAGAAATGAATCTGACCGACCCTTTAATCATTCTGGCAATCGTTATACTAAATGCTCTGCTTGGCATTTATCAGGAGAAAAAGGCAGAACATTCGCTGGCTCACCTTCGTTCTCTGCAAACGCCACAATGTCAGGTACTAAGAGATGGAAAACGCCAGACCATATCTTCTCCGGAACTTGTACCGGGAGATTTAGTCTATCTTGACACCGGCTGTCTTGTTCCCGCCGATGGCAGACTTCTCCTTACGCACAATCTGTCGGCAAATGAATCTGCCCTTACCGGCGAAACAGGAAGCATCGAAAAAACTTCTGACTCACTGCATATGGAAAATCTCTCGCTTGGTGACCAGCTCAATATGGTATTTTCAGGTACAATGATTACGACCGGAAATGGACTGTTCTGCGTTACGGAAACCGGTATGAATACGCAAATTGGAAAAATTGCCGGTATGCTTTCCCATGAACAGGCACCGCAGACACCTCTTACCAAACGCCTCAATCACACAGGAAAAGTGCTTGGCATCCTGGCCCTGATTATTTGTGCCATTCTATTTTTTCTGGGATTGCAGAAAAACCAGCCGGTTTTTGATATGTTTATGACTTCCGTCAGTCTTGGCGTCGCAGCCATTCCGGAAAGTCTGCCAGCCCTCGTTACCATTATGCTGAGTCTTGGCGTTGAGCGCATGGCAAAACAATGTGCCGTTATCCGCCATCTTCCTGCCGTGGAAACACTCGGCAGTGCCTCCGTTATCTGCTCGGATAAGACCGGCACGCTTACCCAGAATCGCATGACGGTTCGAAATGTATACAGTACCGAAAACGAAGAAACCTTGCTTCGTTATTTTCTGCTCTGCAACAACCAATCCGGTCCACTCGAACACGCACTGATTCATTACGGTGCATCAAGCGGACTTATTTATACGGAAGTACGAAAAGAATTTCCGGTTATTGAAGAAATCCCTTTTGACTCAATCCGCAAGCGGATGACAACGCTGCACCGGACACCCAATGGATATTTAGCAATAACTAAGGGAGCTCCTGAATTTATCCTTGCCAACTGTCACTCGTATCTCGATAAAGATGGCAGCACACGGCCACTGACACATACGATGCGGCATAGATTAAATGAACAAATTGAAAATTACACCGCCAATGCACTTCGCGTCATTGCTCTCGGTTTTTGTCTGCACAAAAGCCGCCCGGACAACAATTCCTTAGAATCCCATTTGGTTTTCCTTGGGATGGCAGGTCTGATTGACCCACCCCGCCCGGAAGCTTACGCCGCTGTTAAAAGCTGCCAGCACGCCGGAATCCGTCCGATTATGATTACCGGCGACCATAAAAACACCGCTGCGGCGATTGGCAAGGAACTTGGCATCTGCCAGACAAAAGACGAAGTCATTACGGGAGCCGACTTAGATGCCATCAGCGACCGTTCACTTCCGGCGGCGCTCAAAAAATATCATGTCTTTGCCCGTGTATCTCCAGCCCACAAAGTACGTCTCGTAAAAGGGTATCAGGCGATGGGAAATGTCGTTGCCATGACCGGTGACGGTGTCAATGATGCCCCTGCCCTAAAAGCAGCGGATATCGGCTGTGCCATGGGACGCACCGGAACCGATGTTGCCAAAAATGCATCTGACATTATCTTAATGGATGATAATTTTTCCACTATTGTAAGTGCCGTCCGAGAAGGGCGCGGTATTTACGATAACATAAAAAAAGCCATACATTTCCTCTTGTCTTGTAACATCGGGGAAATCATGACGATTTTTGTTGCTATCTTTTTCGGGCTGTCTGCACCACTTTTACCGGTACAACTGTTGTTTATTAATCTCGTGACGGATTCTTTTCCGGCGCTTTGTCTTGGTGTTGAACCACCGGATCCGGACAGCATGAACCGTCCGCCATTATCGAAAAATGAAAGTATCTTTCACTTTGATACCGTCTTTCAGATGGTTTTAGAAGGTATGTTCATCGGCTCCTTAGCACTTTTTGCCTATACAAGTGGCAATTCCACCATGTGCTTTGCCGTACTTTCTTTATCGCAGTTAGTTCACTCGTTTAATATGAGAAGCGAGCACTCGCTGTTAGAGACGGGGATTCTTGGGAACAAAAAACTTTTATTTAGTGTATTGTTCTGCATTGTCCTGCAATGTCTGGTCATCTGTATGCCTGTTCTCCAGCCTATTTTCCATACGCAGTCACTTAATCTGCGCGAATGGGTTGTCGTAGGTATTTTATCTCTGATGCCGATTCCCCTCATGGAAATCAGCAAGCGGCTTCACGGATAAACTCACGGATTCGCTGAATGAGAATTTCTTTTACATCTTCCCCCGGATACTGTGTGGCGAGCATGTGTTTCATCAACATGCCGCCCGCTTTATTCGCGTGTCCGCCGCCAGCACCAATTCCACAGCTGACTTTTTCCGCCAAATCACTCGCCGGCAGATTTTTTTTCGCACTTCGTACCGACATTTTATATCCAATCGGCGTTTCATTATATACCACACAGCAGTCAACAGTTGCCACACAATTTACCATATCACTAATAACGCCAAGCAGATTTGGATCACATGGTTTTGTATGCAGCAGCGCAAAACGCTTTTCCTCATCATAGTAATAGTGAGACAACGCTTCTCCTGCTATTTCCAAATCCTGACGCTGTAAATTCGCATGAATCATTTCATCGAGACACTCTCTGTTAATCTGCAGAGAATCACGCATCTGTCTGTCTGCCGGATAATAAATTTCAGACAAACTGCTGGTATCACTATACAAACCATAATACAACGCCGTTGCCACCTGCCAGTTCTTATTTACCGGATACCCCGCCTCCAAAAGCAGTTCCCAGACCACGGTACAACAACTTCCGAATTCCGGGAAAATAAAACACCATTCATCCGTTTCTACACAAATCGGATGATGATCAACCATCGCCACTTTTTCCACCGGCATCGATGTAATATTACCACCCTCATACTGGCAATCCACGGTAATCAAAATGTCATGTTCCGGCATTTCATTCACATATCGAATCGGAATACCAAGGTGCTCCACCATCAATTTCAGCGACGGCTTTGTAATTTGATGTTCCCCTGCATAAATCAAATTTACCTTTTTACCCAGACTCATAAAATACGCATACAAACCAAACGCAGCCCCCATCGCATCTGCATCCGGACTGTCATGGCACTGTATACAAATCGAATTGAATTCTGCAAATTGTTTGAGAAACATAAAACGCCTCGCCTCCCTTTCCTTTGTGGATTAAACTGTTTTTAGAATAGCAAAAAAAGGGGGAAGATTCAAGATTTTTATTGTCTCATTTTTAGGATATATTGATTATAACATATTTCCTCTGCAACACCATAAATCAATTCTTATTTTTTCATAAATTCAACGTAATACCCTAAAAAAATAAAACAGGAACCGGTCTGGCAAGAACCGGTCCCCAAAAGAGAAACAATTAGTTGTGACAATCTCCTATTTAATTTATGGCTCTGCAGCCATCTCATCCGGTGGTGCTCCACCTGGCTTTTTAACATCCTTTTTCTCTACTTTTTTCCCTTTGATTTTTGCTTTTGCAAAGAGTGCCTGTAATACAATAAAGAAGCAAAGCAGTGCGGAAAGTACAATTCGTACCCACCAGCTTGACAATGTACCCTGTGTTGTAATCAGACTGGTAATGGTTCCTTTAATCAGTACACCAAATGTTGTACCAACAACCGTTCCGACACCTCCCGAAAGAAGTGTTCCGCCGATTACTGCTGCCGAAATAGCATCCATTTCCAAACCTTTTGCCTGTTCTACAAATCCGGCACAACTGTTCAAGCAGAATAAGAATCCACCCAAGCCGGCCAAAAGACCATCTAAAATATAAGCTTCAAACTTCGTTCTTTTTACATTTAAGCCCATCATCAATGCACTCTGCTGGCTGCCGCCGATAGCAAATAATTTGCGTCCGAATTTTGTATAACGAAGCATAATAGCAATCAAAACAACCACAATTAGTGCAATCACAACCGATGGATATATATATGCCGGCCGGAATACCCCATGTTTATTATATGTTCCAATCGGCAGTTCAATCTGATATGTTGCCCATTTCTGAAACAAACCGTTTTTAATGGAAATCATATCTGTACTTATCATAGCCGTAAGTCCTCTTCCTAGAAACAAACCCGCCAGAGTAACGATAAACGGCTGAATTTCCAGGTAGGAAACTAAATAGCCTTGAAGCAAACCAAACAGTAATCCAATACCAAGCGAAATCGCAAGAGCTGCATAAGGACTCATCCCCTTATTTTCCATAGCATAAGCACTCGCCATACAAACCAATGCGGTTACCGAACCAACCGAGATATCAATTCCTCCGGTAATCATAACGATTGTCATACCACAACCAATTACAATCAATCCGGCATTGTTAATAAACAAGTTGGTAAACATCTGCGGTTTTGCAAAACCTTTGTCTGCAAATACAATCATTCCTGCTACATACATTGCAATAAACAACACAATTGTAATAATGAAAAGAAATGTATTGCTGTTAAATCTTTTTGTCTTTGCCTTCAAAAATTCACCCATTACTGTTCACCTCCCTGTACTACTGCCTTTTTCGACTGTCTCTTCGCTTTGTAATTCTGCATTGCCTTTTTGTAAACCGGGCTCTGAAGAACTACGATAATGATAACAACGATTGCTTTATAAACCGGGAGCTGGTCAGACGGTACACTCATAGCATACAGCGTTGTTGTCAACGCCTGAATCGTATAAGCGCCAATTACTGACCCCATCAAACTAAATTTACCACCACTTAAGATGTTTCCACCTAACGCTACTGCTAAGATGGCATCCATCTCAAGGTTCAGACCAATGTTGTTAGCATCTGCGGAATAAATTCGGCTCGAAGCAACAATTCCTGCAAGCCCTGCCAGGGCTCCGCAAATTACATAGGTGAGGAATTTAATTCTTGTAGAATTTAATCCAATCAAGCGGGATGCATGACTGTTAATTCCTACACTTTCAATATACATACCAAGTGCTGTCTTATTTAATACCAAATAGGCAACAACAACGGCTGCGACTGCAAAGATAACCGGTGTCGGAATTGGTCCGAGAAATCCACCCATTGCCTTGTAAGATTCCACACGGACATATGTAATCTGTCCTTGTGTAACCAACTGGGCAATACCGCGCCCTGCAGTAAACAAAATCAATGTAGCAACCATTGGCTGGATATTTAGTTTCGCAACCAAAAAACCATTAAACGCGCCGCACAAAGCAGCAACTAAAATTCCGGCAATCGCAGCAATGATAATCGGAGCTGCCAGTGTATTTGTACTTACTTCACCGCCGGACAAAATCTGACAGCAAACAGCAGCAGCAACCGCCATAACAGCACCAACACTGATATCCTGACCACCGGAAGCGGCTGTTACTAATGTCATACCAATGGCAAGTATAACAAGTTCAGAACCTCGGTTAATGACATCAATCAGCCATCCGCTTAATTGTCCGTCCTTTAACGTTATATTAAAGAAATCCGGTGTTCGAATCACATTTACAAGCAATACGATAAACAAACACACAATCGGCATAAATAATCGCATTCCTGTTATTTTTTTAATTTTCTCAGCCATTATTCATCACCTCCCGCAATTGCTTTCATAATGGATTCTTGTGACAAATCCTCTTCTTCAATTTCGCCAACCTTTTTTCCGTCACGAAGAACTGCCATACGGCTGCAGGTTCGAAGCATCTCCTCAATCTCGGAGGATATAAAGGTGACTGCTTTTCCCTCATCCGCCAGTTGAAGTACTAATTTCTGAATTTCTGTCTTTGTTCCGATATCAATCCCTCGTGTCGGTTCATCCAAAATCAGGTAATCCGGATTCGTAAGCAGCCATCTGGCAATAATCACCTTCTGCTGGTTTCCGCCGGATAAACTCTTAATTGGAGTTTCACGGCTTGCTGTTTTAATCTGCAGCAAGTCAATGTATTTATCCGCAAATTCTTCCATCTGTTTGCGAGATAACAATTTAAACATTCCACGTTTTGCCTGAAGTGCTAATATAATATTTTCGCGAACAGACAAATCGGCAATGATTCCTTCCTTTTTCCTATCTTCCGGCAAATATGCCATGCCGGCTTTCATCGCATCCAATGGGGATGAGATTTTGGTATCTTCTCCTTTGACTTTCAGCACGCCGGAATCAGCTTTATCTGCGCCGTAAATGGCACGAACCAACTCTGAACGTCCGGAGCCAAGAAGTCCTGTAAGTCCGATTACTTCTCCTTTGTTGATTGTCAAATCAAACGGTCGAATTGTACCTGCATGACCTAACCCTTTGGCCTCAATCAACGGTTCTAAATGTTTTTCATGCTTATATTCACCCTTGATATCTGCTAAGTCATCAAAATCTTTTCCCATCATTTTAGATACTAATTTTACACGTGGAAGTGATTCCACTTCATACTCACCAACCAATTCACCATTTCTCAGTACAGTGATTCGGTCACACACTTCATATACCTGTTCCAAAAAGTGTGTTACAAAAATAATTCCTACACCTTCTGCTCTCAATTTCCGCATCAGGACAAATAATTTCTGAACCTCGTCATCATCCAAAGAGGATGTCGGCTCATCCAAAATTAAAACTCGGCATTTCATATCCACAGCTCTGGCAATTGCTATCATTTGCTGAATTGCCAAGGAACACTCGTCCAAACTCTGAGTTGGTGCCACATGGATATCGAGATTCTTTAAAACCTCTGTCGACTTGCGATTCATCGTACGCCAGTCTATCATACCAAATCTTCTTGGCTCTCTGCCGATAAACAAGTTTTCTGCAACCGTAAGATTCGGACATAAATTTACTTCCTGGTATACGGTACTGATACCATTTTGTTGTGCTTCCTGCGGTGAATGATTCACTATTAATTCCGGTTTACTTCCCGCATTTTTCACCATGTAAATCTCACCTGTCTGAAAATCATGAACACCGGTTAACACTTTAATCAAGGTGGATTTACCTGCACCATTTTCCCCCATCAGGGCATGGATTTCTCCTTCCCGTAATGTAAAATCTACATTGGATAATGCCTTCACTCCGGGAAAAGTTTTGCTGATATTACTCATCTTTAATACAATATTCTCGCTCATCTTTCCCTCCATCTACCTGCATAACAGGATATTTTCTAATTGAGAGAGGAAGAAATCATTCCTCCTCTCTCACTCAATTTGTTACTGATTTTGTTTCATTTTTTTACATTGTGTTTGAATTAATACTTACGAGCGCCCATTACCTCATCTGTCACAACCGTTACCGGATACTCTTTTCCGTCAACAGTTACCGATTTTACAGTATCATCATGAGCAAACATTTCTTCATCTACGTAAGCTTTCTTCTCTGGTGTTTCTTTCTTCTCAAGCTGTTTGATGATTGCTTCTACACGTGGTCCATGAAGTGGGTTACACTCTGTATTCAAAGTGATTTCACCAGACTGAACTTTCTTCAAACCTTCTTTTGTACTATCGAAGGAGAATACCATCATGTCTTTGTCTGCACCAACTTCATAACCTGCTGCTTTGATTGCATCAATTGCACCAAATGCTTCGTTATCGTTCTCACAGTATACAACATTGATGTCTTTTTTGTACTTCTTCAAGAAGGACTGCATAACTTCCTGACCTTTTGCCTGTGTAAATTCACCGGTTGTTTTGTCAAGAAGGTTCCAGCCATTTGCAGCTACAGCATCATCCAGACCTTTGGTACGGCCAATCTGTGCCGATGCACCGATTGTACCCTGAATATTAACCAGTTTCATATCTTTCATGTTCTTTGCTTTCATGTAAGCATCCAAGTAAGCTGCTGCCTTTTTACCTTCCAGTTCGAAGTTAGAACCAACCCATGCAGTATACAAACTGTCATCTTTTACATCTACCATACGGTCAACAATGATAACCGGGATTCCTGCCTGTTTTGCCTCACCAAGAACGGCATCCCATCCGGTCTCAGTAACCGGTGCAAGTACGATGTAATCAACATCCTGCTGGATAAAGTTACGGATGGCTGAAATCTGATTCTCCTGTTTCTGCTGTGCATCGTCAAAAATCAATTCATAACCATTGTCTTTGGTAAATGTTGATTTCATTGATTCTGAGTTTGCTGTACGCCAGTCAGATTCTGCACCTACCTGTGAAAATCCAACCGTAATTACATCGGAAGATCCTTCTTCTTTCGCTGTGTCATTTGTGGAAGCATCGCCACCTCCACATGCAGTAAGGGAAAACGCCATTACTGCAGTAAGCATTCCTGCTACTACCTTTTTCATGAAATTTTTTCTCATAACTCAATTCCTCCTTTTCTGTATGAGTTCTCGTTTTTGTATCTCCATCATAATAAAAAATAACCAAAAGTCCAATGGATATTCTTTTGGTTATTTTTGATTTTTCTATTCTTTTTTTCATAAATGATTGAAAAAATTACGGCAAGGGTGATTTTTTTACGATTCCCATGGCAGCCACACCTCAACACATGTTCCTTCCTGCAATACGCTGTCGATGGAAAGTCCATATTCTTCTCCAAACTTCAACCGGATTCTTTCATTCACATTATACAAACCATAAAAATCATTGCTGTCTTCAATTTTCGTCGTCAAGCCGCCACGAACCTGATTCAACCGTTCTTTTGTCATACCAATTCCATTATCTTCCACCCGGATAACACATTTGTCTTTTTCCCTTCGTCCGGTAACTACTATCCTTCCCTTTCCTCTCTTATTCTTAATTCCATGATAAAGTGCATTTTCCACAAGTGGCTGTAACGTTATTTTTGGTATTTTGCAGTTAGCAATCTCCTCCGGTATATCCACATCATACGTTAAAATATCCTGATATCTTACTTGCTGAATCTGCAAATAACTTGTAATATGACGACATTCCCCTTCTAAAGACACAATGTCTTTTCCACTATTTAAGGAAGCACGGAAAAAATCAGACAACGTCTGTACCATACTAACAACCTGTTCTTTTTGACCTGCTTCGGCCAGCCAAACAATTGTATCCAGCGTATTGTATAAGAAATGAGGATTAATCTGCATCTGTAAGATTTCCAATTCAGCTTCTCGAAGTCTCATCTGTTCTAGCATCACATTATCAATCAGCGTCTTTATTTTTTCAATCATTACATTTAATGAATCCGCTAACAATTTTACATCCACACCATGTTCCATATGTGCCCGCACCTCAAGATTTCCATCGGCAACCTCTTTCGTAATACTACTCAGATAGCGAACCGGTTTAGAAATACTTCTCGGAATAATTGTAATCATCATCGTGGTAACCACAACAAGAAAAGCAGCAAGGAACAAACTTATAATAATCATATTTCGGGTGATGTGCTGCATATCCGAATAAATAAGTGCACTTTGTCTGTTTTCATTATAAAGCAGCTGCAGCATCTTATTTTGAATATTTGCGGTAACTAATTGTACGCCATTTTCCCACAAATCCCGATTTTCATCATATTTCCCTTCTTTTTGCATATTTTCCTGAATCGTTTTGGTATATTTTTCAAGCACTTGAAAATAACGTTCAATCTGGACAATACATTCCTTGTTTTCGCTATTTTCCGTCGTTGCCTTTACACGTCTGATAATATCCTTTGCATAACGGATATCTTGTTCCGGATTTTGATCCGTATAAGTACGGTTTCCGGTCGTAATCAAATATATTTTATAATCATAATTCTTTTTAAAATCCAAATTGAATTCACTGATAATGGCCGTATTCCTTACAACTTTATCATAACGGTTGGTTGCATCCAACGCACATACAAACCAAATCAGGACAAACAAAATCAGCGGCACTAAAAGAAGTACAAATGCCACTGAAATTTTTTTCTGAATCGAAAAATCACGATACTCATCTATTTTCTTCCTAAAAATACGAAAAAATAATTTTTTCATCCTTTTGCCCCTCCCTCTCGGTACTGTGTTGGGGTACATCCCTGATTTTTTTTAAATAAATGTGAAAAATAGTGTGGATCTTTATAACCAACTTTTTCACTTATTTCACTGCTCCGCATCGTTGTGCATTTCAAAAGTTCTTTGGCTTTATTCATACGTACATCCGTCAAATAACGGATAAAAGTATGTCCTGTCTTCTGGCTGAAAATCGCACTCAGATGATTTGGACTGACATTCACCTCTGCCGCAACGGTATTCAGTGACAAATCCTCATCACTGTAATTTTTGTCGATATATTTTTTCGCAAGCTCGACAATATCGCTGTTATGCTCTTTCGTGTGGCGGTCTCGTATCTCCATCACCTCACGGAACAAAGAAATTACATAAGAAATAGTTGTATCTAACTGCTGTAAAACCTGTTCCATCTGCACCGGGCTTTCAAACGGCTCCTTTCTGGAAAACTCCTCTGAATCTCCAAGCTGCTCCAAAAAATGGCTCGCCGCAACATACATATCCATCACAATATACTGGCGGAAAATCAATGAATTCTGACAGGCATCCCCTGCATTTTCAAGATATTCCTCTACAAAAATCGGAATTTCCTCCGAATCACCTCCACGCAAAAAAGCTTTAATCCGAGTCTTATCAAGTCCGCCAAAATTAATCTTTCCAACATGATACTCGCCATCGGCTCTTTCCATCAAAACCGGCTTTCTATCAATCTGCTCAAATCGCAGAATCTGATTCCCTTCCACCAGAAAACGATAAGCAAAGGCATGTGCTGCCGTCTCATACGCTTGTGAAATTTCCCGAATACGGCTCACCGGACTGCCCACACTTCCAAAATAGCCAATTTCCGGTTTTTCTGATAACATATTTTCTAAAAAATCTGCCAAATCCTTCGCATCTTCTTCCATCTTCTCTTTTGATTCTTCCATAAAGAGAATAATTTCGCCCTCCGGTTCTCTGTCAAAACACACCATATGTTCCGATTTGGAAGATATATAATTTTGCAATTTGTCATTCATTTCATTGACTGCTGCCGAATAAGAATCAAAAGTACTTCGTCCGATTTTCACAAGCATTATCTGATAATAGGACGCAGCCAACTCAATTCCAATACTGCGTGCTTTTTCCAGAAGCTCTGCCATAGAAAGTCTTCCCTCAATCAGATTGGAAAAAAAGAGGCTCTTAGCATGCTCTCTGCGTTCTTTCTCTCCGGCCTCGTCCTCTCTGTCACGCCTGCCCGCTTGTCTTTCTTCTGTAATTTTGTCTGCTGCACGTCTGACAACCTGTAGTAATTCATCACTGTTAATCGGTTTTAACAAATATTCTTCCACACCAATTTGAATGGCATCCTTTGCATATTCAAATTCTTCATGACCACTTAAAATCAAAATCTTTGTCTGTGGCAGTTCTTTTTTTACCAAACGGCTTAACTCCAATCCGTCCATAAAAGGCATGCATATATCTGTAATTACAATATCCGGATGCTTCTTTTTTATAAGAGGAAAGGCCAGTTCTCCATCACTGGCCTCTCCAACAAACGAGAGACCATAGGCCTCCCAATTCATATTCTTGATTCCCTCTCTGACAATAAATTCATCTTCGACAAGAAATACACTGATCATAAAAAAACGCCTTCTCCCTACTCGTTCTCCATTTTATAATTTCATTGAATCAACGGCTGTCCGCTCAATCGGAAGTCCTTCTTTGTAAATCCGGATAAATTCATCAAATCCTTTGACTCCTTCCGGATTCGGATTTAATTCACTGCCTTCCTGACCGGCAAACACCTCTTTATTCAAATAGTCACCAAGATTTTTTCCATCGTTATGAATCAAATAAGCAGCTAACACAGCAATGCCCCAGGCACCACCTTCACCGGCCGTTTCCATAACAGAAATTGGTGTATCTACAGCGTCTGCCAAAATCTGCTGACCGACACCTTTGGTTTTAAATAAACCGCCGTGGCCTAAAAGCTTATCTACTGCTACTTTTTCTTCTTTCAAAAGAAGGTCCATACCAATTTTCAAAGAAGCAAGTGCCGAATACAGATTCACACGCATAAAGTTAGCTAAATTAAATTTACTGTTTGGGGTGCGGACAAACAATGGACGTCCTTCTTCCATTTCCGTAATATTTTCACCGGAAATATAATTGTACGCCAACAGATTTCCACCGTTTGCATCGCCTTCCATCGCTTTTTTGTACAATGTGCCATACAACCGGTTCATATCGACATCCAGACCAAAACTCTCTGCAAATTCGCGGAAAATATTTACCCACGCATTCAAATCAGATGTACAGTTATTGCAGTGAACCATCGCAACCAAATCACCGGACGGTGTTGTAACCAAATCCAGTTCTTTGTAAACTTTACTCAATTCTTTTTCAAGAACTACCATAGAAAATACCGATGTACCGGCAGACACATTTCCTGTGCGCCGTGCAACAGAATTCGTTGCCACCATACCGGTTCCTGCATCTCCTTCTGGCGGGCAAAGTGGAACTCCTGCCTCCAAATCACCGTCTGTATCAAGAAGTTTTGCGCCTTCTTGTGTAAGTGTTCCTGCATCCTCTCCGGCGGACAATACTTCCGGGAAAATGTCCATTAATTTCCATGGATATCCTTTGTCTGCAATCGCTTCATCAAACTGAGAAACCATTTTTGCATCGTATTTTCCTGTTTCAATATCAATCGGGAACATACCGGATGCATCCCCTACACCAAGCACTTTTTTGCCGGTCAGCATCCAGTGAATATAACCGGCTAATGTTGTCTGGAAGCAAATATCTTTTACGTGTTCTTCTCCATTTAAAATTGCCTGATACAAATGGGCAACACTCCATCTCTGCGGAATATTATACCGGAATAAATCTGTCAATTTTTCCGACGCTTCTTCGGTAATCGCATTGCGCCAGGTGCGGAATGGAACAAGAATTTTGTCATCCTTATCAAATGCCATATATCCGTGCATCATGGCACTAAATCCAATCGCAGCCAATTTGGTTACTTTCACACCGTATTTTTCCTGCACATCTTTTTTCATATCCTGATAGCAGTCCTGCAATCCCTTCCAAATAGCATCGATGCTGTAAGTCCAGACACCATCCACTAACTGATTTTCCCATTCATGGCTTCCGGATGCAATCGGATGATGTTTTCCATCAATCAAAACCGCCTTGATTCTGGTTGAACCAAATTCAATACCAAGTACCGCTTTTCCCTCTTCAATCTGCTTTTTTGTATCCATTCTAATATCCTCCATTTCTTTGTTTATTTCTCGCACATCTGTGCATAACGCCAGGAATCTTCACACATCCGTTTCAAATCGTACTGTGCTTCCCAGCCAAGTTCTTCTTTTGCCTTTTTCGGGTCTGCGTAGCAAGTGGCAATATCGCCGGCACGACGTGGCTTAATCGTATATGGAATTTTCACTCCATTTGCTGCCTCAAATGCCTTTACAATATCCAAAACACTGTAACCATTTCCCGTTCCTAAATTATAAATATTAACACCTTCTGCAGATACAGCCTTCTGAATCGCATTCACATGTCCTTTTGCCAAATCAACTACATGAATGTAATCGCGGACACCTGTTCCATCCGGTGTATCATAATCGTCACCAAACACACCAAGTTCCGGAAGTTTGCCAACTGCCACCTGCATAATGTACGGCATCAGATTATTCGGAATTCCATTCGGACTTTCCCCAAGCAAACCGCTCTCATGCGCTCCAATCGGATTAAAGTAACGTAAAAGAACAACGCTCCACTCATTGTCCGATGTATAAAAATCAGATAAAATCTGCTCTAACATCGACTTCGTCCATCCATACGGATTTGTACAGGTTCCTTTCGGGCACTTCTCCGTAATCGGAATCTGCGCCGGATCACCATAGACTGTTGCGGAAGAGCTGAAAATAATGCGCTTGCAGCCATATTCCTTCATTAATTCACAAAGATTTAATGTACCGGTGATATTATTCTGATAATACATCAGCGGTTTTGCCACTGACTCTCCAACCGCTTTTAAACCTGCAAAATGAATCACAGCATCCAGTTTATGCTCCTCAAAAATCGGACGCATACTCTCCTTGTCTAACATATCTGCTTTATAGAACGTAATTTTCTTTCCTGTGATTTTTTCAATTTTATCTACCACATCAATTTTTGAGTTATACAAATTATCAAAAACAACTACTTCATATCCCTTGTTTAAAAGCTCCACACACGTATGGGAACCAATGTAGCCGGTTCCGCCTGTTACTAAAATTTTCAAAATTGTTTCCTCCATTTCACTTAAATTTAGGTTCAAGCCTCACCCCTTTCGTGCAAACGCGATGCTTTGTTTCCTTTATCATAGGGGCTCGAATCGTTCGTTTTCTCTTGTTATTGTACCACAGGTCCATCACCAATTTCAACTACATAGAAGTCTGCGCTAAGCCCTGTTTTTTCTGTATAGATTCTTCCGGTTTCCTGAATAAATTCATCCACGAAATTCTCTTTTACAAGACTAATTGTTGAGCCGCCAAAACCGCCCCCGGTCATGCGCGAACCAAGAACCCCGTCCTGCTGCCAGGCTGCCTCTGTCAGCGCATCCATTTCATCTCCTGTGACTTCGTAATCTTCAGACAACGACTGATGGGAGGCTTTCATTAACTCACCGAATGTTTTCAGTTCACCGTTTTTTAACGCCGCAGCCGCCTGCTTTGTTCTGGCATTTTCCGTGACCGCATGTTTCACACGCCGTTTTCTATCGTCATCTTTAACCGTCACCTGATACAGATTCCATGTTTTTTCATCCAAATCGCAAAGGGCGTGAATTCCAATTGCCTGTGAAATTTCTTCCAGAGCAGTTTCACATTCTTCCCGTCTTTCATTATACTTTGACTCACCAAGTTTATGCTTTTTATTGCTGTTCGCAATAATTAATTTTACTCCGGACAGTGTAATAGGAATATACTCATAACCCAAAGTTTTCGTGTTTAATAAAATTGCATGGTCCTTTTTCCCCATCGCTACAGCAAACTGATCCATAATGCCACAATTTACGCCACAAAATTCATGCTCTGCCTGCTTCCCCATTAATGCAAGATCCACATTGGTCACATCAAAGCCATACAAGTCCTGCACAATAAATCCAATCAGCACTTCCAAAGATGCCGAGGAAGAAAGTCCTGCCCCACTTGGCAAGTCGCCAAACAACAGTAAATCCATGCCAAATGGCAGTACCATTTCTTTCTTTTCAAATGCCCACAAAACGCCTTTAATATAGTTCGTCCAATCGGATTCATTCACTACTTGATAATCCCCAATCGCAATCTCCTGAATCTCGTCTTCCATGTTCATGGAATAAACTTTTATTTTCTTGTCCGCACGTCTTCTCGCAACTCCATAAGTTCCAAGTGTCAGTGCACACGGCAGCACCAGTCCCCCACTGTAATCAATGTGCTCACCAATCAGATTCACTCGTCCCGGTGCAAAATATACTTTTGTACCATTGGTATCACCATAAATGTCCTGAAATTTCTCCAGTAATTTTTCCTTCATCATTTCTCTCCCTCTTTTTCATTAACTCCATTATAACAAACTCTCCCTATAAACGGTCAATGGATTATTATAAGGTAATGGTGGATTTTTTTATAGTTACGAAATCCGCAAACAAAAAAACCACACATCCGAATTTCTTTCAAATGCATGGCTCTTTCTCTTGTTCCAACTAGGCTTCTTCTGCTTTATCAACTTCTACAATCGCAGACTTCTGCATCGGAATACGACAGTTTTTGTTGCTTCCAAACTCAACGATAACCACTTCGTCTGTCATATCAATGACAACACCGTAAAAACCGCTGGTTGTAAGAATACTGTCACCAACTGCAACTGCATTTACCAATGCCTGATGCTCTTTTTCTTTCTTTTTCTGCGGACGAATCGCAATCAAATAGAATGCGCCAATAATTACCACATAAAGCAAAATAATTCCAATTCCCTGCATGAGTTAACCTCCTAAAATCATTCATCCAAACCGGCTTCCATACGTGCCAGCTTGTTCTTTTTATATTCAGAGAAAGTACCTGTTTCGATAGCTTCCCGAATTTCTTCCATCATTGTATTATAAAAATACAAATTATGCAAGACTAATAATCGCAGACCAAGCATTTCCTTTGCCTTCAAAAGATGCCTGATATACGCCCTGCTGTAGTGTCGGCAGGCAGGACATCCGCATCCGACCTCAATTGGACGGTCATCCAGTTCATACTTTTTATTCTGCAGATTCATCTTGCCATGGTTTGTGTAAGCATGTCCGTGTCGCCCATTTCTCGCCGGATATACACAGTCAAAGAAATCAACACCCCTCTCTACAGCTTCTAAAATATTCTGTGGTGTACCAACCCCCATCAGATAAATGGGTTTATCCTGTGGCAGTTCCGGCACCGTAACATCCAAAATGTGATACATCTGCTCATGCGTTTCACCGACTGCCAAACCACCAATCGCATAACCATCCAAATCCAGTTCGCGGATTGCTCTTGCGTGATTAATACGGATATCTTCAAAAGTTCCGCCCTGGTCAATACCAAAAAGCATCTGCTCCTTATTAATCGTATCCGGAAGTGCATTTAACCGCTCCATCTCTGCCTTACAACGGCGCAGCCACCGCGTCGTTCGGTCAACCGAATTCTGCATATATTCACGCGTAGCCGGATGCGGTGGACACTCATCAAATGCCATCGCAATCGTTGACGCGAGATTCGACTGAATCTGCATACTTTCCTCCGGTCCCATGAAAATTTTACGTCCATCAATATGTGAATTAAAATGCACGCCCTCTTCTTTGATTTTTCTAAGTCCGGCTAAGGAAAACACCTGAAATCCGCCCGAGTCTGTCAAAATCGGCTTGTCCCAATTCATAAACTTATGAAGACCACCTAATTTTTTTATCACGTCATCACCCGGTCTCACATGCAGATGATACGTATTTGACAATTCAACCTGCGTGTGGATATCATGTAAATCCATCGTAGAAACTGCACCCTTAATCGCAGCCACCGTTCCTACATTCATAAACACCGGTGTCTCAATTACGCCGTGCGGTGTCGTGAAACGACCTCTGCGCGCACGCCCATCAGTCGCCAGCAATTCATATTTCTTCATTTACCGTGTCACTCCAAAACCAAGTATTGTAAATTTCTTCGCCTCGTCGCCTTCTTTCATGCGGAATACGACTTCGTGTTTTTTGCTCTCTTTTTCATCAATTAAAATCTGCGGATTACAGTGTGCCCATCCATTATCGAGTGGGTTAATCTGTTTTACCACATTGCCATCAACTAAAATATCAGCCGTACCAAATTCCGACGAACCGGAATCTTTGATGACCGCCACTAAATTTTTACAAGTAATCGTCATCCTAAATTCTGCCCCTGTTACAGAACCGTCATTCATCCAGTTGTCAGCAAACTCCGGTGAACCATTTAAATCCATATCACGCTCTACATACTGGATATCTGTATCTTTTGCATCATACCCATTCTGTACAATCACTGCAAAATCTTCTGCATTTGTGCGGTCAAAGCGAATCAAATCCTTAAACTGTGTGCCATAAACCGGCTCTTTGTCAAGAGAAATATCCTGCTCTGCCATCTCCTCTTTGTCTACCTTTTCAAACAAATTTGCAATGCAGTCTGCCATAATGCGGTGTCCATCATTCGTTGGATGGTAAATATCATAGAAGAACTGTCTCTTTGTAATTACACGATTTTTTTCAAACTGCGGAACAACAGCATCTTTTACACTAACCATCGGCAGTTCATAGCGCTCACCAATTGGCTGCAATCGATTTTGCAGATTCCAGTCATTCATAAATACGGCAAAATTCAATAACACTGCCGGTGCATTTTCAGCTTGTAGAATTTTCATCACAAGACTCTCAAAACTAACGCCCTGCGTCTCATCGCCCTCGTCATTTACCGCAAATTCAACCACTACCAAATCCGGCGTAATCTCGCCATTTTTCGTAACATCTAAATCATAACGCACCATACCAAGTTCGGATGGAGTTCCACCGACACCGGCCTTTACATAGTGCATATTTTTTCCATCGCAAGGTGAAAACAACTTGCAAAACGCGTCATAAGAACGGTAAGCATAACACATCGTGTTGATTGGCTTTCCGCCGGCTCCCTGTGTAATCGAGCCTCCAATATAAGCAATCGTCACATCCTCGCCGCGTTTACATTTTTCGATTACCTTTTTCAGGCGATAATTGTTTCCTGTCGACACAAGCGAGTTTTCAATCATATCCTGATACTCCGGCGAATCAAAATTAACCGGCGGATCAACTTGAATTTCCGGCACTTCATAGCCATCATTTACATAAAATTTGACTGTCAAATCCATATTTTTATTTTCTTCCGGGAAAATAAAATTAAAGGAGCCGAAGCAGTCATCATCCTCATTTACCGGGTAGGCATCTACCGGAAGAACCATTTCTTCTCCCGTACATGGAATTGTCGCTTCCATCACAGTTCCTGTCGTGTATTTATCAGTTTTTCCATAACACTGGAACTGAAACTCGACTTCCTTTTCTTTATCTGCCGGGTCTTCCGCCTTGATACTGACACCAACACTGTGAACCAGTTTGCGGAATGTCTCCATCCTTGGGAGCATATCCAGCAATTCTTCATCAATATCTCCTGATGTAAATTTTACCTGATCTTTTAATCTTCCCTCTAAGTACACATAATCGCGAATTACGCCCTCCGGGTCTTTTGAACCGGAAATCGTCTTGTCTAAAACAGCATATAAACATGGTCTTTTTTCAACCGGATCCTTCGGTGCTGCAGGTCCTCTCATATTCTTACAACTCCTTTTTCTCAAATCATTTTCAAATGCAAAAGTCCCCTTTTGCACGGCAATCGTTATTATTATAACGCAAAATCGTCAAAAGGGGAACCCCATTATTAACTTATTTTACTTGTTTTAAATGCTGTCACCCGGTCAAGTTTTGCTTGACATTCATAAAAGGCCGGTGACTCATAAATCACATACGTGTAAGCTCCGTCAATCGCAATTCCTTCATTCATCGGAGGCATTTTAACGGTCTTTTTCTTTTTGTTTTTCTTAATCGACAGTTTGGTGTAATCCCATGTCGGCTGATACGTTTCTAACTGCGACATAAAACCTCTGCGTCCCTTTTTGGTCTGACAGGAGCGGGAAACAATCATTTTCCCTGATGTAGTAAACGCAACTCCCTGTGTCCGGTTCGGCATAAGAATCCGGTTTGTGTAAGTAAGAGATGGCGCTGCGGATTTATTCTGAATGGTATAACCGTACATATATTTTGAGGAGAATTCGCTGTACGCTGCTGCCCAGATTCGGTTATTGTAATAGGTAACGTAAGACATCGTTTCCGGCATTTTTACAACGGAAGCAAACCGGTAAATCTCGTAATACGGCCTGCCGGATAAAACTGCTGCCTGAACCTGATTAAACTTAAAACTCTGCAAATTTTTACCGTATGTCACCCAGACATTCTCGCCATCAAAGGTGATGCCGCCCACATGCCCGGTATGTGGCAGAACAATGGTCGTAAAATACTTTCTTGTTGTTTTGTTCATCACATAAATAACCGATTCCTGTTTTTTCGTGTAATCATATGCAGAAATCAGCAGATAATTTCCGGCAAATGTCACACTCTGAGGGACCATACGTGTCGCATAAAAGCCCCCCACATTTGTTCCAACAAGTCCCGGAATCACATAACTCTTTGCATAAGAAACTCGTTTTTTGAAGGCTTTATATTTTTTATAAGCCGCTGATTTTTTAAACGCTTTTTTCGTTTTAAAAAACTTGGCTGATATACTCGTCGCTTTCACTTTTTTAGAAGCAGTTTTGATACTTTTTACCGTTGAAACCGAACTCATCGTAATCCCGGACACGGTTCGCACTGCTTCGATTTTTACATAGTATTTTGTATTCTTCTTTAATCCGTCTATACCACGGATTTTCGACTCGTCTGCGGGCACTTTGACTACTGCCTTGTAACCGGAAGCCGTTTTTTTGGAATAATAAATATTAAAATAATCTGCTCCGGTTCCTTTGCTCCATTTGACCTTAATCCGCTTATCACCACCTTTGATTTTTGAAATACTTGGTATCGATGGTGCCGTACCAAACAATACTTCCTCTGACGGTTCGCCCAGATTATCCACATCACCGGCATACGCAACAATCGTAAAATAATAGTCCTTTCCGGCGGAAAGTCCTGTCACATCAAATGTCGTCTCTATCGTATTACCTGCCAAAATACTTTCTTTTGAAGTCGATTTACGATAATAAATCTGATAACCGGTGGCTCCACTGACTGGCTCCCACGCAAGCGTTATCTTTGTCTTTACATTTTTTGTTGCAGTAATTTTTGTCACTTCACCAGGCTGCAGAGCTACAAGCAGGACTTCGGATTCTTTTCCATAATACCCACTCACACCGGCACGAATTTTTACATATAAAATCTGTCCTTCTTTCAAATTTGTAAATTCATAACTGGTTTTTGTCGTGCTTTTCAAGAGTGAAAAACCACTCGTCTCTTTAGATGAGGTAAAAATTTCGTATTCCTTGCTTTCTGCCAGTGCAGTCCACTCAATCACTGCTTTTTTCTTGGTTGTCTCTTTCCTCCTCAGCCCGGTCACCTGTCTCGGAACAATACGAACCGTATAGTTTATCGTCTTGTCCTGATAGGACAATTCTAATTGCTGCTCACCAATCTTCGTCGTATCGACAGCCGTCATCTTCTCCGGATGCACAAGCTGCTCTGTTGCGTCCTCATAAGTCACTTTGATAACAACATTTTCCTTAGTAAATGTACTTTTATAAGGAAGTTCGATTTCCGTATCGACAACTTCTATCTTTGCAATTTCTTTCGTTTGTCCGGCCGGTGTACTCTCCGCCGCCAAAGTCATTTTTCCATCCACTCCCATTCCTGCAAGCAATCCCATAACAAGAATCAGCGCTATTATCCTACGTTTCATTTTGTACTGCCTCCTATTCTGCCAGTCTCATACTTTTTGTATGTCATCTTTTCGTCTGACACTCACTATAGCCGACAGGTTTGTCACAAAAAAGGCCACGCATCTCTGCGCAGCCTTCTCTATAAATAACAGGGGCACTAGGAATCGAACCCAGCTCTGGAGTTTTGGAGACTCTTATTCTACCGATGAACTATGCCCCTATGAGTAAGTGTTTTTCGCACTCACTCGATTATCATACCTCGTTTTAACTCTTTTGTCAAGCATTTTCTATTCGCTAATACCCTTTTCACTGATAATTTTGCGAATGGTATCTTCTGATTCTTCACACTCGTCCGCAATTTGTGAAATTGACTTTCCTTTATTTAATTTCTTCTGAATCTGTACACGCAGGCCTTGACCAATTCCTAATTCGATTCCCTGCTGGATTCCCTTTGTAATCCCTTCTTTCAATCCTTGCTCACGCCCCTGCTCATACTTCTCATCCATCTTCATTTCCAGCGTCATATAACCATCCCTCCATTCCGTATCTCTGCGGATTTCCAGCACACGCTGTTCTAATCGCTCGGTAAATCCATCCGTCGGAGTCTTTGTTTTCAGGTAATCAAGAAGATGTGCAAGTTCCTCCGGTACATCTTCTCGGCTTCCGTTTATATTAATAAAAATTGTTTTTCTTTTGTCCTGCAAATGAATCTCTGTATCCTCACGGCAAATCGATTCAAATGTGTATACACTTCGGTTCTTAGCAAACAGATCGAAATTACACACAAAAATAACAATCGAATACTTTAGGTTGCCATACTTCTCTCCTGCGGCAATCTGGTAACTGTCCATCTCACTGTGATAATAACGGCTCCGCAGCGGCAGTTCTCTCATCTTCGTCGTCTGCATCTCAATGTCATAGGCGTTTCCCTTTTTGTCCTTTGCATAAACATCAAGACGGACACCCTTCGCAT
>ERZ836877.1205-NODE-1205-length-40405-cov-22.946270_pt1 | contig 40405 bp, 31 predicted proteins | sample MGYA00519469_ERZ836877 | MGnify/ENA primary metagenome ERZ836877 (study PRJEB31850, sample SAMEA3708809) | human gut metagenome | biome: human gut; feature: human-associated habitat; material: faeces | place: China | collected 2014 ...
CGCTGTAGCTCATATAGAGACCGGCCGACCAGTGGCGCGAGAAAACATACTCGCCGGCAATGTTGGTCACTCCCGCAATCCACGCCGGAAGCGAAGTCGACAGGCGCCACTCCCCGCTCGGATCAGAAACGACGCTGTCGCTTATTACGGCCGGTGACGACGTTTCAGGCTGCCGGTTCCCGGAAGCATTGGCTGCCACAGGAATCAGCATGGCCACTAATATGATGAGTAGAATTTTCAAAAAGAATTACTGTTTTTTATAAATAAAAGTGCGATGATCCCAATGTATATGGCGCAAAGATAATATTATTCGGTGAATCAGCCAACTATTTAACTATCTTAAATACTGATAATCCGCAGCGCTGTCAGATGATTGCCGGTGAGCGGGATATTTTGAGGGTCGGGCTTTTTTCGCTACTTTTGCAGCCGAAAACACAAATTAATAATGAAAGTACTAAAATTCGGAGGTACTTCGGTCGGGACGATAGCGTCGCTGACCAATGTCAAAGCTATCGTCGAGGGATGCCGCGGCGAACAGGCGATTGTAGTTGTTTCGGCATTGGGAGGCCTGACCGACAAACTTATAGCCACATCCCGGCTTGCCGCGTCGGGCCAGACGGCAGAATGGCGCGAAAGCCATTCGTCGATGGTCGGACGCCACCGCGAAATTATCGCGGCGATGATACCCGACAACCGTCGCAGCGCCGTCGAAAATGAAGTCGGCGCCCTTCTCGAGAGCCTTGCAGAGGAATTTTCAGATATCGAAAAGCGCGGCGAAGTCGACACCGAAGCCTCTGACCGCGTTGTTTCATTCGGCGAAAGAATGTCGAGCGTTATCGTGACGAATATGCTCGACGATGCCGTGCGCTTCGACTCGCTCGATTTCATAAAGACAATAACGCGCTACGGCCGCCATGCGCTTGACAACGACGCGTCGCAGCCTCTCATACATGCCGCTTTCGACAACTGGGACGGCGCAGTGGCCGTTGTTCCCGGCTTCATCGCCCGCGAAAGCACCGACGGCCACATAACCAACCTCGGGCGAGGCGGCAGCGACTACACGGCCGCGATTCTGGCAGCAGCCCTCGGAGCGCGCGTGCTCGAGATATGGACCGACGTCGACGGCTTCATGACGGCCGACCCGCGAGTGATTCCCACGGCCGAGGTTGTCGGCAGCATGTCGTTTGTCGAAGCCATGGATCTCTGCAACTTCGGAGCAAAGGTCATTTATCCGCCGACAATCTACCCTGTTTTCCACAAGAACATACCTATCTACATCAAGAACACCTTCAACGCCGAGGCTCCGGGCACACGTGTGGCCGAACGCACGGGCCGTGCCGATGAAGAGGGAGGCTTCAAAGGGGTTTCGTCGACAAAAGGCCAGTGCATGATTATTCTCGAGGGAAATCTGCTTCAGACGGTCGACTCTCTTGAAAACAGAATGCTGAACGCCCCGGGGCGCGAAGGTATCGACGTTTTCCCGGTAAATCTCTACCCCTACAGCGCCACAACCGTAGCCCTCTCTGTGAAAGAAGACGCAGCCGACAGGGCAGTAAAGACAATCCGCGACGAATTTTCGGAAGAAATCGAACAGGGGGGTATAAGGGAAATCAAAGTCCTGCCGGGTATGGCTCTGGTAGCTGTCGTAGGCCGCGACCTCATGAAAGACATATCGCTGAGAAGCCGGATATTCGAACTTCTCAGCGACAATGGAATGACAATCGAGGCTTTCTCGCGCGAGGCGAGCGACACAAACCTCTCGTTTCTTATTTCAGGCGACAGCCTTCAGCCGGCTATGCGGATCATCCACGACACTATGCTTGCCGAATGCCCGTCGCGTCCGATCGCGGCGCCCGAGCGATCCGTGCCTGAGGAATAATCGGTTTTACTTTTCGAGTGAATCAACCCAGACGGCAATACTGTCGGGCGACGTGCCGTTGAGCAGACGTCCGCCGATGAATTTCACTGCCGGATACTCTTTTGCGAGCGCAGTGTCGCAGGGCTCTATGGGACTTCCGCCTGAGGTGGCGAAAGTGGCCACGCGCTTTCCGCTGAGATCGTATGTATCGAAGAAAGTTTCGATAATACGCGGAGCGACATACCACCATATAGGATAGCCCACGAAAACGAGGTCGTAGTCGGCCGGATTGAAGTCGATAGGCTTGATGGCCGGACGCGCCGACGAATCGCGCATCTCGACCGACGAGCGCGACTGCTTGTCGTGCCAGTCGAGATCTGCGTCGGTGTAGACCTCTGTCGGCTGAATCTCGAAGAGCCTGGCTCCGGCGGCACGGGCAACTTCCTCGGCTGCTGCCCGGGTTGTTCCTGTCGCTGAGAAATAGACTACAGCTGTTCGGGTTGAATCTGATTTCTGTTTCATTTCAGAAAATGCCGTTTTGCTGTTTGAGCTGCACGCTACGGCGCAAAGCCCCACAACAGCGATGAGTGTCAGAAAAATCTTACGCATGGATTATTTTGAGAGTTTGTCGTATTCTTCGTCGGTGACCGGCTTGAGCCATTCTGTCGAGGTATTCTCGCCCGGCACGCCGAAAGCGAGATGGGCAAACCATGAATCGGCCTGAGCACCGTGCCAGTGTTTCACATTGGCGGGAATATTGATTACGGTTCCGGGCAGAATCTCGACGGGAGCTTTCCCTTCTTCCTGATACCAGCCCCGGCCTGCGACGCCGATAAGCATCTGACCGCCCCCTTTCGAGGCATGGTGGATATGCCAGTTGTTGCGACAGCGCGGCTCGAAAGTGACGTTTGCACATGGAATCTGCTCTGCAGCCACCGGCGCGAGGTAGCTGTTGTCGATAAAGTATTTGGCATAGGTGGTGTTCGGTTCGCCGATCGGGAAGATCATCTCCTGCTGGAAGCGTTCCTTCTCGGTGGCGGTGTCGGCAGGATCAGCCCACACCTCTCTGGCGATTCTGAAGCCGGCCCACGCGTTAGGCCATCCGGCATAGAAAGCGGCCTGAGTCAGAAGAGCGGCGATCTCCTTGCGGGTAATTCCGTGCTTCTTGCCTAATTCGAGATGAGAGCGGAAAGACGAATCGATCATTCCCTTTCCGAGCAGAATCGAGATTGTTACCATGCTGTGGTCGTGAAGGCTGAGAGTCGTATCGTTCCAGACGGCTTCGCCGAAAAGGACATCATCGTTGAGCTCGGCGAACTTCGGAGCGAAATCGCCCAGAACAGTGCGTCCCGCCGTTTGCGTTATTTTTTGCTGTGCCATGACGTTTGTGGTTATGAATGTTAATAAGATTGCCGATAAAGCAACTGTGAATCGGTTCATTGCTTTTATGAATTGGTTACCGACGCAAAATTACGTCAAATCCGCCTTCCGCAAATAACGCGAATGGCGGATTTTAATACCAATATTACTGATTCAGGATTTCGGTCTCGCGGTTTTCTGAGGCCTCAAAGGGCTGTGGCCGAGGCTGAGATGACAGTCGCTCATCTCGAGCGGCGTCAGTCGGCGCGCGCCTGCGATAGGCCGTTTTTCAATCTTTTTCATGTCGCGGAGAAGGTTTTAATGAATCGAAAGCGTTAAGAAGCAGCAAAGCAGCCGGATAGCTCAGCGCGAGAGCGACGAGCGAGGGAATGCCGGAGAAAACGCCGTGCCACAGACCACCCAGAAGGTAACAGAAGAACATGGCCCAGAGCGTTGCCTGAACGATAACGCAAAGCGTACACCACGACCGGGCGCGGAACCGCTGATACCAGATGCTCCAGGCCGTGAACGGCAGACAGCATGCGTTCAGCAGCGCCAGATGACCCCATTGCGACGGGAAAAGAAGCAGTACGGCCAGCGAGATACTGAAATATGAGAATCCGACTTCACTCCAGCTGAAAAGGCCGAAGAATTTCGAAGCTTTCTTCTCCATTATCGAGTCGCAGCCACCAGCCTGAAGAACGCCGCAGACGTGTTCGGCTGCGCGGTCTTTGATACCGAGCGACTTGCGCAACAGCAACACCGACGCTCCGAGCCCTACGAGGTTGAAGACGACCAGCGCACAGGCGCCCCACGAATGGAACAGACCGCGCGTCACGAAGAAGTAGGCCGCGACAAGAATCATACACGCTGCCATCACCCACGTCTTGGCGGCCGAAGCCGTGTCGACGGCGCGATGAAGAAGATAGTCGGACTCGCAGGCCCCGTCGCCGGGATAGCAGACCATAACGATTCCGTTGAAAAGTCTGTCGAAACGGCTGCGCGTCAGCGTCTTCGCGATTCCTCCGTCGAGATATTCGACCCTGTCGCCGTCGACTCCGGTGACAACGATATAGCGCCCTCCTACTCCCGCAAAAAACGGGAGAGGCATATCCTCGGGCAGCGCATGATCTTTCAGCTCGTAGGCCTCGCTGTCGATGCCGTAGCTCTTCAGCAGCTTGCTCAGTCCGAACAGCGAACGGAACGGCATCGCGCGGAATTCGCTGTTAGTGAACCTGACGGTATGGTTCACCCCCAGAGCCGACAGAATATCGCAGGCAGAAGTCGGAATCTCTTTCATACGCAGGCTGCAATATTACATCTGCGCACGGATCTTCGACAGCAAAGCCTGTCCGTCGATCTCGCCGCTGTGGCGCCACACTTCCTTGCCATTGCTGTAAAGGATAAACGTCGGTGTTGTCGACACACCCTGACTGTCGGCAAGCGAATTGTTCTCGTCGATATCGAACTGATAGACATCGGCCTGTCCTTCGAGAAGCTCTTTGATTTCAGCCACGACAGGCATCATGCGCTGGCAGTGGGGGCACCATGAAGCGTAGAATTCAACCAAAACGGTTTTACTCGAATTGATAAGTTCAGAATAATTCATAAAGCAGGAAATAGTAAAAGATTAAAAACTAAATGATAAACCGCCATCGCCCGCCTTTGGTTCACTCGGCATGACTATCACGCGAAAACAAAACGACGATTGCAGCGCTCCGACATCACAAAAATCATTCTCTGAAATCCTCACCACGAAGAAACCCGGGGGCGCAGATCCGCCTCCGGGTTCTTTATGTAGTTGTCTGAATAAGATCAGTTGTAGAGGAAGCGCTTGATGGAGCGCTTTGGGGTCTTCTCGAACTCGGTCGGGCGCAGCTGAATCTTGTCGATACGCTCGTAGGGGGCGACTTTCTTGTTGAGCTCCTTGCGGATGGCCTCCATGACTGCCGGCAGCTGCTCGGTGGTTATTCCGTCGCGGTCGACGACCTCATAGTCGGGATAGACGAGAGCCACGAGGCTGCGCCCGCGCTCAACGACGAGGCTCTCGGCGACATACTGCATATTGTTGAGCTTGGCCTCGATCTCTTCGGGATAGATATTCTGGCCGGTGGCGGTCAGGATCATCGTCTTGTAGCGTCCTTTGATAAAGAGCGTTCCGTCGGGCGTGCGGGTTCCCATATCGCCCGTGTGAAGCCATCCGTCGGGGTCGAGCACGGCCTGAGTGGCCTCGGGATTCTTATAGTAGCCCTTCATTACGTTCTGCCCTTTGACACATATCTCGCCGGGGACGTTGACGGGGTCGCTGCTGTCGACGCGCGAGTGCATGACTCCGGGAAGTGTGCGCCCGCTTGAGCCGCAGATAAACTCGCGCCAGTAGGTGTAACTGATCAGCGGCCCGCATTCTGTCATTCCGTAGCCGACAGTGAAGGGGAAATTGATCTTATGGAGGAACTGCTCGACCTCGGCGTTGAGCGGCGCTCCGCCGACGATGACCTGCGAGAACTCGCCGCCGAAGGCCTTGACGAGCTTGGCGCGTATCTTGTTGTAGACAATCCTGTCCATCAGAGGCACAGCCATCATCCGCTTTATCGACTTGCGTTCGAGCATCGGAGCTATCTGCTTCTTGTAGATCTTCTCGAGAATGAGCGGGACACACAATATAAGGTTCGGCCTGACTTCGCTGAATGCTTTGACAAGCAGAATCGGTGTAGGCATCTTGTCGAGAAGTGTAACGTGGGAACCGGCACCGAGCGGGGTCAGCATATCGAAAGCGGCCCCGTAGGCATGGGCCAGCGGCAGAAACGCCAGACAGCGCGAACCGCTGAAATGGAGGCGCGAGCGAACGCCGTAATACGTGTTTCCGGCCAGATTGTCGAGCGTCAGCATGACGCCTTTCGAGAAGCCGGTGGTGCCGGACGTATAATTTATCTCGGCGACAGTCTGAGGATCGATCAGAGGATATTTGACATTCTCGCGGCGGAAGCCTTCGGGATAGACTTTGGCGAAGGCCGCGGGAAGGGCCTCGATTGCCTTTCGGGCGCGCCCGCGGTTGGCAGGATGCTCGCCGAGCAGCGAGCGGTCGTCGAGCGACAACGCCGCCTTAAGCCCCGGCATACGGTCGAAATTCATGTGCTCCCACACGCTTCCCGACACAAACAGCAGAACCGATCCGCTGTGGTTGATGATATGCATCGCGTCTTCGGGATTGAACTCCGCCAGAACGGGAACCACGATTGCGCCGTAGGTCAGCGTGGCCATATAGCTGACTACCCACGAGACTGTGTTCTTGCCCATGACGGCGATCTTGTCGCCGCGCTTGACGCCAAAGAGGCGGAACAGAAGATGGGCCTGAGCTATGCGGCGCGACAGATCGGCGTAGGTCATCGTTGTGCCGCGCCCGTATTGCGACAGGGCCGGCAGATCCCAATTCTCGCGAAAAGAAGCCTGAAAGAGTTGCAGAAGGTTTTCGTTATCCATAAAATTTGTTTATAAAACAGCTCTATCGAGCTTCATAGCTACAAAGTTCGATAAAAATGCTTTATAATACAACAATTTACTTCAGCAAGACGTCCTGCACTTAACCTTTTATAACAATTGCGCAATTTTTTGGCAACTGTGCAACCATTTTTTAGGGAAAGCGCGCTTGAAAACCCGGCGAAATTAGCTAAATTTGCAACGTCACCAATCCGACTAAATTATGTTGCAAGGAACAGGCGTGGCTCTGGTCACCCCATTCAAGTCAGCTGAAAGCCGCGACGTCGATTACGACGCCCTGGCGAAGATCATCGACAACCTGACAGCTGCCCCCGTCGACTTCATCGTCGCCTTCGGGTCGACAGCCGAAACACCCACTCTCAGCCCCGACGAAACCTCCCGGCTCGCCGACTTCATTGCCCGGAAAGTCGACGGCCGCGTTAAGCTCGTCTACGGACTCGGCGGCAACAATACGGCCGCTGTGGCCCGGCGCCTCGCAGCCCTCGATCCCGACGGCCCCTTCAGCGCCGTGCTCTCCGTGGCGCCTTTCTATAACAAGCCCACCCAAGCGGGCCTCTACGCCCATTTCCATGCTCTGGCCGACGCCAGCCCTCTTCCGATAGTTCTCTATAACGTTCCTTCGCGCACCGGCGTCAACATCGCCGCCGAGACAACCCTGCGCCTTGCCGCCGACTGCCGGCGCATCGTCGGAATCAAAGAAGCATCGGGCAACCTGAGCCAGATAGGCGAGATTCTGCGCTGCCGCCCCGAAGGATTCAGTGTTCTGTCGGGCGACGACGCCCTCACCCTCGCGCTAATAGCCATGGGAGCCGACGGCGTCATCAGCGTCATCGCGAACGCTTTTCCGCGCCAGTTCAGCCTGATGGTCAGCGCCGCTTTAAACGGCGATATTGCCCGCGCCCGCGCCCTCGACGCAGCCATGCGCCCATTCTACGCCCCGCTGAGCGCCGACGGTAACCCTGCCGGAATCAAGACGCTGCTCAATCTGCTCGGCCTCGCATCACCGGCTGTCAGGCTGCCGCTCGTCGAAGCTACCAAAGCTACCCGCGACTGTTTTGCAAAAGTAATTGAAAAAACCATTTGGCCATAACAGAAAAAAAGCTTACCTTTGCACCGTTGTCGGGTTCGGTAGCTCAGCTGGATAGAGCAACAGCCTTCTAAGCTGTGGGTCCCGGGTTCGAATCCCGGCCGAATCACATACCTACTGATCCATTAGCTCAGCTGGTTTAGAGCGCTTCCTTGACAGGGAAGAGGTCACTGGTTCGAATCCAGTATGGATCACCAATAATTAATTGTAACGACCGCCCCAAATTGGGTGGCCGTTTTTGTTTATGGCCTTTGGAAAAGATGGTTCCAAAATTTGTCATACCCATGTAGGGTCGCGGCATGCCGCGGCCCTGTGTCATAACCCTGCGTCATAAATATGATATATTGGCATTTTGGATCTGCGACCTACAATTCAAGCGAATTTTCCTTCAGCAGGAAATCGTAAATACTTATGATTGATATCCCCGCATTGTTGTGAAACACGGGGGTGTGCTCGCCTACGATTATTATTTTCTTGAATGAATCGCCAACATTGCGCAAAGAGGCTTCTTCTTGTTCTATCTTGGACTGGTTCTCCATTCGATATGCCGACTGAATATAATATCTTCTGCTACCGAGATTGCATACAAAATCTATCTCATAATGCCTACGTTTTTGTTTGCCATCTTCTCTAACGACTACCGGCACCACACCAACATCGACATTAAAGCCTCTGATGCGCAATTCATTGTAAATTACATTTTCCATAACATGGCTGTAGTCGGGCTGCCTGAAATTCATCCTTGCATTTCTCAATCCAGGATCTACGAAATAGTATTTGTGGGGAGTGTCAATATATTTGCGCCCTTTGACATCATATCGTACTGCTTTTTCCATTAGGAAAGACTCGCATATGATGTCGAGATACCTCTTTATCGTTATTGCCGACAAATCGTTTTGACGCAAAGATTTAAAAGTATCTGCTATTTTCTTTGGATTTGTGAGGCTTCCGACTGTGGATGATATTATATCGAAGAGTATTTCAAGTTCTTCTTCCTGCTTTATATTATATCGTTCGAGTATATCGCGTATATATGTTTCTTCATATACGTTACGCAAGAATGCCATCTTTTCCTCCCCGCTTTTCATAGTGATAGTTTCTGGCAGTCCCCCATAAAGAAGATATTCCGCCAGAGTTTCTTCTTTCGAGCGGTCATAGGCCGAATGGTATTCACTGAAACTTAACGGATAGATATGCACAACATCACCTCGACCCCGAAACGTAGTTATAATATCTTTCGACAAGAAGCGGGCATTACTGCCGGTAACATACATATCAGCATTCGATATTTTCAGGTAACTGTTGAGAACATCTTCAAATTCCGGCACAAGCTGTATTTCATCAATTAAGATATAATACATCTGTGTATCTGTCATTTTTGAATCTATGTATCCAAGCAACACATCCGGATCGCGAAGTGATTTATTTCGACGGTCCTCCAAGTCAATTTTAATAATATGGCTATCAGGCACATTATTCTCCTTTAACCAGTCTCTAAAAAGATTAAAGAGCAAGTATGACTTACCACTCCGCCTTACACCGGTAACGATTTTAATTCGATGATTGTGTCGGCGAGCAATGAGTCGATTAAGATATAAATCACGCTTTATCGAGTCCATATTGCTTCACATTGATGTCACTTGTGACAGTTTTATAAAGCAAAGATAGTGCCTATTTTCTTGTGAACAAAATACCTTTGAAAAAATTTGTCATACCCCATGTAGGGTCGCGGCATGCCGCGGCCCTGTGTCATAACCCTGCGTCATAACCCTGCGTCATAACCCTGTGTCATAACCCTGTGTCATAACCCTGTGTCAAAAATATGATATATTGGCATTTTGGATCAGCGGATTATCATAATGACGTATCTTTTGACTTCATCTAAGGCTCCGATACTGTCATGCGACCGCTATCAAGACACCATCATTTATCTCCTTTTTTCTCCTTTTGATTTCCATAATCCAACAGGGCCGCGGCATGCCGCGACCCTACAACACAATTATTTGTGGGCGAAAAATCTATCTTTGGCCCAGGTTTCGACGTTTTTGTCGATATACTCCGCTATAAGATTGTATTCGCGCTGATTGCGGATTATATGGTCATGGAAATTCAGCTGCCAGCCAAATTCAATATTCCGGGAACGGGCATATCTTGTCACAGCGGATTTCACCCCTCCGATCACTCTCGACAATAAGGCGTTGAAATGATTACGGCCGTCAAAATTGTCGCCGTCGTCGGGATGTCGGGGAGGACGCAGACAACCGGTATTTTCCGTCAGGGCCGCGGCATGCCGCGACCCTACAATTGATATAATGGCATGGAAATGGTTGGGCATCACTATGAAACACCGGATGACAGCGTATGGGAAATGCTCACTTATTTCTTCGATGGCCCGGCACAGATATTTTCCGGTTACAGTATATGCGATTTCACCGTTGCTAATGCGTCCGAAATAATGAGCTCGGCCGCGTGTGCAGACTGTAACGAAATATGTGCCGTCACAGTAATTATGCCAATGCGCCCGCGGATATTTCCGATACATTCGGGGGCTCAGCCTTGGAGCGTGTCGAAGAGGGCGATCAGGCGCTGGAGTTCGGCGTCGTCGGCGAAGCGGAAGGTTATCTTTCCGCGTCCTTTTTTGTCGAGCGAGAAGTCGACGGGGGTCTCGAATCGCTTCGAGAGATGTTCGCGCAGAATGTCGAGATCGGTCGAAGGCGCCGGCTTCTCACTGCGCGATCTGGCGGGCACACCTCCCTGCTCCCAGCTTTTCGCGAGGCGCTCGACGTCGCGCACCGACAGCCCTTTTTCGAGAATCATGTTGTAGAGCTTGAGCTGGAGACGCGGGTTGCTTAGTGTCAGCAGCGCACGGGCGTGCCCCATGTCGACGCGGCGGTCGCGCAGCCCGACCTGCACTTCGGCGGGGAGCCGCAACAGGCGAAGGAAGTTGGCGATCGTGGCGCGCTTCTTGCCGATGCGTTCGCTCAGGCGTTCCTGGGTCAGGCCATACTGGTCGAGAAGTTTCTTGAATGTCAGGGCAATCTCAATGGCGTTGAGGTCTTCGCGCTGGATATTCTCGATAAGGGCCATTTCGGTCAGCTCGGCGTCGTTGGCCGTGCGGATATAAGCCGGCACTGTCGTGAGTCCGGCGCGGAGGGCGGCGCGATAACGGCGTTCTCCGGCGATTATCTGATAATCGTCGGGGCCGACTTTCCTGAGCGACAGCGGCTGGATTATTCCGAGTTCGCGTATCGAGGCTGCGAGGTCGTCGAGCGACTCTTCGTCGAATGTCCGGCGCGGCTGGTCGGGATTGGGTTTTATGCGCGAAATCTCTATCTCGTTGATAGCGCTCGAGCCGCGTGCGGGCACGTCGTCCATCGAAATCAGCGAGTCGAGTCCTCGGCCCAGTGCATTGCGTTGTGACATATCTCTATCGTCGTAGTATGGGTTTATTTGCGGTGGTTGCGGGCGATCAGTTCCTTGGCCAAAGCCACATGGCTCGTAGCGCCGCGGCTGTCGGGGGCATAGAGCAGAGCGGGCAGTCCATGGCTCGGAGCCTCGCTCAGGCGGATATTGCGCGGAATGACCGTGTCAAATACCATATTGGCGAAATGGCTCTTCAGCTCTTCGTAGATCTGGTTGGCCAGGCGCAGGCGTGCGTCATACATCGTCAGCAGGAAACCTTCGATCTCGAGCTTCGGGTTGAGCTTGGTCTTGATTATCCTGATAGTGTTGAGCAGCTTGGTGATTCCTTCGAGGGCGAAATATTCGGCCTGGACGGGAATCATAACCGAGTCGGCGGCCGTCAGGGCGTTGACGGTTATGACGCCGAGCGACGGCGAACAGTCGATCAGAATATAGTCATACTTATCGCGTATGCCCTGCAGAGCGTGAAGGAGGGTTTTATCGCGGTCTTTCTTGCCGACAAGCTCTATCTCGGCACCGGCAAGGTCGATCCGTGACCCGACGAGGTCGAGCCCCTCGACACAGGTCTTGACCTGACTTCCGTCCATGGGATAGTCGTCGACAAGACATTCATAGATCGACGACGACATCTGGCGAGGGTCTATCCCGTAGCCCGACGTAGCGTTTGCCTGAGGATCGGCGTCGATTATCAGCACCTTCTTCCCTTCGGCGGCAAGCGATGCGCCGAGATTGATGGTGGTGGTGGTTTTTCCTACGCCGCCTTTCTGGTTGGCGATTGCAATAACTTTACCCATAATCTTTATTGATTTGACAGGTGTGGAATAAGCTCTGTTAGAGTATTCAACGGCAAAATAACCATATTTTCGCCAATCTACAGCAAAGATTATCAACAAAAAGCGTTAAAATGTTAATAACCCGCCGTTTTTGTTAATAACCTCAGAAGGGGCGACGCGGTTTCAGGGCCTGAAAATCCTTGATATAGAGCGGCGTCGAATAGGCGGTGTCGATGAAATCGCGTCGATGCCATGCCTGTTCGGCCAGAGCTATCATGCCCGAGGCGAGCGGCGCCACGTCGGGCATAAACTGAGCGTTAGGGTTGTCGATCACCCCCGAGGCTTTTCCGGCGCCGTTGCCGACTATTACCGCACGTCCGCTCTCAAGCAGCCCGGCGAAACTGCCGCTGTCGAGAATCATAGCCTGCGGCTCGGCCACAACGTTAAGAGCCGTGTCGTAGACGGCGGTATAGACCTCCATACGGCGTGCGTCGATCATCGGTATGAAAAATTCCTGACCGTCGTATTCGGCCGAGAACATGGCCTCGACAGCCAGCAGCTTCAGCGTCGGAATTCCGATAAGCGGAATCCCGAGAGAATAAGCGAGCCCCTTGGCCTCGCTGAGACCTATGCGCAGCCCGGTGTAACTTCCGGGGCCGAGCGACACGGCCACAGCCGACAGCTTCATCTCATGCTCGCGGGCATGATCGAGACAGTCTTTGACAAAAAGGCTAAGCAAAGCCGCATGGTTGCGGCCGCCGAAATCTTCGCGATGACACAGAACGGCGCCGTCGTCGGTCAGCGCGGCCGAGCAGGTGTCGGTAGAGGTTTCTATATTGAGGATTGTTGCCATGAGTTGAGAAATGTTATCTGGTCAGAGAGTCGATACGGCGTTTCGACAGACCGTCGAGCAACTGCTGGATACGGTCACGGATTCCGCGCAGGCGTGCAACGGCCAACGCCCGGCGCTCGGTCTCGCCGCCGCGGGCCGCGAGCTGATCGCGCACAGCCGAAATACGCATTCCCTTGTCGCGCACCATAAAACTGATGATGCGGAGCAGTTCGATGTCGTCGGGAGTGTAGAAACGCGTGCCGCCATCGTTGCGGCGCGGGCGAAGCTGCGGAAACTCCTGTTCCCAGTAGCGCAACGTCGACTGCGCGAGACCGAGCATCTCGGCCACGTCGCGAATCTTGTAGAACTTCTTGTCGAGCTTATCGCCTTTTTCCATATCTACGGCAAAATTAGCAAATTCTGACGATATGACAATCGGCAAAAGCTTATCGGAAGAGGCTTCGCGGGGTTTTTCGCTATTTTTTGTAATTTTGTGGGGCGCTTTACGTTTTATAATCAGAATGTATCGATTTCTACTGGTTTTGATCTTCGGCGCGGTGGCCTGTCTGGCAAAGGGGCAGGTCAACGTCGATCAGGTTATCCGCATCGGGCAGAACACGATGTGGCTCGAAGACTATGTGCTGTCGATACAGTATTTCAATCAGGCCATCGCGGCCAAGCCCTATCTGGCCCAGCCCTACTTTCTCAGGGCCGTCGCCAAGCTTAATCTCGACGACCTTCGCGGCGCCGAGGCCGACGCCACAAAAGCTCTCGACCGCAATCCCTATCTGACCGACGCCTGGGAGGTGCGCGGCGTCGCCCGGCAGAACCTCGGGCTCAACGCCGAGGCCGTCGCCGACTACGACCACGCTCTCGAAAACAACCCCTATTCGCGGGCGCTCCTTTATAACAAGGCTATGGCACAGACCGAGCTGAAGGAATATCAAGCGGCCGACTCGACTTTCGGCCGACTGCTGCGCTATCATCCCAACTTCGAAGGGGGATATATCGGGCGAGCACGCCTGAGCCTCGCAGCTACCGACACCGCCGCTGCCCTTAAAGACCTCGCCCGCGCTCTCGAGCTGAATCCGCAGAATGTCAACGCACGCCTTATCCGCGCCGACATAGCCCTGAATTCCACCAAAGACTACCAGGCAGCTCTGGCCGACATGGATCAGGCCATACGCCTGCAGCCCAACGAGGCCGGTTTCTATGTCAACCGCGCCTATGTCCGCTACCGTCTCGACGACTACCGGGGAGCCATGGACGACTTCGACCGGGCCATCGACCTTGATCCGCTCAACCGCGCCGCTCTGTTCAACCGCTCGATGCTATGCGCCGAAGTGCGCGACTTCAACCGCGCCATCGACGACCTCAGTCGTGTCCTCGATCTCGACAACGACGACTACCGCGCCCTCTATAACCGCGCCCTCATCTACCGCGAGCTTGGCGACACCCGCAACGCGCTGGCCGACCTCGACCGTCTCATCAGCCGGTTTCCCGACTTCGCCGCCGCCTATTTCCTGCGCTACGACGTCAAACGATCGGCCGGAATGCGCAACGCCCAGCCCGACTTCGACAAGTCGGTGGCGCTGGCCAAGACACGCCTCCACATGAGTCAGGACAAATTTGTCGAGGCCACCGAGCGCTCCGACGATCCCGGCTCAGAGACTCAGGAACAGGTCGAGGCCCGCTTCAAACAGCTTCTGACGGTCAGCGACAACGCCCGTCCGGAAGAAATCTACGACAACAAGAATATCAAGGGACGCGTTCAGGACCGCAACATCAATATCGAGCTTGAGCCGATGTTCACCGTCAGCTACTACACAGCTCCGACCGAACTCCGCCCCGGCAGCGAATATATAAAGGAGGTGGCCGACCTGAACGACCTGCGCGCGCTTCGTTTTCAGGCTCAGGTAACAAACCGCCCCCCCTCGTCGACCGACAGCGACATTTTCGACATCCATTCCGGCAGCATCTCGGACTACACGGCATGGCTTGCCACCCACACCCCCCGGGCAATCGACTATTTCGGCCGCGCCATGGACTACTTCACCTTGCGCGACTACGAACATGCTATCGCCGACCTGAGCCGAGCCATAGAGATGACCCCCGACTTCACCCTCGCCTACCTCATGCGCGGAATAGCCCGGTTCAGCCTTCCCCCGTCCGACGCGCCCGCCGGCACTCCCGCCGGGCTCGGAGTGCGCGCCGCCATCGACGACTTCGACTCGGCGATAGCGCTGTCGCCGCAGATGGCCGTGGCCTATTATAACAAAGGAGTGGCCCTCGCATCGCTCGCCGACTATTCGGCCGCCATCGACGCTTTCGACCGCGCCATAGCCCTCAAGCCCGACATGGGTGAGGCCTACTACAACCGTGGATGGGTAGAACTCCGTATCGGGCGCCGAAGCGAAGGGCTCGCCGACCTGAGCAAAGCCGGAGAGCTGGGCGTCGTAGCCAGCTACAACCTGCTGAAGCGCATGTCGCGCTGACTCCCCAAATAATCGCCCTGACGTAGGGACGTGCCTTCGGCACGTCTCACATGCAATTGGCGATCAATGCGTTACAGCGCGGACGCGATGAATCGCGTCCCTACGCCCGGACGATTTCAGATATCGATTTTACCCAGCTACTCATCATTATTCTTTTGCCTCTGAAAAGCTAAAAAACAAAAAATGTGTTGTGAAACATATTTTTGAAATGGCGTTCTTTCACGAAAAATGCGTATTTTGCCGTCGATTCTTAGCGTCAGCCTTCAGTTGGCCGCTTATTATTATCATGAAACTTACTAAAAGCTAATAACATGAAGATTTACAAAACTAACGAGATTAAAAACATTGCCCTGCTCGGTAGCAAGGGCTCGGGAAAAACCACACTCGCTGAGTCGATGCTCTTCGAGTGTGGAGTTATAAAACGTCGCGGCACCATCGACCAGAAAAACACTGTCAGCGACTACTTCCCTGTTGAGAAGGAGTATGGCTACTCGGTTTTCTCGACAGTTTTTTATGCCGAATTCCTCAACAAAAAGCTTAACGTCATCGACTGCCCGGGAGCTGACGACTTCGTCGGAAGCGCCGTCACGGCCCTCAACATGACCGACACCGGCCTTATCGTTGTCAACGCCCAGTATGGCGTCGAGGTAGGCACACAGAACATCTTCCGCACTGCCACCGGCCTCAACAAGCCCATCATCTTCGCCCTCAACCAGCTCGACGGCGAAAAGGCCGACTACGACAACGTCATGGAGCAGATGCGCGAGCACTTCGGCAGCCATATCGTGGCAATCCAGTATCCTATTGCCTGCGGCGAAGGCTTCAACGCCATGATCGACGTGCTTCTGATGAAGAAATATTCGTGGGGTCCCGAAGGCGGCGTGCCCAAGATCGAAGAGATTCCGGCCGACCAGATGGAGCGCGCCAAAGAGCTCCACGCCGCCCTCGTCGAGGCTGCCGCCGAAAACGACGAGACCCTCATGGAGAAATTCTTCGACCAGGGAACACTCACCGAAGACGAGATGCGCGAAGGAATCCGCAAAGGTCTCGTGGCCCGCTCGATCTACCCCGTCTTCTGTGTCAGCGCCGCCAAGGATATGGGCGTGCGCCGCATGATGGAATTCCTCGGCAACGTCGTTCCCTTCGTTGAGGAAATGCCCGCCCCCGTCGACACCGCCGGCAACGAGGTTAAGCCCGACAGCAACGGCCTCGTTTCAATCTTCATGTTCAAGACAACCGTCGAACCCCACATTGGTGAGGTTTCATATTTCAAAGTAATGTCGGGCACACTCAAGGCCGGCATGGATCTCGACAACGTCAGCCGCGGCTCGAAAGAGCGCCTCGCCCAGATTTTCTGCGTGTGCGGCCAGATCCGCAATCAGGTCGACGAGCTCTGCGCAGGCGACATAGGCGCCACCGTGAAGCTCAAAGATGTCCGCACCGGAAACACCCTCGACGAGAAAGGCTGCGAGATCGCCTTCGACTTCATCAAATATCCCGCTCCGAAATATATCCGCGCCATACGCCCCGTCACCGAGAGCGACGCCGAGAAGCTCAACGTTATCCTGACCCGCATGCACGAGGAAGACCCGACATGGATCATCGAACAGAGCCGCGAGCTCAAGCAGACCCTTCTCAAAGGCCAGGGAGAGTTCCACCTCCGCACTCTCAAATGGCGCGTCGAGAACAACGACAAGCTTCCCATTATCTTCGAAGAGCAGCGCATCCCCTACCGCGAGACCATCACCAAAGCATCGCGCGCCGACTACCGCCACAAGAAACAGTCGGGCGGCAGCGGCCAGTTCGGCGAGGTTCATCTCATCATCGAGCCTTACACCGAAGGCATGCCCGAACCCGACACCTACAAGTTCGGCAATCAGGAATATAAGATGAGCGTCCGCGACAAGCAGGAGATTCCTCTCGACTGGGGCGGCAAGCTCGTCATCTATAACTGTATCGTCGGCGGCGCCATCGACGCCCGCTTCATCCCCGCCATCGTCAAGGGCCTCATGGACCGCATGGAGCAGGGCCCGCTGACAGGCTCGTACGCCCGCGACGTGCGCGTCTGCATCTACGATGGAAAGATGCACCCGGTTGACTCGAACGAAATCTCGTTCCGTCTGGCAGCCCGCAACGCCTTCGGCGAAGCTTTCCGCAACGCCAACCCGAAAGTGCTCGAGCCGATCTACGACGTCGAGGTGCTCGTTCCGGCCGACGTCATGGGCGATGTCATGAGCGATCTTCAGGGACGCCGTGCCATCATCATGGGCATGGACAGCGACAGCGGCTTCCAAAAGATCAAGGCCCGCGTGCCTCTGGCCGAAATGGCAAGCTATTCGACAACCCTCAGCTCTATCACCGGCGGACGTTCGTCGTTCTCACTGACCTTCGCCGGCTACGAGCTCGTTCCGGGCGACGTTCAGGAGAAACTTCTCAAAGCCTACGCTGAAAAGCAGACTGAAGAATAAAGCTGTTTCATATAATACAAATTTATGGGAAGGAGCTGCTGCCGGTGAGGCAGCGGCTCCTTTTTCCTCCGCAACGCAGACAATTCTCGTTCTGAAATTTGCCTCAGCTCAAGCCTTTTGTTATCTTTGCGGCTGAAATACCGAATTTTTGCCATGAAAAAACATCTGCCCTTTATTGCTTTAGTTTTATCGGGCGCAGCCGCTGTTGCCGCGCCCCCCGCCGACCTGTCGAAATATGTCGACCCGTTTATCGGTACGGCTGACCACGGCCACGTGTTCCTCGGCGCCAACGTTCCCTTCGGATTCATTCAGGCCGGCCCCTCACAGAGGGTGCAGGGCTGGGACTGGTGTTCGGGCTACCACTACAGCGACTCGATCATCGTCGGCTTCAGCCAGACCCATCTCAGCGGCACGGGCTGCGGCGACCTCGGCGACGTCACGCTCTTCCCCACCCTCGACCCCGGGAGCCACACCTCATCCTTCAGCCACGACCGCGAACGATGCACTCCCGGCTACTACTCGGTCGTCCTCGACAAGTCGGGCACACTCGCCGAGATGACAGCCACCGAGCGCACGGCCTCACACCGCTATACTTTCGCACCGGCCGACACAGCATATATTATCCTCGACCTCGAATACGGCATCGGATGGGACCGTCCCGCCGATACCCGCATAATCCTCGAAAACGACTCGACAATCAGCGGCTGGCGCCACTCGCGCGGATGGGCCGACAATCAGAAGATTTTCTTCACCGCTTCGTTCTCGAAACCGATTCTCAGCTGCCGTGTCGACACCGTAGGGCCGTCGGAAATCGGGCTGCTCGCCTTCAAAGGCTCTGAGAAAGCGCCTGTCACAGTTGAGGTCAGACTGGCGCTCTCGGCCGTCAGCGTCGACAACGCCCGCCTAAATATGGCGGCCGAAAACCCGCGCTTCGACTTCGACGGAACTGCCCGCCGCGCCCGCGAGCAGTGGAACGGCCAGCTTTCTAAAATCGACATCGCCACAGCCGACGACGCTGCCCGACGCAAGTTCTACACAGCTCTCTACCACACGATGACAGCGCCCTCGGTCTACGACGACGTCAACGGCGACTATCGCGGCGCCGACGGCGAAGTCGGCAACACCGGCGGCAAATGGCGCAACTACACGACTTTCTCGCTCTGGGACACCTACCGCGCCGCCCATCCCCTGATGACGCTCATCCACCCCGACCGCCAGAACGACATCGCCGCCACGATGGTCGACATCGCCGACCGTCAGGGAAATCTGCCCGTATGGCACCTCCACGGCTGCGAGACCAACTGCATGGTCGGCAATCCGGGCGTTATCGTTCTCGGCGACCTCGTTCTCAAAGGTCTTGTCGCCGACACCATCCACGCCTACGACGCCATGAAAAAGTCAGTGCTCGTAGACGACCGTTCGCTCGACGCCATTAAGAAATACGGTTATATCCCCTTCGATGCTCCGGGCAAACACGACGAGAGCGTTGCCAAGAATATGGAATATGCCATCGCCGACGACGCCGTGGCCCGCGTGGCCCGACGCCAGAACCGCGCCGACGACGCCAGCCTCTTCAGCCGCCGCGGCCAGGCCTACCGCATATTCTTCGACCCCGAGACTCAATTCATGCGCGCCCGCGACGTCAACGGAAAACTCCGCGAAGGCCCCTTCGATCCGTTCGAGACCACCCACCACGCCGACGACTACTGCGAAGGAAACGCCTGGCAGTATATATGGCTCGCACCCCACGATCCGAAAGGACTCATCGAACTCTTCGGTTCGAAAGAGACGTTCATGAACAAACTCGACTCACTCTTCGTTGTCGAAGGCTCACTCGGCGAGGCAGCTCCCCCCGACGTGACCGGCCTCATCGGCCAATACGCCCACGGCAACGAGCCGAGCCACCATATCATCTATCTCTATAATTACGCCGGTCGTCCCGACAAAGCCGCTCCGCTGCTGCGCCGCGTCATGAACGAATATTACACCGACACTCCCGCCGGACTCTGCGGCAACGAGGATGTCGGCCAGATGTCGGCATGGTTCGTGCTCTCAGCCATGGGAATCTATCAGGTAGAACCCGCCGGCGGTCCTTTCGCTATCGGCTCTCCGCTCTTCGACAGTGCCGTTATCGACCTCGGCAACGGCCGCAAATTCACCATCATAGCCGACAACAACTCCGCCGAGAACATCTACGTCAAAGGCGCCACCCTCAACGGCCGCAAGCTCTCTACTCCCTTCATCACCTACGACGACATCGTCGCCGGCGGCACGCTCCGCCTCTCGATGTCGCCGAACCCCTGACCCGGCACGGCTCTTATAAGTTCTATAATTTTTTATAAAACTTATAAGAGCACCGGCTTGTCGGAGATTTTTTGTAACTTTGTCGGGTATTTTTTTAACCAAAAATCTATCAGGATATGGGAGGCTTCTTCGGAGCTGCATCTAAAAATCCGTGTATCAATGACATTTTCTACGGCACGGACTACAACTCGCATCTCGGCACCAAACGTGCCGGCATAGTAACTTTCGACCTCCAGGCAGGATTCACACGCTCGATTCACAACATCGAGCGTAATTATTTTCGCGCCAAGTTCGAAGACGAACTCGACTCTTTTGTCGGAAACTCGGGAGTAGGCGTCATCAGCGACACCGACCCCCAGCCTATCGTTGTCAACTCCCATCTGGGTCGCTATGCCGTAGTGACAGTGGCGAAGATCAACAATATCCGCGAGATCGCCGACGAGCTTCTCGAAAAACGCATGCACTTCAGCGAGCGGTCGGCCAACACCGTCAACCCGACCGAGGTTGTCGCGCTCCTTATAAATATGGGCGACAGCTTTGTCGACGGCATCAATCTCGTCTACAGCAAAATCAAAGGCTCGTGTTCGATGTTGATTCTGACCGAAAACGGAATAATCGCCGCGCGTGATTATCTGGGACGCACACCGATCGTCATAGGCCGGAAAGAAGGCGCCTACGCCGCCACCTCAGAGACAACGGCGTTCCCGAATCTCGGCTATGAACGGCTCCGCGACATCGGGCCCGGAGAAATTGTCGAGATCACGGCCGACGGTGTCACTCAGCTCCAGAAGCCGGCCCGTCGCGAACAGATATGCTCGTTCCTCTGGGTTTACTACGGGTTCCCCGCCAGCGACTACAACGACATCAACGCCGAACTTGTGCGCGAGACAGCCGGAAAGACCATGGGCGAGAAAGACGACACTGAAGCCGATTGCGTCTGCGGCATTCCCGACTCGGGCGTCGGTTTCGCCCTCGGCTACAGCGAAGGTCGCGGAATTCCCTACCACCGCGCCGTGCTGAAATACACACCGACATGGCCGCGCAGCTTCACACCGGGCAACCAGTCGCGCCGCGCCCTTGTGGCGAAGATGAAGCTCATACCGAACAGGGCCCTGTTGAAAGACCAGCGCGTTGTTTTCTGCGACGACTCGATAGTGCGCGGTACTCAGCTCTGCGATAACGTGTCGACCTTCTATGAGGGAGGATGCAAGGAAGTCCACGCCCGAATTTCGTGTCCGCCGCTGGTCTACGGCTGCAAATATATCGGCTTCACCTCGTCGAAAAGCGACCTCGAACTCATCACACGCCGTATTATCAAGGATTTCGAAGGCTGCGAGACACCCGACAATCTCGACCGCTACGCTACGACCGGCACTCCCGAATATCAGCGCATGGTCGACGAGATTGCGCGCCGCCTCGGCCTGACAACACTGAAGTTCAGCACTCTCGAAGACCTCATTGCAAGCATCGGACTGCCGAAAGAGAGAATATGCACCTACTGTTTCGACGGATGCGGAAGCTGCCCTGCCGCGGCCTTCGCCTCTGACCACGCCGACGCGAAATAACAAAAATATTTTGCCATTCCGGCCGGAAGATATTTGCCTTACAGGGCCTGTATCTTCCGGCCGGCGATTTTTTTGTTGCAGATTTTAGAAAAATTTATTACTTTTGCGATGCAAAAAAGCAAAAGGTCGCGCATTTACTGACCCTAACAATCCTTTCAGGTGTTATAAAGATGTCTGCTTGAGCGCAGGCAACCACGAACGCCAATATATTACAATCACAACTTTTTTGACAGACGGATCGGTTCGGAGCTTTTGTCTGATACCAAATCCCGATAAAACGGCAATATCCCGGCCCTGTTCCGCCACAAGCGCAATCCCGACGCTTTTCTGCGATTCTGAAACCATTGTTTCCATTAACCATAGACTAACCTGCAACTGTTCAGTTCACGACAAGCAACTAAATATGCGCCTGAGAACCGTCCGACGCTGTTTTCAGGGCATGGGAGCCACAAAAGCGTGGCGCTCGGCGTGAATAAAGATTGAAAAGAATGGATATGAAATACGACATCCAGACCCTCGAGGCAATGAGCGACGACCAGCTGCGCTCAATCGCCAACGAAATGGGACTGAAGAAAACTGAAAAAGAGAGCGGCATCGACCTCGTCTACCGCATTATCGACGAGGCCGCACAGGCATCGGCAAAAGAGACCGTCGAGAAGAACCGCCGCCCCGACAATGAAGCCCAGCCGAAAAAACGCGGGCGCAAGCCAAAGGCTCAGGCTGCCACACCGGAGCCGCAGGCAACGCCGGCCGACGGCGACCCTGAAGCCGCCCGACAGCCAAAAAAGCGCGGCCGTAAGCCGAAAGCGCCTCAGGCCGATGGCGAAGAATCTGTTCCGGCAGAAATACCCACAATCGACACTCCGGCAGAAGCGACCGAAGAACCGGCCGCGCAGAGCGCCCAGCCGAAAAAGCGCGGCCGCAAGCCGAAGAATGCCCTCCCCGAGCAACCCGCGCTTTTCGCTGCCGACGACTCGGAGAATGCTCTCATGACGGCTCCTATGCCCGATCCCTCCAGAGAACTTCTGCCGGCCGAATCTTCCTCAGCAGCCCCCGAAGAGAAACAGCCGGAGTCTGAGGTGGCCGGCGCAGCCCCCCAGCAGCCTCAGCCCCAGCCCCGGCGCGACTTCCGCCCGTCGGCCAACAACGGGTCGTTCGGCTCGTTTTTCCCGCGCAGCGAAGGGCGCCGGTTTGTTCCGCGCTCGCAGCGTGAGCGTGAAGAGGCGGCCCAGCGAGCCGCTGTGGCAGCCGCCAACACCCCGATCGTCATCAACGAACCGGGAGCTGAGCCCCAGCAGCCCCAGGGCAAGAAGAAAAAGAACAAAAACAACAATAACAATCCTCAACAACAGCCCCAGCAGCCCCAGCCCTACAACTTCGAAGGTTTCCTGCGCACCTCGGGCGTGCTTGAGATTACCAACGACAACAACGGATTCCTGCGCTCGAGCGACTACAACTACCTTGCCTCGCCCGACGACATTTTCATCTCGCAACAGGAGATCAAGCGCCACGCCCTCAAGGCCGGTGACGTTGTCGAAGTAACGATACGTCCGCCCAAATCGAGCGAAAAATACTTCCGCATAACCGACGTCCTCGAAGTCAACGGACGCTCGCCCGAGTTCGTGCGCGACCGCGTCGCTTTCGAACACCTCACCCCGCTCTTCCCCGACGAGAAATTCGACCTCACGTCGGGCCGCGCCGGCAATCTCTCGACGCGCGTGGTCGACATGTTCTCGCCTATCGGAAAAGGACAGCGCGCACTCATCGTGGCTCCCCCGAAGACAGGTAAAACGATACTGCTAAAAGACATAGCCAACGCCATAGCCGAGAACCATCCCGAGACCTACATAATGATTCTGCTCATCGACGAGCGTCCCGAAGAGGTCACCGACATGAGCCGCAGCGTCAATGCCGAAGTGATCGCCTCGACATTCGACGAACCTGCCGACCGCCACGTGAAGATCGCCGGCATAGTTCTCGAGAAAGCGAAACGCCTCGTCGAATGCGGCCACGACGTTGTAATCCTGCTCGACTCGATAACACGCCTTGCCCGCGCCTATAACACCGCCCAGCCCGCATCGGGCAAGATTCTCAGCGGCGGTGTCGACGCCAACGCTCTCCAGAAACCGAAACGCTTCTTCGGCGCCGCCCGAAACATCGAAGGAGGCGGCTCGCTGACGATCATCGCCACAGCCCTGACCGAGACCTCGTCGAAGATGGACGAAGTTATCTTCGAGGAATTCAAAGGCACCGGCAACATGGAGCTGCAACTCGACCGCAAGCTCAGCAATAAGCGCATCTTCCCCGCCGTCGACATCATGGCGTCGTCGACGCGTCGCGACGACCTGCTGCTGCGCCCCGAGACGCTCAACCGCATGTGGATTCTGCGCCGCTTCCTGAGCGATCGCAACCCCATCGAGGCAATGGAATTCATCAAAGACCGCATGGAGCGCACCTCCGACAACGACGAGCTTCTGCGCACAATGGGCGACTGACCTTCGCCCCTCCCCACACACCGCAGCGCGAGCCCCCGCCCGCGCTGCGTTTGTTTTATCCCGTCCAATAGTTTTTATGCAAATTTTCAGTGGCACTGCAAATTTGCATAATTTCAATTTTCGCGCTTGCGTTCACTCAAGTTTTGCAGTGTAATAGTTGGGAAATCAGAAATTTGTATTATCTTTGTTGCCGACAGCAGGGCGATGCGTTCAGGCTGTCGGCCCCCTTTTTACACACCAAACTCTACATCATGAAAAAGAACGACATCATTTGCAGGATTGCCGCTATAGTCGTGATGCTGTCATGCATGACCGCCTTACCGCCAAGCGCAGACGCGCAGTTTCTGAAAAAACTGTCGCAGGGACTGGAAAAGGTAAACAAAACTCTTCAGAAGGTCGAAGACGCCACCAAGAACAATAAGAAACAGTCCGACAAGAAACCCACTCCCCAAACCGCCCAAACATCCCAGAGCTCCCAAAAATCCCAACCCGCTCCGACAAAGAAAAAAGAGCGCCGCATAGCGACCGCCCACCTCACCCCTCAGACTAAATTCATCAACGGATTCGAGAGCATCAATAACCTTCCGCCGGTCAGCGAAGGCATCTTCTATCTTACGCGCACTAATCCGGCGATATCGGCCTACATGAAATACTACGGCTTCTGGACTATCGACGGCCGGCTGCTCTTCCCCTATCAGTATGAGCAGATGCCCGGCGACGCCAGCATCAGGCCACGTTTCAACTCTGGCGCCTGCGTAATGAAAGAGGCCAAGGCAAAAGTGAAAAACGCTCCTATAATCCTCTATGCCGACGGCACAACCAAGCCGCTGTCGCACGACTGGACCCACGTCACCCAGTTCTGCGAAGGGGTCGCGCAGGTGTGCGAGCAGATCAGCACCGGTGGCCAGCGATATTTCCATATCAACACGAAGGGTCAGAAAATCTGGCCTCACCTCGACGAGACCATAACGACTCAGGACATGCTTAAAACGCGCAAGGTAGGCGGCGTCCATATCCGTTCGCTGCGCGAAGGGCGCCGTGCCTTCTTCGACCGCACAACCAGGACATGGGGCTTCCTCGACACCAACGGAAAGATTGTCATCAAACCCGTCTATGCCGAAGTGCGTGACTTCGCGAGCGGATATGCCCTCGTCGAACTGAAAGAGAAAGGGACTTACGAAAGCAAGAAGCTGTTTATCGACAAGTCGGGCAACGTCGTGACTTCTGTGATTAACGGCGACGCCCACTATCTGAAAGAGAACGCCATCTCCGACGTCAGCGACGGAATATTCTCGACAACCCGCAACAATGCGCTGAACAATTTCGAGACAATCTACTACGACATCACCTCGGGAAAAGAACTGCGCCGCTACAAGTGGGGCGGCTCGGCCTTCCACGAAGGATATGCCTTCGTCAGATTCGGCGAGATGGACGAAACAGTCTATGTCATCGACACATCGTTCAATATCGTCGGCCGCATCAACGCCAAGTGCGACCAGCTCGTACTCGACAATGTCAGTTTCAGGAACTTCCCCTGGTATACGTTCGACAACAAGGCAGTCAACTATGAGGGCACAATCGAACTGGCTCTGCCGAAAAAGTGGGATCTCAGCGACAAACTCGGCGAATTCTCGGCCGACGGCTTCGCTCCGGCCGAATCGACCTTCGCCCGCCACGACGGCAGCGAAAAGTCATTCGAATACAGCGGATATATCGACACCGACGGTGCCTACCGCATAGTCTTCTCGAGCGACAACGGTGCCAATGGCCCCTTCGACAGAGAACTGCCCGGCCCCGAACCGATAGATCCGCCGATAGAGCCCGAGGACTCGACCGGCGGAGGCTACATCAAGGATCCCATCCCGCCGCAGCCCGGCCGGCCGCGCGACGGCCGCCTCTGGCTCAGCTATGCTGACACCATTCCCGAAGGCCCGATAGGGCCCGGACGCGAGGCTCTGAAATATCGCGTCAACGTCGTGGCCTATCCCGCGAAAGGAGGCAAGGTGTATGGCTCGGGCGAATACTCGCTGGGCGACACCATCCGCGTCACCGGCACCCCAGCCGAGGGCTACCACATCTCTGAAATCGTCAGCGACCGCATGTGCAGCTCAACTGAGACGTTCAACAAGTTCGTCGTTCTGGGCGATATGACCATCACCTGCTACTTCGTAAAAGACGATGTTGTCGGCGATGTCCCCTCCACCGCCATGGTCGGCCACATGCCTACCCAGCCTCAGTTCTGCCGCGCCTATGTCGAGCTCGGCAATGTCGACGGCAACAAATTCACCGAAGGCTCGCGTGGCGTAGCCGCCATCTTCGTCACCGACGACAACCGCAGCGAGATCGACGCCTCCGACAAACAGGCCACAACGTCGTGCCGCGCCAAAGCATTCTTTGTGCCGATGAACATTCTGGGCATTATGGAAGACAATGGCCGCAAATATATGCGCTTCGACGGCGGAATCATTAAATACACCCTGTCGGTCAGCGACGACACCGCACTCGGATTCCTCAGCAACCCGCTGCTTAAGCTGATGCTGGCTTTCGACGGCCGCGACCGCGGCGAACTCGAGCCCGGAGCATACCGCATAGAAATCGTGGAAGGCTCACCCGAAGATGGAGAGATGACCCTCGGCGAACTCCAGCGCCTGTCGGCCCGCTACGGATGGATCAACTCCGACGACGAATCGTTCACCAAGCGTCTGCCAGCATTCTTTGGCCCGAAATATTCGAAAGGACTTTCATCAGATTTCTTCGCCGGGACACGGCTGACAACCACGAAGCCGACAGCAATTCAGTGGGAACCGAGCGAAGACTTCTTCGCCGACCGCTCGCTGCTCGAACAGCTTGCCGCCTCGCTCGGCGAGCTCTACCGAAAGGCAGTGAAAGGCACCCGTCTCGAAGACTACGACATGCAACAGTTCTCAACAGACCTCGACAACCACGTCTTCAAAGCGAAATAACGCCCCAGAACGACGCGGACACGTAGGGTCGCGGCATGCCGCGGCCCTACATCATATATCACATCGGCGCCGATTTTCGCTGATTTTTGGCAAGGTTGAACTTTTTTGCTAATTTTGCAACGATGTTATAAAACTATGCCCTCGGGCATAATAATTTCGATTGTCTATGATAAAAAGTGCTCTCGAAAAAATGGTCAGCGAAGACATGAGCGGTATCTGGCAGGTTCTCCAGCCTGAAGAGAAACGCTTGATTGTCGATAATTTTACGGTACACAATTTTAAGAAAAACCAGATCATCTACAGCGAGGGCGACACCCCCGAACATCTCTGGTGTCTTTTCAAGGGGAAAGTAAAAAAGTATAAAGACGGAGTTGGCGGACGTGTCCAGATTCTGCGCCTCATAAGGCCGGTGCAGTATTTCGGCTACCGTGCATATTTCGCCGACGAAAAATATGTGTCGACCTCAGCGACAATGGAGCCGTCGGTCGTCGGTTCACTGCCGTTGCCGCTGGTCAACGACATGATCCAGAAAAACAATCAGCTGGCAATGTTCTTCATCCGCGACCTCGCCTGCAATCTCGGCACGAGCGACTCGCGCATCGTCAGCCTCACCCAGAAGCACATACGCGGACGTCTGGCCGAGGCTCTCACGGTTCTCATCGACAGCTACGGCTACGAGGAAGACGGGGTCACGATCCGCGTCTATATGGCACGTGAAGACCTCGCCAATCTGTCGAACATGACAACCAGCAACGCCATCCGCACTCTCAGCTGCTTCGTTGCCGAACACATAGTCATCGTTGACGGACGCTGCATAAAAATCATCAACGAGCCCGCTCTGCGCAAGATTTCACGTTTCGGATAACGCTCTCTGCAATCCGGGCCGTGGCATAGCTGACCGCCGCCACAATTATAATAGGAAAGAATATCCTGTAGGTTCCGCTCATCTCAGCCACGAGAAAGGCTGCCATAAGCGGAGCTCTGACAGCTCCGGCCATGACTCCGGCCATGCCGACAAACGCCATCTCGACAGCAGGCAGCCTCACTCCGAACAGTGCGTCGGACACCTGAGCGAAAAAGAACCCGGCCACACAGCCGGCAAACAGTGTCGGAGCAAAATCTCCGCCCACACCGCCGCCTCTGGTTGCCGACGCTTTGGCAATTCCTTTGAGCAAAAGAACCGCTCCGGCAAGGAGGATTAACGACGGAGGCGTTGCCATATCCGAAAAAACGCTGTTGACGCCGAGCACTCCATAGTCGCCGCTCATCAGCCTTCCCATTGCCGGATAGCCCTCGCCGTAGAGCATAGGCAACATACTGACACAGACTCCGAGCATAAGTCCCGACACGACAGCCCTGCCCCACCATGTTCTGACTCGGGCAATAAGACCGGCGGCAATATTGCCCGTCGTGTTATAATAGACAGAATAGAGCCCGCAGAAAAGCCCGAGCAGCAAAACAGCCGGCAGCAGGCCGAGACTGAAATCGGGAAATGAGCCCACAGGAAAATCGATTCGGAAACCCGCGAGCGACTCCGACGTCATTGCCGACGTCACACATCCCAGAGCGAGAGCCATCACAGCCCAGGTCGTCATCGGCATAGCCATTATCTCGAGCGTGAAAAGCATGCCGCCGAGCGGCGCCTGAAAGATACCGGCGATACCGGCGCCGGCACCGATACCTATAAGCAGGCGCACATCAGTCTTCCGCGCACCGGCGAAACGCCCGAGATTGCTTCCGATTGCCCCGCCGGTGAATGCGATAGGGCCCTCGGCACCTGCCGAACCTCCGAATCCGAGAGTCAGGGAGCTGGCTATGAAAGCCGCTATCATATCGCGCTTTTTCAGATAATATTTTCGCTCCCGCAGATCGCGCATGATTATTCGGGAACAACCGTCTTCAACGTAGTCGCGCACAACATAACGCTGAAAGACTGCCGACAGAATTATGCCACAGAGAGCAAGGAGAACAAACCAAAGGCTGAAGCCGTCAGTGTGGATAACACCGGTGACAGACTCCGAGACAAATACAATCGTTTTCTTCAGCAGATAGGCTGTCACCCCGGTGATCAGCCCGGTGACCGCTGCAGCCACCATAAGAAAAGTGCGCGGCGCTATATGGCGGCAACGCCCGACTATGGCATCGCGCACCATCTGAACCACAGAGCCGGGCTGATAGTGTCTCATGCCCGGAAAACGCCTGCCGCTTCTGTTTTGTTCGGTCCGGCCGGCTACATGACGAGGCCTCTTCTCCGGGAGACGAGGCCTCGAATATATATCAAAATGAATGTTAGAATAGTGTCGTAAAGATCAGGCCATAGCGGGCTCAAGGCTCGCTTCGGCGGGAACCTCTTCGGGGGTGCCGGCCGATTCGCGGGCTGCGGCGCGAGTGCCGTCGGGGTCGTAGATGCTGATAGGCAGTTCGCCTGTCAGAGCGCAGGCGGCGTTGAAAGCCAGCGAGAACATCTCGTCTTCGCCCGGACGAACAACAACCGGGCCGATAAATCCTGCCCACTCGACGATGCGGTCAACACAGTATTTGCTGTGGGCTATTCCGCCGGTAATGATGATAGCATCGACTTTGCCGCGGAGGGCAACCGAACGGGCGCCGATTTCGCGGGCAGTGCCGTAGAGCATGCCTTCGAGCACACCCTTATAAGGCTCTTCGCCGGCGAGAGCTTTCTGCTCGATAAGGCGCGTGTCGTTGGTGCCGAGATGGGCGGCAAGACCGCCACGGCCGTTTATCATCTTCTTTATCTCGCGCAGAGTGTATTTGCCGCTGAAGCAGAGCTCGGCAAACTGGTCGGCAGGCAATGTGCCGGCGCGTTCGGGAGCATACGGGCCGTCGCCGTTGAGAGCGTTGTTGACATCGACAACCTTGCCCATGCGATGGGCAGCCACCGAGATACCGCCACCCATATGGACCACGATGAGATTCAGCTCGTCGTAGCGGCGGCCGATCTCTCGCGCATAAAGACGGGCAACAGCCTTGCCGTTGAGCGCATGGAAAACGCTGCGGCGCTCGAGCATCGGCAGCCCCGACAGACGTGCCTCAGGCATGAACTCGTCGACAACTTCGGGATCGGCGATAAACGAACGGCATCCGGCCTCTTTGGCCAGAATATCGGCCAGCAACGCGCCCAGATTGCAGACATGTTCCATCTCGGCATGGACGAGGTCGTGTATGATATACTCGTCGACCTCATAGACGCCGCCGGGAGTAGGACGCAGAAGACCGCCACGGCCTATGACGGCGTCGAACTCACTGATGTCGAGTCCGGCTTCCTCGATAGCGCGGTGCATGGCGCGGTTACGGTAGTCGAGCTGCTCGTTGGGATGGTTGAAGCCTGAAAGCTCGTCGGCCGGATGATGGACTGTGGTGTTCCAGATCATTGCCTGACCGTCGCTGACGGAGAACTTTGTCGACGTCGAGCCGGGATTAATTACAAATATCTTCATTTCAATCGGTTATTCTAAATAGTGAGATTCAAAGCTCATAATGTCCGGCAACGCAGGCCAGCGCGAGCGAGAAATATTTGTTGTCGGCCGAATCGGCGCGCGAGGGGGTGACGACAGGTGCCGTAGTGCCTATCAGAAGGGCTGCGATGCGGGCACCACCGAAAAGAGCGAGAGTCTTATAGAAAGCATTCGCGGCTTCGAGGTCGGGCATGATGACGACATCGGCGTCTCCGGCAGCCGGGGCCTTGATTCCCTTGATCTGGCCGGAATGGGGATCGAGAGCTGTCTTTATATCCATCGGGCCACCCATTTCGACTTCGCCGTAAGAACCGGCGGCCGCGCGGGCTATAAGCTCGACATAGTCGAGGGTGCACTGGAATTTCTTGTTGACTTTCTCGGTGAAATGAACCAGCGCAACCTTCGGGCAGGTATGGCCCATACGCCGCGCCATATCGACATTGTGGCGCACCATGGCGTCGAACTGATCGAGATTAGGAATCGGAATCACAGCGCTGTCGCTATAGATCAGCAACTTGTCGTAGCCGGGAATGTCGGCCACGGCCACGTGGCTCATGACACGTCCGTGGGGCAGAAGACCATGCTCTTTGTCGAGCACGGCGCGCAGGAGATTGTCGGTGTTGATCGAGCCCTTGAAAACGACTTCGGCGCGACGCTCGTTTATAAGCTTAACCGACATGGCAGCAGCTGAATCGAAATCGTCGGTATCGACAATCTCTATGCGGTCGCCGTATTGCTGCTTCCATTCTTTCTGAATCTCAGGACGAACAGAATCGTTGACAAGAATAAAATCGGCCACGCCCTCGCGAAGACAGCGGTCGATAACCTCGATTGTCGGTTCGTCGTGGGGACAGACTGCGACAACGCGCTTGCGGCGCGGCTGTTCTTTGAATCGTTTGGCGAGGCCTTCAAAATCTTTAATTGGCTCCATTTCTATCAAATTTAAGGCATTCGGCGGGAGACGGAGCTCCCGGTGTTTTCATTGGTCAGGAGCAAAGGTATAGACCTCTTCCGAGAAAAGCAAGAAAATGGCTGAAAAAATTACACACAAAATCAAAATATGTGCATTTTTCAGAAAAAAGCGCCGACGATATTTCGTCGTCGCGAAAAAAAGCGTACCTTTGCGTCAACAATGCGGTAGTAGCTCAGTTGGTAGAGCATCAGCTTCCCAAGCTGAGGGTCGCGAGTTCGAGCCTCGTCTACCGCTCTCAATCCGGGCCCCTCGCCCGGATTTTTTAATTATAACCAGAGTTTCCGATCGGATTCCGAAGCACTTCGATTTAGGGGGGCAGATCGCCCCGATTCCACAACTGAGGCGCTCGGTTTAGAATAATTACGACGGGGATTGTTTATCGTAAGGAAAAATTTCGTAAATTAGTAGCGATAACAACCGATATAGGTTGAACCTAATCTAAATACAATGAAACTCTTGTTTATAATTTTAGCGATGATGTTGGTTGCTATAGCCTTATCGCCCTTATTCTTCCCGTCGGTATCTTTGATACTCCTTCACCTGCTGACTGTCATCGTAGTCACGATTGGCGTCGTCGCATATTACATTAAACATCCGTCGGCTATGGAGCCTCAGCGACGCAAACGCCGTCGCATTAACGATGAATATTGGACAGGGCTACCATGGATGGGTGGTGTAAAGAAAAAGAGGAAAAACTTCTGGGAAAACTGATACTTAACGCTTTGGTCTAAGGGTTATGGCGAAGGTCGTGAGCCCGGTGTCGGGCGACGTCGAAAGGCTATAACGGAAGCCGTGTGCCCGAAGAATGTCGGCTACAAGCATCAGGCCGAGTCCGCGGTCGGGACGTTTGGTAGAGAAAAAAGGTGTAAACAGTTTTGCGCTGACTTCGTCGGCTATGCCGGGCCCGTTATCGGTGACGGTCAGCGTCAGCGGGTCAGACCTAAGGGCGATTTCAATGGCGCCGTCGGGGCGTTCCGCAATGCTTTCGACAGCGTTCTTGACGATATTGACAACTACGCGCTCCATCAGCACGGGGTCGAAACAGGCAGTAGCGTCGGCCGGAGCGCTGTCGATTTCCAGAGAGACGTTCGCCGGAGTCATGGCCGTCAGAGCCGGCCCCAGACCCGTCAGCCACCGGTTCACATCGACAGTCTCGCAATCGGGAGGCGGCAGCTTGACAATCTCGGCATAACCGCGGACAAAACTGACGAGGTTTACACAGCTCGTCGTGCAGCTGTCGATAGCCCGGGCAGCAAGCGAGTCGTCGCTGTGCATGGCGCCGAGGCTCTCGAGAATCGAAATTACACTGCCGAGACTGTTGTTGACCTCATGGCCTATAGTGCGCACAATTATATTGAACATCTGCTTTTCAGCAGCCGTAATCTCTTCGGTAATACGTTCAACAATGACAAATCTCCGGCGGAAGCCCGAGTCCATAAACCACAGCTTGGAAATGCGCACGATAGACGCTCCCGGCAGCCGCATCACCTGTGAATCTCCATCAGCCACCGATTCAACGGCCTTGGCCAACTCGGGAGACGACATCCTCTCCCATGCGCTGTTTGTCCGGACAACAGCACCATTGAAATCGCATACTGCGATTCCCAACGGAGAGGCCTCAACAACAAGACTCAGGAACCTGTTCTGTTCGAGATTTTTCAGTCGCTCGGCTTTCATCGAAGCCATCAGTGTGTTATAAAGTTCCACGATATTGTCGGCATCGGGCTGCCCTGTCATACGCAGGCGGCTGCTGAAATCCTGTTCGCGCAGCAGATTCAAGCCGTTGCGGATAGCTTTCATAGGTATCGCCACCGAACGGTAAAGCAACAGCACAAGAACAACCATCAGCCCGCACAGCCCGACAGTCCACAACTTGCCGGCATCGCAGAAAGCCACGACCACTGTTGTCGCCGCCACTGCGACCAGAAGCATCATATAACAGATTCTGAACCTCATAACTTGAATTTTTCGATACGGCGGTAAAGCGACTGGCGCGTTATGCCGAGCTGCTTGGAGGCTTCCGACAGGTTGCCGCCGCATCGCCGCAGAGTCTCCCTGATAGTGTCCGCCTCGATTTCTTCGAGAGTCTTGTCGCTGTCAGCCCGGGCCTTCTGCTCAGAGCTTTTGGCAAGCGCCTTTTTAATTTTGGCAATGACATCGGCGTTGCTCCATGGCTTGGTTACAAAATCGGCCGCTCCGTAGTTCATCGTCTCTACAGCCAGCGGAATCGTTCCCCATGCTGTGATCATTATAACCGGCACGTCGGGCTGAAGAATGCGTATCTTGCGGAGCACCTCGACCCCCTGGCGTCCGGTTGTCGACAACGTCAGGTTCATGTCGAGAATAACCAGTTCGACTCGCCCGGAGCGCACCGCATCCAGAGCCTCGGCCTCATTGCCGACAGCCAGCGGTTCAAAACCGGCGCGCTCAAGCGCCAGCGACAGGGCCATCCGCACCGCATTATCATCATCTACTATCAGAATCATAGTGCAAACTTAATTGTATTTCCGCTCAATCGCATCACATTCTGCATATTTTTTCGATATCGGCATTGATGTCACACAGATTTCCGTAGTCATAAAGCGTCAGCGAACGTATTCTGTACCAATAGCTCCAGAACTTATAAAGCTCGTTGATATAGTTGCGCTTGCTTTCATCTTTCTTCGACTGCGAGTCATTGAGATCGAGGGTTGAGATCTTGCCGATCAGGAAGGTCTCGAAATTGGTGTCATATCGCTGTCGGGCAATCTCGTCGGCGCGCGAGGCTATCGACAGTTGCTGCTGCTGGTTGCCGAACCGCTCCACGAGTATAAACAGCTGCTGGTTGAAATCGAGCGATTCCTGACGCAGCCGACTTTCCGTGACACGGCGGTTGCTCTCGGCCACTTTCACCTTTCCGCGCCGCTTGCCCCAGTCGACAAGCGGAATCGAGAAGCCGACCTCTATCATCTGATTTCCGCGCTGGCGCGTATAGGCGTCGGAAATATTGCGGGCTGTCCCCGTGAAGCCGACCTGGGCATAGAGTTTTATCTCGCGCATATCGCCTTTGGCTTTGGCGACCTCGTAGTCGGCTTCAAGCTGGCGGCGGGCAATATTCTTCGCAAACTTATTGTTGGCAAGAGCTCTGTCGAGAGCATCGCTGTAGGATATGCTGACGGCCGGAATGCTGTCGGGGACAACAGGTTCGATCTCGACATCTTCTCCGAGGTCAAGGAACGATCTCAGAGTGAACATATCGCTCTTGAGGGTGCTGCTGCAGTCGGTCACCTCCGACTGAGCCTCGAGCAGATTCAGTTCCATCTGCCGCAGATCGTTTTCGCTGATCTGCCCCATCCGGCGTTTTTCCACCGCGACGGCATAGAGCTTGCGGGCATTCTCGAGGTTCTGCCCGGCTATCGCAAGATTCTCGCGGCTCATGACAAGCGTGAAGAAGTAGTTTACCGTGGTCAGGGCCACATCTTCAGTGGCGCTCAGAAATGCCGCCTTCGCCTCGGAGAATCTCACAGGCTCGATTCGGTTGTCCCACTTGAAGGTGTTGACCCCGAAAACCGGCTGCTCGAGAGTCAGCGCTACCGGCACGGTCAGGAAACGGTTTGAGCCGCCGTCGTCGAATTGCCGCATAAAATCGAGCGAGCTGCTCAGGCTGATCTTACCGCCCGTGAAGGGAATATTCTGGTTTACCGACAGTCCGGCCTGCGCGCTGAGGTTGTGGTTGCGCACATAGCTGTATTCTCCCTCGCTGTTCATGTACGGCGTGTAGTGGTCGTTATACGAAGGGAGCGTTCCCGATATCGAAATCTCGGGGAGGCGTTCGGCCCGATAGCTGCGCCACTGCCAGTAGGCGGTTCTGAGCTCGTCGAGAGCGACGGCTGCATCGACACTCTGCACACGAGCCATGGCGATGGCGTCGTCGAGTGTCAGCGTCTGCACGCGTGCTGCTCCGCTCACGGGGAACAGCAACGCGGACAACGCAATATATAGTATGAAAAGCTTGTTCATCGACATTTACATATCTTTAAGTGCCTCGGCCGGATCGACTCGGGTGGCGCGCCGCGCGGGAGCATATATGCCAGCGACAATCAGCAGGGCCAGCGACAATATAGCCAGAATCTCGCCGATAATCAGTTGACTGTCGGGCAGCACTATAGGCATTTCAATAGCTTCGAGCAGCGACGATTTCATCATCCATAATGAAACAGGCAGAGTGATAAGCACCGCCACAGCGAGCAAAATCAGGCCTTCAGCGAAAAAGCGCGCATAAATATCGGAATTACGGGCGCCGTGAACCCTGCGGACGGCGATTTCCGAAACCCGCTGCTGCGTCCTGAACCAGAATGTTCCGAGAAAGCCAAGGAAAATAACCGACATAATGAAAAGCGCGCAAATCACGATATTCCGGATAGCCTGAGTTGTAGTTATCTGTATCGAATCGCGAATATCTTCGAGCGATTTCAGATCGGTCAGATAAACATTTCCCGACTGAATCCCCCCGGCGCCGAGCGATTCGATAAACTTGCGTCCCATTCCGGGTTTTACGCGAAAAACCAGCATCGAGACACTTTCAGGCCTGAGCGGGAAGTAGCCGCTTCCGGCGAAGGTCGGTTCATAATCTGTGCGGCGCAGGTCGGCGGCGACCGCCCCGACGCGGTAGTATGTCAGCGTGTCGCTCGACAGCACTACATTCCTGCCCATGAATTCTCCGGCCGTGGGAGCCTCTTCACCCCAGGGGTATTCAGTCTCGGATATTATTATCTCTCCTTTTTTCAGTATTTCGGCCAGCCTCTCAGGAGTCTCGCCGCCGTCGCCCCCAAAGCGGAAAAGCAGCATCAGTTCGGGCGACATATATCGCTTGTTCACATAATAGCGGCGTTCCTTGCCATCTTTCCGGATATACATCAGATTGTCGCCCATGAAATTGTAGTTATATGGCAATGACGTATAATTGGCCTCAGCCACTATTTCGACGTAAGGGTTCGAACGCAGTCCCGAAAGCATGACATCGAGGTCGGAGCGGGCCGACCGGACGCTGTCGTAAGGCACATACCCCTCGCAATTCTCATCGAGTACCCTTATGTCAGTGACATAGATGTCGCCGAGATCGACCGGAAGGGAATTTTTGTGGATATAATATAGAGAGCTGAGCAAGGTAAATATCCATTGCATGACAATCAGCACAATTACCAGCTCCACAACGAGCCAGATATTGCTGCGCCATTCGTTAAGCATCTGTTTGAATAATTTCCGTTTCATGGCTGTTTGTTACTTAGCGTTGATAGCCTCCACCGGATTGAGACGCGACGCCTGCCACGCCGGAACGGAAGCGCTTATAAGATTGAGAATGAAGCACACGCCGACAGCTATCGCGACCGTTCCCCAGTTTATAACCGAGTCGAGAGCCGGAGTAAGTCCGCTGCCGTAGGTGTCGATATTTTCGTAGAGGCCGCTGTAGGTCATGGCGAATACGATGCCTGCTGTAACCCCGACGAATCCACCGGCCAGCGTTACCAGAAAATTCTCCCACAGAATGTCGGTGACGACGCGACGCCGGGTGCACCCGAAAGCACGGCGCACTCCGATTTCGCTTATGCGTTTATGCATACGGCTGTGAAGCAGACTGCTCAGATTCAGAGCCGGCACAACCAGCAGAATCGCATAGAGAATATAATACATCGTCTGCGACGAATTGTCGGGAGTCATATTACTGCCTGCAAGTCCCGAGGCTATCGTGGCCTGATCGTAAGGCGAGCCGTGATTAACAGACTTGAACCCCTGCGGCTTCAGCTCGGTGTCGAGTACGGCATAGCGCGCCTTGACCTGCTCGCGTATGCTGCTGAAACTTACCCCGTCCTTAACCACAAGAGCCGCCGCCGTATTTCCGAAGTAAACGTCATCGTTCGACGCCGAGGCGGCGGGCCCGGTAGCTATGAACACATCGCCGCAGGCCGTTGTCGCCAGAAACGAATTGTCTTTGACTACGCCCGAAACAGTGTACTTCCGGTGATTGAGCAGCAGAGGCTTTCCGGCGCAGTCGGTCGTGCCGAAAGCGCGTCGCGCCGTGCGCTCGCTGATGACAATCAGCGGCAGTCCGGCATTGACTTCGTCGGCCGTGAAATAACGGCCGGAAACCAAAGGATGGTCGAACACCTTGAAAAATCCGGCATCGACACCGCGGCAATATGCCTGAAAGTTTTTCTCGACCTGTCCCCCGACGGTTTTAGTGGTGAGATCGGGTTGCATGAACGCTTCGCTCTCGACTCCGTCAAGACCTCCGTAGATCTGACGCGCCAGCGCATAGCTCATTCCCCCCGATGTCTCTCCCCCCGAACCGTCGATGCTCTTATAGTGGAAAAATTCTCCCACAAGAAGGCGGTCACGACAGCTTTCCGGCGCAAAAGGGATTGTCTGGAGGCGCTGCAGTATCGCCACAACCATGAACAGGAACACCGACATGACCGTAGCTATGAACGAGACGCCGCTTATCAGAGGCTGGCGCCTCATGTCGTTTATTATCTGACGTATTTTCTGCTTCATGACTTATCCGATTATTCTGCCGTCGAAGAACCTGACGATACGGTCGGTCTCCTGGGCCTGCATTTCGTTGTGGGTCACCATGATTATCGTCGTGCCGTCCTCCTTGTTCAGAAGATGGAGAAGTCTCATGACATCGGCTCCCATCTTGCTGTCGAGATTGCCGGTGGGTTCGTCGGCCAATATTATCTGCGGACGCCCGACTATGGCGCGGGCAATCGCGACACGCTGACACTGTCCTCCCGACAGCTGTGCGGGAGTATGGTGGAGGCGGTGGGTCATCTCAAGACGCTCCGCGACCTGCTCAACGCGCCGGCGCCGTTCCGAGGCCCCTACCCCTTTGCGATAGGTCAGCGGAAGCTCGATATTGGCGGCCACGTCGAGGGTCGGGATCAGATGAAAGCTCTGGAACACAAAGCCGAGATTGGCGTTGCGGAAATGCGACAGTCCGGTGTCGGTCAGTGTGCCGCACTCCTGACCGAGAATCGACACTGAGCCTTTGGTCGGCTTATCGAGCAGCCCGATAATATTCAGCAGCGTCGACTTGCCGCAGCCGCTCGGGCCCATGATACTGACAAACTCACCGGCTTCAACCTCAAGGTTGACATTCTCCAGCGCAGTAGTCTCGATTTCTTTGGTGCGGTAGACTTTTTCGATACCGCGTAATGTGATTATTGCCATTTTATTTTCAGTTTGTCTTTGGTTTTATAATGCTCCATATCGCTCACAACCAGTCGGTCGCCCGGCTTCAGCCCTTCGGTGATCTCAACATAATCGCTGTTGCAGTCTCCGGCATGGACAGTGCGTCTTCTGAGACGGTCGTCACCATCGAAAACGAACACTTTATACTCGCCCGCACCGTGATAGAACGAGCCGTTGGGCACACGAACCACACGGCTCTTATATCCGAAGCTCACCCGCAGCTCGGCTCTTGAACCCGAACGAAGGTTGCGGTCGCGCGGATTGTCGAGCCTGACAACGAACGACACGACCCCCTGACGTGCCTGCGGGGTTATATTGGCCACAGTGCCGTCGAGACGCGCACCATTGATGCGCACGCTGACACGGTCACCTACCCCGATACGGTCGCTGCTCCCCTCGGGGATTTCACCGAGAATTTTAAAACTCGAAAGATCCGAGACGACGGCAACCTTCTCGCCGGCCGCTACCCGCTTGCCCGGATCGGTCACTATAAACGTCAGCACGCCGTCGAGCGGAGCCGGAATACCGCCCTGCCGCAAAGTCTTCGACATCAATGCTATGTCTCGGTCTGAAGAGCTGACGCCGAGGCGCCTGCCCTGCTCCGCGGCCGCCGCACGCTGACGCTCGTTGCGCAAGCGCGTGCGCAGCTGCTCGAGCTCGAGCACACCGGCTTTATACGACGTTTCGGCCTGGCGGACACGGTCGCCAGTCCCGCTGCCGATGCTGTCGAGACGCCGTTCGTTTTCCACCTCGATACGCAGACGGTTCACATTCATCTCGCTCACCTTAATCTGCATCTCAAGATCGCTGATAGCCGTCATGTTGGTCAGCTGAAGCTGCCGCAGCTCCTGTTGCTGCATGGTGTGGGCGTCCTGAAGCTTGCCGAGCTCGGTGAGTTCCTGCTCAAGGTCGAGCTGCAGCAGCGCCATGCCGGCCTTTACCGTATCGCCTGACTCGGCATAAACCTTCAGCACTCTGGAATCTACCGGAGAGGTAATTATCTCTTCATAGGCTGGAACAACGCGACCTGTCGCTGCCACTGTAACCTCGAGCGGGCCGCTGTCGGCGGTTCCTACTGTAATATCGCGGCCGTCAACCGTCGGTGCGATGCCCGCCATCATTCCGGCGACCGCAACCGTCGCCACAATCGCAACGCCACCCCAGAGCAGCAGACGCCGCCGGCGGAATCGCCTGATCTCATTTTTATCTATAGCCTTGTCCATATTTTTGTAATCTTTCCGACACAAATCTACGACATCAACAACCCGAATTCCAACTCCCCCTATATATCAGCAACTTACAACCAAAATCACTGTCCATTTCCGTACAACCGACCCCAAAAGCATGCATGCATCGCATCAGGCATTTGATGCGTGCCAAAGGCTCGCGACTACTCTCTGTCGGAGACATTGATTCTGATACATCAATAGATATTGCAACACCTCACACACGGCTCAACCATCCCATTCCCATCAACAAAAATTGTTTTAGATGAATCGGCGTTCTGCACGGTCAGATAACATGCAAAACGAGTCATTTTAACAGTATCTACGGGTCAGCGGATTTTCCCGGTGGGCAGACGGTGTCTCGGAGTAGAGTGCTATCT
>ERZ836877.1206-NODE-1206-length-40401-cov-8.330541_pt1 | contig 40401 bp, 60 predicted proteins | sample MGYA00519469_ERZ836877 | MGnify/ENA primary metagenome ERZ836877 (study PRJEB31850, sample SAMEA3708809) | human gut metagenome | biome: human gut; feature: human-associated habitat; material: faeces | place: China | collected 2014 ...
CGGCTGCGAACTCGGCAACTACTGCAAACTCGGCAACGGCTGCGAACTCGGCAACTACTGCAAACTCGGCAACGGCTGCGAACTCGGCAACTACTGCAAACTCGGCAACGGCTGCGAACTCGGCAACGGCTGCAAAGTACCTAAATCATTATTCATATCGGCCTCCCAGCACTCCGTTTCATACTGGGGGTACGATGCTATCCAAATAGGTTGTAAAAAACATACTATTTCGGAGTGGCAAAAGCATTTCCGCGAAATTGGGAAGGCTGAAGGTTATTCTGAGGAGCAAATCGATGAATATGGGTCTTATATAGACCTTATTGCCAAACTTCACGGCAGGTGGAATGTCAAGCAGAAATAATATCCATTAACTATGAGAAAATCGATTTTAACGGCCATTATATGCCTGCTCGTTTCCAGCTGCTCCACTTGTTCGCGGACCTTTAAGAACGAGAGTATTTTGGACTATTACGGCCAGTGCATCGATAACCTCGATACCGATGTAAACCGGAATATGTTCGACGTTTCGCGGGACTTAGTAAAAGAAGTGGAGGAAGACCGCCGATTATGTAAAAGCGATAGGGATATGGTCATAGGATGGATTTTTGAACGTCTGGAAAACCTTAATGAGCCATGAGAACCTTTGTATTTACATGTCGGCCGACTAATTCGGAAGAAAACACCTGTTTCCATGTCCGAATATACCAAGTATGCCGCAATAGGCCGATAAAAATACTGGAGTATTACGACCGGCCGAGGCCAGAATCTCCTTTTAGGGTTAACTCGGCATATTACCAGCTCCGACGCCATAATATTCTCACCGAATCGGAGAAAAAGGATACGATCTTGTCCGAATCTCGATTTTACAACTTTCAAAACGACCGAATCAGAATCTACGAAATACTTTGAAGCCATGATTATATATTTTTCAAAAGATAAAAACGGCGACGTCTATTCCTTCATGGCCCGACCCACCAAGAACGAGAATACTGGGAAGTGGGAGGGGAACCGATTAAGAAAGGAGTCCGTCGATATCGTCGCCAGTTGCCTGACCGAATGGGACGACGAGAGGTCCGCCATGTTGATGGATAGCAGATCGCAAAAATCGGCAGCCTCTAAAGTAGTTAGAACGTGGGTTTTGTCCTTTATGTATGGATGCGTATTCGGCGCTATTGTAACATTATTATTGATCTGAGACATGGAAGGGTATATAGGTTTTGAAAATGTCGCCATATCTATCGGATGGCGCTCAAAAGCTAAAGGGGCATTAGGATGCTGGCTTGTGTTGGCCGAGTGCCGATCAAAGAAAGTGATAGATGTGAAAAGTACGCAGGTAGACGGCGACCGCATTAAAGTAAACACTTTTTACAGGCTCAAGAACGGGGAATTTGTCGAATGCAAAGGAATGTAACATGACACAGAAAGAAATGATTTTGCAGGAATTGCAGCGCGGAGAAACGGTTACGATATTTTCGGCGGCCGAAATGTTCGGAGTCCATCGTCTGAGTGCTGTGGTACAGCGTCTTCGCCATGACGGGCACGCTGTGGTGTCGCGCATGCTGAAGCGAGGACGGACGCGTATGGCGTGTTACGAGCTGTTCCGGTTCGACGATCTGGATATGTGCAAGATAGCGAATATGCTCGCGGAAAAAATAGAGTTGCGAAACGGGCGAGAGGGGACGTATACGATAGAATACGACGAGGAAGTAGAGGATATGTATATCGACGTCGAATTAAGCGTGTCCCCTTCGTGGGACAGGCATTTGCGGGGAGTGTGCATAAATAGCTGGAAAGTCCGGGCCAAATACATACCCACGCAAGACACATTTACCGACGGCCTCGGCTTTTCAGAGGAAAAACTAATGAAATACATAAAATTGATAATCGATGATACGGAAAGAGACATTTAAAACCAGAGCGGAATGGCTGGAGCGCAGGGAGAGCCGGCCGGTTCTCGGCAGCTCGGATTTCGGGATAATACTCGGCTTGAGCGAGTACGTTACGCCTTTGCAGTATTGGGAGCGCAAGACGAAGGGAAGCGATGAGATGAACGCGAATATGCACCGGGGGATATTCATGGAGGATGCGATTGCCAAATGGTTCGAGAGCGAGACCGGTTGCGAGATTATAAAGCGCTCGGCATCATACGATGTGTATACCAACGACGAGTTCCCGGACTTCGTGGAATGCTCGCCGGATCGGGAGGCATTCAAACAGGAATGGGAGGACCGTCCGGTGGTGGAGATAAAAGACACGAAGCGAATAATAGACGATATGGACGCAGATAGCATTCCGAAAGAGTGGTATGCGCAGGTCCAGTTTCAAATGGCCGTGATGGGCCGAAAAAACGCCTTTCTGGTCATTTGCGACGGTAGAAAAGAGCTTAAATACGGACATTATACTTTCGATAAAGATTGGACGCTCACGAATATGCGCAAGGCGACCGACTGGTTTCAGAAGCACATAATCGGGGGCGAACAACCGGAACCTACCACTGCGCAGGACATTCGGGAAACATACCCGGAGAGCAAGGAAGGTATCGTGAGGGTAGGGAAAGATATGTTTTCGAGGTACGAGCGTCTGGGGAAACTGAATAAGGCGATCAAGGTACTGGAGCGAGAAAAAAAGGAGATAGAGGGCGAGATGATCCTAAGATTCGGAGAGCAGGACAGCATGGAGTACGAGGGAACCACTATCGCCACCTTTAAATCCTATTGCCGCAAAAAGCTGGATACGGAAATGCTGAGATTGAAATATCCGAACATAGTCAGCGAATGCACGGTAGAATCGAGTTACAGAATGTTGAAATTTAAATAGGCATTATGATACGTTTGACAAACGAAGATTACTACCAGTTGGCGATGCTGGTCGAGGACAAATCATGTGAGTATCCGGGAGACTTCTGCGCTACGATCAAATACAACACGGACAGATTTTATAGCAATCTGAATATATCCGTGATGATTTACGAAGGTCGCTTCAAGGAGCCCAGACTGTTCATCGTCTCGGCCGATTTGAAAACCTACTTGCCCGAAGGTGAGGTTGCCAACGACTTCGACCTCATGAGGCTCAAGAATGATCCCTACCTGTCGTAGGTTGTCAGGTTAGTTTTAGGTTGATTCACTCCCACCGCATCCGCGACGGCCCCGGAGGGTTTTTAAGGACAAATTTAAAACACTCAATATTATGGACAAACATTTCGAATTAACGGACAAATTTATAATCAACGCGTTTGGTATTAAGTTGTTACAAATCAAATGCACGCGTAAAATCAAGCATGCCGATGTAGGTGATCTTGGTGGGTATATTGAAAAAGAAGATAACCTGTCCGGCGATGCTTGGGTGTCCGGCAATGCTCAGGTGTGCGGCGATGCTAAGGTGTACGGCGATGCTCAGGTGTCCGGCGATGCTTGGGTGTCCAGCAATGCTAAGGTGTACGGCAATGCTCAGGTGTCCGGCGATGCTAAGGTGTACGACGATGCTTGGGTGTGCGGCGATGCTAAGGTGTACGGCAATGCTAAGGTGTCCGGCGATGCTCAGGTGTCCGGCGATGCTAAGGTGTACGACGATGCTTGGGTGTGCGGCGATGCTAAGGTGTACGGCAATGCTAAGGTGTCCGGCGATGCTAAGGTGTCCGGCGATGCTTGGGTGTGCGGCGATGCTTGGGTGTCCGGCGATGCTTGGGTGTGCGGCGATGCTCAGGTGTCCGGCAATGCTAAGGTGTCCGGCAATGCTCAGGTGTCCGGCAATGCTCAGGTGTCCGGCGATGCTAAGGTGTCAAATAATAATGAACATTGTGGATTTGATTGTTTTGGGTCTGCTAATCGTCACACCCATGCCTATAAAACTCAATCAGGGAAAGTTGAAATCATCTGCGGATGCTTTCGGGGTTCTATTGAAGAGTTCGAGGAACAAGTCAAAAAGACACATCAGGGAAATGAATTCGAAAGGCAGTACATGGCTATTGCCGAAGTGATCAAGATCAAGTTAGGGCTAAAATAACGGCTATGGAAACTGAAAAAGAATTGGCACGGGCCTCGATGGGAAGGTCGAGATCTCCGTATATAGCCTCTCAATCGTTTTTAACGCAGCTAAAAAAAACGCTGTTCCACGAGGAAACCAAAAAGCGGTTCGAGATGATGTTGGGGGAGTACGCACCCTCTTTTATGCAGTCGATATTGTCGGCCACGACAAACAATAAGCTGCTGATGAAAGCCGATCCCACATCGATTATCCGGTCCTCTTTGGTTGCGGCGTATACGAATCTGTCGATAGACACCAATTTGGGGCAGGCGGCATTGGTTCCCTACGGTGGAGTCGCGCAGTTCCAGATAATGAAGAACGGATATGTGCAACTCGCCCACAGGACGGGCAACGTAGCGCGTATCAATGTGGCTAACGTGTACGAAGGGGACATCGAGGCAATAAATCCCTTTACGGGCGACATGCGATTCAATCTAAACAATCCGGATAGGTCGATATTGAACGGATTCGTCTCTTACCTGAAGCTGATGACCGGTGCGGACTTCTATCTGTACATGACGGTGGACGAATGCAAGGCTCACGGGGCAAAGTATTCCAAATCATTCTACAGGGAGAATGGATTGTGGCAAACGGATTTCGTAGCTATGGGGCAAAAGACGGTGTTGAAAAGCATTATTAAAAAGTGGTGCCCGATCAACCCCCAACAGCAACCCAAGATAACGGCGGCGCTGAAATTCGACCAATCCGTTCCCAGTTCCGAAGACATAGAGTCCTGCGATCCGATATATGTGGATGGCGTCGATGCCAAAGAGGCGGGAAAAAAGGAAGTAGACGAAATAGTAGCAAAAATTACGAATGAATGATGGAAGATGAGAAAGTTCTGATCCGGCTGAAAACTTACGCCATGATGTCCGGAATAACCTATAACGGCGTCAAGAAAAGAATAGCATTAGGAAAGATAAAAGCCGAAAATATAGATGGGGTGCTGTTTGTCGACATATCCCAATATCCCGTCCTGCCTTCGGCGAGAATACGGAAAAAACTGGATAAAGAATACTGACATGGAAGGAGAACCCAAAACAATAGACAAGTGCTTCGACAAATTCGCGCAGTGGGCGGATTGGAGCGAAAAGGACCCGGTAAGAGAGATAATATTCGTTATCTGTACTCATATTATAGGGCTGCTGTTCATCGTATTGTCTCCCATAATCGCAATGATTGCGGCCCACTCGTACACCAACGCACAAAGGGAGCAAGAAGCCAAAGAAGATGAGGAATTATTAGAATGGTGGAGAAGAGAAAGGGAGGAAGAATACGTAAAATGGGTGAGAGGGCGAAAGTAAAATGCGAGACATGCCGATTCATCCAAGACGTGGAGCAGGGGATAGGGTATTGCCCTGTAATCAAAATGCTATCTCCGGTACATAACGAGAAAATTTGCGTGCATCACGTGTCGTGATTTGATGTAGAAACGATGAAGTTCATAATTGCCAAATACTATGTTAACCCGAAGGGAATGCCGGATGATGTAACGGAAGTATGGGAAATAATATATCCCCATTACCATAGCATTATAAGCGCGAGAGAGGGGCGCGAGATTATCCGGGAGAACGGATTGGTGTTAGCAGTGAGCAATCGGTATGGCAAGGTATGGGAGATACCTGGCAAGCCTTTGACGAAGATAAAAATTTAGGAGACATGATAAAGGGGGGATACATATTGCAGCCGCGGTGCATACAGGAGGGGAGCATGGCGCACAATCCGCCGGTAGACAGAGAACTGTGGCAATACTTTCTGCGAAGTGTAAACTACTATAAGCACGACCTTATGCCTCGGGGATCGGGGTTCTTCCGGCTGGAGGACATACAGGAAGATTTGAGTTGGAAAGTCGGTTTCAGGAAGATGAAATACTCGAAATCTCAGCTCTCGAAATCCATCCGGCGGATGAGAGATGCAGGCGTCGCTACCGTTACGAAGGAAACGGGCGGAATGATTGTAACCATCTGTAAATACGATTATTATCAGGACCCGAATAACTACGAAGGAAATTCCTTTTATGAAGGAAACAATGGCGGGATAATGAAAGGTAGTGAAACGCTTGACACGAAGGAAACAGAAGGTGTAAGCTTAAATGACTGTGGAACAGTAGGAATAGAGGAGGTGTGCGAAGATCGAAGGAAACGATATGTCGAGCATGAAGGAAACGCGAAGGCAACAACGAAAGATGACCAATATATAAAGAATTATAAGAAAGAAAAGAATAATACACACACACAGTATAAACTGAAAAATATACAGAACACTTCGTGCGCGCGCGAGGAAGGCGAGGACGGCATGGAGAGATGGGCGGAGTCGTCGAAAAAGCTGCTCGTGAAAAACGTGAGAGAGTGGATAGCCCAGTATACCCCCTCTGTGGCGCTCATGGAGTTTCCGTTGACAGACCGTCAGATACTGGGGATTTTCGAGCGCATGACTCCGGACGATTTGAAGCGGCTACTTATAGCCATGTGCAACAAGGGGGCCACAAAACGAAATAGAAGCGCCTATTTTACGCTTTTGGCATTCGAGGGAAGGGATTATATTATCAAGCAGAGAAAATTGAAAATTGCCACCAAAGAAGGCCGAATACGAGGGTTTTTGGAAGTGGAATGAAACTGAAAAACGATTGAGCCATGAAAAGCGAAAGAAAAAAATGATACACATAGATCTGTTTTCGGGAATAGGAGGGTTTGCCCTCGCCGCGCATTGGGCAGGATGGAGGACGCTCGTTACTTGTGAGATAGACAGCTTTTGCCGGAAAATATTACAGTATCACTTTCCCAAAGCGTATCACCACGATGACATACACACTTTGACTTATGAAACAATTGGCATTGAACTTTCAAAACGATATGGAACCCTCTGGAGGAATGAGGACATTGTCCTTACCGGAGGGTTCCCTTAGCCTTGCCAGCCGTTCAGCGTCGCCGGTAAGAGAAAAGGCACGGGAGATGACCGCTATCTCTGGCCGGAGATGCTTGGAGCTATTCGGGAGATTCGTCCCCGCTGGGTCGTGGGCGAAAACGTTCTCGGAATTGTTGATTGGTCGGAGGGACTGGTTTTCGAGCAGGTGTGTTCTGACATGGAAAATGAGGGCTACGAAGTCCAACCGTTCGTACTTCCGGCTTGCGGTGTCGACGCTCCCCATCGCAGGGACAGGGTGTGGTTTGTTGCCCACCGAGCAGACTCAGGGTCTGAAGATATGTGTCAAAGGGAAGACGGTCTTCATGCCGATGCGGCTCCTGCATACGCCGACAGCCAACGACGCGAGGAACGTTTCACTCCCGCCGAGTCAGGCCAAAAGAGATGGCGGAATGGTGAAAACGGCTATGCGGAGCGACGAATACCGGACTGGAGCGGGTTTCCGACTCAATCCCCGGTTCTTAGCAGAGATGATGGGCTTTCCGCCGGATTGGACGGAGTTACCTTTTCTGCATGGTGCAGGGAATCCGTCAAAGCCTACGGCAACGCCATAGTCCCGCAGGTAGCACTGCGGATATTCGAGACGATTAACGATTACGAAAAATTGAGACGATTATGAAAACATTACGTGAAGTAGCCGATGAACTTTGCCCGTATTGTTTAGAGGATTACGATCCGGCGATCGACGACATGTCTGATGAACTTATCCGCATGGGATGGATAAACGGGTTCATTGCCGGCGCTCAATGGAGGGAGGATAATCCGGTTGCGGCCGATTCTGCGTCCGATCCCGAGTCCGACTCCATAGAGCTTTGCGGCCTGCTGTGGGACACAGAGAATTTGGCCATCGGCGGTTACGAGAAGGACGGCCGCCATTACTACACATGGGATGAGGCGATGGAGGCCGCGAGGTCCGTTGGGAAGCGCCTGCCGACCCGGGAGGAATGGGAAGCATTATGCGATCTCGGCTCGACTTGGGACGACAAGTTAAAGGGCCGTTGGTTCGGTGGCAATCACGACTCGGACCACAAGGGCTCGCTATTCCTGCCTGCTGCGGGCTGGCAAAACATTAGCGGCGAGTTGGTCAACACGAGCTTCGACGGTAACTATTGGTCCTCGTTGCCGAACGACAAAGCCGACGAATACGTGGGCAATCTCTATTTCATCTCGCACTACGTCACCCCGACGGATTTCAATTATTGCGCCTACGGCTTCAGCGTGCGGTGCGTGCGGGATAAATGACAACTTCATCCTCCAGTTGTCAAATAATAATTGACAACTGAACCTTTAAAAAACATTAAACACTTTAAAGAATGAGCTATGAAAATGATCCCTGATGCAGACATAGTTTGGGATAAAAGAGAACAATCCCGCATCGAGGCCCAAATCAAAAAGCAGCAAGAGTTGAAATTGATCGGACGCATGAAGAAGGTACCGGGGCACACTCTGTTCTCTTTCAACTACAAAACAGGCGAGATCAAGCCGGCCGACGTGATTCGGGAGTGTGCGATGGGCTTTGACGGATTGCCGGTCTACAAGGAGAGAATAGTGGTGGAGAAGGATTGCTACTACGAACAGGCGCTGAATATAAGGAATTTTATTAAACGGTTAAAACGTAGGATAAAATGAAAACACCAGAAGAAGCTGCCCGAAAGTACGCAAAGAAGATTTGGAAAAATGGCCGTACTTACAGAAGTAGGATAGGATATTCTGCTGAAGATTTCCTTGCCGGCTATACCTATGCGATAGCCAAAGTGGGCGAAGCCCAAAAATGGATCAGCGTAGAGGAGATAAGACACGAACAGCCGAAAGGCGAAAAACAGTGAGAATCATGCGGAAAATATATGTTTTTGCAGAAGACGAAGACGGTAATGCTTTTTATTCTCAAGTTGATGATAGAGAAGATGTTGCCACGCTTATCGCCACATTGGTGTCTCAGTATAAGCCTTTTGTCCAAATCGAATCTGTCGGACCTATCAACATTAAATTGAAACGTAACGATCAAAAACAGGGAGAATGAAAGGGAAAATAACTATTTCAGGGAAGGTTTACGAATGCGAGGTTCGCAATGGGGTAAGGTACGTCGATGGAAAGACTGTACCAGAATTTGCGAAGACTTTATCGCCTTCCGAATTAATGGACCTCGCAATCGTCGGAGCAATGGCGGTTGACGCAGAAAAGGAAGGTCGATTTATCCCGGCGCAAGAGATACTCAAGGAGATTCAGAAATCTAAAACCGATAACTAACAAAAATTGTAAATCATGCGAGAGATACTTTTCAGAGGCAAGAGCCTCGACAATGGGAAATGGGAGAGCGGATACCTACTCGAAAATCAAGGTCGGACCTTCATTTACCAAGCAACGAACGATAACGGCCGCATCTCCGTCGCTGCGGTAGAAGTCGATCCGGCCACCGTCGGCCAGTACACGGGTATGAAAGACAGGAACGGGAAGAAGGTATATGAGGCAGATATCCTTACCGACAAATTTGGAAGCATGGGGGTCGTCGAATGGAGAGACGGTGGTTTTGTCGTGAACTTCGGAGACACGGATATTTTCGATCTGTCTGATTGTTTTGGCGATTCGTATCAAATGTGGGTTATAGGCAACATCCATGATAATGCGGACCTGATAAAATAGACGAAACGAACAAGAACGGTTATCGCTGTTATACAGGAAATAACACTTATACAACTATGAACGAGAACACAGCAAAGAAATGCACTGTATGCGGAAACTATTTCACAATGGATAATTTCCGCCGTACTCACTTATCCGCTGACGGTTACGCTAATATATGCAAGGCGTGTGCCCGCAAAAGGCGGATTCAGAAGAAGTCACATATTGCCGATTTAGGGGGGGGTAACCCCGATTTGGCTCAATTCAAACCTCGTGAACTTATAGAAGAGTTGAGATTTCGCGGTTATCATGGAGAACTGAAATTGACGCAAACGATAAAAGTTTAACAATGAAAAAGATGATGTTTAACGACCGTTACGGCCTGACACAGGCGGTGATCAGTGGTCGAAAGACGGTGACGAGACGGGTAATAAAAGATGCTTGGTGGCCGATCTATAAAATAGAGGCTGAAGAGATAAAAGGTGATATTATCCATGTGATAGCCAATAATGGGAAGCTTGTGATTGAGCGAAAGTGCCCCTATAAGATTGGGGAGATCGTGGCCGTGGCGCAGAGCTATGAGCAAGTGTATTATCAAGAGGGGCTTGAAACTATTGATATGCTTGTGTCGGGCTTAAAGTATACAGTAGGCTGGCAAAACAAGATGTTTGTTAAGGCGGAGTTAATGCCCCACCGAATCCAGATTACCGACATTCGGATTGAGCAGTTGCAGGATATTTCGGGCGATTACTTTAAGGAAGGGATAACATTATTAGTATCGGCTGATGATGGCCGTATACAATGGGGATATGCAGATGAACATTTACGATATTACATGTTCGACTCACCCCGCGAAGCTTTCGCCTCGCTGATCGATAAGGTGTCGGGACGGGGAACGTGGGATCGGAATCCTTTTGTTTGGCGAATCGAGTTTGAACTGGTGAAGTGATGGAAACAGAATTCAAAGGTACTCCGGGGGCATGGTTTGCCACTTATGACCACGGCTCCTCAAATTGGATTATCGATGTAATCGATGATAAAGAACAACTTGTGGCGTGTGCAATTCCGGACTCTAAATTAGAGTCCGAAGCCAATGCCCGCCTGATCGCTGCCGCACCGGAAATGCTGGCGGCATTACAGGAAATTGTTCGCCAACATGATTTGGACGCAGAGAACACTCTATTACCCCCTATTCCTAACAGATGGATGGATGCCATATCAAAAGCCGAGAAGGCAATCAATAAAGCATTGGGACGATGACGATACCGGAATAATTCCGTATATTTAGCAGTGTGAAAGGATTGTGGCACGCTTTTACATTGTTTATGGGGAGTATCATCAAAATAAAGAGACATGAAAACGATTCTAATGATTGCATTGATGTGGCTGGCCGCGCCGCCGACCACACAAAAACAGACCATTTATAAGGACGGTAGAAATGTCGGACGAGTGGAAATAGAGCGGGACAATATCCGTGTGTATGATGAGCAGGGACGGCTGAAAATGAGAGGAAAGAAGCAAAAAGGGGTTATCAAGCTATACGATAAGAACGGTAAGTACATAGGTCAGATAAAAGACAGTGACCTGTCATTTTGAGTTGTGATTTGATGTAGAAACGATGAATTCATGGATAACGAGGATAAAATAACAATTCTATGCGAGTTACGGACAGACTTGGTCCCTGACCGGTGTATTCGGGAATTCGCCCGGAGGGATGGAGGAAACGGAATGAGTATCAAATTCTTTCTGACATCCTTGAAGGGAAGGAAAAACGGCAATGATTATGGACTGAAGATACAGACCGAGGATAATCAGACGATTTGGGTGGGAACCGGACGGCTGATTTTTAAGAATGGGAAAAAAATGATTTGATTGAAAATGGAGAAAGAATTAGACACGATACTTGCTACAATGCAGGTAACCAAGTCCAATGTGAAAGGAAGGCATTGGATGGTGACAGGGCACGAATACGAGGCTCTGCACAAAATGTTCGATAAGATATACAAGGTACTCGACGACGGGACGGATAAGGTGGGCGAGATATTCCGCCAGCTCAGAATGATTCCTCCGTTCAGCATGGGGTTGTGTATTTCTGAATCCAAAGTGGAAGACGAGAAATTAATCATGCCGACATGGGACATGGTAGCAAAAACACGCGATGAGATAGACAAAATCATCGCGCTCGTCCATGAAGGATGCTATGCCCAAAAATTCGACCCGACTACCGAGAACGATCTGCTCAATATCACAAGCCAGTTGAGATTTTGGGTGATGCACCTGAATTCGCTGTTGGGTGACATGAAAGGAAGCTCATCTATATAATTTCATGGTACGGTGAGGTTCTTAATGTCGAAATAAACGAATTCCTCACCTTTTTGTGTCTTGACTTTTTCGACAACGGCCCTGAAAATGTCCTTGTCGTTGAATCCGTACCTTTTCTGCAATATATCCTGAAAGGGCTTGATCGGATTGTCCCAGTCGGCCAAAGAAGTGGATAGCCCGAATACATAGTGTACTTCGTATGGAGGTTCGGGCAGCACTATGTCGGGCAGCTTCAATAGGCACTCCGTCGTATAAGCATCATACATGGAGGTACGGAATCTCTTACCCTGCCATGCTCGGTTTACGGTTAGCGGTTTAACGAATATTTTCGGCATATCAGAATGTGATAAAAGAGTAACTGATTCCGGCTCCTATATAAGGCTTCACCCCTTGAGGCGTGAGAGCATACCCGGCGCTCACGCCGATTCCCCAGCGCTTAGGTTTGCCGGGAACCTCGACCCGCTGGACGACCGTATTCGTCACGGTCTGCGTTTTTCGGAAAATATCGAGCGTATCGAGCGACGCGCGGAAGCCGGACACGACGGCGCGGTAATCTTCCCCTTCATACACATTTCGGGAAATCGGGACCAGTACCGGGACTTCCACCGTATCGCCCGGAACTTTCAGCAACACCGTATCGACACGGGTCAGGTAGCGGACTTTGGGCACGAGGACAGTTTCCCGGACCGTGTCGCGCACGACCACCGTGTCCGTCGTGTGGATCTCGACGATCTCCGGCTTCACACTCCGTCGCCCCAGCAGAAATGCGACCGCGATCAGGGCTAAAGCTATAACAACGTTTTTCATGTTTCAGTAAAATAAAAATGCCCGAACCTATCCGCCCGGGCATAAAAAAGGCGGTAACTCCGAATATTGGAATTACCGCTTTCTACATCAAATCACAACTATAGATTATATTGCTCAATAGTGCATGGGTCAGTCGTCGGAGAAGATTTTAGCAACATTCGTATTTTATCGATGTCGTCAACGTCTAAACAGTCTATATACTCAGCTTTATTAGCTATTCGCTGCTTTTCTATCTCCCGCAACTTATAGCAATCGACATATCGATATTTTCCGTTTAAAAAAGCATATTTATCAGGATATATGCAATGTTGATAGGGGGCAATTTCATGTGCAAAATTCATATTAATATCGGTATTAATAATCGCTGCACCTATATAATTACCTTCGGAATCAATACCTGCAATGACAAAATATTTTGTACGATCAACGGCACTTTCCCCTTTCGGTGTAATCCCATCTTTAGGGTAAAAGACCATTTTGAATACACTTCCTACTCGTATGGCGGCATTTTTTAATGCTTCTATTTCTTTTAATTGCATTTGCCGTCTATCATTTCATCCAACCCTATTGAGTATGATAGATACTCCATTATCTCCTTTGATGCTCCATTCTCACGAGCAATATTGAGTTCGTCCATTCTATGGGATACTTCATTATTGTATGCTCGTGCCCATTCCCCGCCGTGCGTCTTTTCCATAAGAGTATCGAAGTCCATTTTAGATACTTCACTGATAGCAGCATCTAAACATTCGACATTCGATTTTGACAGGCAATTCATATCTGGCGCTTCCAAAGCGGAGAAATTCTCGTCTTGGCATTCGATTACGGCCGAAACTCGTCCAAGTACACGATCATCGCAAAATTTATATGGAGAACTGTCCCTACGCGCTACTTTCAGAATATTGTACACCAGCGACGGAACCGGCCCAAACTGCAATGCTACAATACTGTCGTTAAACATGGGGATACCATACTTCACAAGATGGTTCTTTTGCGCGAAAAAAGCCGTCTTAACGATATGATATACATCTCGGCTATTCTTCGGCATATGGCTCAAAATGTAAAGCAAGACTGCCTTCAATCTGCGTATATCCGACTCTCGCATAAGATTGTTTATGTAGGTTGCACAGAATAAATATAATGCAAATATGAAAAACTCACTTCCTAATTGCAAATTTACCGCAAAAATAGTGCAACGACGTTCTCAAATTTCCGTCCGATAAGTTCTACATCAAATCACAACTTTAAAATGCCTAATACAAATATTGGGCGATTATTTTGATCTTACTTACATCCCCACATAACTATTCCTCTACTATAAAGGGGGTTTATTCCCTGACACTCTCCTGTAATCGTGATTACATCCCCTTTGGAATATCGAGCCAATTCACTACCATAACCACTCTGGAAGATACATTGCACGATATAATCGAAAGGAGATTCGGATTTTTTGCTCTTGATTCCAACAAATTTGTTTCCTGTTACATCGGTCCCAAAACCGACAATGACTCCTGTGACGCTGAAAATTTTGCCGTTGTACAGTTCATCAGCGGCAATCGCATTTGCATTGTAATCGGCTATTAACTGGTCTATGGGAACTATGGGATAGTCCGGAACGGTATATTCTTTTTTATCTTCGGCTTTGTTTTCTGTTGTATAAATTTCACGATAAAAAACATATGCAAGACTTATTAGCAAAGGAATGGAAAGCGCACCTATAATTGCGAATATAGTGTGTACGATTCGAAAGCAACCACTGGGTTTACGGTCATCTTTTTCCATACAATTTTACTCCTTTTTAACCTCCACCACCTTCGTCAAAGTGGAATCCAAAACGAATACCTCGTCATAAACCACCACATTGTCCGTGTTCTTCTTGGCCCTGTACTTGTGACGGATCGAGTAACCGGTGACGTGGGGGATATAGTTAGACTTCATACTATCCGCCATCTTTGTATATGCAGCTACCCACTCACAAGCGGTGTTCCATGTATTTTCTTGTGCTCTTGTAGAATATCCATTTGTTGTAGCTTGATAAACAGTATTTTGCCATATACTGATATAATCAACTAATCTGTCATTAATCCATTGATATAATGGCTCATCCTCTACTTTAGAATAAATCGTATCCAACTTCCCCCATTCGAGAGGCTTGTACCGCCGGATATTGTCGGGATTGTATTTTAGGTATTCCATAACAATCTGCTGTTCCTTAGGGGCTTCGGAACAGCCGACAAAAAAGAAAAGAAGAAAAAGGTACAACAGCTTTTTCATACGCTAAATATTATTAGGGGTGAGAATTGGCCTACTATTATCTTAGATATACGAAGCGTGGGCGATCACTTCTTGACTAAGAGGTACGACCAATACCCGCCAACCAAAAGTAATGCCCACGCACAACGCAGACATCAGCTTGATTGTTTAGGGTTGGATTGTTAATTGGTCGTTTTCTTAGTCCTAAAACAATAGCTAATGCTATTCAATATGTCAATACAAACATATGAAATTTTATCTCACGCCCTGTTTTTATATATTTATGGAATCAGGCGGAGTATAACTCAAACTTATAATTTCCAGGCATTTGTTGGTGGAGTACACAAGCTATATGAACCGGGGGGATCATTGTGCCCCCCGGTTCTCGGCAATTGCAATGTGTAAATTTTGCACATTGCTCAGATCGGTAATTCCAATATGTCAAAGAACCGCTGCGAATGTCTACATCATGTCGCGCCACGCCTCGGGCTTTCGGTTGTAGAGGTAGTTCAAATCCCGTTCATGGGTTTTGGCCTCTATTTCGAAAGGATTCCCCTTGTAGCCGTGGCATATCCATTGCCAGATATATCGGCAGTAATACGGGAAATATCCATGACAGTCTTTGGCTTGGGCCGCATGGATTGATTCGTGATTGACGGTAACGGCGCTCAGGGGCTTGAACTTTTTGCGCGCGAATATGACCCCGAACAGCATCATGGCCTTATATCCGCGAAACGGGATCAGGGAGTTGTAGATGATTTTCATTTCCGAATCGTGATGTAAATATCTTCGCCCCGGGATTCGGCCTCGTCGAGAATGTCGAGCAGGCGGAACAGGGTAGCCCGGGAGTTGATGACCTGTCCTTTTACCTTGTTCTCTCCGACCAAGATACAACCTTCCGTGTCGGCCGGCGTGTTCCCCGAATGGATAAGTATTCCTGAAAAGTGAGGCACATCCGGCAGCAGGGGGACATTTCGTCCGCCGTACCGGGGCGAGAACTTGGGCGACTGGGTCATGGCGATCCGATAGCGACCGTAAGGTATAGCCGTCTTGCCGTATATCTTGACTTCCTGACCGTCGAATACGCCATTGGCGTTGGCATCCCGGTCGGTATCTTCCAGCGTATCGCACTCGAAGGATGCCGACGGGATGCTTAAACGCCCGATGGTATAAGTGGGCGCGAAATAGATTCGCCTCAGAGATAGAAGCATGGCTATTTCAGAATACCGGCGGTTTTCAGAGCGTTTGCCAGCAGGACCAGGTTCGCCTGCACGCCTTCGGCCGTGTCCGATGCACCCCATGTGGGCGTGGTCTGCGGTGTAACCAGTTTGGCGGTAACGTCCGACGCGAGTTTTGCCAGAGTAACTTTTGCGTTCCCGATAGTCGGATTCGGGTAGCTTCCGGTCAAATCGCCGCCAGCAGAACCGGACGGAGGCAGAGAAGTCGGAACATTCGGAATAACCCCGTCAGCCAGCTTTGCAGCGGTCACGGCTTTGTCGGCGATTTTGTCGGTTGTCACTTTCCCGGTGCCGATAGTCGGGTCGGGATAGGTCCCGGCCAGATCGCCGCCGGCAGCGCCGCTCGGAGCTACGCCGCCCCCTTCGATGGACTCGAAGTTTTCGTTGATTTTGTTGGCCATCCTGTCGATGCTCGGGATAGGTGGCAGATCGGATTTGGTGATTTTCTTTACCATAACAATAGAGTTTAATTAGTGTGAGAGCCAATGTATCTGGGCAAAATGTACTGAATGTTTTTTGAGATTACGTGCAATTTGCTTCTGAGAAAAGATTCTGAGATGCTGGAGTCTTTTCTCAGTTCGCAGACGATGGACCCGACCCAGTCGTGCTGGTTGTCGCTCATACGGTATATCCCTAATATGGAGCTGCCGTGAGAGGAAAAGAGCGAACGGGCATACATATCGTCCATTTGCGTCTCGATGTCGGATATGTGGATGTACGGATTCCGGTTCAGGTCCGCACAGAATTTAGGCATGTCCGACATGCTTATGTCATGGATATATTGTTTCATCCCGTCGATGCCTTTACGCTTCACCTCGAAGTAGATCGAAACGTAAGCCTCGTTACCCAGCGGGTGAGGCTGGATGATATATGCTCTGTCGGCATCCAGCGTGTACAGTATGTCCCACAGTTCGCCGAATACGATTGCCGAATTGTCTACCCGACGCAGGGAAGTTTCCGACATATCCTGCTTTATCTGGGATATTTTCAGGTCGGTCATCTTGTCCCGTCGGTACTGGTTGTATTTGAACCATGCGGTTATGATGGTGCCGATGGCCGCTATGATCGCTGCGATGTATTCCATTGTGCTGATTGTTATACCACTTTGCCGTAGGTTATCTCTACCAAATAATCGACTTGTTCCCGAACTGATGCCGAACCGCCTGTGAAATTGGCCATAACTTGGTATATCGATGACGGATTGACATAGGTAAAAAATGTATAGTTATTATTACTTTGGCTGTTAACGGGCACGATAGCCAAAGTCGCTTTGGTGGAATAGTTCGTGAACTTAGCGTATCCGCGAAAAGCGATAGGCGCATATTGGGAGGACGTTCCCGGGAATTGAGTCGAGGCATAGTTGTCCAGTGCAACAGTCGCAGGCCCTAATTTATTGGTATACGATCCTTTGACGAGCTTCTTGACAACGGGTGTGTCGTTGAAATGCGTCGCGTCTAATTGTTGTTCAAAATAGACGTTCTGCCCGAAATCGCCGTTTTCCGCAAGGCAAACCCAAGGGGAAAAGGTAGAAGCTGAACCAGTATTAGAAGTGCGATAAAAGGATGGGCCGGCTTTGGATGACGACGGGAAGGTCGTAACAAATTGTACGAATTTATCTGTAAGATCAATTTGTAATCCGCCACCCGGTTCAACAGTCGGAGCGTTTGTAGAAGACTGAGGAAAGGTGAAAAAGCATGTACCTTCTGTAAGAATCGCATTCAGGTTAGTGGTAGTAACTTCCTTCATACTTCCATTCTCCACAGCCGAATCGACATACCCTTTTGTAGCCGGGTTGTATTCTCCGGTCGGCACGTAGACCGTTGTATTCTCTTTCGACAAATAATCGGATGGATTGAAGTTACCCGAGTCCCAAATCTGGCTCCAACTGGACCACGTTGTACCGTTTCGACCTCTTGTCCACCACTTGTCGCCTGCATAGCAAAACTGTTTTCGGAAATCGGGGTTATTGCCATAAGCGATAGTAAATCCATTGCACCAACTATTGGCAACCGGAGCGTTCGCCGCATTGTGTGCTCCGACGAAAAAGGCATTGTTCGGGGCGTTGTTCAAATCTGAGAGTTGAGTAGCGCTGAACCCGAATTTGCCATCCGGATTGAAGTTGCCGGAATCGTAAATTTTATATGAACCTTTACTATCGTTCCTATACACAGGAGTATTATCGGGAGTTACAATGCGGGTTTTCTTGACACCATTTCCAAGTGCAACGGCCACACCATCACCGGATATATTAAGTAACCCGATAATATTCTTACTGCCAGCATCTCTAACAGCAACCCCTTCTTTAAGTTTGAAATCGCCGAGAATCATTTTGCCTCCCGAAAGCGGCAGGTAATTGTCCGGGTTGAAATCATTTGATTTCCATACTTTAACCCATGAGCTCCAAGATTCCAGACTTTGCCGGAATCGGACAAAAACGGACGGATTGACATTGCCCGCAGAATATCCTAAGGCCAACTGTATCCAATTTCCTGATCTCCCGGTTCCTTCGACGACAATGACGCTGCCGTAAGAAGTAGGCGTGTTCTGCGTAGTTGCATCGTAGGTATAGAATCCGTAAGTCGTGGCGTTATTCAAGTTAGCAATAGCACCCCGGTTCACAATATACTGTTCAGCCAGTTTTGCGGCTGTCACGGCTCCGTCGGCGATCTTTGCGGTTGCCACTTTCCCGGTGCCGATAGTCGGGTTGGGGTAGCTTCCGGTCAAATCGCCACCGGCAGCGCCGGACGGAGGCAGGGAGCTCGGAACATCCGGAATAACTCCTTCTGCGATCTTTTCGGCTGTCACGGCTCCGTCGGCGATCATATCGGTAGTTATGGGCGGAATACCTTGCGCGGCATTCTTGAGCTCGGCGACATAGTCGTCGGTCAGTGGCTCCGAGGTAATCAGGTCGTCGCCCGTGGATGTGCTGTTGGCGATAAACGTATATTCGACATACGCATTGAACGTGGAGCCGTTCTCCAATATGCGCGGCGTGGTCTGCTGAACGACCGAGTGCAGATAGGTATTGGCCGGAATGACATCCCCCGCAGCATAGGAATATAGCTGCTTGTTATGGAGTACGATGCCGGGAGTATATCCGCCTTCCGTTTTGTCGAAGCCGTAGATAATGGCCGTAGTCTTTCCAAACATATTGATCGCGGCTTTGAGCTCGACTATGTTCTGAGACAGAACGGCCAGATCGGTAATGAACACGGGGTTGCCGATATTTTCGGCGTATTGCATTTCGCGTATGGGTTTCAGAGCCATGATGGGTAGGTTTATATGTAGTCGAACTTCATTACGATATGGTATGTGAACGTGGTCTGCCGGCCTGAAGAGGTGGTTATGTTCATGTATAGCTTGTCGTTCTTCTCATACGTGTAGGCCGTAATCACCATATTGGTCTCGCCCACATACTTGGACATTCCGCCGGTGAGTGGGATTTCCATGCCGATAATAGTGCCGGTTCCCGACGCGTTATCCTCATATTGGCCGGTCAAATATCCTTCTATGCCGATCAGATGCTTCCCGGTCATGTCGTCCGCGAGTTCGACGGTACCCAAAGTAGTTACGTTGAAAGCCGCGGCCGACTTATACTGGTAAAAGACAGGTCTGCCGTTGAATTTTCGGGTAAGAGACTGGGTGGGAGAAGCGAAATTGTTCGGGAAAAATTCTGCGACGCATTGCCATGTACTCCAGCCGCCCGAGGGATAGCCGCGCATATTTCTGATAAACAAAGGCGGGGTGGTGGTAGCCCACGAGGCTCCGGCGGGCCAACTTACCGGCATGGCGATTTGGGTAACACCCGAAGGGGTTACGTCGAAACTGTTTGAAAAGGTAATCCCGACAAAGTCACAGGTGGACAGCGGAGGCGTATTCTCCGAGCCGGAAGGAGCATAGAATAAGCGGTTATGTAGAGCGCTGTTGCAGTCGCTCACTTTGGTAATCATCCCGTTCAGAATATCTCCCGGCACATCGGGGTCCAATTTCTCCGAGGTCACGGCCTCGTCGGCAATCTTGTCGGTTGTCACTTTCCCGGTGCCGATAGTCGGGTTAGGATAGGTCCCGGTCAGATCGCCGCCGGCAGGACCGGTTGGCGGGGTAGCTCCCGGGATAACGCCGTCGGCTAATTTGGCCGATGTAACCGATTTGTCCTTGAGCATGTCGGTTGCGATCATCTGAGGGCCGATAGGAGCGCTTTTGAGCTTCATCACATAGTCGTCGGTCAGTGGCTCCGAGGTAATCAGATCGTCGCCCGTGTCCACATCGTTGGCGACAAATTCGTAGCGTTTGAAGGCGTTGTATATTACGCCGTTTTCAGCCACTCGTTCTCCGTACAGTATTTCCCGGCTGTGCAGGTACGACCCGGCGGGGATGCTCTCACCGGGGTAGGAGTACATGACACCTTTATATAATATGATACCGGGAGTATACGAGCCGTCCTCGTTCTTGTCGAAGCCGTGCAGTATGGCGATGTTCTGGCCGAACAGATTGATCGCGGCTTTCAGGTAGTTTATCTGACGCGGCAGATTGGACAGGTCCGTGATGAACACGGGATTGCCCGTGCCGTCCTGAAATAGCATATCGTAAATGGGGTCGAGTGCCATGTCAATATGTTTTAATGGTGTATTTGATTCCGTATATTATGAGCGAGTTAAGCGTTGCGAGGAAGTCCCACCACACATCGGACATGGGCGCGTCGTTCGTTTGGATGGTCCCGTCCGACAGATTCTGGAAGTACATCTGGCCGTTGCCTACGAGTCCGAATCCCTGCGTCGTGCCGTATATGGTATGGTAGGAGCCTTTCTCTATTCCCTCTATTTCCTGCATGCTCCACGTGTTTCCGTTGTCTTTGCTGACGAACATAGAGCGGTAGAAGGGAAATGTGCGGAACGACCCGTCCTGCGGAACGTAGGTAACGGACTTGCATACGTATTCCGGCAGAATGGGAGAGGACGAGGCGACAGGCTCGTAGTCGGGGGATGCCGCATAGGCCGATCCTTTGCCGACGAATACGAGACGAGTCCCCGTAGAATCGGCTGCGCAATCGTAGTACAGTCCATAGGGGAGCGATTTGACGGACGAGTTGACGATTTGGTAGTTATTGTCAAGCTCGACGAGTTCCATTTGGGAATCGTTCATAAAAACGAATCCGTCTTTGTACGGGCACAGCGATGTATAGGATGAGCCGATTCCTTCGAGCGGTTTCCAAGTTTGAGTCCCGTTCAGAAGGTCCAGATACATCGCCATCGGTTGCAGCCCGTCCCCAATGGCAATGGCGTAGTGGTTGTCTATCGACACATTCGACAGGTAGCTGCCGACGACTTTCGTGTAGTCCCCTTCCGGAAAATCGACCGCCTTCCATGTCTCGCCCATATCGAAGGACATAGCCGATATGCCGTCCCCGATAGCGATGATAGGCCGGGTCTGGTCCGATCCTTTGATTGAATAGGTAATACTCTTGTAGAGCGCCGTATCGCTCGCGTTGTTGGGCAGAACGACCGTTTTATAGGATAGCCAGTTGTTATTGGTTATGTAGGCGGTCTTGTCGCTTATGGCGATAGTAGGTCCTCCCGGGACGGATACGGCGTTATAGATGACAGCTCCGCTGTACTGAAGCTCGACGGGAACGCTGACGATAGTCTCGTTGGACGTAGCGCCCTGAAATCCCCAGTAGACCGGGGCGTTTTCGCTTCCCTCGGTATACAGGTACACTTGTTTCGACTCGTCGTCGGGGTACGAATCGTACAGGTACATCTGGTTCAGGCTCGAATTGGAGATGATGATCTCTCCGTATTGCCCGAAAAGATGATTGAGGACATTGGAAACGTTGCTGATGTTCGGCTCGCACGATGCGATCATGTAATACTTCCGCCTCAGCGCGTCGTATTCGTTCCATTTGGGTTGCAGCGGATAAAGGCATGCCAGCAGGAACTTGTACGTCTGATTGAGGGCCGGCAGCGTCTTTTCGTCCCCGTATGTGACGGCATAATTGGGCCGGAGTATCTGATAAATCAGATTGGGTATGTCGACAGCTCTGAATTTCATACTACACCGATTCGAAGATGGTTATGGGACTATCCGCCGTAAAGTCGGAAATATTGTCGTTGAAATTGAAATATCCGGCGTACAGGTAGATGATTCCCTGATAGGGGTTGGATGCCACGTCGTCCGGAACATACGGGACGTACTTGCCCTCGCCTTCGGATGTGTCCCACCGGTTGATGGTAACGCCGTCGAAAAAGGCGTCCCTTACGCCCGTAATATCCTTGATGGCCGACTCGATGTCATTGATATAAAGAGCCGAGCGATTGAGGCGCTGCATCTGGAACTGGTCGAGCAGCGCTTTGATGTTATCCTGAATGGCTATCAGGTTGTAGTCGCGCGAGTATCTGACGTACAGGTGAGCGCAGTCGAACCGGTCGGGGACCTGACTGAATACCGTCACGGCAATGCCCACCGGCTCCCAGTTTTTCATGTAGCCTTTGAATGCGTCGAGTTGCTGCGTCGTGAGCGGAATCAGGTTGTTGTCCGAATCCGTCGTGGCTACTTTCAGATATATTTCCCCGTTATCCGGGACGGATGTATACACCTGCTTGATAATCTGTTTGCTGGTGTCTGTCTCGGCATATCCCATCGCTAATGTTTCGTCGTTCACTACGACCAAATCGTCTCCCTCCTGATAGGCAAGCGCCTTGTCGATGTAGTATTGCTGGCCCATGACGCGCAGCGAGCGGGCGGCCGTCTCTATGATGGTATTCGAGCGGCCGATCTCTCCGGTCAGGATGTCGATGATCGTGGAGAATACGTCTACGAATCGGGTCCAGATTGCCGAGGCGCTGGAGTTGAGATTCGGCAGGATATTGGCCAGATAGGCTTTTATCTGATTAGCTGTTTGACTTGCCATTTTGGGTCATTGTATTTACGAGGTTATTGATCTGATTTTGCAAATCTTCTTCCGACAGGCGGGTGGAATAGAACGGATATTGACCGGCCCACAATACGCAGGCATTGTTGACGATAGGTATGCCCGTTATGTCGAGCTGAGTCCCGAAAGGTATCTCGGCGGTATAACTTTCTATGCCGTTTAGCTCCATGAGCTTGTCGAGCACGACGATAGACCCCGATACGTTGTAGCATATATCGTAGATAGTCTGGAATGCCTGAACCTGATAGGATGCCATAGCTTGTTATTCGTTATAGATGACCGATCCGTCCGTGGAGAATATGTTTTGCCAGCCCGAGCGGATCGTTTTCTCGTCTACGTATTTGGCCCCGTCTTCATATATCTGCCCGATCCCTTCGGTAAGGAGCAGATCGAAGTCCCCCGGTGCCAGATTGGGATATAGCTCGTCGAGGGCCACGCCGATGTGCGCCTTCGTGATGTTCACGGCACGCTTGATAAGGATCAGAGCGCCGTTTTGGTTCGAGCACCGATCCGTCATGGCGAAATCGCCGTCGGCGATGACAATGTCGTTTACCTTAGTGTCCCATCGTATGTCTTTCATTGTACTATGTCTTCGTTTTGGTATTCATCGTCGGAGAATTGAGAGAAGGAGCCCGTGAATCCGGGAGTAGGGGAGCTTGTCGGTCCGCCTCCGGATGGGGCTGTATGCGTGTGGGAGTTGACGAACTCTTTCAGGCTGTCTATTTCCCCCACCAGTTTGTTAAGCCGGGCAGTCAGTTCTCCGATAACCACCGTAGGGCCTTTCTCCCCTCCGTTCAGGGTGACGAGCGGATTTTCTCCCGAGGAATCCAGCGCGACGGAAGCCGATCCGACGGTCAGGGACAATAACCCGTTCCGCATTTCCATACCGGCATCCCCTCTTTGGGCCGATATGCTGGATGCGTCGATCGTGATGACATCCGTCGCTCCTTCGTTCCCGAAATCGTATTTGACGACAATCTTGTCGAGATGGGTAAAGGAAACGACGAACGGGAGCTCCGGCCGGTTCTCCACGAATCCGAGCACCACCGTAGAGCCGACGGTGGGGATAAAAAGAATGCCATTGTCCCCATTCACGACAATGTCAAGATTTATGTCGCTGATCGTCTTGTCACTGTCTACAATGGCATTCAGGGTCCTGTTCTCCTCGTCTACGCTATCGACGGTAGCATACACGAGAGCGACCGATTCGGCCATCGTGAATCGACGGTCGAGCAGTCGCCCTATTTCTGCGACGCGGGCTGAAAAGGTCTCGTTACGCTTTCTCATAGTAGAACATTTCGTCGGTAACGCTCAGGATATTATGGTAGCCTGAGTCGTCGCAGTTCAGTTCCGTCCCGATCACATAGTAGTTGCTGCTCAGTTCGGGAAACAAGGTGTCTTCATATTCGATGAAATCCCACAGCGAGACGAACGGATATAGCAGCGTGGTGATAGAGCCTTTGTTTCGGTTTCCCTTGAGCCGCGCCAGCGCCGCGTCGGCTATCGTTTCCAGTTGCTCCTGTTTCCGGGCCGGAGAGAAGGGAAGGCGGACCGGCTCTCCTTTGGTTTCATCTCCGCGGGTAACCTGTATCTTGTTGCCTTTTTCGTCATATCCGTTGATCTCGACGTAGTAATCGGTAAAGAGGCCGTCTTCGGGCGTAATGTCCCTGTTGATGACGTTCAGCCGGGTGCTCAGCTTGATTGTCGGTCGGCCCGTATTGGTCGCTCCTGTCCCTACATAGACTTTCCCCGTATTGCTGACTTGGCCGTACAGCACATATTCCTCTGCGAAACGGGAGATAGCCTCATAGGGCGCTATGGCCTTCCAGACGTTCAGCGTGAATTCCACGTCGGCGCTTTCCGATTCGGCTACGGACAGGGACGGAAACTCTCCGGTCAGCCCGGCTTCTTTGCGGAATTTGGCGAAAGCGTCGTTGGCAATCGGGACGACTTCGTTCATAACCTCCTTTAAAGGAGTCATTTTCGACCAGCTTTTATTGACTTGCCCAAACTTGAGAATAAACGAATCGTCCTCGCATTTGATCGTGGTGGGGAAACCGCTCACCACTTTTCTGATAAACCCGGAGAACGCGAGAATCTTGGGGAACGTATGCTGCAAGGTCGTATTGTCCTTATACCACACGTAGACCTCGATGCGGGCTCCCGTCGCAAGCTGGGCCCCGTCTACGCCGATTCGCAGGCTGTCTGCCACGGGGCGCTGCTTGTCGGTGACGGAAATGGTGTAGAGCGGTATTTTGATCTCTGCCGTAGCTCCTATGACATCCCTGCTGTTGCTTACGTTGAATGACGAGAAGCGGCCGAGAGAGAATCCCTCGACGATCACTTCGTTGCCGCATTCAAAGTAGTTTCCGGTCATGGCAGTAATGGTTATCCGTTCACGGCAAAGCCGGTATCGGTCGTTACGACATTGGCCGCATCTTCCGATATGACATTCGAGGTAACGTCCACTTCGATCAACTGCATGCGTATCTCGGTAAGCAGCGACCCGGCTTGTGGCGACACGTCGTATTCGGACATATACACGTAGTTGACATGCAGGTTTTGGTTGATGAACGTATTGACGATCCGGAACACGTCCTGATTCTCGAAAAGATCGTTGAACATGCTCGAAAGGTTCTCCAATTCCAGCTTGTACGGGTCGCCTTCGGTATCGTTGACCGTACTTTCGTAGGCAGCGAACAGGTTGGACGTAGCCGGGGACAGCTGCTTGGTCTGCACCTGAATATTCACCGATATGATCTTCGGCTCTTTGTATACCCGCTCGAATATGACGGGTCCGTCCACCAACTGGGACGATGCCGTGTGTTTTTTGGCATTAACCGAATAGGTGAACGAGAGGGGCAGAAAGTAGTCGCCGCACTTGAAATAGTAGTCCTGATTCGGGTCGTACCGGCCCAAAGAGACTCCGCCGGCGGAATACCGGTCGTTCCGTGACACGAAGGGGGAGTTTACCGTGACGGCCACATTGCCCATTTCGTCGTAAGAGTAGGCCGCGCCGCCGCGCAATAGCTGTTTGGCTATCCCCGCTTCGGCCATGACGATCTTATAGCCCCGCTGGGCCGCGTTGTACGCATCCTCGACATAGTTGCCCACGGTCTGATAGCCTCTGCCGATCAGGCCGTTGTCTATGCGGCTGATAACCGAATCGACCCCCGAGCCGAGCAGGCCGCCTCCCGATATGGATGTATATTTGTTTCTGCTCATATCATGCGGGTTGAATTGTTTAGCGCGATGGTAAGGCCGCGCACGATCATGTCCTCTATGGCGGGCTCCAACTGTTGCTTTATGTCCTCCACGTCGTTTGCGTTGATCGTCGTGGGCATGCTGACTATCTCGCGGTTAAAGTTGATGACGAGCGCCCGGGTCGTGCCGGACATGCCCCGAATGGTTTGGGCATCGGACTGTCCGACTGATTGGGTGTCGAAAGAATCGGTTAGAGATTCGATAGAATTACCCGATTGATCATACTCTTTTGCCAGCAGAGGTCTAATTTCTTTGTCAAGTTGTTTGGCGTATTTATTGTTGTTGTATTTATCTTGGAATTTACCCATAGGTGGTTGGGTAATCATATCTTGGAGAAGAAGGCTTCCTATTTTTTGTAATCCATTATCAATGGCAAGACCACCTAATCCCAATAAAGTTAGAGGTTTTGTAACGGGTGTATTTGATATTGCCTCTTTGATAGCTTTATTACGCAGGTTTATTGCGTAATTAGGTTGAGTACGTGACAATTCCGACTGGCGATAATCAGCCACGATAGCACTCACATTGTCATACTCCGGATTCCCATTTATGATATTTTCCCATATGTCGTAATGAGCATATTTAAAGCCAGGTAATATCGCTTCAAGATATTTTATACCATTGGGATCATTTTTTAGATCACGAATAGCAATATCTTCTTCTTTTTTATCTACTTTATTGGCCTGATCTATAATACTACCTGCCACAATCGTTGCCACCTTCATCTGCAACGACCCGTTCCCGAAAAGTGCGTGTATTCCGCCGGCAGTGGTCCATGGATTCTCCGCCGCCCATGAGCCCACGTTGATTGCCGCATTACCGAATTTGGCAGCGGCTTCCAGTAATGTTTTCGAGGCTTCCAGAAAGTTATTGATAATTGAATCGACATTGTTTAAGTTCTGCTCCGAGAAAAATTCCTCGGCCGCCTCTCCTAATATATCGTAGAGTTTTGTGTTTGCGTCGGCCATTATTTTTGCGACCGGCTTGAAAAGTTTCTCTAACTTCAGGAAGAAATTCTCCCGATTGAGGGCTATTTGCCCCCGGGCCATAGCCACCGGGGAGATTTTGACCGTTTTGTTGAATTCCTCCAGCGCACGGAAGAACGCTTGGGGATTCGACCGGACGAAGGCGTATATATCCTCGTTGCTGCCCGCCTTTCTCCGCTCGTCTTGGAGAAATTTCCCGATAAGCGGTACGCTCTTGATGAGCTCCTTGATGTCGATCCCCTGCCATGAAGTAAGTATCTGCTGCATGTTCAGGCCGACGACGCCCATATCTCTATTACTGGCATGTGCTAACTTGGCTGTGATATTGGCCAAATAGGATGCTTGCTCCTGCGACAATAATTTGCCTCCTACGTTCAGGCCGGTCAGGGTCGATATAAGGTCCAGCGTTCCCACGCGGGAGGAACCGGTCGATACGGCGATGTCGCTGGCCGCCCGGAAGGCGTCGTCGTAGCCTTCCCCGAGCGAGTGCCGCGCCATGTTGTACCGCATGTTGTTCGCGGCAGCCTCCTGCATGCTTTGGCTTTTCAGTGTGCGCATGCCGGCCCAGTAGCCGAGACCGCCGGCCAAAGCGGGTATTCCTTGTCCTATGAGGGCGCTTTTCCCGATACTGCCTGCCGTGCCTATGGCGGGTACGGCTGCTCCTGCGGTACGCGAAAAGCTGGATATAACCTTGACCGCATTCGCAAAATTTTCGCGCACGCCGTACAGCGTAAAGCTGTTGCGCAGGAACTCATCGGAAAACCGTTGCAGATTCTTGAAAGTACGATCTACGTTACGCAGGAAGCCATTATGCGATAATAAAGGAGATCGTTCCAACTTGGAATTAAACCGGAAGACTCTATTTTGCCAACCGGACGGAATATGGGGATACCGCTTGAATAAATCTTCTTCAGATATCTCGCCGGTCTTTTTTCGCCTCCGCGTTCTCGATCCGGCAGAAGCGTTTCGGGACACTTTGCCGAGCTCGCTGTTCAGGATACGGCTCTTGGCGATAGCCGAATCGAGAACGCTATTCATATTGCCCTCCAGATTGAGGACCACAGAATATACGGGAGACGCCATAGTTACTTTTTCAGGTTAAAAGGAGCCCAATCGAAATGATATATCATATATAGAGCGGCATAGAACATGCTATCGATCTGATCGGCTGAAAACTTGCCGACTATCTCCGAAAAGGGCTCGTGGAAATACCGGGAAATAACCGCTTTCTTTATCAGATACGGGTCTTTTTTGGTAAACTCCGAGATTATTTCGTCGATTTTTCTTTCCGGCTCAGGTTTTCGGCTTTTCTTATCATTTTTTGGACGAAACCCAAGCCCGATAGAAAATTTTCTATATCCTCCGCTACGGCTTCGGATTGGAATATGTCCAAGCAGCAGCCCATATCTTTGACGATGGATTCCCGCAGCTTGTCGTCCTTGATGACGCACTTGCAGAACTCGACGGACAGAGTTCCGAGCTGGTCCAGATGCTCGTATCCTTCGAGGATTTTCAGCGCGACGGCCATATGGGCCGGATTGGTGCGTTGCAGGTGCAGGATTTCGACGTCCGCCTCGGTGGGCTTTTCGGTCATGTTCCCCTCTACGTCGGGGACCCAGCTAAAGTAGCTTGTTTTTACGGTGTAAGTTAGCGACATAATTTTAAAAATTTGGGGACCCCGAGGGGTCCCCGGTTGAGACATGAAGCGAAAAACGGATGTTAAACCGTAATGGGAGATACGTCTCGTTTAATACCCGTTCCTCGGAGAGAGATGGTGACGAGAGTCTGCGGATCGTTGGCGTCCACGTCGCCGCTGACGTCCGATACCCGGCAGTTCAGAAAGTTGACGATAGCCGACTTGGGCGTTCCTGCGTTTTTGAGCGCGTAGGCGCACGTCAGGGTAAATCCGGCGACTTCCAGCATGGAGGCGTACAGTTGGCCCGCCGGTGCGGCAGCGTTGATCGCGTCCATCAGCGCGTTATACTCTCCGCTCTGCATCGTAACCGAGGCGGTGTACGTGGCATTGAGCGCGACGATTCCGATGGGGTCTACGTGACTGATAGCGAATATGTCCTGCACGCTCTGGGAGTTGGCCCAGTTGAGCCGCGACCCCGTATCGAGTTTCATGCTCGGAATGCCGCTGAAAGTCATGTTTATCTGTACGTCGCTGCTCGGAACGATATACTCACTTAAATTAGGCATAGTCTTTAGATTAGAGAGATGAAACGAACATGACGGTAATAAACGCTTCCCTCATAGGAGCGTTCGGGAGAATCTCGACGGTTACTTCGAGGGCCCGCGACTGTACGAAATTGCCGTCTTTGGCCTCGAAATCCACGTTGATCTGCGATGCGTCGCCCCGGTTGATATACGGGTCGATATACAGGCTTCTCAGATTGGCCAGCGTGCCGGATTTGAACGCCGCGTTGATCGTACCGTTGCTCTGTACGGGGATATTGACGTTCAGCAGCTTCGTAAAGAAGGTGTCGCAGTCGTCGCACACGGCGTTCGCCACGCGGACGAAATCGATGCTTGAGAGGGCATTGGCGGCCGAGTTCATCGTCGCGCCGTCGTTGTAGCAGATACCTACGTCATTGCGCCGGAGCGTGAACAGGTATTGTTTCGCGCCCAGATCGTTCGTCTGCGTGCGCGTAAGGAGCGTAACAGGCGTATTGACAGGCGTGTTGGACGCGGAATCTACGAGATAGTCGGCGGTCGTTACGCTGCCCATCGATACGTTCCCGATGGACGTGGCCAGATTGCGGGCCGATACGATACCGCCGGAGCGTCCGACAGAGGCGTTCCGCGTCTTGGTCGAGGTAACGATCTGCAACGCGACGCGAGGGGCGTTGTATTTCGATACGTCGGGAAGATCGGAGATGCCCGATACTACGGCGGCATCGAGAATGCCGACCGCGCGGATGCCTTCGCCGAACAGAGTTTCGAGAGCCGACTCGAAATCCGTGCAGCAGGTGATAGTGTCTTCCGACAATCCGCCTTCGGTCGGCGTGTCCTGACCTTCTGCCTGAGCGACCATGATGATGCGCGGGCGGTTGTTTTCCAGCGTTTCCATAGTCGAGCGGACGGCCGTCAGGAAGTCGGGGGCTTGCAGAAACTTCGACGTCTGCGCGTAGGTCGTCTTGTCGTAGACGTAAATCCACAGTTTCGTTCCGGCGTCGGCCTTGTCGTAGAACTCCTTGATATTGAAGTACAGGGGCGTTTTGTTCGTCGTGTCGTACTCTTCGTTGATCCCGAGGTTGACGGCATCCTCCAAGCCGGTGAGCATATAGGAGGTACCCACTTCGAGAGTAACGCCGCCGGGTCCGGGGGCTGTGCCTTTAGCGCCCGGCGCGAAAAGCATCGACACGCTGTTATCCTGAGCCGTTCCGCCGAGGGCGGTATCGACGAGCTCGGTATATATGCCAGTTTGTGCCATTTTCGGTTGTGTGAAATGATCTAATCTTCTTTCTTTTGAGCATTCGCGCCCGCCTTCTTCTTACGGCGTGATTCGAGTATCTCGGCTGCGCTTTCCAGACTCATATCCGGCTTTTCGGCCTTCTTGGGTGGCAGCGCCTGCTTGTCCTCGTAGGCACGGAGCATGTTTTCGAATTCCTCGTTGGAAACCGGTTCCTTGCCTTTCTCTACCTTGCAATAGCGGCAGCGGCCTCTAAGGGCCAATGCGGTTTTGTACCGGTCTTTGGCCGATGCCTCGTTCCGATACACGTTGCCGTCTTCGCAGCAGTAGAGCGTGCCGTATTTGGCGGTTGCGATAATGAGGTTCTGATAATATCTGTCGGAAAAGTTTACCATAGCTGTAACGTATTTACGAATGGGTGTAAAAGAAGGGGCGGCTGTGCGGAGGGTCGTGTATGACATGTGACCCGGACATGATTTTTTTAAGGGAACAGTCCGCGTCAGCCGCCCCTGATGATTACGCGCTTACGGCAGGAGTGATGATGCCGATACCGAGCCCGCCTTTACGAGCGGCGCCGGCGCCCGAACGAATATCCATAGACATAACCCAAGAATAGTCGTTGGGGTTCTGTACCATGTGTACGTTCGTGTTGCCCTGCGCGATGATGGTCTCGCCGGGGATGAAGCCCAAAGCGATGTCGTAGGCCGTAGCGGCCAGCACGGGCGGCGTGTAGGACGGGATCGTGCCGTCTGCGTTCACCTTACCGTCGCAATAGAGCTCGGCATCCACCACCTTGCTCGATGCGGTGTCGTATGCGGCGACAGTGGAGCGCGGCATAGCCTCGAAGCCACTGTACTGAACGGTCATAGGACCTACGCGGCCCGTCTGCTTCGACAGGATCGAGGTGATGAGCGGGTCGTTCTGAAGCTGCTCGAAGTACGCGGCGGCCATCACCATGACGGCCTCGTTGTAGTCCATCGTGTAGTTCTGGTTGATGAATCCCTTTTGCATCTGGGTGATGTTCTTGAGGGCGAACTCCAGAAGCGTACCGGTCGCGGCGTCGTTGATGGGGAACGTCGAGGCATCGACGGCGAAGGTATCGGGACCCGACATGGGAACCTTTACCGATGCGGCCTCGGCGAACATCTGCAACCAATAGTTGTGGATTTTGTTCACCACGACGCGCATAGCCTCGCTCTGGCCGGTCGCGCGATTGTTGTATGCCAGTACGTCCGTCGTTGCGGGCTGCCATCCGATGGGCTCCATCGAGAATACCTTTTCGGCCAAAGCGACCGGGATGTCCTCGTAGTACGAGGTTTTCGCGTTCAGCGGAGCGCGGCTTCCCACGTACACTTTCGGATTCATCGCCGAGTTGATCCAGATGACGCCGGCATGGCTGTCGCCCGATACGCGCATACATCTGTCGGCCCAACTGTTTTCGGGCAGCAGGACGCGGTAGAACAGCGAGAGCCACGTAATCTTCGCCAGATCGGGCGACGTTTCGAGGAAGTCGATGGAATTCTCGCCGATATTGAGCTTATCCAGCGTCTTGCTGAAAACTTCCTTCGGGCCGTCGGCGTTCTGGAAAGTTACATTGCCCATAAAGGACATGAATCCGGGGTCGTTAGCCATCAGGGCCGAATACTCCCGGACGAACTCGACCGGCGTAGCGTTTTCCGGACGGCGCAGCTCCTTCGACGGAACGGCGGACAGCTTCTGAATCTGACGGAACTTGTATTGACCTTCGTCGCTCCGCAGATAGTCGTTGACAGATTTGAATGCGGTCATCTTGATTTTCGGTGTTTTTTCGTGAATGTTGAAGATTCTGGGCTCGGGCTTTGCCGAAAGTTCCTCCTTCCCTTCGGGTGCCTTTTGCGCCTCCTGCTCGGTTTCCGTTTTCTCCGTCTCGGGAGCTTCCGCAGCCTCCGGGGCTTTCAAAGACTCGGCCTCGGGCTGTGCCTGCGCTTCTTCCTTGCGATCGTTGAGCATTGACGTAATGGCCGAAAGAGACGAGAGGACGCGGGACATAAAGCCCTTATGCTCCGCACTCGGTTCCTCCGGGGCGGCCTCTACGGATTCGGGAGCCTTCAGGGCTTCCTCCTTGACTTCCGTTTCGGGTTTGTTGTTTGCTTCCATGTTTTCTTTGAATTTGTTAATGGTAGAAATTTGATAGGCCGACAAAGAATCGGGCTCGATCAGTTTGTCGTCCACATCGTTGAACGATACGGAGAGCGTCGATTTGTCGGACGTCCTCTGTGCGATAGCGTTCGGATTGGCCGGGACAGCTACCAGAGACACTTCCCACACGTCGAACTGCACGGCGTACACTACGCCCTCGCGCTTGACTTTGGTGGCCAGACCGCTGATGGATACGGCATTGTAGAATCCCTCGTTGTAGAGTTTTTCCTTCTCCCGGCCTTCTTCCGTGTCGGCGAATACGAGGTCTCCGTACCAAGCATTATCCTCGAACCGGATATTGTCTATGCGGCCGATGGGCTGCTTGTCGTCCTCGTGCTCCAGCATCAGGACGGGATTCTTGCGATACTCGTCCCAATTCACGCCGTCGTTCAGGGTAATGTACCCTTTTCGGTTCATCGTCTCGTCGGACAGAATCTGCCTAATCATGTTCGAACCAAATTTATCCGCTTGGAATCGAACATCACGTATTCGTCCTCCAAGCTCTGTTTGTCGAGCGCCGTGCATTGGTACAGAATGCGAAACACATCGATGTCCTTTCCGACAGTACCTACGAAAGCGGCCGTTTGATAGGTTTCGATTCCCCGATAGAGGGGGAAAAAGTCGTATTCGTCAATCAGCGTACTGAATAGGGGGCCTCTTTTCACCTTTTCGATGTATCGGCGGATCTCGTAGGCCATGTTACGCATTTTGGTCTGGATTCCGCCGTCCGGCGTCACGGAGTAGTTATCGAAATCGACAAGTACGTTCAGCGAGACGTCGAACCAATCGCAAATGCCCCCACGAATAAATACCGTAGGCTTGTTGCTGTTTCGCACATGCACCACGACGGCCGGAAGGGGCGTATTGACCAGTCCCTGCCCCTCGTCGTTCATCACGGATACGTTTACACCGTTCTCCGTCACGACGGGAGCCTCTCTAAGAGCGGCTACGAATGTGTCGGTAAGCGTTCCAATCATCGAGATGCACGGTTTTCGACACTAAATTATATGTTTTTTTTATGATAACAAATTTTATTATAAGAAAATGCTATTCGTAGATAGCTTTTCTGACTTCTTCGGTAAATATCTTACGCACACCCGCGTAAGTTTTTTTACCGACGCCCAAGAAGGGGCGGGGAATGATTTTGCCGATGCGGCTGGAGAATGGCTCGGTAGAGTAGGGCGGGCGGCGGCTCCAGAATCCGTTATGCGCGCGTCCTCCCTCTTGCTGTACCTGCGCGTAGTAGGCGTTTGCTCCGATTCGGGCGAATTGGGGAGAGAAATCGCGTGTAAGGCTTCTTTTGAGGCGGCCCGTATAGTCCAGTATAGGATAGTTGAGCATGTATTCGTGGCTTCTTTGGGGCCATTTTTTGATGCCTCCGTCCTGCGTATACCCTTCTTTTCTGAAGTTCTCGCGCGTCTCTTGGAGCATCAGCGTAGCTATCTTGGGCGGCACGGAGCTATTGCGCGCCTTTTTTACCCTTTCGAGCATTCGGATCATATCGCCGATGTCAGCCATACGATGCGATCAGTTTACGAGGACATTCATGGCCATTGTTCCGGCCAGCGCAACGTATACGTAGAACGACATATCCTTCGCCGAGGTCTCGGGCTTTCGGCTTTTCTCGAAAAAGGCGTAGCACACGGCGATCATGAGCGTTATGATGGCTGAAATCCATCCCAGCGATAGGGTCGAGGCGAAAAATGCGGATACGAGCATCGATATGACGAGTATCCAAAGGTGTTTTTCGGTCATAACAGTTTATTTTTGGCTTGTTTCGGGTCGATGGGGTGGATTTTGGGGTCCGGAGTCGTCTTTTTGTTGCCGCTTCGCCCGAAAATGGAGCCGATTTTGGCAGAAAGGACCTCGTTCCACGAATTATTGCGGACTTTCGTGTTGATGTCGGACTCTTCGAGGCCGATTTTCTTAAAGAAATTGGCGGATAGCTGTATTCCCATCTTGGCCGCGCCGTTCATAATGATTTCGGCCTTGTCGATAGGGATGCTCAGGTCCGGCACCTCGACCGCTCGGGCCCTTTCGAGAGCCGGTTCGCCGTACAAGCGGGCTATTTTCTTGAGTGCGCCGCCTTCGTTGAGCACCGAAAGGACCGATTTTTTGTCGTCGGCGATAATGTCTTGATACAATTCCATGTGAATGGACGCCAGTTGCTCGGAATTCGTATTTTTCTCGGTAGCTCCGAGCAACGTGCCGCCCGTTACGAGCTGCATGATTTCGGACCGGTATTCGGATATGTACTCTTTGAATACTCGGAACGCGTCGGGATAGGACTGCGTCTGCACGGGATTCACCTCGACCATGTACTTGCTTTTACCGCCTGTCGCCGAGTCATAGAAGAACGGGATGATCGGCGTTTCCATAATATCGACCTTGCGGGCGAGCTCGGCCGCGAACTGCTGGGCAATCGTGTTGTTGTTGTCGAATCCGATAACCATAGTAGGGTAGGAGAACCGCTTGCCGAGGATGCTCCAGTTATTGTATGCCTCCACGATTCCTATCATGGCTCGGGAAATGGGCTGAAGAAGTCCCATGCCGAAATCTTGATCCGTCTCGGGTCTGAAGAAGAATATGTTGTCGTATTCGTCCACATTGACGACATTCATATACTCGTAGGTTCCGAACCGGAGGGCCCTGTTCTCCAGATCGACGTTTCGCATGGGATAATACTGCCACGAATCGGTTTTGGGGTCTATGCCGAATACGACCACGCCGTAGAACTTGCTCAGGCTGCATGCCCTCTTGAACTGATCGAACCACCTTGTGCGAACGATCAGTTCGGTAAGCCGAATATCTTCCTTGCCGTCTACTTCGAGAACGATTCTCATCTTCTTGATGGGGACGAGCCTTTTGTTGATCTGCGAGCACAGGAAGGGGGACGACTGGATCGTAAAGGAGTACATCGAATCGACGTAGGTCAGATCGGAATAGTTGATGGCCCGGTCGATAGCATCGCGCCACCATTGCGGGGTATATTCGACGTAGTAGTCGTTGAAAAGGTATCTGGATACCAGGTTGGGGACTCCCACTTTCTTAGGCACGGAGAACGGGTTCACCTTCGGTTGGTGGAACCGCTTCGGCGAGGACGGATGGAATTTTTTAGCCATAGGGGAGAAGTTGTAAGAATTATCGACGAGGTGGATTTATCCGATGTACTTGTTTCGAACGGAAACCATTTGCGGGAGTGCGTTCGGCTCGCTCTTGGTCGGAGCCTCGTATATCGAACTCATGCCGCTTTTGAGCTCGTTCACCTTTGCGAGCACTTTTTCGTAGTTGTATCGCAGAGGCTCGGAGACATTGAGCGAAGGGGATGCGATGTTGAAGGCGGTCATCACGAGCAGCACCCATTTCAGCGTAGGATCCTTCTTGTCGGGATTCGTCTCGGAAAGCATGGTATCCAGATCGAGTATGTGACCTACCTCGGAATAGAGAAGTCCCAAAGCATTCTCGTACGCTGTCTGTACGATGTCGGAGTACATGCCCTCGAACTGCGCTATCTGTTGTGCGCTAAGCCATTGCTTTAGCTGGTCTTTTTCAAAATACATGGGAGAAAGTATCATAGCGTCAAAAAGTTACTCGGGTTCCCCTTCGGTAGAACATGGGCCATTGCGTGAATTTCATCGATGTCATTTCACGGTTTAACAGAGACGCGCCCTTTGCGGTAGCGTCGGGAATATCGTCCTTTCGGTTTTTGTTGTATTTGCGGGAAAAGAATATGAACTGCTCGACGAGCAATTCTCCCTCGGGCGAGCCCTTCAGTTCCTCGTTGACGATGAAGCGGCCGTTGCGAAAGAGGGGTTCGAGCGTGGACTCGATATTCATAAACTTATTCCCGTTATTGCGAGTATCCCACGTCAGCGGACAGTTCCATCCGGTCTCGCTTTGGAATCGGGCGAAAGTCGTGTCGAAGTCGAGAGGCACTTGCTTTTTCTCCATGACGATGCGCGGCGGAACGGGAGACATCTTGAACAGCTCGAAGATATTGTACATCATTTGCAGCGAAGTCCCTTTTACGGCCTTGACGCCCAGCAAGTATATCTTATCGGCGGCCGACGCCAGCAACACGGATGCCTTGTAGTCGCACGACTCGTTATCTTTTGCCGACGGGTCCGTATATATCAGGCAGTCGAAAAGCTGGCTCGGGACAGGCCCCCAAGGTATATGATCGAATATTTCTCCCTCGCTCTCGTCGCTGTATTCTCCCGAGAGGAAACGCTTGCGCTGCAAGGCGGAAAGCTGGGACAGGGTATTTACATAATCCGCCGAAAGATATTCTCGATTGTCCAGCACCGAAAAATGAACGACCAAGAATCGATCCGTCACGGCCGGTTCGAGCTTCAGGCCCTCCCGATTTTCCCTCTTAAAGAAGCGGACGTATGTCCAGTGCGACTTGGTTGTCGGGTTCAGCGCATAGATCATCTTATTGGTCACGTCGAGCTTTTGCGCCAGTCGCGTCCGCAAGGTGTCGATAGCCAACTCGTCTACTTCAGAACATTCGTCTACGAAGATATGGCCCCATTCAGTGGATAGTATCTTGTCGTATGTGCTCGATACGTCCGACGATCCCCGTATAGCCCCGAACTGAATATATGCCCCGTTGAAAAAGCGCAGTATATTCTCCTTCTTGTCGTACACGCAAAATCGCTTACCATTCGGCGCAACCAAATCCTCTACCTTATTCAGCCCGTTGTGAGAAGCGATAGATTTCAGAACGGCAGGCAATGTCTGACGGATCATACCCGTCTGCAATGAAGTAAGAACATTTCTTAAAATTAGGCAGTTGGCTTTACGAATAACAGATTGGGATATCATCCAGAATAATATCAGAAATGTTTTGCCCGACCGGCTCGACCCATAAAACAGGCATTCGTTGTACTTATCGTCGTTCAGACGATTGTACATTTCCACTTGTTTCGGATTAAGCGGTATGTCTAAATTGATATTCATCGCTTCAGAGATATGCTGACTTCCTGAAAACTGTCGTCACTATCGCTATCCCCCAAACTTATACCTTTGCTGTTCACAATGCTACCCGCACTCTTGTAAATGTTAACGAACTTCATGTAGGCATCAAGTTTCGACTTCAGCTTCGCCAAATCTCCCATCTGCGTCGATGGATCGGTCAACTGCCGACGTATCGCCTCCAAATCCCGAAGTATGCCCATGCTATCCAATGCCTCTTTAGCCGCATCGAATCGCATATTCCCACTGCTTGCGCTAACCTCCGCCTCGCATACCGTAACCTCATCCTTCACACTCCGCAACTCTACCAACTTATCCATCAAACTCCCCATGAATATAGGTTTTTTTTATGAGAATATCACAAATATAATTTTAATAAATTATACAACAAAAAAATCCTCGAATCCGGGGACATATTCCGAGTTCGAGGATACGGCAGGAAAAAACCTTACTACGGGAAAACCTGCCTTGAATGGAGTTGATAAATTGGGGTATACGAGTGAGTATGTACGATTTATCAACCACAAAGATAGCAAAAAGTCGCTAATAAACAAACATATATGCGATTAAAATAACTCATCGCTAAAAATAACACCACCCCCGGATTTACAAACCCCCGGATGTATAGTTAGTATTAGCAATGGTGGAACCGGGGGGCGGTTGTTTACCAACGAATCTACCTATACATGTATCTCGTTCTTGGCGTCAGGAAAGCGATAACAACACATATTTATTGCCTATCCAATTTCACTATTGCGAGTCTCAACACAAATGTTATTCACATGCGCACACGTATACACGCGCACGACGCACGCACACGCATGCGCGCTGTATCTTGATATACAAGCAAAGCCAAAAGCTTTCCTGCGCGCACACACGCGCGTATTACAAGGAATATATATACGCGGGCGCACATACGCACACACACGCGCCCAGATCAGTAAGAATATATACTGTATACATTACTACGATTCTCGGCCAATCAGCACTCGACAACATAGAGAACCGGCAGCAGCTTATACGTTCACATTCTGCCATGGGCTGATGTCTATGCAAAAACTTTCTTATACTTCCAACGTTTCAGCTTTTTTCTGTATGAATAAAAAAATATCTGGGGGCGATTCCTGTTCCGATATACTATCCGATTTTCAATAGTGTTCGTGCTTCAGGTCATTTCTGTATATATGTGATTTTCAGGCGTAAATGTGTCGAATTCGGTTACATTTGTAAAGCCACTTTCTATCATAACAAGGAGTTATGTCTGTTCGCTTCATTATAACAAATTTCTATTGCATTTAGGTGCATTTTTTGCATTAAATATTTGGAAAACATGTGATTGTGTTGTATATTTGTATAAAGCAAAAGGGGGAGCAGCCCCCTAATTAAAAACCTTACTACTATGAAAACGATTTTTTCTGTCAATGAGGCCGGCTACACCGAATCGGTGTCCGTTTTTTCAAGTGAAAACGAAGTTGAGGCACGCGATTTTTTTCAACAAAAAAAGGAATCGTTGTCCGCAAATGAGCCTGCCGATGTTTCGGAATGGTCGGATAACGATGCTGGTTGGCAGGATGTCTATTGCGTAGAATTGATAAAAATGACAACCGAGGACGACGGCTGCCTAATTGATGCCGAGCAGCTCGATACCACGCCTTATTATTATAATTAATTAAAATACCTGATAATCTTACCATATCCTACTATTTAACATAATGCTAATTCAAGTTCGACTGAATCATAATTATCGTTATTTATAATAGTAGGATAGGGTAGGAGAGGTAAAAAAACTTACTACCATGTCACAAACAGAAAACATTGCGGCTTCTGCTGCGAAGCTCTCCAGCTCTTGGAGGGACGAAGTAAATCAAATTCGTACACGTCTTAATTCTTTGCGCGCTCGATCTTGCTGGGATCGGGGGGTCAATGGTTTCGCGCTCGATCTTCTTGACTCTTACGTGGAAATTTGCGAGTACTGCGAAAATGAGGGCGAACCGATTCCGGAACTTTGCGAAAAAACCTTGCTAAATGGGGCCACGAATTGGGATAGCTATTGTTATGGCGGGTTCGCTCTTATTTACGATGAAGACATAGCTAAAGCCCTGTGTACACCGTCTGAATTGAAAAGAACGAACTCCGGGCGCAATGATCCTAATCCGCGCGAGACTTGGATGGATGTGCAGGCCCGCGCTTATTTTCAAGCCTATCGTAGGCTTATCAATTGTGCCTAAAATATTAAAAAGATTGAGATAATGAAAACCATTTATTTACAGGTGTTAGGTGAAGGGTGGGCATCTTTTCAGTATACCAACATTTCCGAATTAGAGGAAGAATTTGCCCAAAGAGGGATTGAGGTAGGCAACGGCTGCGAACTCGGCGACGGCTGCAAACTCGGCAACTACTGCAAACTCGGCAACGGCTGCGAACTCGGCAACGGCTGCGAACTCGGCAACGGCTGCGAACTCGGCAACT
>ERZ836877.1211-NODE-1211-length-40319-cov-3.190592_pt1 | contig 40319 bp, 30 predicted proteins | sample MGYA00519469_ERZ836877 | MGnify/ENA primary metagenome ERZ836877 (study PRJEB31850, sample SAMEA3708809) | human gut metagenome | biome: human gut; feature: human-associated habitat; material: faeces | place: China | collected 2014 ...
CGCCATTACGGGAGAGATGCAGAAAAAATATGAGTCGATGCAGTCCTTTACCGCTGAATTCACCCAACGCCTCGTCCATCAGGAAAGCGGCTCCGAGGAAACCCGCCAGGGCACCCTCGCCTTCCAGAAGCCGCTCCGGGTCCGCTGGGAGACCAAAGCCCCCCATGCGGAACTTTTAGTCATCACGGACAAGGACGTATGGGACTACCTGCCCGACGAGGAGCTGGCCTACCAGTATTCGCCGGAAGTGGTCCACGACTCCCGCTCCATCATTCAGGTCATCACCGGCCAGAGCCGCCTCGACAAGGATTTCACCGTCGAGGCCGAGCCGGACGACAACGGACTGGCCGTGCTCCGGCTCTACCCCAAAGATCCTTCTCCGCAGCTTGTGGAGGCGCTCCTCTGGGTGGACAAGGGCACGAAGTTGATCAAGAAGGCGCAGATTCTGGACTTCTACGGCAATACCAATGAAGTGGCCCTGACCTCGCTGACGCCCGACGCGTCCATCAAGGCCGGAACCTTCCAGTTCACGCCCCCTCAGGGCATCACCGTGGAGAACCTGATGAATCAGGACGCTCCCGAACGCCCGCTGCTGCAATAACGCCCTAGCCCTGCGAGGTGTCCATGTCCATCGGCTCCCGGACGCATGAAGAATTCATGGAAGAGGCCCGTGCCTTTCACGGGTATCCCGCTCCCGGCCTGATCATCGGCGGCTACATGGTGGAGCTTGCCAAGCGCCACATGCCGGAAGGCGTCCTGTACGACGCCGTCAGTGAAACGGCCCACTGCCTTCCCGACGCCGTGCAGCTGCTTACGCCATGCACGTTCGGCAACGGCTGGCTCCGCGTCCTGCCCTTCGGCATTTACGCGGTGACCCTGTACGACAAAGCTACCGGAGAAGGCGTCCGCGTCGAGCTCGACAACGACAAGCTGGAGCCCTACGACGCCATCCGCAGCTGGTTCCTCAAGGAGCGCCCCAAGAAGGAGCAGGATACCGAACGGCTGCAGGCCCAGATCAAGGAAGCGGGCGAGTCGATCCTCTCGTTCCGCAAGGTCCGCATCCGTCAGGACATGCTCGGGCACCGTTCGTTCGGGGCGATCACCCGCTGCCCGCTCTGCGGCTCCCACTACCCCGCCTCCTACGGCGGGATCTGCCGCTCCTGCCAGGGACAGTCCCCGTATGAGGACGGCCCAGGCTTCGCCCTGTCGCAGCAGCCCCGTATGCCCGCTCCCGTCCCGATCCCGGTCGAGGAGGCGGTCGGCAAGCACGCCCTGCACGACATGACGCAGATCATCCCGGGCAAGGAAAAGGGTGCCGCGTTCGTCGCCGGGCAGGAGCTTTCCGCCGGAGACATCTGCCGCCTCCAGCAAATGGGCAAAAACCGCGTCTACGTTCAGGAAAACACGCCGCATCCCGAGGGCTGGGTGCATGAGGACGACGCCGCCCGCGGCTTTGCCCGGCTCATGCCCGGCGACGGCGTGGAAGTGGAAGCCGCCCCGCGCGAAGGCAAGGTCAACTTCCGGGCCACGCGCGACGGGATGCTGCTGGTGGACACGGAGCGCCTTGAGCGCTTCAATCTCGTGCCCGACGTGATGTGCTGTACGCGCCACAACTACAGCGTGCTCACCGCGGGGACGCGGCTTGCAGGAAGCCGGGCCATCCCGCTGTTCCTGTCCCGCCCCGGGTTCCTCAAGGCGCTTTCCGTTTTGGAAGACGGCCCGCTGTTCAAAGTCGTGCCCATGCGCAAGGCCAAAATCGGCATCCTCGTGACCGGAACCGAAGTGTTTCAGGGGCTGATCGAGGACCGTTTCGCACCCATCATCACCCAGAAAGCGCAGCAGCACCACTGCGAGGTGGTCAAGACGCTCTTTGCCCCGGATGACGCGGATCTCATCGTTCGGGGCGTGCGCGACCTGCTTGACGCCGGGACGGACTTCATCGTCACCACGGCGGGCATGTCCGTCGATCCCGACGACCTCACCCGCAAGGGCCTCACCGAGGCGGGGCTTACGGACACCCTCTACGGCGTGCCCGCGCTGCCCGGGACCATGACCCTCATCGGCCGCATCGGCGGCGCGCAGATCATCGGCGTGCCCGCGTGTGCGCTGTTCTTCAAGACCACCGTTTTCGACATCATCCTGCCCCGTATGCTCGCCGGTGTGCCCATCACCCGCCTCGATCTCGCCAAGATCGGCAACGGCGGCCTGTGCATGGAATGCAAAGTCTGCACGTTCCCCAAGTGCCCCTTCGGGAAAGTCTGATACACGGCCCAAAAGTATGAAGGGAAGCCTTTCTTCGGAAAGCGCTTCCCTTTTTTATGCGAACAGAGCGTCGGCGTTGCTGCAATAGCGGTCCAGATCCGCGTCGCCGAGTTCCGCCTTTTCCTGGAGGTGCATCATGGCGTCGCCCGGATCGTACAGCGGGTAATCGCTGCCGAACAAGATGCGATCCTGCGGATGCTTGCGGAGAATGGCCTTGAGAAGATCGGGCTGGATGAACGGGGTACAGCTTGAAGTATCCAGCCACACGTCGCGCCCCACGAGCGCCTTGAGGGAGTGTTCCCACTGATGATACCCGCCGAGATGCCCGGCGATGCAGCGGAGGCGCGGGAAACGATCCAACAGCGCCGCCAGCTTGTACGGGCAGGAAGGATTCTTTTCCGGCGGTACGTTGTCCCCGATATGGAACAGGAAGATGAAATCGTCCTGTGCGGCCTCGAACATGGGCAGAAGCCGGGGATCGTCCAGCCAGAAATGCTGGAAATCGGGATGGAGCTTGAGCCCGCGTATGCCCGCCGCCTTCAGGCGTTCCAGCTGGCTCTCCCACGCTTCGTAACCGGGGTGCAGAGTGCCGAAAGCCGTCACTTCGGGGTGCTCGCGCTGGAGCGTGACGGCGTAGTCGTTGGCCGGGACGACCTGCCCCGGCGTGGTGGCCGCGCACAGCACCACACAGCGGCCTATGCCGGAACGCTTTTCCCGCAGCAGCAGATCGGCGATGGTCCCTTCGCCCACGCAGTCGAGCTGATAGGCTTCGTTAAGATGTTCCACCGCATGGCGGGCGATTTTCGGGTGAAAAGCGTGCGTATGAATGTCTGTAAACATGATCCTGTCCGAAGGCTGATTCAGGGAAAAAGGCCCGCGTTCTTTCGCGGGCGCGATTCCTGAACATACGTTCGGCGCGGCCCGTTGTCCACAGGCCGCGCCGGACGGCCTATATCCCGAACAGCCGTTTCACCGCGCCAAGCTGCGTATCGTCGAGCACGCCGCCGTATCCCCGGGAAACGGGCTCCAGCCCGCCGAACTTGGCGGCGACGGCGGCCTTGATGGTCGTCACGAAGTCGTCGCCTATCGTATAGATGGACGAAAGCCGCCCGATTTCCCTGTGCGCCGCGCACAGATCCTCGAACTGCCCCGAGCGGAACGCCGTTTTCGCCTGCGTAAACAACTCGGGGACCACGTTGTTCAGCCCGGACAGCACGCCGTCCCCGCCGTTCATCAGGTTGGGGATGAAATACTCGTCGAACCCGCACAGCACCGAAAAATCCTCGCGCACCTCGTCCGCGGCCCGCACGATGGCCCGCGTATGCGAGGCGCAGTCCACCGTATCCTTCACCCCCATGAACCGGGGGAACCGGGCGGCGAGCTTGGCGATCAGGGCCGCGTCCACGTCGCACCCCGTGCGCGCCGGGAAATTGTAGATGAGCCACTCGCCCTCGAAACGCCCGCCCAACGTATCGAAATACGCCTCAAGCTGGCGCGGGGTCTGGGCGAAATAGTAGTGCGGCAAGGCCATGACCGCTTCATAGCCTTCCGAATAGGCGGCATCCGCCAGACGCGTCATGTCTTCCATGCAGGTGCCGGACACGTTGGCGATCAGCGGCAAGTGGGTCATGGTCCGCGCCGCATGGATCAGGCTGACCCGCTCGTCCATGCTCAGGGCCGTGAACTCCCCGATGCTCCCCATCAGCAGGACGCCGTCGGTCCCGGCTTCCGACAGCCGGGAAAAATGCTTTTCCAGCGCGGCAAGATCAAGCTTCCCGTCCGCGTCAAACGGCGTGATCGAAGGGCACCACGCTCCCGTATATTTTTTCTTGTTTTCCGGCATGATTCACTCCTTTGACCGCACTGTTGCACGAAGAGGGTGTTTCCAAAGCTTTCGGCTGATGGGGAGCGAGCGGCCGCGCAATCCCCCCATGCATGGGACGGCGCGGCGCGTCCGCGAAAACGGACAACTCCCCATCAGGCGAAAGCCTTGGAAACGGGAGGGGGAAGTCCCCTCCTCCCTGTTATTCCTTCACCAGCCGCCCATATGCCGCACCGTACAGGACGACGCAGACGAAGCAGCACAGCGGCAGGAGAAACGCCGCCGCGGTGTGCGTGTAGTCCGCGATCAGCCCCATAAAATACGGCATGATCGCCCCGCCCACGATAGCCATGATCATGTACGAGCCGCCGAGCTTCTTGCGGGTCCCGAGGTTCTTGGTCCCCATCGCAAAAATGGTCGGGAACATGATGGAAATGAAGAAGAACACCGCGATGAGCGCGATGACCGACACGTATTCGACGGCCGTGAACACCACCCCCGTCAGGATCACGCATACGGCGCCGTACGCCGCAAGCAGTTTCGCGGGCGCGATCTTGGTCATGATGCCCGTACTCACGAAACGGCCTATCAACAGGCAGAGCATGGCGATGGACAGGAAGAACGCGCCTTGCTGCGCCGTGCCGCCGGGCCAGCATTCGATGTACAGGTTGATGAAGAACGCCCCGATGCCGACCTGCGCCGCCACATAGAGGAACTGCGCCGCCACCCCGGCGACGAATTCCTTATGGGCCAGCAGGGAATGTTTCATCATGGCCGCCTCGTCCGCCTCCTCGCTGCTCCGCAAATCGGGCAGTTCGGCCTTGGCGAACAAAATGACCAGCAGGATCACCACGCAGGCGATGCCCACATAGGTCATCCTGACGGCATCAAGCCCGCCTCCGCCGCTGGCCTCGTCGCCGCCGAAGAACAGCAGCCCCCCGAGCAGCGGCCCGGTGAATTGCCCAAGCCCGTTAAAGGACTGGGAAAGGTTCAGGCGGGTTTCGGCGGTTTCCGTGGAACCGAGCGCCGAAGAGTAGGAGTTGGCCGCCGTTTCCAGACATCCGAGCCCGAGCGCGATGACGAACAGGGCGAACAGGAAGAACGTGAAGCTTGCGACGCCCGCCGCCGGGACGAACAGCAAGGCCCCGATCGCGTACAGGCTCAGGCCGCACAGGATGCCCGCCTTGTAGCCTTTCCATTCCATGAACAGGCCGGCGGGGATTGCCACGACGAAATAGGCCCCGAAATACGCGGCCTGAATGAGCCCGGACTGGGCCTTGGACACGTTGAGCGTCACCTGAAAATGCTTGTTCAGCACGTCGATGAGCCCGTAGGACAGGCCCCACATGAAAAACAGCGTGGTGACGAGGATAAACGCCTTGCGGTATTGCGGACTGGTAATCTGGCTCACGGCGCACCTCCCTCAGCGGGCCGTCAAGGTACGGTCGAGATGCGTGTAGCCGCCGTCCACCACGACCCACTGGCCCGTGGTATGCGACGACAGCGGCGAAAGCAGGAACACCGCCATATCCGCCAGTTCCTCCACCGTGGTCATCCGGTGCCCCAAGGGGATGTTGCGGACGATGGTTTCCAGCTTTTCCGCCGGGCGGGGGAATGTGTTCACCCACCGTTCATAGAGCGGGGTCCAGACCTCAGCGGGGACCACGGCGTTCACCCGGATGCCGTCCTTGAGATAGGATGCGGCCCACTCGCGCGTCAGGGACAAAATGCCCCCCTTGGCGGCGGTGTAGCCGCTGGTCCCGCCCTGCCCCGTGAGCGCGGTCTTGGAGCTGACGTTGAGGATGCTCCCCTTGCTCTTTTTCAATTCCCCGATGCAGTAGTGCGCCATCGTGTAGTAATGGACGAGGTTGCGCTCAAGCGAAACCCGGAATGCCTCCACCCCGGTTTCGAGGCTGACGTTGTCGTTGCCCCCGGCGCAATTGATCAGGCCGTCGATGCGCCCGTACATGGACACGGCTTCCTGAACGGCGTCCGCGCAGGCTTGCTCATCGGTCAATTCGATTTGGATGAAATGCATGAGCGGCTGGAGCGCCCGCACTTCGGCCCGGAAACTCTTTTGCAGCGGGCTGCGCCCCAGAATCACCGGAATCGCGCCCTCACGGGCCAGCGCAACGGATATGCCGCCGCCGATGCCGGAACCGCCGCCGGTCACGAGATACACTTTGTCCTTTATCCGCAAATCCATGACATGCTCCTGCGTTTAGAGATTGCCGATGCCGTACACGCGGCAGGCGTTGCCGCCCCATACGGCATCCCGCTCCGCCTCGGAGAGGGACGCCGTGGCCTTCCCGGCCAGCCCGCACACCTGATCGTACGTTCCGGACAACAGGCAAACGGGCCAGTCCGAACCGAACAGCAGCCGGGAGGGCCCGAAACATTCCAGAGCCGCGTCGAGGTATGGGAGCAAATCCCGCTCGTCCCAGCCGTGCCAATGGGCTTCGGTGATCAGCCCGGACAGCTTGCAGCTCACATGCTCCTGCGCCGCGAGCGGGGCGATGCGCCTGGCCCACTCCGCCGCGCTCTCATGCCGGACATCCGGCTTGCCGAGGTGATCCAGCACGAGCGGCCCCAGATCGTGCCGCCCGCAGAAGGCAATGGCGGCGGGCAGATCTTTCGCGTGGATCAGGACCTCGTAGACCTTGCCCCCCCGCTGGAGCGTTTCCACGCCACGGTTGAACCGCCCATCTTCCAGAAACGCCGAAGGAGACGGCTCATCCTGCACCTGATGGCGGTATCCCTTGAGCACGACGGACGAAGCCCGCGCCTCAAGCCGGGATTCCAGATCGCCGGCCAGCAGATCGATCCAGCCCACGACCCCCAGAATCCACGGATTCGACGACGCCAGCCCGAGCAGGAAGTCCGTCTCCGCCTCCGAAGCCCGGGCCTGCACCGCCACCGAACCGCCGATGTGCCGGATGTCCAGTTCAAACCGCAGCTCGGCGGGCAGGAAGTCCCGTTTCAGGACGGCCATATCATCGCCGATCCAGCCGTATGCGGCCGGATCGAACCGCCAGAAATGCTGATGCGCGTCCACGCGCCATACCGTACTCATCGTCTTCCTCCTTCACAGGCCCCAGCGAAGCAGCCTTGTATGGGATCCCGGCCCCGTTTCATGCGGCGGCCCCCGCCAACGGCAACGGCCTCAAAGAAGAGGGGAACTCTTTCCGGAAGAGAAAAGCCCGTGTGGAGATCCCGTTCTCCGGAAGGCATCCCTTCCCCAGCCTTTCCGCCCGCTACAGCGACACTTCGCGCTTCCAGAACAGGAAATCATGCTGCCCGAGCCGATCGGCCTTGGTGGAGTACCGCCCGCTGGCGGTGTCGAGCACCTTTTCGAGCAACCGGTCAGCCGCCGCCGCAATGGGTTCCCCGTCAATGATCGGGCCGCAGTCAAAATCGATCAGGTCGCTGAGCCGTTCCGCCACCGCCGTATTGGTCGCCACCTTGATCACGGGCACGATGGGATTTCCGGTGGGCGTCCCCAAGCCGGTGGAGAACAACACCACGTTTACGCCCGCGGCCACGAGCCCGGTCACGGCTTCCACGTCGTTGCCCGGCGTACAGACGAGGGACAGCCCGGCGTCCGGCATGGGTTCCGCGTAATCGAGCACGGCGCTGATCGGGGCCTTGCCGCCCTTCTTCGCCGCGCCAGCCGATTTGATGGCATCGGTGATCAGCCCGTCGTGGATGTTCCCGGGGCTGGGGTTGTCGGAGATGGAAGCCCCGCAAGCGTTGGCGGCGGCCTCATAGCGGCGCATCAGCTCAAGGAAGCGCGCCTTGTCTTCCTTGCGGATGCAGCGGGAAATCATGTTGGCTTCCACGCCGCACAGCTCGGGGAATTCCGCCAGAGCGGACCCGCCGCCGAGCGTCACCACGCGATCCGAGACTTCCCCGATGGCGGGGTTGGCCGAAATGCCGGAAAAGCCGTCCGAGCCGCCGCACTTCACCCCAAGCTTGAGTTTCGAGAGCGGCACGGGGCGGCGCTCCACCAGATCGGCGTTCTTGAAATGCGCCAGCGTTTTGCGGACCGCCTCTTCCATCATCTTGACTTCGCTGGACCAGTCCTGTTGCCGCAGCAGGATGCAGGGCTTGTCGAAACCAAGGTTCCGCTCCCGCAGCGCCTCCTGAAACAGCCCGATCTGCGCCTTCTCGCAGCCAAGGCTGAACACGGTGAGCCCCGCCACGTTGGGATGGTCCGCGTAGGCGGCCAGCATCCGGCATAGGGTCCACGCATCCTGAGCCGTGCCGCCGCACCCGCCGTTATGGGTGATGGCCCGGATGCCGTCGATATGCGGGAAAGGCCGGGGCGCGGGCGCGCAGCCCGTGCCGCCCACCAGCGACCGCGCGAAGTCAGCCAGATGGTCCCCCGCGTACCCGAGCGTCCGTTCCAGCGCGTCGCGCAGCTTCAGAGCGTTGCGGTTTTCACAGAACACCAGCGGGATGATGAGCCAATAGTTCGCGGTCCCCACGCGCCCGTCGGGGCGGATCACGCCGTCGAACGTGCGGTTCGCCCAGCGGGAGACGTCCGGGGCCTTCCACATGTACGGAACGGCGTCGCTCAGATCGACTTCCGCCGCGTAGTGGACCACGTTGTCCACGGTGATGCGCTCGCCGGACTGGAGCGGGGCGACGGCCTTGCCCACGGGCACGCCGTACAGCGTAACGATGCCTCCCACAGGCACGGGTTCCCGGGTAAACTTATGCTTGGCGGGGACATCCGTAACCAACTGGATACGTTGCCCGTCGTTTTCGATGATGTCGCCTTGAGCCAGATCGCGCAGAGCCACAATCAGATTGTCTTTCGGATCGATACGGAGGATTTTCTGCATAGCCGAATCCTTTGGACGGAGACCCCGTCCGGCATGGCCCACGGACATTCCGCGCGGCGCGCACAAAAAAAGGAAAGCCGAACGGTACGCCCGACTTTCCATTTATAATTTGCTGAAATAAAAGATAAATGATTATATGAACGCGCTAACGCGCCGCGCGCTGAGAAACATCCCCGCGCCGAAGGGCCGGGAAACGGCCGCCTCCCTTGGGGGAGAAAACGCAGGGCAGGGTTTTACAGGGAACAGCTCCCGCCGCCCGTGGTGAAGATGGACAGAGGCCTTTCCGTATAGATACGGAAACTGCCCGTAGGATCATAGTCGATGAACACCGCGCCCACCTGATCCATCAGCGCCTTTTCCATGCAAAAATGAAATTCCCCGACATCCTCGGTCACGTCGCCTTCTTCCGGCTCATCCAGAGCCAGTTCAAAGTTGGTGCTGTGTCAGCCGCTGGAACCCTTTTCGATGCGGATCGTACGAGCCGCATTACGCCCCCGGAACGTCCGCAGATCGTCGAGGACAGAATCGGATAGAGTGATCATAAGTATCGCCTCACTGTTGGATTGATGCCGGAACGGCCCGGCGGGGCCCTTCCGGTTTCGCCGCCAGCATATACGGAATGCGCCCCGTTGGAAAGAAGCGGACTGAGGGCAGGGCCCCCGCCTCGGCAGCCGGGCGAAAGCCGGAAGAAATGTTTCTTCACCCTACCCGGCCCTTTTTCAGCAAAATACGGTGTCCCCCTTCCCGCCGACGCAGGTTCCGGCTTTGCCCATCTCCGCGAACGGCTCCACGGGCACGTTGCGCCGCCCACATCCGCCCATGCGCAACAAGGCGACGCGCACGCCCTCCGCCTCCCCTTCCGTAATGTCTCTAGGAGACTTCACCTCCGCTCTGGGATACCATCATCCAAGAAGAACCGGATCAGGAGGACGGCAATGAAACAACACGCCATAACGCTGGCACACGGCACCTATACGGAATTGAAAGACACGGAAGGCGCCAAGGGAACGGAAGACAAGCTGCTCTGGCTGGACATTCAGGGAACCAGCGAGGAGCTGACCCATTTTCTCAAGGAGCGGCAAATCCCGCCGTTCCTGAGGCGGCGCGTCCTGTCTTCGCAACGGTTCCCGTCGGTGTTTTCAGGGAACGACTATGTGCTCCTCAGCGTCCCGGCCCGCAAAACATGGGTGCAGAAACGGTCCGTCTCCATCACGTTCATCCTGTTCGCGCAGGAGGTCATCACCCTCTGCCGTGACGAAGGCTACAATTTCGACGGGGAACGCAAACAGCTCGCGGAAGGCGACACCGCCAGCATCCGCTCCGCCTCGGACCTGCTCATCGCCCTGCTCGACAGCCTCGTGGAAACGAATATCTGCAACTTCATCGAAGCCCGCTCCCAGACCGAGAACCTTTCACTGCATGTGGACAACGCCTCGGGCAAAATCTCCGAGCAGACCATCCTCGACACCCGCCGCCAGATCAACCACCTCGTCAACCAGTTCGAGGATTTCTTCTATGGCCTTGCCGATCTGCACGCGCTCACGCCCCACGCCATGCTCTCCGACGCCGTGCGCGAAAAGCTCCGGGACATCCGGGACGCCCAGAACCACCTCGCCAAGAATGCGCTCCGGCTGGTGACCCGGCTTTCCGAGCTGCTCCAGCACTGCCAGTTCGTACTCCAGCAGCAAACCGACCAACGCCTGCGCCAGCTCACGGTCCTCTCCGCGATCTTCATGCCGCTCACGCTGATCACCGGCGTTTATGGGATGAATTTCGCCTATATGCCCGAAACGGGCTGGCGATACGGCTATTATGCAACGCTGGCGGGCATGGTCTGGCTCGCCATTTTCCTGTGGATTACCCTCAAACGGAAAGGCTGGTTCCGGTAAGGCCCGCTGGCGGAATCCGCCCTCGGAGCCGCCTCCGCCTGACGCGGGATATTGCGGAAATCAACGTGAAGCAAAGGCCAGCATGAGCGCAAGCCCCAGAAAGATGCATCCGGCAATACGGTTCATAAGCATTTGCGCGCGATCGGAACGGTTGAACCATGTCGCCATCCTGCCCCCGAGCGCGGCGATGGCCGTAAAGACGATGAGGCAGGCCAGCTCATACAGGCCGCCGAGCGACAGGATCTGGAGCGTCGGGTGGCCCCGTTCCGGCTCCACGAACTGCGGCAGCACCGCAAGGCAGAACAGCGTCACCTTGGGGTTGGTGATGTTGGAGAGGAACCCCCGCCGATAGAGCGTGCCGTATCCGGGGAACAAAGACTGTGTGAGGAAGGCCCGGAACACCCCAGACCGGAAGGATTGCCACGCGAGGTACAGCAGGTAGGCCGCGCCGAGGAACTTCAACGCCGTGAACGCGGCCTCCGAGGTCTGGAACAGGACGGCCACGCCGAGCGCGACGGCCAGCGTGTGCCCGAGCAGCCCGGTCATAAGGCCAAGCGTCGTGAGCACACCGGCCCGCATCCCGTACAATGAGGACTGCGTCAGCACGATGATGACGTCCGGCCCCGGCGTCATAGCCATCAGCAGTGATGCCACAAAAAACGCACACGTCGTTTCGAAAGAAAGCATACGACCTCCGCAGGCGTTGCTCTACCGGAAAGCACCGGGAGATTCAATCCGGGGAGGACGCGGAAAACGGGACAGCACCGGACAAGAGGACATGCCCGAAGGCCGCCTTTTCCGCAAGCGCCTTGCCGACGGCACCAATGCCGCGTAGCGTATGCCCAGACCGGGAAAAAACGCCCGGCGAACAAGGGAGGTCCTCCATGCTTGGGCTCATGTACGATCATCCGTATGTGTTTACGCCGACCATCGCCAAGATCATGCTCCCCGTATGGGTATGCCTTCTTGTGTCCACCGTACGGGCCATTCGCCGCGACATGAAAAAGGAAAAAGCCGGAGACCTTTCCAAGGAAGAAACCGACGAACGGATGGGGATCAACGCCCTTGTCCTGTTTTTCAGCTTCGCCTTCACCGTGGGATGCCTCGCCGCCCTGACCTCCTTCTGATCCCGCCTCTTCCGCAGGAGGCACACTCCGAGACATCCAACCCCGGACATAAGGGCCTTTCCCGGCCCCGTCCGTTACGGCATCAGGAAATCACGTTCGAAAACGTCCGGAGGCACGGGCTTCCCGAACAAGAACCCCTGTATGAAATCAAGCCCCATCGACCGCACGCGGTCGAATTCCTCCTCGCGCTCGACGCCCTCCAGACAGACCTTGATGTTCACGTCATGACAGAGCGCCACCACAAAATGGATGAACGTGGCGTCGAACTGGCTGGTCAGGATGTCGCGGACAAAAGTCCTGTCGATCTTGACCACATCCGCAGGGGAATTCTTGAGCATGCCGAGCGAAGAATAGCCCGTGCCGAAATCATCCATGGCTATACGGATGCCGAGGTTTCGGATGCTCTCGAACACAGCCCTGATACGGGCATTTTCACGGATCATGCAGCTTTCCGTAAATTCAACCGTCAGATTCGCGGGGGACAGATCCAGCCGCTCCAACGTGTTGTTGATAAACGGAACCATGCTGTTTGAAACGACTTGCAAGTATGAAAGATTAATACTGATTTTAAAATCAGGGCGGCTTTTCGTCCATGCCTTGCACTGTGCTGCGGCCTCCCGGAATACCCACCTGCCGAAGGGGATGATGAGCCCGCTCTGCTCCAACAGGGGGATAAACTCGCCGGGGGACACCGGGCCGTACTTCGTGCACGTCCAGCGGGCCAGCGCTTCCGCGCCCACCACATGCCGCGTATCCACGGCTATCTGCGGCTGATAGACAAGCTCAAACCCTTCGAACTGCCGCTCGATGCTCTCGCGCAGCAATTCCACCAACTCCAGCGAACGCATTTCCTGTTCGAGGATGGCGCGGCTGAAAAAGACGATCCGGTTTCTGCCGAGCTTTTTGGCGTACTTCAGCGAATGGCTGGCATACTCCGACAATTCCGTATAGCCTGAGGCGTCCTCGGGATAGCTCGCGCTGCCCGCCGAGATGGTGCAAAAATACTTCTTGCCGTCGTATTCCTGCTGGGAACGGAAGCTTTCCGAAAGGGAGCGGTACAGCTCCATCATTTCAAACCGTTCCCCACTCACCGTGATGCCGAATTCGTCACCGTCCAAGCGGTATACCGAAGCCGAAAGCGGGAGCATCCCCTGAATCCGCTGGCCGATCACGCGCAGGATCTCATCCCCGAAGCTTTTGCCATACAATTCGTTGATATGCTTGAAGCCATCCAGACCGAGGACGAGCAGATGCAGGGGATGCTCGGGCCGCTTCTCCAGCATGGACTCGATGTCCTCTTCGAATTTCAGCTTGTTGAACAGCCCGGTCACGTGATCGATTTTGTTTTTCTGGCCCAGATTGGTGATGAACCCGGCGAACAGGCTCGGCTCGCCGTCCCCATCGCGCTCCAGATAGCCCCGGCAGCGGACCCAGATCCACTCGCCCTTACGGTTTTTTGCCCGGTACTCAACGCAATGGAAGTCGGACCGCCCATCAGCGATGATCTGATTGGCCTCCATGAAAGCGGCCTTGTCGTCCGGGTGTACCTTGCTTCCCCAGACGGCGGCGGCATTTTCCACGATGGACTGCGGGAGGCCGAACTCCTCCACCATCGACGGCGAGTAACGGAATATTCCGGTCTTCATGTTGGAAACAAAGATATAAGAATCGGTGCTTTTCACCAGCGCATTGTACAGGCGCAGCGAATCGTACTCGAGAGCTTCCGGGGGGATATCCCCAACCCCTTGTTTCTCTTGAAGCCGCCGTTCCGCTTTGCGGATATGGGCGCGTTTCTTTTGCTCATACATGCTTTCGTCGGCTTTTGAGAGCACCTCGGTCACCGTCATCCCGCACCCCGGCATCACCATGAAACAGCCGAAACTGAACTCCAGCGAATAGGGGAGGCCAAGCTGTTCCCGCCGTGCCTTCAGCCGTTCCAGCACGCCCTCCACCAGCCCGTCCACGGCGTGGCGGTTGGTATTGTGGAACAGGACGACGAACTCGTCCCCGCTGAGCCGGAAGCACATGTCCGGCGCGTGCAAGCTCCGCTGCATCTCCTGCGCGATGGTGCGCAATGCACGGTCGCCTTCCCCATGGCCGTATACATCGTTGACTTCCTTGAGCCTGTCCAAATCGAACATCCCCACGATCAAGGAAGATTCTTCCCTGTCGAGGCGTACCAGCGCGTCGGCAAGCGCGGCCTTCCCCGCCCTGCGGTTCAAAAGCCCGGTCAGTTCGTCGTAGTTCGCCTCCTTGTGCAGGCGGAGGGAATCCGTAATATCCACAGACTGCTGCAAGTGTACGAGGGAACCGTCCGTCCAGCGCATCAGGCTGTCGCTGTTGTCATAGATCCGCCACGTCAGCGTGTTCCGCTCCTCCCACCGAAAGACCTGATTCTGATTCGCGTCGGCCATGAGCCTGTCCACAGGGCAGAACGGGCAGCGCCCGTTCATCCCGGATTGCAGCACCTGCCAGCAGATCTTCCCCTCGGGATGTTCCAGCTTGAAAACATCCTTCATGAATTTATTCATATACAGGATGGCGTCCGTGTGGGGATCGGTGACGTACAAACCGACTTTCACCTGATCCATCGCCGCGTTGAGCACGCCGATATGAAACGATTGCTGTTCGCAATGTGCTTTTCCCGCGAAGAAAAACCCGAGCATGGCGCACACAAGCCGTAAAAAATCCCGCTCCCGATCCGGCCACTCCGTTTCTCCGGACTCCCTGCCGACAAACAGCAAGCCGAGCGCATCGGCGTCGCAAGCAATGGGCAACGCCAGCCAGTTGAGCTTTCCGGCCGTTTCCTCCGGGAACAACGCGGCGAGCGCCTCCTCCGAAAACGGGGTATCAAACGCCTTGGGGAACTCTTTTCCGTTAAAGGCACGGAGCATCAGCGCTTCGGGCAGATGCGGCGTCCCGCTCCAGCACGCCGTCTCGCACACGCCTTTTTTCCCTTCCATGCGGACGATCGCCAGCGCATCCAAGGGCAGGATGCCGCCGAGCGCCCGGACAAAAAAAGGCAACAGTTCCTGAAGGGGTTTGCCGTACTGGAAAAACGGCTTGGCGCTCTCCAGAAATGCGAATACGGCTGTACACATCTGTTCCATGCTCTATACCTTGTTGTTATCTTCTCGATGCAGCGGCCAGCTTCCCTCCCCTGAGAAATCGGCACGCTCATCCGACGGGGCTCCGCGCTGATACGGGTTCCTTACGCCGTTATTCTACGTGTTCAAAAATCATTAGTCTAGACGGAAAAGTTGTTTTGTTACGATATGTCATGGGCGCCATACAAGAAACTTCCGGATGCCGCCTTTCCCCGCAACACGGACACCATCCTCCCCTTGCATGTCATCCCTCCGGAGGAAGCGTTGCCCGGAAAACCGTTGAGGATGACATCGTTGCTACATGGAGACACAAGAACTGTTCGTATCAACCCCTCCTAACAGCCCAACATTTCTTTATTTTTACAAAGAGAAACGGAGCGCCGCAAACAGAGGCAGCGCAGGGGAACTGAAAGGAGGCTGTCGGTCTTTTTTTCATGCAAAAGAACGGCATGGACCCCATCCAGCAATGTAGATGCATTTTGCAATCCATACAATGCGTAATATGTATGAATGTCGACATCCAATAGCCAACGCAGCACAAACGTTGTAAGTCCAATAAAGGGACACCCTCCGGAGAATCCGTACCTGATTTTCACCGCACGGAAAAAAGAAACAGGCATTTTGATGCCGTATTCGTATCTTTTTCGTACATTACGAGAACATTTTTTCTTTTTTGCAATACGCTGTCTACCTGAAGCATTGTTTCCGCTCTTTTTTCGTATTCAAAACGCTAAAAAACTTTTTTATAACGTTTTCGAAATATCAGAAACCATTTCTTTGAGAATCCGCCTGTAAGCAACCCACAATTTGTGCGATCCGATGAGAAAACATCCCTTTCCCGTGAGAAAGGCGCTTCAACATCTCATTGACAATCATTCCTGACGAGATTACCGATTGTTCCAAACAGTACAAAGTCGGCAGACACAAGAACACGGGATACGGAATATGTACGCCAGCCAAAGAAACAGCCTCTCACCCACATGGCACATGCTGCTCATGGGTCTGATGAGTGTTATCCTGTTCTTTGGCGGATTGCTTACGTCCAATGATCGCCCCGTGCCCATCGTCGACAACCTCCCCAACGAAGGCTTGTTGCGTCCCACGTCATTGCTGCCGTGGGAGTCCGTTGAGCTGTCCGAAACGCGCCTCTTGTTCCGGCACGAGGAAATGCAGGAGGTCAAGAGCCCGCAGCGCCTGAACCAGCCCACACAGCACAACCTTCTGGCGCGCCATCACGGTTTCCAGCCGTTCGCGTCGGCCTTGCCCACGCCCGCCTTTGCCGAACGGATTCTCCCCGCCTACGAAAAGGCCTTCCTCCCCTATGCGGGATGGGACGGCCCCGTCTCCTTCGCCCTGCCCCCTCCCCTGCTCGCCTGACCGCGACGCCTCCCAGACCGGCCGATCTTCCCGCCGTCCCGTGCTGACGGGCGAGCTCCTCTGAAAGGGAGTTTCTCCCCACCTGCGCCCCAAAAGAGGCAGCAGGCTCCGGCGAAACGACGACGGAGAGGCGGCTCCACGCCCCCGGTTTGCCCGACGCCGCACCTATGCGCCCTCTGACTGTTTGATCCTGCAAACAGGTCTCCGGGTGCGGACAGCGCTCGCGGAGCTTTTCCCACAACAAAAGACAACACCGATCCATATGCCGCGGGCGAGGGGCCCGCGGGACGCATCCCGACGGATGCAACAGGGGAACCGTTTCCCTTGAATTCATATATGAGGACCGCTCCTGAGCGATGCCGGACGGCACACGGGAGAGGGGTTAGAGGATACGATCGCGGCGGACGCCCGATCGCCGTATGTGCCACCTTCACCAACAGAGGTTTCGTATGAACGCTCTTACGGTGGTTTTCGCAGCCTTGTGTATCTTTGCGATAGGGTATCGTTTTTACGGCCTGTTCATTGCAAACAAGGTGCTGAACCTGAATGACGCCCGTGTGACGCCGGCCGTCAAGTACTCCGACGGCCACGACTATGTGGATACCAACAAGTACGTGCTCTTCGGGCACCATTTCGCCGCCATCGCCGCAGCCGGCCCCCTGCTCGGACCCGTGCTGGCCGCCCAGTTCGGCTACATGCCCGGCCTGCTCTGGATTCTCATCGGCTGCGTGCTCGCGGGCGGCGTGCACGATATGGTCGTGCTGTTCGCCTCGGTGCGGCACCGGGGGCAGAGCCTCGCCTACATCGCCTCACAGGAAATCGACAAGACGACCGGCTCCGTAGCGGCGTGGGCCGTGCTTGCCATCCTCCTGCTGACGCTGGCGGGCCTGTCCATCGCCGTGGTCAACGCTATGCACAACAGCCTGTGGTCCACCTACACCGTGGCCGCGACCATCCCGATCGCCATCATCATGGGCCTGTATATGCAGATCTGGCGCAAGGGCGATGTGCTCGGCGCCTCCATCATCGGCGTGGTCCTGCTTGCCCTGTGCATCCTGACCGGGCCTTATGTCGCCGCCCATCCTGAAACATTCGGCTGGCTCGACATCGACAAGAAGCCCATGTCCATCCTGATCCCGGTGTACGGCTTCGCCGCCTCGGTCCTGCCCGTGTGGATGCTGCTCCTGCCGCGCGACTACCTGTCCACCTTCCTGAAGATCGGCACCATCGGCGCGCTGGCCCTCGGCATCGTGTTCGTCATGCCCGACTTCAACATGCCCGCGTTCACCGAATTCACCAAGGGCGGCGGCCCCATCGTCGGCGGCCCGGTGATTCCGTTCATCTTCATCACCATCGCCTGCGGCGCGCTCTCCGGCTTCCACGCCACCATCGGCACGGGCACCACGCCCAAGATGATCGGCAAGGAACGCGACGTGCTGTTCGTCGGTTACGGCGCCATGCTCGTTGAAGGCTTCGTGGCCATCATGGCCCTGATCGCCGCCTGCGTGCTCGTGCCCGCCGACTACTTCGCCATCAACGCCCCGGCCGACAAGTTCGCGGCGCTCGGCATGTCCGTCGTCGACCTGCCCACGCTGGAAAAGGAAGTGGCCGAAAGCCTGATGCACCGCCCCGGCGGTTCCGTGTCCCTCGCCGTGGGCATGGCCCACATCTTCGGCCAGATCCCGTGGATGTCCCACCTCATGAGCTACTGGTACCACTTCGCCATCATGTTTGAAGCGGTATTCATCCTGACCGCCGTGGACGCCGGCACCCGCGTTGGCCGTTTCTTCCTGCAGGAAATGATCGGCAAGGTCATCCCCAAGTTCGGCGACAAGAACTGGTGGCCCGGCATCGTCGTGACCAGCTTCCTGTTCACGGGCGCGTGGGGCTATCTCGTCTACACCGGCGACATTTCCAGCATCTGGCCCCTTTTCGGCATCAGCAACCAGCTCCTCGCCTCGGTGACGCTGCTCATCGGCACGACCATGCTGCTGCGCATGAACAAGACCAAGTACGCGTGGATCACCGCCGCTCCCGGCATCTTCATGACCTTCATCACCTTCTGGGCGGGTATCTGGCTGATCATGTACCAGTACATCCCCACCCAGAAGTACCTGCTTGCCTCGCTGAGCGTGCTGGTCATGGTCATGATGGGCTTCGTCATCATCGGTACGCTGCGCCGCTGGTCCGTCCTGTTGAAGGAAACCAAGATCGTGCGCGACCCCTATGGCGATGAAGTGAAGGAAATCGTACAAGAATAAAGAGAGCCGGAGAAGGAACCCTCATCCCAAAGGAGCCGGTTCCTTCTCCCCTCCCTCTCCAAAGCATTTCGTAGAAGAGGGCAGCAGCGCGGCGTAACCCGCCGCGCGGAGAGATTCCCCACAAAAATCCCTCGTGGCGTTCACGTCACGAGGGATTTTTGTGTAGCCGAAACAGACTCGCGGAGAGCCTCCCCGCGAAGGTCGGAGCGCCCTTCCGAGGACGCCGGAATCCGGAAGCGGCAAGCTATTCCTTCATATTGGTCATATACCTGTTCCAGAGGCGGACAGCCGCGGTCTTGGACACGGACCACTGGGTCGGGGCCTTCTCGCAGGGGCATTCCACACGCCACAAATCCGCTGTCCGTCCTTCTGGCCTGCACGAAACCAAGTGGGGTTTTTCGTTCTTGCAGTGGGAACAGGGAAGCATTTCCAAAAGTTCGTCTTGTTCAACCATAAAAACGGCTCCTCATCAGACCTTTCTTCCGTCCGAGAGCGCCCGGAAAAGAAGAAGCAGTAACCGCCCCTAAAATAGCTATGAACGGAGGGCCTGTCCAGAGACGGAAGGCGCGCAGGGAAAGGCGCCCGCAACATTTCCGTTACGGGCGCCTCATTCCGGCGGCCGATGGGCTCCGGCCGGGGGCACAGCCGTCACTCGAATCAGTGCAGCATTTTCTTGAGCGCGGCGGCGGCCTGCGCCACGGCGGCGCGTGTCGGCGTCGTTTCCGCAAGGGCGTTCAGCATCATAAAATCATGATGCGTGTTGTTGTAACGCACGCAGGCCACATGCACGCCGGCTTCGATCAGCTTGCGGGCGTATGCCTCGCCCTCATCGCGCAGCACGTCGTTTTCCGCCGTGATGATCATGGCCGGGGGAAGCCCGGCGAGCTGTTCCGGCGTGGCCCTCAACGGGGAGGCGGTGCTCTCGCCGCGGCGGCGCGCGTCCGGGGCATAGGCATCCCAGAACCATTTCATGGCTTCGCGGGTCAGCCAAGGGCCCTCGGCGAAGGTACGGTACGATTCCGTATCGAAGTTGGCATCCGTCACCGGGTACAGCAGAAGCTGGAACGCAATCTCCGGCCCTTTCCGCTCTTTGGCGAGCAGCGTCATCACCGTGGCCATGTTGCCGCCCACACTGTCCCCCGCCACGGCGATCCGGCTCGGATCCAAACCGTAGGCGTCGGCATGTTCAATAATATAGAGCATGGCGGCATAAGCCTGTTCGAGCGGTACAGGATATTGGGCCTCGGGCGAGGGTGTGTAGTTCGGATAGACCACGGCGGCCTTGGCTCCTTTGGCAAGCTCGCGCACCAGACGATCATGCGTATCCTTGTCCCCCAGGATCCAGCCGCCGCCGTGGAAGTAAAAAACGATCGGCAGCTTTCCGCCAGCCCCTTCGGGCCGGATGAACCGGGTTGGGACCTTACCCGTGGGCCCTACGGGCAAATCTTCGTCATGCATGTCCATCGTGAGTTTCTTGATCGGTTTGGCCTGCGCGTCCGCCAGAATCCTTCGGGCGGCCTGGGGCGGAAGGGTATACAGAGGCGGATTGTTTTCAGCGGTGATGGCGTCGACAAACGCTTTCGTCGCCTTCGTCAGATGAGGCGAACGGGAAGATGCTGCGGGCATAAGGGACTCCTTGCAGGGAATGATAAAAAGGTGTTGTCCAGCCCCTCCTCGTAGAAATAAACGATATGCCATTCGGAGGGTTACACGCAGAGTAGTGCCCAGTGGCATAGACGGCAATGAGAAGCGTGCCGGGAAGCGGATCAAGATTTTCTTTTCGCAAAAAATAGGGGATTTCAGACGATGCGGCAAAAATACCGCTTGCAAAGTGCTGCTTCTTGCCCTTGGCAATACGTAGCGATCATATCCGTTCCGTCCGACATGCCATTCATGCCATTTATCGTATTCCATGTTATTTACAATAAAATGTTAAATAAAAACAGAACGCTCTATTCTTTATTCCGCCTTGATCTGATGGGAAGGTGGACATACAATAAAAAAGATTTTTCAAACAATAGAAGGCATCCGCCTTTCACAGCTAGGAAAAACAGATGATTGCTCTACGCTGGCATGTGCTGCGACTTCCTCTCCTGTTGAGCTTGCTCTGGTGCCTTCTGCTCTTCGCGCTTTTTCAATGGACCGTGCAGCGTGAAAGTGAAAATGCCACAGAGCTGGCGCAGATCCAGACCAGGACCCTCTTTTCCAGCATCGTGAATACACGCGGCTGGAATGCCGACCGGGGCGGCGTCTGGGCCACCGAACAGCCCAATTGCCAGCCCAACCCGTGGCTTCCCGAAGATCAGCGCACGCTCCTCACCGCGGACGGGCGGCGGCTTGTCAGGTTCAATCCAGCCTATATGACCCGGCAAATCGCGGAACGCTTCCAGTCCAAGACGATGAACTTCCATATTTGCGGCTTGTCCCCCAAACGCCCGCAAAACCGCCCCGACCAATGGGAAACGAGTGCCCTGCTCGACTTCGATGCGGGAAAGACCGAGCGGTTTCAGCTTGTTCCGGGACGGAGGGGTGCGTATTACCGTTATATGGCACCGCTGCGGGCGGAGGAAAGCTGCCTGCAATGCCATCAGAGAAACAAAATCGGGGACGTGCTCGGCGGCATCAGCGTATCCATTTCCGCCTTTCCCATCCTTGCCTCGGTTGAGCAACGCAACAGTATGGTTGGGCTGACATTCGGCTTGATCGGGTTTATCGGCGTGCTCGGCATCGGCGGAGCCACGTTCCAAATCAACCGCAAAAAAGAGCAGGCCGAGGAAGCCAATCGGGCCAAAAGCGTTTTCTTGTCACGCATGTCCCATGATATCCGCACGCCCATGAGCGCCATCATAGGCCTGACCGCAATCGCCAAAAAGAACGCCCGCGATCCTGAACGCCTCAACGAATGCATAGACAAAATAGCCCTCGCCTCCCAGTTCCAGCTTTCCTTGGTCAATGACATCCTTGATGTTTCCAAAATCGAAAGCGGCAAGATGCAATTGGCCTCAGAACCATTTGATCTTGCTGGGATCATTGACGATGTGACGCTGTTCACCTCCAGCAGCGCCACAGCCAAGGGCATTGTTTTCGAAACGTCCGTCGATCCCCGCATCGGACGGATGTATGTCGGCGATCCCATGCGGCTCAAGCAGATACTGATGAACCTTTTATCCAACGCCCTTAAATTCGTGGATGAAAACGGGAAAGTGACCCTCCGCGTCGAATCGTTACGGCGTACGGGGCGGCAGGAGGCTGTGCGCTTCATCGTCTCAGACAACGGGATCGGCATGAGCAATGCCTTCCAGAAACGGATGTTCCTCCCCTTCGAGCAAGATGCCGCCCCCCGGCGGAAAAGGTCGGGGAGCGGGCTGGGGCTTGCCATTATCGGCAACCTGACTGCTTTGATGGGAGGCTCCATCGCTGTGGACAGCGAACTGGGCAAGGGAACGCGCTTCACCGTGGATATCCCTCTGGAGCGCACCGAAACGGCAGAAAAACACGATACCGCCGGAGAAAACGCGGAGGAGCGCTGCCGCTTCCGTGGAGAGACGCTCCTCCTTGCCGAAGATGACGGATTGAATGCTGAAGTCCTTGAAAATCTGCTTGGCTACATAAACCTGAGGGTCGTCCACGCCGAGAACGGCAAGGTGGCCGTGGACCTGTTTGAGCGTTCCGCTCCGGGGGAATACGCCGCGATCCTCATGGATATACAAATGCCGATCATGGATGGCCTTGACGCGGCCCGGACCATCCGTGCGCTGCCCCGTGAAGACGCCGCCAGCATCCCCATTTTCGCACTGTCCGCCAGCGTCTTTGCGGAAGACGTCGAGCGCTCCCTGTGTTCCGGTATGAATGGGCATTTGGGCAAGCCTGTGGACATCGATCAGATCTGTTCCATGCTCCAGACGTGGCTGTACCCGCAGCAAACGGATACCCAGGAACAAGCTTAGCGCGGACGGGGTGTTCCGCTATGAACGGACAGCCTTCCCGCCTCAAGGGAGGGCTGTTTCTCCATGCGGTTCTTGGGAAACCGCCCAAGAGCCTTCTCCTATGAGAGCACATTCACATGCAGCAGGTTCCATAATGAATCAGGCAGCGTTCCGTACGCCGCCATGCGCTGGCGGATATGTGATACAACTAGCCTCCCATATATGCGGGTTCCAATCCCGTTCCCTCGGCTACACGAAAGGCTTTCCCGTTCCGGTGCTCCGCTCTCTTTTTTCAAATCGCCTTCATTTGCGGCCCCCAACCCATGTTTGCCGCCTCGCGGTGTGCGGAAAGCTGTATTTCCGCGTACCCAAACGGATTAGAACTGGCAGGACCTGCTCGCGGGATCACACGCTTTTTTATTCACAAAATGTTTTACTATAAATATCAGTATAATATAAAATGATAATTCCAATCCCCATACAGCCGGCACGGCAGATCAAAAAAAATTTCCAATTCGTAAATAATTTTTGTCGAATGTATACAAAAAGTTACCTCATTTTATTCATATGATTTGATTGATAATCCGTATGCCTTATACCCCTTATGGTGAAGCGCCGCGATTGCTTTTATACCTCTCAGAATGAGTACGTTAAAGCTCCTAACCTATGCATATGCCTGCCAAAGCCCATTGACACCTACTCGAAAAACGTGCTCTCTTGTTCTCACAGGAACAAAGTCCTTTGAGGCACAGGCGTCCATAGTCCCCATACAGCCCAACCGTTCAGGCGTCTTCTGAACAAGGGAATGATGTATGCGATACGCTTCCGAAAGACTCTCGCTTTTCCGCACGGTGTTCGTGCAGGTCGCCGCGTTGCTCCTGTTCGCGGCGGGCGGGATGTTGCTCGCGGTAGCGGAAAGGGAGCTGAACGTACGCCCCACCCACCATGCGGAAATGGCTCCCGCCGCCGAGTTGCTGGACAACCGGCTGCCCGCTGTACTCAAAGGCCAGCCGGACGAGCTCCCAGCGCCTGCCGAGAAATCGTTTCAGAAGAAGACCCGCGGTTCTCAGCCGCCCTTTGCCCTGAGCGGACTTTCCCCCATGCTTCAGCCGGAACGTCCTGTCCGGCTCAGTGAAGCCGTCTCGGCCCTCCTCCCCTCTTGGCGCGGCCTCGTCGCCTTTCCCCTGCCTCCCCCCGCGTCCGCCTAGCGGACCGGGAACGGCCTTTCGTCTCCTCTTGGGGGCCGTTCCCTCCACGCGCCTTGTTTTCCCATGTCGATTCCGGTCCGGATGTGCCGTTCCGCCCGACGGGCTTTTCCGCAAAGCCTCCGTCTCTCGGCGCTCGTCCCTTCGCCTCAGGCTGGCCGCCTGGCGGAAGAACGCGGTACGTCCCGGATGCCCCGCATCCACACTGTGACGCTTTACGACAGGAAACAGCCATGAAGATCAAGTCTCTTCTCGGAACGCTCGCGCTCTCCCTCGGTCTGCTCGCCTCCCCCGCCGCTGCGGAAAAGTTCGTCGTCGGCTTCCAGCCCTATGACACCATCTCCTATCAGGCCATCGTCAACGCCGAACTGGGGCTCTGGAAGAAGTATACCCCCGCCGGTATGGAAATCGAATTTCAGCCCGCCCTGCAAGGCACCGTCGTCGCCAACAACATGCTGGCGAACAAGGCGCAGGTCGGCTATATGAGCGTCATGCCCGCCACCATCCTCTGCTCCAAGCCGAAGCAGGCGGAAATCAAGATGGTCGCCACCCTCGGCATGTCCAAGGGCACCCGCTGCTCGCTCGTCGTGGTCCGCAAGGACGCCCCCGAATTCAAGAGCAACGAAGAAGTCGCCCGCTGGCTCGACGGCAAGATCATCGCCGCCCCCAAGGGCAGCGCGTCCGACCAGTACCTCCGCCGTTTCTTTGAAAAGTATAACGTGAAGCCGGGCGAATACCTGAACCAGTCCATCGAAGTCATCGCCACCAACTTCCGCATCGGCAAGATCGACGCCGCCTCCCTGTGGGAGCCCACCCTGTCCCGTATCGCCACTGACGTAGGCGAAGGCACCGCCCGCATCGTGGCCGACGGCAGCGCCTGCGACAACCCCGACCTCGGCATCCTGAACATGCGCGCCGACTTTGTGAAGAACCACCGCGATGTGGCCAAGGGCTACCTGCGCGCCGAACTCGAAGCACAGCGCTACATGCTCGATCCCGCCAACTGGGAAAACGTCATCAATATGGTTTCCAAGTACGCCACCGGCATCCCGAAGAACGTGCTGTGGTACTCCATCTACGGCCTCGTCCCCTCCGACAGTTCCGACCCCGTCCGCGAATGGAAGAACTTCTATTTCGGCGACCGTGAAAACGCCAACATCGTTGAAGTCGCGCCCTTCCTCTTCAAGTCCAAGATCATCAGCATGGAAAAGCTCCCCGACGGCACCGTCGACGACACGCTCGCCCGCGAAGTCTTCAAGGAAGCCGGATACGCTCCCGCCAGCCCCGACGCCGCCCTCGGCGTGATCAAGGGTGCCAAGGCGGCCGACTGCCCCTTCAAGAACTAACCGGTCCCAGCGGTTCCGTTCCCCGCCGGAGCGGAACCGCAACGAAAACCGTTTGCGGCGGGCCCTCCCCTGAGGGCCGCGTCTCAGCCCCTGCGCCTCAAACGGGCTTTTCACAAAGCTGAACCCACCCCAACCCCGAGGGGAACCCCATGAGCCAAGCCATCATGCAACGCCAGACGACCAAAGGCCCAAGCGCCTGGGAAGTGACGCTGGCGAATACGAAACTCTGGCTGAAGAGTCCGACCCCATACCTGAACGCGCTCGGTCTGGTGGCCTTCGTACTCTTCTGGTACCTGACGACGGAATATTTCCAGCTGCCCTATTTTGAAAAGCTCCCCGGCCCCGTGGCCAGCTTCCAGGAATGGATCTCCAAAGACCCCATCTACGGGATCTCCATCTATACCAGCGACTATTACGCCCACATCGGCATCAGCGTCTGGCGCGTATTCCAGGCCTTCATGCTCGCCACGCTCCTCGGCGTGCCCACCGGCCTGTTCATGGGCTGGAACAAGACGTTCAAGGACTACTCCTTCCCGCTGCTCGAAACCCTGCGCCCCATCCCCATGCTGGCATGGGTCCCGCTGGCGATCCTGATGTGGCCCGGACGTGAGGCGTCCATCGTGTTCCTGACGTTCCTCGGTTCCTACTTCGCCACGGTGCTCAACACCCTGCTCGGCGTGGAGTCCATCGACGAATCCTATTTCCGCGCGGCCCGCTCACTCGGCGCACGGCCCCGCGACGTATTCTTCAAGGTCATCCTGCCGGGCGCCATGCCGTTCATCTTCACCGGCCTTCAGATCAGCATGGGGTACGCGTGGTTCTCGCTGGTCGCGGGCGAAATGCTCGCGGGCGAATACGGCCTCGGCTACCTCATCTGGAACTCGTTCATGCTGGTGCAATACCCCGTGATCATCATCGCCATGATCACGCTCGGCGTTATCGGCTCGTTGAGCAGCTTGCTCATCCGTATGATAGGCAACCGCCTCATGCAGTGGAAGGTCAGGGAGGAAGTACAATGAGCGGCAACGAAACGCCCATGCGCGGGCACATCCAGATCAACAACGTCAGCAAGATATACGATCCCGACGGCGCCAAGGTCCTTGCCGTGGACCGCTGCACCATGGACATCGCCCCCGGCGAGTTCTGCGTGGTCGTCGGCCCTTCGGGATGCGGCAAAACAACCCTCCTCAACGCCATCGCGGGCTTCCACAGCATCAGCAGCGGGGAAATCCTCCTCGACGGCGAAGTGCTCTGCTCCGCCGACAAGCAGGCGCAGCCCGGCTCCGACCGCATCGTGGTCTTCCAGAACGGCGCGCTGTTCCCGTGGTTCACCGTGCTTGAGAACGTCACCTTCGGGCCCATCGTCCAGAAGGCCATGCGCAAGGAAGAGGCGGAGGACAAGGCCATGGAGATGCTCGGCCAAATGGGCCTCATGGGCATCGAGAACAACTACCCGAGCGAAATCTCCTCGGGTATGCGCCGCCGCGTGGAAATCGCCCGGGCCATGATGAACAACCCCCGCGTGCTCCTGCTCGACGAGCCGTTCCGGGCCATGGACGCCCTGACCAAGACCGTGGTGCACCAGTTCCTGCTTCAGGTGTACGATAGGAGCAAGACCACCGTCTTCTTCATCACGCACGACCTTGAAGAGGCCATCTTCCTCGGGAGCAAGGTCTACATCATGACCACCCGCCCCGCGACTATCAAAAAGATCCTCGACGTGGACATCCCCCGCCCCCGCGACTTCCGCGTGCTGTCCTCGCCGACCTACACGCGGCTGAAGGAAGAATGCATCTCCGCCGTCCATGAGGAAGCCCTCAAGGCATTCAAGGCCGGCGAACGGGAAATGTAACCGAAGGAGACACCATGTCGTCGATCAAAAAGAGCCTGTGCAGCGCAACCGCGCGGCGCGGCATCATATCCATCATCGTGTTCACCGTCGTTTGGGAAATCTGCACCCGCCTGCACGTGCCGATCATCGGCAACGTCCCCGCGCCCTCGTCCGTCATCGGCTCCATGGGCAAGCAGCTTACCGACGCCTTCTACTGGATCTCGTGGCGCGACAGCATGATGCGCATCGTGGGCGGCTTCGTCCTCGCGCAGGCCATCGGCATCCCGCTGGGCCTGCTCCTCGGGGCCAGCAAGGCGGCGCACAACCTCATCTATCCTGTGTTCGAAATCATGCGCCCGGTTCCGCCGCTGGCGTGGGTTCCGGTCGCGGTCATCTTCTGGCCCACCCCTGAAATGAGCATGGTCTTCGTTACCTTCCTCGGGGCGTTCTTCATCGTCGTGATCAACATCGTGGACGGCGTGCGCAGCATCGACGCCCGCTACCTGCGGGCCGCCCGCTCCCTCGGTTCCTCGCGTTCCGACATGTTCTGGCACATCCTGCTTCCCGGCAGCCTTCCGAGCATCGTCGTCGGCATGACCGTCGGCATGGGCGTGACGTGGGCCGTCGTGGTCGCCGCCGAAATGATCGCCAGCCGCACCGGCCTCGGCTACCTGACGTGGAGCGCCTACGTTGCGGGCGAATTCCCGGTCATCATCATCGGCATGATGAGCATCGGCATCGCCGGATATGTTTGTTCGGCCATTATCCGCTTCGCGGGCACTCGCATGACCCCGTGGCTGCGTACCTTCTAAGGAGAGGCGACCATGAGCGACATCGGTATGGGATACGGCGAAATGCAGGTCGCCAACCTCTGCAAGGGCTACGGCATCGGCCCCCTGCACAAGGAAGTCATCAAGGATTGCTCCTTCACGCTGGAAAAAAGCAAGCTCACCGTCCTCATCGGGCCGTCGGGCTGCGGCAAGTCGGCGCTTATCAACATGCTGGCGGGCTATGAGACGCCCGACGCGGGCAGCATCCTCATTGACGGGGAAAAAGTCTCCGGCCCCGGACCCGACCGTCTGGTCGTGTTTCAGGAGACCGCGCTGTTCCCGTGGATGACCGTGTTCGAAAACGTCAGCTACGGCCCCCGCGTGCGCGGCGAGCTGAGCGGCAAGGATCTTGAAAACACGACCATGAAGCTGCTGGAAATGGTCGGCCTCGAGGATTTCCGCAGCAAGTACCCCTCGCAGCTCTCGGGCGGTATGCAGCGCCGCGCCGAACTGGTCCGCGCCATGATCAACCAGCCGAAGGTCATGATGATGGACGAGCCCTTCCGCGGTCTGGACGCCATGACCCGCGCCCTCATGCAGGAATACTACGTGCGCCTTTTTGAGGAGCACCGGGGTACCAACCTGTTCGTCACCTCCGAGCTGGAGGAAGGCATTTTCCTCGCCGACCGTCTGGTCGTGCTGACGAATCAGCCTTGCCAGGTCAAGAAGGTCATGGACGTCAACCTGCCCCGCCCGCGCACCTTCGACATGATGGCCATGCCCGAATACGTGGACATCAAGCGCGAAGTGCTGGAACTGCTGCACGACGAAGCCATGAAGTCCTTCGCCACGGGAGCGGTCAACGCGGCGGATTTTCTCGAAGCCTACTCCCAGCTCGGGCAGGATCAGGCCCAGCCCCGCATGGGAGAGCACAAGTAACGCGCAACGGCGGCCAAACCGGAAAAGGCGGGGAGGGTTCCCCGCCTTTTTCATTTCTGGAGGCCAGACACGACAAAACCCGTCCCACATGCTCGGGAACGGGCTGTTCCGTTGTCGGCGCACCCTCTGTAGCGCTACGCGTCTTTCTGCTGAATGGGGTATTTGGTCATAAACCCGGTGACGGTGGCGATGGCGACCAGCGTCCCGTCCGAATCGGTGATGCGGACGTCATAGGTCCCCAGATTCCGGCCTGAGCGGATCTTGCGGGCTTCGCCGCGCAGGGGGCCGATGCGCCCCGGCTCGAGGTAGGAAATGTTCGTCTGGGCGTTGACGCAATAGAGCCCGGCGGCATTGGAAACCGTGGCGAACGTCATGTCCACCAGCGCGAAAATAGCCCCGCCGTGCGCGTGGCCCATTCCGTTGCGGTGGCGCTCGTCCAGCGGCATGATCGCCACGCCATGCTCAGGCCCGACTTCGAGGAGCTCGATGCCCATATGCCGGGCGAACGGATCATGATGGTTGAAATGGTAACGGACTTCTTCGTAAGACGGCATCCTGCCCTCCTGATGCGTGTGCGGCGGCCTTCGCGGGACGCCGGAAAGCGTTGTTCGTAGGGCTGCGGAGCGCCTCTCCGGGCGTACGCGCAACCGTCAGCATACGAACATTTTTTCCCTGAAAACGCCAGCCCCCGCGCGGTGCTGCCCAGCCCTCCCCTTTTCCTCCCTCCGTCCCCATATATCCAGCTCGATTTTACCGGATCACACCGCGGCCTTTCTCTTTTTCAGCGGATCAACATCCTCTTCGGGGGCCGCACACGCTCATGCCCTACATGCGGATTGCCCCGTATGTATGAGCACTATTTAGGGACGTATGACGTCCTTGCCATTTTTTTATCATGTCGCTTGTAGACAACCTTATACGAATCTGATATATCTATTGCAACAAAAATACTTCATTATACCATATAATTACACATTACTATTCATAATTACATTATACCGAATGTTTATATATTAATATTCATAATTATCTTAAAATACTATAAAAATATATGTAGTTTCCATAATTATGTATATTTTATATATAATTATGCTCATTTTTTTTATTTATATTTATATAAAAATATCAATTTTGACTCATATATATTATTTCATATTGAAACTACATGAAATATGTCAAAAAAATAAACTTTTTTCGTTCACAAACAACCCGTCGCCCATTATTTGCGGCGACTCTCCTGGGAGGTGATACATCAAGAAAATGATCCAACGGTGAGTCGCAAGCCTCTAACCCCTTACATCAAGGAAGAGAAACTCGATGAAATGCCAAAAGATCCTGTCCCTGTTGCTTATGATCCTGCTCTTGTCGACCGGCTATGCCTCCGCTGCCCCGAGCCAGACATTGAAAATCGCCGCTGGTGATCCTGAAGATTCCGAAATGGGCGTGGTCGGCAATGCCTTTAAGGAATACATCGAAGAAAAGACGAAAGGTGACGTCGAGATCCAGTGCTTCTACAGCGGCTCTCTCGGCGACGAAAGCGAATGCCTCCGCAACGTGCAGAAAGGCACGCTGCCCATGGCGATGGCCGGCATAGCCAACCTCGTGCCTTTCGAGAAAAAACTCGGCCTGCTGACCCTGCCCTACCTGTTCTCCAACATCGACGAAGTGGTAACGGGCACCAACAGCGCTCCTGCGGAATTGTTGAACAGCTATGCCACAAAATCAGGATTCCGTATCCTTACGTGGACCTATACGGACTTCCGCTACATCTCCAATGCCAAGCGCCCCATCACCAAAATGGCCGACATGCAGGGCCTGAAGTTCCGCGTGCCCCAGAGCGCCGTGCTGATCGCCGCCTATAAGGCCTTCGGCGGCAGCCCGACCCCCATCTCCTGGGCCGAAACCTTCACCGCCCTCCAGCAGGGCGTCGTGGACGGGCAGTGCTACGGCTACATCGGCTTCAAGGCCATGAAGTTCAACGAAGCCAACCAGAAGTATCTCACAGAGGTGCATTACACCTATCAGCTGCAGCCTCTGGTCATCAGCGAACGCGTGTTCAAAAAGATGACCCCCGAAATGCAGAAGCTCATTGTTGACGCGGGCAAGTACGCTCAGGACACCGTCCTGAAGTTCCAGCTCGAAAACGCCGAAGCAGCCAAGAAGGAACTCATTGCCGGCGGCCTCGTGGTTTCCCAGCTTGAAGACGAAGATCAGTGGAAGAAGGCCGCCATCGAAAAGGTGTGGCCCGAAATGGCTGACTTCGTGGGCGGCAAGGACGCCATCAACGAATACCTGAAGGCTTGCGGCAAGGACGCCTGGAAGTAATTCGTCATGAAGACATAGGGTCGGGTCTGCGGGGGCGGACCCTGCCCTCTTGAGTACGGAAGGAATCCGTGTAGCGCCGCTGGCGTCGGTCTGTTCTTGCGGAACGGCGTCAGAGGCAGGGGAACACGGATTCCTCCTGTACGGAATGTCTTCTTGCCGCGGGTTCCGCCTTTTTCCGGCCCGGCACCCGTTCGGGGAATGCCGTCCCGCGCTTTTTAAGGATTTGGGAGGAGGAATAGCAAACGTGAAAAAAATAGTCCTGGCCCTTCTGGACCACTTCGAAAGCTATCTGTGCCAGTTCCTGCTGGTTTTCTTTGTCGTCGTCATTCTGCTCCAGATCGTCCTGCGGCAGATCAACATGTCGCTGCCGTGGACGGAAGAAATCGCCCGTTTCGCCTTTATCTGGTTCATCCTGTTCGGCGCATGTTATGCGACGCGCCTGTGCGCCCTGAACCGCGTGACGCTCCAGTTCTCCAGAGCGCCCAAATGGGTGGGCAACCTGTTCCTGTTCATCGGGGACATCATCTGGCTCTGCTTTTCGCTCATCATGGCGTGGGAAGGCTATATCGCCGTCCTCGACCTCGTGGAGTTCCCGTACGCAACCCCGGCCTTGGACTGGGATTTGGGCATGGTTTACCTTGTCTTCCCCTTGAGCTTCCTGCTGATGGCCATCCGCATCGTTCAGGTGAACGTCATCAAGTACATCCTGAAAGAAGAGATTCTTGACCCGGATCAGGAATCCATCAAAGAAAGCCAAAAGACGCTCATGGCAGAAGGAGACAAGGAATGATGGAAGCCCTTTCCCCCGCGAACATCGGCCTTCTGCTGTTCGGCATCTTCTTCGTGCTGCTCCTTATCGGCAGCCCGATCATGGTCGCCCTCGGCGTTGCGACCATGGCTTGCTTCATCGTGCTCGACATTGACCTCAGCCTGATGATCGAACGTGCCTTCGCCTCGCTGACGGCCTTCCCGCTCATGGCGTTGCCGGCATTCGTCCTAGCGGGCTCACTCATGGAAGCGGCAGGCGTGTCCAGACGTCTCGTGCATGTCGCCGAAAACATCGTCGGCCCCACGCCCGGCGGCCTCGCGATCTCCACGACCCTGTCCTGCGTCTTCTTCGGCGCCATTTCCGGCTCCGGCCCCGCGACCACGGCCGCCGTGGGTATGCTCATGATCCCGGCCATGGCCAAGCGCGGCTATAACATAGGCTATGCGGCCGCCGCCACCGCCACGGCGGGCGGCATCGGCATCATCATCCCGCCGAGCATCCCCATGGTCATCTACGGCGTATCCGGCCAGCAGAGCATTTCCAAAATGTTCATGGCCGGCATCATCCCGGGCATCCTCATCGCCATCGGCCTCAGCGTCATGCACTTCTTCCTGTGCCGGAACCTCAAAACGGAAGGGCTGGACTGGTCCATGAAGACCTTCATCCACTCCCTGCGCGACGGCTTCTGGTCCATCCTCGCCCCGGTGATCATCCTTGGCGGCATCTACGCCGGTATCTTCACGCCGACGGAAGCCGCCGTCGTGGCCATTTTCTACACCATCCTCGTGGGTATCTTCATCCATAAGGAACTGACGCTGAAAAGTTTCATGGCGTCCCTCAAGACCACGTCCTGGCTGACGGGCCGCGTGCTCGTACTCGTCTTCACGGCAACGGCTTTCGGCTACCTGCTCACCTCGTACCGGATCCCGGTGGAAATCGCCAACTGGATCCTGTCCTTCACCAACAATGTGAACCTGGTGTGGTTCTTTGTGGTTATCCTCTTGCTGTTCCTCGGCATGTTTATGGAAACCCTTGCCATCATCATGCTGGTGACGCCGGTTCTGCTGCCCATTATGACAGCATACGGGGTTGATCCGATCCATTTCGGCATCATCCTCATCTGCTGCTGCGGCATCGGGTTCTCCACGCCGCCCTTGGGCGAAAACATGTTCATCGCCTCCGGCATCGCCAATGTTTCCCTTGAGGAAATATCCCTCAAGGCGCTGCCCCTCGTGGCGATCAACATCGCCGTCATCGCCATTCTGGTGATGTTCCCGGATATCGTGCTCTTCCTGCCCAACCTCATGGGTACCGGGCTGCAATAACTGCCGGGCGGCGGGGCCCTCCCGCCGCCTTCGCTTCACACAAGCCAATCAGAAAGAAGAGAATGCTATGAGCTGCAAAACCATCGTTTCCTTGCTGATGGCGGGGTTCTTCCTGTGCGCCGCCTCCGCTTCCGCCGCGCCCGCCGCCGCGCCGCACACGACGCTGACGATCGCCATGGGCGATCCCGAAAGCTCCGAAATGGGCGTCGTGGGCAATGCGTTCAAAAAATATGTGGAAGACAAGACCAACGGCGCCATCCAGGTTGTCTGCATTTACGGCGGCCGGGCGACGACGAAGGGGAACGTTTCCGCAAGGTCCAGAAGGGCACGCTCGACATGGCCCTTGGCGGCATCGCCAACATCGTGCCCCTTGAAAAGAAGCTGGGCCTTCTGACCCTGCCCTACCTGTTCGCCAACCTGAACGAGGTCGTGGCCGGGACCAACGGCGCCCCTGCGGAACTGCTGAACAAGTACGCCACCGAAGCCGGGTTCCGTATCCTGACGTGGACGTACACGGGATTCCGCTTCATCTCCAACGACAAGCACCCGATTACCAAACTGAGCGATATGAAGGGGTTGAAATTCCGCGTGCCTCAAAGCGCGGTCATGATCGCCACCTACAAGGCGTTCGGGGCTATCCCGTCCCTCATCCCGTGGTCCATGACCTTCAACGCCCTCCAGTCCGGCGACGTCGACGGCCAGTGTTACGGCTACATCGGCTTCCGGGCCATGAAGTTCAACGAAGCCAACCAGCGCTACCTGACCGAGGTGCACTACACCTACCATCTCCAGCCGCTGGTGATCAGCGAGCGCGTTTTCGAAAAACTGACGCCCGAAGTCCGTCAGATCCTGATCGATGCGGGCAAGTACGCGCAGGAAAAATCCCTGCTGTTCCAGGTCGAGCAGGCCGAAGCCTCCAAGCGGGAACTCGTGGCCGGAGGGCTCAAGGTTTCCCAGCTCGAAGACGAAGAGCAGTGGAAAAAAGTCGCCATTGAAAAGGTGTGGCCTGAAATGGCGGACTTCGTGGGCGGCAAGGATGCCATCAACGAATATCTGAAGGCTTGCGGCAAGCAGCCCTGGAACTAAACGACATTCCCCACAAAAAAGCCCGGACGGTTTTTGTCCGGGCTTTTTTTGCGGGAAGAGGGAAAACGCCGTTGCCCGTCTGCGGAAAGGCGTCAGGCCCGGCCCTGCTTCCAGCACCATACCTTTCCGAGTGCCATCGCGGGAATCATGGACAAGGCAGGGATAAGCGAAACCAGCGAACCCGCGAGGATAAACAGGACGCCCACCACCATGCTCACCGGAATGGCTTCCTGCAGAAAAACCAAGGCCAGCACGGGCGCGAGGGCGGGCTTGAAGAAGAAGACCAATGAGGCGGTGATCGGAGAGGTCGCCTCCATCGCCATAAAGTAGCAGGCAAAGCCCGCCCCGGTCACGCCGACGCAGATGTACAGCATCATCAGCGCGCTGAACGGGGTATACCCGGAAAGCAGGGGGATATCCGCGAAAAGGCCGAGCCCGATGTCCGCGAGAACCCCGGCGACCGCCGAGAGGCGGCTGACCGCGACGATGGCCGCCATTTCAAGGCTGGCGAACAGGAAGCTCCCGCATGTCACGACCACGCCGGAATACTTGGCGCACATTTTGGTCCCGAGCACGGCATACAGGGCGAACACCGCCGTGGACAGCAGGGTGAACGTGATGCCCGCCGTGCTGATGGACGTATCCAGAGGATTGATCAGGATAAGGATGCCGAGGCATTCCAGCACCAGCGCCATGACGTGCTGGCGCAGGATCTGCGTGCGCAGGATGAGCCCGGCGAAAACGAGCACGAACACGGGATTGCAGCTGAACAGGACGGCGACGACCGAGGCGTTCGTGTTCTCCACGGCGAGCTGATACAAGGTCATGCTGACCACAATCCCCAGAAAGCCGAGCCCGGCCAGTTTAACGAGGCTCAAGCCGTCGATCCGGACACCGCGCTTCCTGAGCATCCGCCTGGCGAACGGGATGAGGACAAGGCCGCCGATGAGAAACCGCGTGAGGTTCAACTGGACAGGATTAAACAGTCCGGCAACTTCCTTGAGCGCGATTTCCATCGTGCTGAAAAACAGCGTTGCCAGTGCAATAAACAGGTAACCTCTTTTCATAATGGCATATCCCCTTACTGCAAAACCGGCGTCCCCTCGCGCGACGGCCATTCTGGCCGTACGCCTCCGCAACGTGGGCGCCTCCTGCCTCCCGTTCGTACGCTACGCCCATTCATGCGTAAAATGAAATATACTCATGAGAAACATGCCCTTAAGTTAATGATTCGATCAGCCTGGACCACACTTTTCCCGCGGTTGCTCACCTCCGGCCTCTTCAGTTTCTTTTCCGGTCAGGCAACGTATGAAGGCATGGCCCGCGTGTGAAATCTGGCTTCGCTTTCTGGTCACCACAGCAATGGCCCGCTCCGGTATCTTATGCGTTGTCTGGAGCTCGAAGACGCTTCCCGCCCTGAGGCTCTCCTCCGCAAATCGCCGCACGGTTATGCCCACCCCCAACCCTCGCTCCGCAAAAGGCACGATCAGCACCGTCGTCGCCAGTTCGCATTCCGGGTCAAGCACAACGCCGTGCGACTGGAAAAATGCATCCAGATACGCCCGGGTGCTGGTCCCCTTTTCCGGGCACACGATAGGGAGCTTGGCAACCTCATCCGGCGAGAGCACGGAGCCTTCCAGATGGCGAAATGTGTTACCCGCGATAAACGTATCCTGAACCCTGCAAACGGGGATTATGTCCAGATCCTCGTTTTCTTCCACTGGCGAAAACACGACGCCCAGATCGATCCGGCGGGCCCGCAGCGAGGCAATCGTTTCAGGCGTCGATGCCGTGATGGTGCTGATGCGGACCTTGGGATAATCCTTATGGAACCGCTCCAGATACGGGAGCAGGAAGGCATGCATGATCATATCGGAGGAACCGATATGGATGCTCCCCCAGTCCAGATGCAGCATGGCCTGAATCTTCTTTTCCCCGATGGCGATCTGCTCGCAGGCCTGCGCAACGTGCTGGTAGAGCACTTCCCCTTCAGGCGTGAGCCGCATTCCTTTGTGCATCCGATAAAACAACGCGCAGCCGAGTACCTTTTCAAGCTGCCGTATGCACTTGCTCACCGCCGGTTGCGAAAGGAACAACGCCTTGGCCGCAAGGGTAATGCTCCCGAGCCTCGCCACGTGATAAAAGACCTTGTAGTATTCAAACGAGACGTTCATGCCCACCATCCTTGTTCAGCCGATTCCCCCTGCATTGACATGCAACAGCCCGGCAAGGCAACCCTTTTCGACAGATTGAAGGAAAAGCGCGTCTTTCCGCCGCTGCCACCCTCTTCTAGTGTGCGGATCAAAGCGGCTTCCCCCAAGCGCTGGGTTCCGCGGCCCCCAGAAAAGAACCCTCAGCAGCCGAAACAAACAGATTTCTCCTCCCCTTCCATAGCAAGGAATGCGGCTCCTCCCCACTCGAGCCATCCGTAACGCCCGCAAAGGGAAAAAGGCCGGGACCCCATGCGGACAGGCGAAAAAATTTCACTGAATCGCAAAAAAAAGCTTGCCAGCCGCCTCTGTTTTGCATATACCTCTTTTCGCGCCGAGGTGGTGGAATTGGTAGACACGCTATCTTGAGGTGGTAGTGGGAATTCCTGTGCGGGTTCGAGTCCCGCCCTCGGCACCATGAGAATATAAGCGGTTGCTTTTACAGTAACCGCTTTTCTTTTTAGGCGTTCTTGTTCCAAGTGTTACACAAAGGTGTTACATAGAGGGGCATGGACGCCTTGTCTTTATCCTCCAATATCGTGCGGCGCGGGGCTGTTTATTACATTCGGGTTAGGGTTCCCTCTGACCTGCTGGACTACTATGCCCCCAAGAAAGAGATCACCTACAGCCTCAAGACCAAAGATCCGCGTGAAGCCAAGCGGAAAGGAAATCTTGAGAGGGTGAAGATTGACCAACAGTTCGCGGAAGCCCGACGGAACGGTCAAATGACAGCGGCGACGGCGCAAGGGCAAACGACAACCGCCGCTACGTCTACCGAAAGTTCCCTGTTCCTCTCGCCTCTTGAGCTTGAACGGCTTTCTCTCCTTTACCTGCACTACGCCCTTGCGGATGATGAAGCATCCCGCGTTGTCCCAAAGTCTCCTGAAACTATCGAACGGGAACGCCAACAGGCACAGGAAAGGGAAGACCTGATACGGGAGCTTTCCGAAAAAAAGGGCATCCCCTACACGCCTCCCGCAACAGCCCCCGTTATCCGCCCTGTAGGGCTGACGGCTGAGGAAACGGACGCCAAACGCGCCTATGCCGAACGCTTCATCCATGATGCGCCTTTCTTCATAGCCAAGGGTGAAACCTACCCAGTACACCACCTTACGGATGCTTTCATAGAGCGGGAACACCTGAACATTGCCAAGGAAAACCTCGCCTACTATCAGCTTGCCCTTGCCATCATGCGGACGGAAAGCAAGGCGCAAGAGGCCATTCTCAAGAGGCTCTCCGGGGAATGGGTAGAAACACCGCTGGCGGGGGCGTCATACGCCGTTCCATCCAACATCATTTGTAGTGGTGATGTTGTTGCTGTTGGCGTCTCCCTGGACTCTACACATGAAGACAATCCCCTTTTCTCGGAAGTATGGGAACGCTACCTTGCCGAACGCAAGCCCGCCCCCAAGACAGCGCAGGACTTTGGGGCCGCTGTACGCCGCTTCATGGAGATCAACGGGGATCTGCCTGTCCAGAGCATCAAGGCGCGACATATCCGCCTGTTCAAGGACACCCTTCTTAAATGCCCTTCCCGTGTTCCTAAGGAACTTCAAAATCTTCCTATCCTCAAGGTCATCAAACGCCTTGAAAGCAGAAAGACAGAAGATCCATACCCAAAGACACTTTCCCCAAAGACCATCAATGACAAGGCACTTACGGCAATCAAGGCCGTCTTGAGCCATGCCGTTGACAATGGGTTCATTGAAACGAATCCGGCGCACCAGATACGCGCCGTTGACCCTGCACAGCACAACACCGACAATGCGGGGCCTTCCCGTATTCCTTATGACATGGACGACATCCGGGGCATTCTCTGTTCTCCCCTTTTTCAGCAAGAACAAGGCCCGCATTCCAACGGAATCGTCAAACGGCTTACACTAGAGGAGAAACGGGACTATCAGCGCCTTATCCTGTTGGGCATCTTCACAGGTGCCCGCCTTGAGGAAATAGGGCAACTAGATATTGAGGACATTCGAGAAGAGGACGGAATCACCTACATTTTCATACATGCAGACGCCGCCACAGGACGCCGCATCAAAAACAAGACATCCCGGCGCAAGGTGCCTGTACATCCTTTCTTGCTGGAGAAGGGGTTTCTACCAACCGTTCATGAAGGGGAAAGATGCGGTGGCGGTGGCGGTAAGCTCTTTCCTACCCTCACTTCAAAGACGGACACCTTGACCGCGCCTTTCTCGAAATGGTGGCGGAGATACACAATCAGCATCGGAGTCTATACGCCGCAAAAGACGTTCCATTCCTTCCGGCATACCTTCAAGCGTACCATGCGGGACGCGGGGATAGACGGGAAGCTGACGGACGCCCTCCAAGGGCACGCGGGAACCAGTATTGCCGACAGCTACGGACGGGACGCGGAAGGCATGGGGTATTCCATGCCCGTGCTGTTCCGGGCCTTGTGTGAAGGGATGGAGAAAGGAGGGCTTGAAAAGGCCGTCAAGGAAAGCCTTGCCTCTTTCACATCCTCTCCCATCCACGGCAAGAAATAGCCACCTCTCAGGGGTGTTTAATAGACACCCCTACCCAAGGTCATCTTTTTCGAAAAACGCCCATGAACACGCCCCTAACGGCGCGTTGCAGCAGGAGCCCATACCCAAGGTCATGTTTCCCCGTTCAAAGGAAAATCATGCTCGTGGGCACAGGATTTTTGAGCTTAAATGAAGGATGGAGATGGGAGGGGAGAAGGGAGGTAGGAGAGGAGAAGGGAAAAAGGGAGTCGGGGTTTGTGACCCCCTCCCAAACCCGACAAATCGGCGGGATTACCCTTGCGTGTGACCCTACGTTCCCGCCCCCTACTCCGTACAATATACGGGACAGCCCTTTTATCCAATATCAAAAGCTAGTTGGAATTAGGTTCCACCTTCGGAGAGAGACGGGGTTTCTTTCTAAAAGTTCCAAGATAGAACTATTCAACAATCACAAACAGTTAAATTAAGTCCTACCTACGGAGAGAGACGGCTTGAATTTTCAAGTTGTCGCTTTCTCAATTCTTCAATATCAAAAGCAGGTTGGAATTACCATCCACCTACGGAGAGAGACACCCCTTACAACAAGGGAGGGCGTCTACCTCATCCAACCATTTTCTTTTCTTTCGTGCTTTCTTTGGGGGGTCTTTTGCAGAAAAGACGCCTCCCTGTCCTCTTTCACGGATAGGGGGGTTCCACATGCACGGGGTGAATACAATTTTGTATTGACCTGTGCATGTGTCCTTACCACCATGCAACCTTGCGTGGGGGGTAAGGGGGGTCTTTTCCACCTTTCTTTTCTTCACTTTCAATTCCCTTAAAGAAGCTTTAAGTTTCTTTAAGTCTTTTTAAAGATCCTTTTCAATATTCTTTACTTTTCCTTATGCTTCTTAATTATGCTCCTTCTTAATCAAGATCACCTGCCTTTCAAGTAAAAATAACCATAGCTAATGTAAGTTCTTTAAGATACCTTATGTATCCATAAAGCATCCTTTCTTTTATGGTGATTACGTGGACATAATGATTCTTAAAAATATTACATGAACTATGAGCACATAACGGAAAAGCATTTATCATAGATCACAATCATCATCTTCCTGCACCATCCCAAATTGACGGACAGAACATACCCCTTGTCCAATGAAAGGCCCCCTTGACGTACCTGTACATACGTTGAGGGGGCTTCCATTTTTTGAACACAACGCAAGGGGGAGTGTTCAATCCACATAATGGCGTCAAAGGGTATTGAACATCCAGTTCTCTTAACCAACCACCATCACCACTAGCAACATATTAAAAGGGGTATCACATCATGTCCAACAATTCCGTCATTGAAGGCGTCAAGGGTACGGTCATTGTAAGCCGCTGCAAGAGAAAGAGCATCCCGGTTATTGACGCTCCCTTGAATGAAG
>ERZ836877.1217-NODE-1217-length-40236-cov-17.969762_pt1 | contig 40236 bp, 37 predicted proteins | sample MGYA00519469_ERZ836877 | MGnify/ENA primary metagenome ERZ836877 (study PRJEB31850, sample SAMEA3708809) | human gut metagenome | biome: human gut; feature: human-associated habitat; material: faeces | place: China | collected 2014 ...
CAACCCCATAGCATCACCGGTTCACACTTCACAGTTAAAACTTAATACTTTGTCGACTCCGCCGACAATTGGTGTTTACCGTCTTACGATGAAATCCAACAGCGACAACTTCCGTCAATCATCAATTCAGGGAGTTATGAAAAGGATTAAGGCCAAGGGCGCAAAGGTCATAATCTATGAGCCAACCCTCGAGAATGGCACCACATTCTTCGGCAGCCGAGTGGTCAACGATCTAGCCGAGTTCAAACGCCTCTCCCACGCTATCCTCGCCAACCGCAATGACTCCTGCCTTGATGACGTCTCTACAAAGGTCTACACCCGGGATTTATTTAAACGCGACTGACAAGCCATCAAGCATTTTGCCCTTTAGTCGGTAGTATATTAGTTATTAGTCGCAGATCAATTAATCATTAGCCCACAATATCCCAGACTCCACGTGCTCTTCTTGAATCTTCGTGAAGCTTACAACTGGGAATTTATAACTGTCAACTAAATGAAACATCTCCAATTGCTTTTACCCCTCCTTTTGCTCCTCACCATCTCCCTCCCCGCATTCGCCCAGACAAAACACGACGTCAACCCCGTCTACATCGCCAATCTCCTCACCAACTCCCTCTCCACCGACGAGATGCGTGAGACCTGCCGCTACTATAACTTCACCGAATCCCCCTCCTCCGAAGGCTACACCGTCTTCACTGACACTCACGGCAACACCATCCGCTTCAAGATGACACCCACAGGAGGGAAGGGCAACACCGACCCCCTTGTCGAACTCCATACCAAAGACAGCAAAAAGACCATCGAAAAGATCCTCCGCGACACCGGCTACCGCAAACACGCCGACGCCTATGTACACGGCACCATCCACGCCCTCTCCCACACCCGCTGTCTCCTCACCTCCGGCGGCTCTCACCGCATCCTCACCTTCCTCAAAGTCCACAACAAATAGTCCGATGATAGTCCAAAATCCGATGACCAGGAACTGACAAAAGATAACGGATAACAGATAACGGAAAACCGACAACGGAAAGCTCAAAACCAGGCACGACTCCCTTCGTAATACTACCTTTGCATCCACACACAAAGGCCCTTCCGAGGGAGTCTGCCTCTGATTTCTATGATAAACCCACAGCCGGCCTTGCCGGCTCTCGTGTGCCGCGCGCGAATCGCGCGGAATACAGACAACGGAAAACGAAAACCATGGACTTCATACCAATAGAACCGGACGAAAACCTTGAGTCAATTCTTGACTCAGTCAGCAGCTTTCCATTCACCCTCGTGGAAATCAATCACCCGGGAGACTATGAAAATGAGAATATCGTGCTGAGAGCCAACGAAGACATCGACTCTCTCTACCACTATATATTCACCTACTCTATAGAGGATACCGCCACAGGCATCCCCGACTACGACAAATGCCGCCTTCTCACCTTTGATGATATATCCCTTCAGAAAGGCGATCTCCTCCAGATATACACCCGTTGCGGCAAAGACACGACAGCCATTGGCTTCGACACCGACGACCTCTATAAAGTGATGTACTGGGGTCTCTCCGCCCCCATATGGCACTGCCCCCACTCCTCCTTCGAGATCATCGAAATAGGCGATTCCTACTCAGCAGCCCCCACAGTTTCAGAATCATAGTTTGTTCGCACCAGTGAACCATAGCACAAGGATTAAGACCATAGAGCCATAGCACATGGAGCCAAGCATAAAATCCTATGCATAAATCCGGTGCACAGCTGCGTAAGCTATGGGACTGCGGCTTTCCAGCCGCAGCTACCGTCCCCAGCCGTCAAACAACGGGAAACTGGCAACGGAAAACGGAAAACTGAAAACTAAATAGCTAAATTCAAACACTTGGACGCTTACGAAATTTAATTATAAATGCAAACAAGTCTACTTGATTAATGGCATCTGTTAAAGGCAACATAATACTCAACGGCATAAATACAATGACAGGGATTCTATTCCCAGTCATTACCTTCCCTTATGCCGCACGCGTGTTGATGCCTGAAGGTATAGGTGCCATAAATTTTCTTAACTCTATAATAGGCTACATTGTATTGCTGACCAGTTTAGGAATACCCATGTATGCTGTGAAAGAAGTCGCAAAATATCGCGATGACAAAGCTAAACGAGATCAAATCACAGTTGAGATAATCATCCTGAGTTTCATACTTTGTCTTTTAGGGTATATTGCGGTCTGGATACTTGCGGAATATGTGCCGCAGGTTCATCAGCAAGCCTCTCTTTTCTATATCCTTAGTCTTACCATCGTATTTACTTCGATAGGAGTGAGTTGGTTTTACCAAGGAATAGAGGACTTCAAATTCATCACGATAAGGGCTATAATAATAAGGACATTGTCAGCGGTTTCCTTATTTATATTTGTCAAGGATAGTTCAGATCTCATTATATATGGTATAATAATAGTTGGTTCCACTGTCGGAAACAACATCATCAATTTTATTCATCTTCGAAAGCATATAGACAGAAAGATCATAAAGCTGAAAAGCCTGAATATCAGACGACACATAAAACCTGCTTTTGAAGTATTCATATTAAACCTCATCATCAGTCTCTATATCCAGCTTAATTCAGTCATGCTTGGCTTTATTTCGGGAGACAAACAGGTCGGTTATTTTACAGCAGGAACAAAAATAACCCATATCGGCCTCACAATTATCTCGTCATTGGGAACTGTACTCCTTCCCCGCTGTTCCCATTTATTGAAGATTGGCGATTATGGTGGTTTTAGCACAATTATAAATAAATCCCTTAATCTGACACTTGCCTTGTCGTTGCCGATGATGGCCGGCCTTATGATTCTTGCCGGTCCTGTCACAATGATTTTCTGCGGTGAAGAATATATTGATTCCATCCCTATATTATACCTGAATGCCCCGGTGATCGTGTTCATTTCGCTCACAAACGTAATGGGAATCCAGATACTCTATCCTAAGGATAAAGTTAATATTGTCATACTGAGCGTGACAGCCGGCGCTATTTCCAACCTTGTCATGAATTTCATTCTCATACCACCATACGGGGCATATGGGGCTGCCATATCCACTTTAATAGCTGAATTTATGGTTCTTATTGCCCAGATAATCTATGGCAGGAAATATTATCCATTCAGGACAAAGGCTTTATTTAACTGGCATTATATCCTGGCAACACTTATCATGTCAATTATAGTATATCCTGTTGTAATGATTTTTGAAGGCAACATATTCAAGTTAAATTTCGGTATTATCGCAGGTATACTCGCCTATACAGGCTCCTTAATATGCATGAGAGATAGCTTGACTATTGATCTAATCTCCACGATTAAAAATAAATTAAATCATGGGAAAAGAATATGACTACTTGATTGTAGGTGCCGGACTATACGGTGCAACATTTGCTCACTTGGCACACAGGCAGGGAAAGCGTTGCCTTGTTATCGACAAACGCCCACATACAGGCGGCAATATTTATTGTGAAAATATCGAGGGAATAAATGTTCACAAATATGGCGCTCACATCTTCCATACGTCCGACAAGGAAGTATGGGATTTCGTAAATTCAATTGTGCCGTTCAACCGCTATACAAACTGCCCTGTCGCCCAAGCTCCAGATGGCAAGCTTTACAATCTTCCTTTCAACATGAACACATTCTATCAGATGTGGGGAGTGAAGACACCAGAAGAGGCTAAGGCAAAGCTCGAAGAACAACGCAAAGAGGTCATCGAGAGAATGAAAGCACAGGGTGTCACCGAACCTCGCAACCTTGAAGAACAGGCTCTAACTCTCATTGGGAAAGATGTCTACGAACAGTTGATAAAAGGATATACAGAGAAGCAATGGGGACGCAAATGCACGGAATTGCCAGCATTCATTATCCAACGGTTACCAGTGCGTATGACGTTCGACAACAATTATTTCAACGATTCTTATCAAGGTATTCCTATTGGAGGGTATAACAAGCTAATAAATGGACTGCTTGAAGGAATTGAGGTAAGGACAGACACGGATTTTTTTGAAAGTCGCAGACATTGGGAATCAATCGCAGAAAAAATTATATTTACAGGCAAGATTGATGAATTCTATGACTATCGTTTCGGCAAACTAGAATACCGCACCGTTCGCTTCGAAACTGAAACGATGGATATTCCCAACTGGCAAGGAAATGCTGTTGTTAACTATACATCTGCCAATATACCTTTCACCAGAATAATAGAACATAAACACTTCGAGATATTCGGTAATAATGTATATGATAATCCAAGGACTGTCATCTCTAGAGAGTTCTCAACAGAATGGAAGAATGGCATGGAGCCGTTTTATCCTATCAATGATTCTAAAAATCAAACAATATATGAGAAATACAATAGTCTCGCTGAGAAGGAAAACAATGTCAAATTTGGAGGTCGTCTCGCAGAATATAAATATTATGACATGTCTCCGATAATCAAATTGCTATTAAATATATTTAATGAAAAATGAGCCAAAGTATTTTACTGAATATTAAAGGAATTGAAAATAGACAATTCTTTAATGCTTATAATAAAGCTCGTGAAGATGTTGAATTAACTCTAGTTAATCATGGATATAAAGTTATTGATATCTTATGTCCTACATATACAAATAAAACGAAGTCATTACTGTATTTATCTCTCAATACCATAAGAGCAATATATTCTATAATAACTGGCAATCCAAAGAATATTATAATCCAGTACCCACCTCTTGGGCTTGGGACAAAAATATTATCTGTTATTATACATATATTAAGTAGATATAATATTACATTATTAATACATGATATTATTTCTCTTAGATATTATACAGAACTATCAAAATCAGAACTTACTATTTTTAATAAAGTCAAACATATAATTGTGCATACTAATGCCATGAAAGATATGCTGATAGCAAATGGAATCACGGCAGATATAAAAGTCCTATGGCTATTTGATTATTATTGCTATAAGAAAGCGAATGTAAAAAATTTCTCTAAACAATATTATTATGATGTCACATTTGCAGGTAATCTAGATAAAAGTAAATTCTTATTTAAACTTTCTGGAATAATATCTCCTATACGATATCATTTGTACGGAGTAACTAAAACAATCAACTGGGGAAATAACGTATTATATGAAGGAAAATTTGAACCCAATGATATATCTAATATAATAGGTGATTGGGGATTAGTATGGGATGGAGATGAAATAGATTCATGCACTGGCGTTCTAGGAAATTATTTAAAATATAATTCTTCTCATAAAGTGTCATTATATTTAGCAGCTGGAAAACCATTAATTATCTGGGAAAAATCAGGTTTAGCAAAATATATACTAGAGAATAAACTTGGAATATGTATAAAGAATCTTTCGGAATTGCCTATAAAGTTATCCCAAATAGATAAAGAAAAATACTTATTACTTACAAAAGCGATAAAACCAATACAAGAAAAATTAATTAAGGGTGGCTTCCTAACTAATTTAATCCAATCATAATACCATATGTGGCTCATTATATTTTCCATACTTTTAATAACAATTTATTTAAACTATACCTCCGTAATTAAATTAGGAACTTGTCTTAATCACTACACTCTTTACACCATAGTATCATTAGGCTCCATAGCACTATATTACTATAATCCTATCTTTATGGTGGCGGATAATACAATAATTCTTTATATAATAGGGACATTCTTTTATAATAGCAGTATATTATTTTATAAAAAAAAGGACTTCAATATAGAGGGATGTAAAAATTATATAATACCTATAAAAATACCTCTATTTATAATAATAATTACATCGATATTGCTTATTCCATTTGTGTTAGTGCTTATAGGCCAATTACAAAGCGGTATGGAATTATGGCTAATTAGAAAGACATTAAGAATTGAGAATGTCAGATCAACTTTTGAAAATATGATATCGCTTTATCTATTATTGCCGTTTTCTATGGTTATAACAGTCATAAGCTATTATAGAAATTTTACTTCCAGTAAATACGATAAAATCCTGATAGTTTCATCATTTCTAATAGTAATCGCTATATCACTAATTGACGGTGGAGCGAGAACTATTATTATGGAGTGGTTATTCGTATATTTCATTGTATTAATATATAAGAAATCGAAATTTAAAAACATAATCAATTCTAATGGGAATGTAAATCTTTGGCTTCTCTCTGTCCCTATTATTGCAGGAATAGTCATAACATCTCAAAGAGGAATTACAGGAGATGATAAGAGTTTTCTTGACGCAATATGTGAATCTTTTACAATTCATATTGGGCTATTAGACTATTTTATAAATAATGAATATTTTGATAAAACTGATTTAACATTAGGACTTTCCACTTTTGAGAATATTTATCTAATGATAAATCTGTTCTTTAAAACACTGTTCGGGGTAGACTATATTTTTGGATATTCGATTGTTGATAATACCATACAAGATTATTATCTTTTAAACAATGGAGAATTCTATAATGCATATGTTTCATTATACTTTAGATTCTATAGGGATTGGGGATGGATAGGAATAGTTTTAGGTCCTATTTTATTATCATCTTTTCTTACATTCTTATATAGAAAATCAACAAAAAATAGTTTTTATTTTCTCATATATTTATATTCTTTAGCCATATGTCCTAGACTAAATCAAGAGCTATTATTTAGTAAAGTTCCCTATTTTCTATTCATTCTATATATGATTATAATATATAAGATATTTATAATAAAATATAACAAAAAAACACGTACTAATTATGAAAGGTAGAATACTTTATATTACAAAACATAATCCTTGGAGTAAAGGGGGGGGGCCATATGCCTCATACATCTATTTAATAGCCTTCTTATCTCTTTTTAAAGATTACCAAATTGATATATGCTTATCGAGTAATTCAATACCTCCTAAAGAATTCCTAGACAATACAAATATTAACATCATACGCGTACCTCGAAGAAATACGGTCTCGCGCATATTTTCCATTTTCACAGGCATTACTCATAGGTATCAAAAAATAGCTCTTAATCTAATTAATCAAAACGTATACGATTATTGTATTTTTGATCATAGCAGCATTGCCGGTACATTAGTTAACTTCCTTCATTCAAATACTAAATCAATTGTAATACATCATAACTTCGAACGGGTTTATTATCAAGATAATTCTTCTTCAATTATAATGAAGAAATTATTCCTCCCGCATGTGATAAATTGCGAAAAGATTGCCTATGCCAAGTGTGATATTAATATCTTTCTTACTAACGAAGATCAAAAGCAATTTGAAGATACATATGGATCTAATCAAAAGAAAAATATTGTGACAGGTATATTTGATGTTAATCCCATTCAGATTAACCCTCATAATACATTAGTGAGTGATGGATCCATAAAACTTGCAATTACTGGATCCCTCGATAATTTACAGAACATAGATAGTATTCAATTTTTTACTAAGTATTTATATCCACTCATTCCAGAAAATGTCTCTATAATAGTGGCAGGTAAAAATCCTAAGGATGATATAATTAATACTCTTCAAGAACTTGATAGAGTTAAATTGATAGCAAATCCCGATAGCATTGATGATATACTAAACGATACTTCAATCTTATTATGTCCTGCCAGATTAGGCAGTGGGATAAAGATTCGTGTTTCTGATGGTCTTAGGAATGGCATTCCAGTTATCGCACACACAACATCTTCAAGAGGATATTCAGAATTCATTAAATTAGGCTATTTATATAGTTTTAATACACCAAGTGAATTTGCAAATAGATTATTCGAATTGATAAATAAAATAAAGCATAATAAAATATTATCTTCAGATATACAAAATGCCTATAGAAGCATTTGTTCACTAACTAATGTAATTGAAAAAATAGAGAACTGCATTAGGTCTTTATAGATTATTTTTAGCATTTAAGTTCATAAATTCTTTATCTCTCAATAGTTTTCTATAATCATAATGTATGCAAATTATTCGAATACATACTGACGGCTTTACCTCACAACATTGATGAAATTAGCGAACGAAAATTTCAATTAACAATAGTTTTCAATTTGATAAATCTCACTTACAATTCTGATATGAAAGAAATTCTTATCATATATAATTTTGCACAAAAATATCGTACTGCTATATTTAAAGCGATTGATAAAGAATGGAATTGTTTTTGGATGTTTGGTAAAAATGAAACAGACATCAAAGGGATGGATTTAAGTGTACTCGGTAATGCTGTAGAAATAAGGAATAAACATGTATTGGGTCCGATATATTCTCAAGAAAAAACATATAAAGAATCCATTAGTGGCAGGTATGAAAGTATTTTAATGTTGGGAGATCCATTTAACATAACGACATGGAAAATAATGGTCAGAAATCGGTTTACAAGACATCCAAAGAAAATATACTTATGGAGCCACGGTTGGTATGGTCGTGAAGGGTTTGGCAAAAAACTTTTGAAACGACTTTTCTTTGGACTGGCAGATAAAACTTTTCTATATGGCAATTATGCAATGAAAACAGCCATCAGTTATGGATTTCCAAAGAATAAATTAGCCGTAATCCATAATTCACTTGATCATGAGAATCAGGTGATTCTCAGAAACGAACTGAGGCCATCAAACATCTACAAAAATCATTTTGGTAATTATGAACCTGTCTTGATATTTATTGGACGTCTTACTCCTGTGAAACGATTGGATCTTCTGATTAATGCTATCTACATGTTAAAAGAAAAAGGAAAGACATACAATGTCGTTCTTGTCGGAGATGGAGAAATGAAAGAAGAACTAAAGAATCTTGTTTCAACTAAAAATCTTGATAATCAGGTATGGTTTTATGGGCTTTGTTATGATGATAACAAAAACGCACAGCTTATATATGATGCAGATCTTTGCGTAGCTCCTGGAAATGTAGGCTTGACAGCCATGCATTCTATGGTATTTGGCACCCCGGTCATTACACACAATAACTTCTCTATGCAAATGCCAGAATTCGAGTCCATTACGCCCAACATCACAGGGGATTTTTTTAAATATAATGATGTAAGCTCACTTTCTCAAAAAATAGAAGATTGGATAGATAATAAATCTTCAAAACGAGATAAAATTAGACAAGACTGTTATGATGAAATCGACAGATTCTGGACTCCAAAATACCAAATGAATATTCTTAAACGTGTAATTGAAAACTGAAATGATGTTTGAAAAATTTTTACGCAAATTCAAAAGGTTTGTACTTATTAAATGGTATGGACTAAAATATGTGCATCCTACCTTTCTAGCGACTACCGGAATAAAACATATATCTAAAGATTTTAGGGCAGGTGCCTTCAGTTATGTAGGACCCAACAGTATAATATATCCTAATACTTCTATTGGGAACTATACTCTTTTAGCCAACGATGTACTAATCATAGGTGGAGATCATAATATAAGGAAAGCCGGTATTCCATTGCCTTTTGCAGGAAGAGAATCAAATAAATTAACAGAAATTGGCAATGATGTATGGGTTGGGGCACGTTCCATCATCATGTGTGGAACAACTATTGGAAATGGTGCCATTGTAGCTGCAGGATCTGTTGTCACAAAAAATATACCTCCATATGAAATATGGGCTGGAATCCCGGCCAAAAAAATTGGCATCAGATTCTCAGAAGATGAACAGATTATCCACGAAAAAATGCTTGCATCTGCTAACGTATTCAATATAAATGATCTTACTTCAGCAAAATCATTCTTATAAATTTATGGTTACAAATGTCTGATAAAATTGAGGTTAAATTACAACCACATCCATATATCAATCAACTAAGCAAAAAGCACCAATTAAAACGATTGATTTGGTCAATAACCTGGAAGTTATTGGCCTCATGGATACCGAGAAGTATGCTATCTGGATGGAAAAGAGTCCTTTTAAGAAGTTTCGGGGCAAAAATAGCAAATACCTCTGTTATATATTCCACTGCCAAAATTTATTACCCCCAAAATCTTTATATGGGAAAATATGCATGTCTGGCATCTGATGTTGAATGTTATAATGTAGCACCTATTAAAATTGGAGCGTTTGCGACCATTTCACAGGGAGCTTTTTTATGTACTGCCTCTCATGATATATCCTCATCCGACCATTCCTTAATAACAAAATCCATAGTAGTTGAAAGAAATGCCTGGATCGGGGCCGATGCCTTCATTGGAATGGGAATTACAATCGGAGAAGGAGCAGTGGTAGGCGCTCGTGCCGCAGTCTTCAAAAATGTGGATCCTTGGACAGTTGTAGGTGGAAATCCAGCAAGATTTTTAAAGAATAGAACAATAAAAGATGCTTGATCTAACAGTAATAATACTTACAAAGAACGAGGAACTACATATTGCGAGATGTCTTGAAAACATTCAAAGCATTTCCCAAAAAATATTTATTATAGATTCTCATTCAAACGATGCAACTCAAAACATTGCAAACGCTTATGGTGCCGAAGTCATAGAACATACTTGGCCCGGAAACCAGGCAGCACAATTTAATTGGGCAATTGACAATCTTGATATTCAAAGTGAATGGGTCTTGCGTATAGACGCTGACGAATATCTCCTTCCAGATCTAATTGAAGAATTGAAAGAAAAATTACCTATTATACCAGATGATGTCACAGGTATATTTCTCAATCGTAGACATATATTCCTTGATCGATGGATGCGAGGTGGAATCTATCCTGTAAAGCTCCTTCGTCTATTCCGTCGAGGATATGGAAGATATGAACAGAGATTGATGGATGAACATATCATATTATCTGGAGGAAAATCCATTGAATTTGACAACGATTTCTGTGATCATAACCTGAATAATATTTCATGGTTCTGTAAAAAACATGTCGACTACGCTATTAGAGAAGCTGTAGAAATGATTGACTCCGAGTTAAATATTTCAAACCATACGACTAATAATTCCAAGTTTACAAATCAGGCACGAGAAAAACGAAGAAAAAAAGAATCTTATTCCAAATTTCCACTTTTCTGGCGTGCAATAGGCTATTTTCTTTACCGATATTTTATTAAAGGTGGATGGCGAGATGGTAAGGAGGGGTTTTTATTTACATTCTTGCAAGGATTTTGGTACCGCACACTTGTTGATGCTAAAATATATGAAATCAAAAAGAAATGTGGCACAGATACTAAGAAAATAAAGCAATATTTGATTTCTGAATACGGAATCAACTTTTAAATTATTATATTTTATGACCATCTCAATTGTCACTGCTACTTTTAATAGCGGTGCAACCCTACGTGATACTTTTGAGAGTGTGCTACATCAGACTTTCAAGGATATTGAGTATTTAGTGATCGACGGAAAATCAAAAGATAATACTATTGCTATAATCAAAGAATATGAATCAAAATTCAAAGGTAGATTGAGATGGATTTCCGAGCCGGACAAGGGGATATATGACGCAATGAACAAGGGCATTAGGATGGCTACAGGCGACGTCGTCGGGATTCTTAATTCCGACGATTTTTATTCGAGTCCGGAAATCCTCTCGCGGGTTGCCGAGGAGATTGACGACGTGGATGCCGTATATGGCGACATACATTTCGTCAATGATGATGACCTGAAGAAATGTGTGCGCTATTATTCATCGAAGGATTTTGCACCTTGGAAAATGCGACTCGGTTTCATGCCAGCTCATCCGTCTTTTTATTGCAGACGCGATATTTATTTAAAATATGGACTGTTTGATCTTTCCTTCAGGATTGCCGCGGATTTCGAGCAACTGTTACGACTCATCTACATACATCGCATTCATATGCGCTATGTGCCTCTTGACTTCGTTACGATGCGTACCGGAGGCGCATCGACAAACGGCTTTCAGAGTCATAAAAAGATTTTTGCCGACCATCTGCGGGCTTACCGCAAGAATGGGGTCAGAAGCAACTCTTTCCTTGAGGGTTTACGCTACGCTTACAAAGCTGGCGAACTTGCCCTCTTCAAGCTTCATCTTTCCGGCCCACGTAATTCTTCACAGGTTGAGTCATTGGAATGTTAGTTTGAATCGAAGCTTTTCTCCATAGACCCATAGTATATTAGTGTGAGTATGTGTGCATATTCCGATGAAGATAAGGTCTTCATGAACTATGCTTTCAATATTATCGGTCTCAACATTCTTGGCTTCAATTTCTCCGTCAATCCTTAATCTCGTTACTTATCCTGTTATGGAGGTGAGTGGTAGAGGCCGGTGCTAAAGACAGCAGCGGCGGCTGGAAAGCCGCTGTTCCATAGCTCACGCAACTGGGGAGGGGATATTTCCGTCGGCAAGATGGATTCTCCGCAGGTCTTACGTGCCTTGGCGTGAGGATGACTGTAAGCATCAGAGGTAGGCTCAGAGTTGGCGGAAGCCAAGTATATCGTGGGATATATCTCATAAAATCATGCAAATCTAAACTCAGACTTTTAATTTGCATAAAAATGGTAAATAATTTTGATAATCAAGATACAAATCTCAAAAAGCACACATAAATTGAGAGTTCGATAAATAACAAGATTTTAATCAGAATAATAACATACGCATATAATGAAAACAGCTCTTATCACCGGCATCACCGGTCAGGACGGCAGCTTCCTTGCCGAACTTCTTCTCGAGAAAGGTTATGACGTGCACGGCACTATCCGCCGCTCTTCCGTGGATTTCCGCGAACGCATCGCCCATCTCGAGGGACATCCCAACTTCCATCTGCACTACGCCGATCTCGGCGACTCCATGAGTATCATGCAGGTAGTGGCCAAGGTGCGACCCGACGAGATCTATAACCTGGCCGCACAGAGCCACGTGCAGGTTAGCTTCGACTCACCGGAGTTCACCGCAGACGTTGACGCCACGGGCGTGCTCCGCATCCTCGAGGCCGTGCGCCTCTGCGGTCTCGCTCAGTCATGCCGCATATACCAGGCGTCGACCTCAGAGCTTTACGGCAAGGTGGAGGAGGTGCCCCAGAATGAGAAGACACCCTTTCATCCCTACAGCCCGTATGCCGTGGCCAAGCTCTACGGTTTCTGGATTGTGAAGGAATACCGCGAGGCTTACGATATGTACTGCTGCTCTGGCATCCTATTCAACCACGAGAGCGAGCGCCGTGGCGAGACTTTCGTGACCCGCAAGATAACACTCGCCGCAGCACGCATCGCCCAGGGTAAGCAGGAGAAGCTCTATCTCGGCAACCTGTCGTCGCTCCGTGACTGGGGCTATGCAAAGGATTATGTGGAGTGCATGTGGCTCATACTCCAGCAGCCGAAGCCGCAGGACTATGTTATCGCCACGGGCGAGCAGCACTCCGTGCGCGAGTTCTGCCTCCTGGCTTTCAAGCGCGCCGGAATAGACCTCGTATTCGAGGGTGAGGGTGAGAACGAGAAGGGTATCGACAAGGCTACCGGCAAGGTGGTGATCGAGGTGTCGCCCGACTTCTACCGTCCCACGGACGTCGTAAACCTCTGGGGTGACCCCTCAAAAGCCCGCGAGGAGCTCGGCTGGGATCCGACGAAGAAGACATCCTTCGAGCAGCTCGTCAACCTGATGGTCGACGCCGACATGGCCAAGGTAGCCATGGAGCGCGCCGGCGAGCAGGTGAAGATGAATCTTGCCGAATACCTTGAGAAAGGAATCGTGAAATGAGCCGGAGGCTCATTTCAAAGAGTGAAGGGTGAAGAGTGAAGGAAGTAAACTACAAAGAGAGAAGTTATAGAGCAATAAAAGAGTCAAAAGTGAAGTTATAAAAGCATGGTCAAGAACTTGACCCTTCACGACTCTTGACTCTTGACTCTTCACTCTTAACTCTTCGACATCGTGCAAACTTTTGTCCAGACACTCGATCTCGTGGACACGCCGGAAGCCATTGAGGCATATTGCCGGATCCACGATGAAATATGGCCCGAGATATCGGAAGGTATCCGTTCTGTCGGTATCGGCAGGATGGATATCTATCTTTCAGGCAACAGAGCCGTTATGGTGATGGAGATGGCGGACGGCATCGACTTCGACGAAGCCATGTCACGCCTCGCCATGCTCCCCCGCCAGCAGGAATGGGAAGAATTCGTCGGCAGATACCAGCAGTGCGACCCCGGAAGCACCTCCGCCGGCAAATGGAAGCGCATGACCCCCATCTTCACCCTCCCTTAATCCTTCCCCCTCCCCTTGACTCTTTCCTTCATACTTAAAACTTAAAACTTCACCCTTCACTCTTCACCCTTCACTCTTGACTCTTCCTTAATACTTAATCCTTCAAACTTAATACTTAAAAAATGCGCTCCCTCCGCATGCCTTTCCTCCTTGTCTCCCTGCTGTTCCTGCTGTGGGGCATGGCCAACAACATGAACGACACGCTGCTCGCAGCGTTCAAGCGTATCATGTCGATGAGCGACCTGCAGACATCACTTGTGCAGTTCGCCTTCTATGGAGCCTACTTCTGCTTCGCCCTCCCCGCCGCGATGTTCATCAGCCAGCATTCCTACAAGGCCGGCATCCTGCTCGGCCTCGCCCTCTATGCGGCTGGAACCATGCTCTTCTATCCTGCGGGACAGGCGGCCTCATACGGATTCTTCCTCTTCGCCATATATGTAATGGCCGGAGGCTGCGCAGTACTCGAGACAACCGCCAACCCCTATATCCTCTCGATGGGACCGCAGGAGACAGCCACGAGGCGCCTGAACATTGCCCAGACCCTTAACCCTGTCGGAGCTATATGCGGCATACTGCTGAGCCGCCATTTCATCCTCTCGGAACTTAATGCCGCCGACGCCGCACAGCGTGCCGGCATGGGAGCGGAAGCCCTCGCGGAGGTACAGGCGCATGAACTGGACGCTGTATCCGGCACCTACATGATCATTGGCGTCATCCTGCTTGTCCTTCTCGCAGTCATTGCCCTCGTGAAGATGCCATCTGACCGTGACTCAGGGAAGTTCGACACCGCTGCCACTTTCCGAAAGCTATGGAGCAACCGGAGATGGCGCTACGGGGTCGTGGCGCAGTTCTTCTACGTCGGAGTACAGACTGGCGTATGGTCGTTCACCATACGTCTCGCCATGGACAGGCTCGGCATACTCGAGAAAGATGCCTCCATGATATTCCTATATTCCATCGTGGCTTTCACCCTCTTCCGGTTCCTCTTCACATGGCTCATGGGATTCATACGTCCGGTAAAACTACTTACTGTTGCCTCTGTAGGGGCCATTGTGTGCACGCTTGCAGTGATTTTCGGCGAGGGATGGGCCTCGATATGGGCCCTCGTAGCCGTCTCGGCATGCATGTCGCTGATGTTCCCAACCATCTATGGCATCGCCCTCGACGGGATTACGGGCGACAACGCCAAACTGGCGGCTTCCGGACTCATCATGGCAATTCTCGGCGGTGCGATTATTACACCATTGCAGGCAGTGATGTCAGACGCGTTCGGAATAGGCAATTCCTTCTGGGTACCTGTGATCTGCTTCCTGGTGGTACTCGTATATTCGATAGGGGTTGGGAAAAGGAATCATGCCCGGGATTTTGTAGTTCGGTAAAATAGTCCTATATTGGTCAGCGGACTTTCCGCAAAGAAACTAACGATGAGTAAGAAAGTATTCGTCTCCGGATGCTACGACATGCTCCATTCGGGCCACGTGGCGTTTTTCAAGGAGGCATCGAAATATGGCGACCTGTATGTCGGCATAGGTTCCGACAGCACCATCGAGGAGCTCAAGCACCGCAAGACGGTCTATTCCGAGAAGGAGCGCCTATACATGGTGAAAGCCATACGTTACGTCACGGACGCCTTCATAAATTCCGGCAGTGGCATGCTCGACTTCATCAGCACCATGGATGCCGTCAGGCCCGATGTGTTCGTGGTAAACTCCGACGGTGGCAGCGACGAGAAGCGGCGCCTCTGCAAGGAGCGCGGCATAGAGTATGTGGAACTGACCCGGGTGCCCGACGCCGGTCTGGAGGCCCGCTCCACCACCTCCCTGCGCCGCGACGTCAAGTCGCATCTGCCTTACCGCGTTGACATCGCCGGCACGTGGATTGACCAGCCGTACGTGTCACAGTATGGCGACGGATGGGCTATCACCGCATCCATCGAACCTACCCATGAATTCATGGAACGTGGAGGCATGTCGACCTCCACGCGCAACGCCGCCAAAAAGATCTGGCCCTATGAGCTCCCGGCTTACAATGAGGAGATGCTCGCCAGGCTGCTCTTCTGTTTCGAGAACGATCCCGAGAACAAGGGGCATGTCTCGGGTGCGCAGGATGCCATAGGCATCTGCATGTCAGGATTGACGCGCCATCATTACGACGGCCGCTACTGGCCCGACCGCATCGAGTCGTGCCATGATGAGGATACGCTCACCTGGCTCGAAAGCCACATCGCGCTCCTGCCGATGTTCCCGCGCCGTCCCGGTTGCTCGGTGATAGAGGGGAAGGATATCACCCCGGAGAAGGTCAGGGCATTGACCTCATCCGCCGACCGCTGCTGGGATGCCATCATGCGGCGTGACCTCGGTGATTTTGCCGCGTCTTTCCGCGACTCGTTCGATGCCCAGGTGGCCATGTTCCCGGCCATGATGCAGCCGGGTGTGGCGAAATATATTGACTCCATACGCGACAAGGCGCTCGCCTGGAAGATGCTCGGCGCCGGAGGCGGAGGCCACCTGGCCCTCGTCCTCCCCGACAACGCCGTCCTAAGCCCCGGCATGATCCCGATAAGGATCCGACGGAGCTTTTAAAGCTTTTTAAGATTTAAAACCGTCAAGAGTGAAGAGTGAAGAGTCAAGAGTGAAGTGATTGACTCTTGACTCTTGACGAAGTTCTCCCTTCACCCTTCACTCTTGACTCTTGACTCTTCACTCTTAACGAAGATCACCCTTCACCCTTCACTCTTCACTCTTCACTCTTGACTCTTAACTCTTGACTCTTAACTCTTGACTCTTAACTCTTTTTTGAATTATGGAACAGAATTCAAAAATATATGTCGCCGGCCACCGCGGTATGGTAGGCTCGGCAATTGTCCGCGAGCTGCAGCGCCAGGGCTACACAAACATCATCACACGAACACACAAGGAACTTGACCTCATCAGTCAGCAGGCCGTCAACGATTTCTTCGCCGTCGAACGTCCGGAGTATGTCTTCCTCGCCGCCGCCAAGGTCGGTGGAATCATCGCCAACCGGAACCATCTGGCCGACTTCATGTATGACAACATGATGTTGGAGATGAACGTCATCAACGCCGCATGGCGCAACGGCTGCAAAAAACTCGAGTTCCTCGGTTCTTCGTGCATATACCCACGCCTCGCCCCGCAGCCGATGCCCGAGTCCTGCCTGCTCACCTCGTCGCTCGAGCAGACCAACGAGGCCTACGCCCTGGCGAAGATCAGCGGATTGAAATACTGCGAGTATCTCAATCGCCAGTACGGCACGGACTACATATCCGTGATGCCCACCAACCTCTACGGACCCAACGACAACTATCACCCCGAGCACTCCCATGTGCTACCGGCTCTCATCCGCCGATTCCACGAGGCGAAGGAGCAGGGACTGGAGGAGGTGACGTGCTGGGGCGACGGAAGTCCTCTGCGCGAGTTCCTATACGTCGACGACCTCGCCAACCTCTGCGTCTTCCTTATGAACAACTATTCGGGCAACGAGACCGTCAACGCCGGTACCGGCAAGGAGCTGACAATAAAGGAACTCACCGAACTCACGGCTGAGATAATCGGCTACAAGGGACGCATCCTCTGGGACACCACACGCCCCAACGGCACCCCCCGCAAGCTCCTCGACGTCAGCAAGGCCACGGCCCTCGGCTGGACATACCGCACCGAACTCCGCGACGGCATCCGCCTCGCCTACAACGACTTCCTCCACAATCCCATGCGAGCCGAACGCTGATCAACAATCCCTTCCCTAATAAAACGACAACGTCCGGGTTCTGCCTCAGAATCCGGACGTTGTCATTAATCCAGCCCTGTCAGATCTCGCCCAGCCCCTTCGTCCTCCCTCCGAAAACGCCTTACTATTCAGTTGCCAAAGACTGATAGGGAGGCCCGATTGACGGGGGCAGCGGCTGGAAAGCCGCTGTCCCATAGCTCACGCAGCTGTGTACGGGTGATATCTCTCAGCGAGACAAATCCTCAGCAAGACAAATCCTCAGCAAGACAAACCCTCTGCGAGCCCTCCGCGTCTCGACTTCGACGAAAGGAAGATTCTCAGCCAGAATGTTCAGACTTTCTGCGATGAATTCTGCCCGTAATCTGACAATCTTGAAAAAAGAAACCGTAAATTTTGTTATTAAATAAATTAGTGCTACATTTGTCAGACATATTAATAAAATTCCTCAATGACACAGACCCTTCTGAATAAACTCCGCGAATTCTTCTCAGCTCAGCCGGTTGAGAAGGCCTGGATTTTCGGGTCTTACTCCCGGGGTGAAGAGAAGGATGACAGCGACATCGACATACTCGTGAAATTTGCGGCAGGAATACCACTCGGATTAGGTTACTTCCGTATGATTGAGGAGCTGCAGGGCCTTTGCAGGAAAAAATTGATCTCGTGGAAGAAGGTATGCTCGATTCCCATGTGAGCAAATTTGTAAACCGTGACCGCATACTGATTTATGAGAGAGGTGCTTCGAGATAGTCTTTGCCTTGTACACATTCTGGAGGCTTGCGACAGAATAGAATCCTATTATCCCGATGGAGAGATCCCGATTCTAGACGTGAAATCGATTCAATTTTTCGGACTTGTCAAGAATCTTGAGATCCTAAACTCTAAACCCTAATTCCACTCCCAACAACCCACAACCAATAACCCCCAACGAATTGAAAACTGACAACTTCAAGGCTTTCTTCAGTCATTAATGCTTACAATAAAACTGGTGAATTTATTTGTTTATAGAATAAAAAGCATTACTTTTGTAAAAAAATAAACGAATATGCTCAGCCAGAACATCCAAAAGGTAATCCCTCGCGTCATTGCATATCTGTCGACCCAGCCTGTCGTACGGAAGGCCTGGATCTTCGGCTCATGCGCCAAGGGGGAGGAGAATAGTAAGAGCGATGTGGATTTCCTGGTGGATTATGACCGTACACACCGACTTTCGATGCTTACTCTCGGCGGCATAATATCCAATCTTGAGAATCTTTTCGGAAGGGATATAGATCTTGTGGAGAACGGCTATCTTATCCCTGAAGCCCAGCAATCAGCCAACCGAGAAAAAGTTCTGATCTATGAGAGAGAAGATACGTGACCGTCAAAGGCTTGAACATATCCTTAATGCATTGGATACAATAATCTCTTACAGGGAAAAATATTCTGATGATGAGATTATGGATAACCCAATCACTTTTTTCGGTTTTGTGAAGCACCTTGAGATTGTAGGCGAGGCTTCTTACAAACTTACTAAAGAATTTAAGGCTGCTCATGCAGAAGTGAATTGGCATGAAATTGAAGGTATGCGACATATAATGGTGCATGGCTATTATATGATTGAAAGAAGTATTGTGATTACCACATTGCGGGAGGATGCTGATATTTTGCGTCGGTTGATTTTCCAATATTTATCGAATTGATTTTCAACCATAATTCAATAGGGATTTTTAGAATAAAGTCCTATAGGATATTGTTGACCAGAACTTCAAAGAACCATTATCAATCAAAGTCCTGTATCCCATTTTTGAAATATCCCCGTTGACTCTTCACTCTTCTTGACTCTTCGGGCAACGAGACAGTCAATGCTGGGACAGGGAAGGAGTTCACCATAAAGGGACTCACTTCCTCCGAAAACGAGAGAATCTTACCCTTCCAAAACTGAACCTCTGCGAGCCCTCCGCGCCTCCGCGTGAGGTTATGTGCGTATTCCGACGAAGATCAGAGCCGCCGCGCCCGTGCTCTCAATATCCTCGGTCTCGATTTCTCCGCCCATCCCAAAATCTCCCTACTATTCAGTTGCCAAAGACAGGTGGGGAGGCCCGATTGACGGCAGCAGCGGCTAGAAAGCCGCTGTCCCCTTACGCAACTGTGTACAGGTGATATCTCTCAGCAAGACAAACCCTGAGCAAGACAAACCCTTTGTGAGCTCTCTGCGTCTCGGCGTGAGGTTGTTGCCAAATATAGGTGGAGAGGCACGATTGACGGCAGCAGCGGCTGGAAAGCCGCTGTCCCATAGCTCACGCAACTGTGTACGGGTAATACAAAGGGCGCCGCAGAAAGACTGCGGCGCCCCGATTTATTATTGCCCGGTCAAGGGGTTGTGTGTTTTATTATCTGTCTCGTTTATTTGTCGCTGAAGATCACGATACGGTTCCAGTCGTTGGTGGAGTAGGGCTGTACGTCAGATCCGTCGTACTTCACGGTCAGGCGGCTGCCATCGATACCGTATTTTGTGGTGAGCGCTTTGTAGACAGCGTCGGCTCTCTTCTTCGAAAGCTCCATGTTGTATTCCGCTGTGCCGGTATCCTTGTCGGCATATCCACAGATCACGACTTTCTGGTCGGGGTTAGCCTTCATCCACTGTGCCATGTTGTAGAGGTTCACCTCTTCGGTAGGCATGATCTTGTCGGAATTGATCTTGAAGCGTACGGTGGCCATGAGAGGAGTCTCGGGGCAGTCGACCTCGACGGTCTCCTTCACTACGGGACGGTTCTCAAGAGCCTCGATGGCCTGTGCCTGGGCGAGATTCTCGGCACGGAGGGCGTTGACCTCGTTGTTCATGCTTGCGAGCTGGGCCATGGAATTGCATTCATTATACGATTCCCATGTGCGGCCGCCGATATTGAAGTTGAAACCGCCGATCGCCGCCACGTTAGCCTCGATGGGGCGTCCGTAGCTGCATCCGTTCCAGTTGTCGCCATAGAAGGATGCGCGTCCTTCAGCGAAGAAATCAACATATTTGCAAAGGCGGAATCTGAGCTGTATGCCGGCTGTGACGGGAAGAGTCCAGGTGCTTTTCTTAGGCTCCCCGTTCTTGCGCAAAGCGTTTGTGCCCGCAGCCGCGTTGCCTTGCTGATCCTTGATACGCCAGGTGTAGTCGCCGCCGAGACCCACGAAAGGTATGACGCTGACGACACGGTCGGGGTTGACACCGGCAATGCTGTTGCACATATCCCACATGAATTCAAGGTTGAGGTTCACGTGGCGCGCATGTACGATGCCGTTGGTGGGTTGTGCCACTGTCGGATTGTTCCAATGCAAGGGGCTGAAGAAGGCATTCAGACGCAGACCCATATAAGGCGAGAACCAATGGCCGACACCAAAATTATAGGTCACGGTCATGCGGCGCCGGGAGATGTCTTTCCCGTGGGTCTTCATCCCTACACCGCGCTCCACGAAGGGTTCGTTGACGCCAGCGCCGATCTGGATGAACCAGTTGTCGCGCCAGCTCTGATAGAAGCGGTCGGTATTGTCGCAGTTGAACTCCGTGACAGCGACGGCCTCGTCTTCAATGACGGCGTCCTGGGCGGAAGCGACGGGCGAAAGAGCGATACTGCCCGCGCACATAGCCATTAAACAGTAAAGATTCTTAGCTTTCATAATTATACTTTTTTAGAGTTTCATTGAATAAATGATTTTTACTTAAATAACATTTAGCTATTTTTTTGGTTCATTCCCGAAGTTATCCAATTCCGGGATATGTCTTGATTCCTTATCGGAGAGGAAGATCCGGATCTTGCCCTTTATCGTGATTTCGATGTCTGCGCCGGCTCCGGATTTTGTAATTTGCATCTTTTTCACTAACTTCGCGCATTATATGAGGCGTCGGTACGTATTATGTCGACGACATGCCCCCGAGGAATGAAAAAGCGTTCAAGATATAAAATCACGATAGAAGACGAGTCGCGTCTCGAGAATCTGGCCGAGTATACAGCCACCCCCCTTAAATGGTCTTTGACGGGGATAGCTGTCGCGCTTCTCCTTATGGTGTGCGGAGCTGCCGTCGCATTCCTGACCCCCGTGCGCACTCTTCTGCCCGGATATCTCAAGGAATCCGAGCGCACTGCGAGCGAGATACAGTTGCTGCGCCTCGATTCCCTGCGCAACGCCTATGAGACCAACGCCGCTTTTCTCGACAACATAATGAATGTGCTCAGTCCGTCGGGCTACAGCGCCGACACTGCCGCCATGAAGATGACCGACCCCCTCACGCTCGATTCACTTCTCCCCACCTCACGCGAGGAGCAACGCTTCGTAGCCCTGATGAGGGAACGGGAAAAATATAATGTCTCCGTGCTCGCCCCGCTTGCGGCGGAGAGCCTCATGTTCACCCCGGTGAGCGACGAAAGCGTATTCTCGGAAGACTCGAGGGAAAGCCTGAGGGGAGAGGTGATACTTGCAAAAGGCTCGACGGTGGCGACCGTAGCCGACGGCATAGTGATAGCCGTGTCGCAGACCATACGCGATGGCGGCTCGACAGTGATAATACAGCATCCCAAAGGGTTCCTGAGCCGTATCAGCCGTCTCGGCACCGTGCTTGTGGAGCCCGGCGATGCCGTGACCGGAGGGCAGGTGATCGCCTTGTGCAACCACGGCAACGCACGCGACGGAGAGCGTATCACCATTGAGATGTGGCGCAACGGCGACAGGCTCGTGCCATACGAGTATATCGGCGACCGTCAGCCACACACTCCGCGGCTGCCCGTCTTCGCCCCCCGCGACCAGGCAACGGCGGAAGAATAAACAAAGACAACAAATCCATATTATTTCAACAAAAAAGTGGAAAACGACAATAAAGAGATCAGACACATAGCGATTCTCGGGAGCACCGGCAGCATAGGCACCCAGACTCTCGACATTATCGCGGAATATCCCGATATGTTCAAGGCCACGGTGCTGACTGCCAGAAGAAACTGGCAGCTTCTGGCCGAACAGGCGCGTAGATTCATGCCGCGCCTCGTGGTGATCACGGAGGAGGACGCTTTCAGGCATCTCAAAGAGGCGCTGGAGGGGCTCCCGATAGAGGTGGCCTGCGGAGTGAAGGCCGTGGAAGACGCCGCGGCTTATCCGGAGACCGATATCGTAGTGACCGCTATGGTGGGCTACAGCGGATTGCTCCCGACAGTCTCCGCCATAAAGGCCGGCAAGACAATAGCCCTCGCCAACAAGGAGACGCTTGTGGTGGCAGGGGAGATAATCACAAAGCTTGTGGCCGATTACGGCACATCCATAGTGCCTGTCGACAGCGAGCATTCGGCGATTTTCCAGTGTCTCGTGGGGGAAAAGAGGTCGCAGGCCCGCAGGATCCTGCTCACGGCGAGCGGAGGGCCTTTCAGGAAGCTATCGGCTGAGGAACTCGACAAGGTGACAGTGGAGGATGCCCTCCATCATCCCAACTGGAGCATGGGTGCGAAAGTGACTATTGACTCCGCATCGATGATGAACAAAGGTTTCGAGATGATCGAGGCCCGCTGGCTTTTCGGATGCCCTCCGGAGAAGATAACGATTCTCGTGCATCCCCAGAGCGTTGTCCACTCTATGGTGGAATTTGTCGACGGATCTATAAAGGCACAGCTCGGAGTGCCCGACATGCATTTGCCCATCCGCTATGCGCTCGGATATCCCGAGCGGCTCGCCACAGACGCCGCGCCTCTTTCGATCGCCCAGATGTCGACGCTGACATTCGAGGAGCCTGACTATGCGAAATTCCCTCTGCTGACGTATGCCTTCGAGGCTATAAAGAGAGGAGGGAACATGCCGTGCATACTTAATGCCGCCAACGAGGTGGCCGTGCAGGCTTTTCTCGACCGACGGATAAGGTTCACCGACATGCCGCGTCTTGTGCGTAAAGTCATGGACAAGGTGCATTACACTTCCACTCCCACACTCGAAGACCTTATCTCGACCAACGCGGAGACACTGCGCATGGCCCGCGAGGTGCTGGCTTCTATCACCGCGGAATCGTGAGGCAAGGCATCACCGCGTTATTTTATTGGAAACAACATACACATCATAGATGGACACATTTCTTATCAAAGCCACTCAGCTGATAATGGCTTTCGCGCTTCTCGTGATAATCCACGAGTTCGGACATTTCCTTTTCTCCCGGCTTTTCGGAGTGAGGGTAGAGAAATTCTATATATTCTTCGATCCCTGGACTGAGATCTTCAAATGGAAACCACGGAAATATATCGGGGGATTCGGCAGGAAAAAGGATCTCGGAAGCGCCGGCTCCGGCGACGGAAACAAAAAACGGAAATCGTTCTGGGGAGATACTGAATACGGCATCGGTTGGCTTCCCCTCGGCGGCTACTGCAAGATATCCGGCATGATCGACGAGAGCATGGACACCGAGCAGATGAAGCAGCCCGCGAAAGAGTGGGAGTTCCGTTCCAAACCCGCCTGGCAGCGCCTGCTTATCATGATAGCCGGGGTTTTGTTCAACTTCCTTCTCGCGATATTGATATATGCCGGCATCGTATATGCCACAGGAGAGAAATACATACCTTTCCGCGAGGCAAAGATGGGCATGGCCTATTCTGGCGCCGCCCATGATATCGGTTTCCGCGACGGAGACATTCCCCTTACGGCCGACGGCGAGCCTCTCGACAACCCGGGCGAGGCACGCATGAAGATGATCCAGTCGAAGGTCGTGGAAGTGCTTCGCGGATCTGATACGGTCAGCATCAGGATTCCTGAGAAATTCATCTTCGCTCTTGAGAACGAGTCGAAAAGCGACACGGCTCTCATCAATTTCATGGCTTACAGAATGCCTGTCAGGGTCACCCAGCTCGCTCCCGGAGAGGGGGCCGTGAAGGGAGGAGTGAAAGAGGGGGATATAATAATAGCTCTCGACAGCGTGGCCACTCCCTCGCTCGACATGTTCCTCCGCACTCTCCCCGGACATGGCGGAGAGAAGATAGATGTGACGGTAGTGCGTGGAGAGGGAGCCAGGACTGACACGCTTACTCTGCCCGTGCAGCTCTCGGAGGGCTCGAAAATGGGGATCGGATATGAGGCCGACCCGTCGAAATTCTTCAAATACGAGGAGAAACGCTACGGCCTGCTCGAATCCATACCACGCGGCATAAGCATGGGCACTGACAAACTCACTTCATATGCCAAGTCGATGAAACTTGTCTTCACTAAGGAGGGCGCCAAGAGCATCGGCGGATTCGGCGCTATCGGATCCATCTTCCCCGAGAAGTGGGATTGGATAGCGTTCTGGAACATCGCCGCCTTCCTCTCCGTGGCGTTGGCCTTCATGAACATATTGCCGATTCCGGCCCTCGACGGCGGCCATGTCATGTTTCTGCTCTATGAAGTGATCACCGGGCGTCAGCCGTCGGAGAAATTCATGGAATACGCCCAGATGATAGGCATGGGCCTTCTCATAGCCCTGCTGCTTTATGCCAACGGAATGGATATAATAAGACTTTTCAAATAAACCGTCACTATACTGACATACCTAATGAAAGAGATGAAAAACATCATACTGAAACCCCGTAAGGAGGAATCGATTCTCCGCCATCATCCATGGGTGTTCTCCGGAGCGATCTCGTCGCTTCCGGAGAACATTGAGGAGGGGGAGCTCGTGAAAGTCCTCTCAAGCGACGGCCGGATTCTCGGCACCGGACATTTCCAGATCGGCAGTATAGCCGTGCGGCTGCTTGAGTTCGGCGACAGAGAAATAGGCGATGATTTTTTCAGGAAGCGTCTGGCTTCCGCTTTTCTTCTCCGTCAAAGCCTCGGACTTATACGCGAAGACAACACCTGCTTCCGTCTTGTGCACGGCGAGGGAGATTTTCTTCCGGGCCTCGTCATAGACATCTACGGCGACACCGCTGTGGTGCAGGCCCACTCTCCGGGGATGCATTTCGAGCGGCAGAGAATCGCCGAGGCCCTTACGGAGATGCCTGAGGCAAGGATCAGGAATGTCTACTATAAAAGCGAGACCACTCTTCCCTATAAAGCCAGGCTTGATCCGCAGAACGACTATATAATAGGCAGATTCGACGGCAATATCGCCATAGAGAACGGCCTGCGTTTCAATATCGACTGGCTGAGAGGGCAGAAGACGGGCTTCTTCGTAGACCAGCGCGAGAACAGGGCCCTTCTCGAGAAATTTGCCAAAGGGAGGACGGTGCTCAACATGTTCTGTTACACTGGCGGATTCTCGGTCTATGCCATGCGTGGGGGTGCGCTGAGTGTGGATTCAGTCGATTCATCGGCGAAAGCGGCCTCTCTCACCGACGCAAATATCGAGCTCAATTTCCCAGGTGACAAACGCCACAAGACGCACGCTACGGATGCCTTCCGTTATCTCGCGGAAATGGAGAAAGACCGCTATGACCTGATAATACTTGATCCTCCCGCCTTCGCGAAGCATCGGTCGGCGCTTAAGAACGGACTCATAGGTTACCGCAAGCTCAATGCGAAGGCTTTCGAGAAGATAAAGAGCGGGGGAGTGCTGTTCACCTTCTCCTGCTCGCAGGTGGTGACACGCGAGATGTTCCGCCTCGCTGTCTTCACAGCCGCCTCCCAGTCGGGAAGAAAGGTGAGGATACTTCATCAGCTCACCCAGCCTGCCGACCATCCGGTGGATATATCCCATCCGGAAGGGGAGTATCTGAAGGGACTCGTGCTGTATGTGGAATGAGAAAAACGACAACCAACAACAATTTTCTTTCAATAATAATGACAAAAGCGATTTCTACTTTAATGGTGGCGTCAATGATTTCATTGGGCGCATCGGCTGTGGTAGACAAGAATTTCAACTATCACGTAGACCGTTTCGCCGACATCGAGGTGCTCCGCTATGAGGTGCCTGAGTTCGACCGTCTGTCGCTCAACCAGAAGAAAATGATCTATTATCTGTCGCAGGCCGCGCAGTCAGGCCGCGACATAATCTGGGACCAGAATGGCCGCTACAACCTGCAGATCCGCAAACTGCTGGAGAATATCTATACGGGATATAAGGGAGACCGGGAGTCGAAAGATTTCAAGGCATTTGAGAAATACCTGAAGCAGGTGTGGTTTGGCAACGGCATCCACCATCATTATTCCACCGACAAATTTGTCCCTGAATTTTCGGAAAGCTTCTTTAAGGCTCAGGTCGACGCGCTTCCTGACTCACAGCTGCCTCTCAATCCCGGAGAGAGCCGCGAGGATATGGTTGCCACCCTCACGAAAGTGATCTTCGATCCGGGCTACATGCAGAAGCGGGTGTGCCAGGACGGCACAGTCGATGTCGTGGCCAATTCTGCCTCCAATCTCTATGGCGACGGAGTGACCCAGGCCGAGGTCGAGGAGTATTATGCCCGACTGAAAGACCCCTCTGATCCGCGTCCGGTGTCGTATGGCCTCAACGCCAAGGTCGTGAAAGAGGATGGAAAGATAAAGGAGGAACGTTACCATCTCAACGGACTTTACGGGCCTGCCATAGCGAAGATAATCTACTGGCTCGACATGGCCAAGGGTGTGGCTGAGAACGAGGCGCAGAAGAACTATATCACGAAGCTGATCGATTATTATGTGACCGGCGATCTCCGTCTTTTCGACGAATATTCCATCCTCTGGGCTGAGGATACGGCCTCCGATGTGGATTTCGTCAACGGCTTCATAGAGAGTTATGGCGACCCTCTGGGCATGACGGGATCATGGGAGTCATATGTGAATTTCAGGAACAATAAGTCTACTTCGCGCACCAAAACGATTTCTGACAATGCCCAGTGGTTTGAGGATCATTCGCCTGTGGATCCGAGATTCCGTAAACCGATGGTGAAGGGAGTGTCGGCTAAGGTGATCAATGCCGCTATGCTTGCCGGCGATGCCTTCCCCAGCACCGCTATCGGCATAAATCTTCCCAATGCCAACTGGATCCGCGCCGAGCATGGATCGAAATCCGTGACGATCGAGAATATCACCGAGGCATATGATATGGCTTCACATGGCAACGGTTTCAACGAGGAGTTTGTGATCGACGCTCCCACGCGCAAGCTTCTCGAGGATTATCTCTATATCACCGATATGCTCCACACCGATCTTCACGAGTGTCTCGGTCATGCCTCGGGCCAGCTTTTGCCCGGCGTTGATCCCGATGCCCTGAAGGAGAACGGCTCAGCGCTCGAGGAGGCTCGTGCCGACCTTTTCGCACTCTATTATCTCGCTGATCCTAAGCTTCAGGAGCTCGGGATACTCGATAATCCGGATGCCTATAAGGCGGAGTATTACAAATATATGCTCAACGGCCTCATGACCCAGCTCAACCGTATCGAGCCCGGCAAGGATGTGGAGGAGGCGCATATGCGCAACCGCCAGCTCATAGCCGCCTGGATCCTCGACAAAGGGAAGAAAGACAAGGTGGTCGAGCTTGTCAAAAAGAAAGGGAAGACCTACGTGAAGATCAACGACTATAAGAAGATGCGTTCGCTTGTGGGAGATCTTCTCAAGGAGATACAGCGCATAAGGAGCGAGGGCGACTATCAGGCCGGCGTGGATATAATCAACAAATATGCCGTGAAAGTCGATCCGAAGCTTCATAAAGAGGTCCTTCAGCGATTCTCTACTCTCGATATCCCCCCTTACCGGGGCTTCATCAATCCGGTTTATGTGCCTGTATATGATGCGAACGGCGAGATCACTGACGTGAAGCTTACTTATGGCGAGGGATATGCCGACCAGATGCTGCGCCTCAGCCGCGATTTCAAAACGCTCGGTTTCTGATTATAGAGACAGATTCAGACCTTGATACGCTTTTGATAGCGATACATAAAAAAACGTGGCGGATTGGATTGTCCGCCACGTTTTTTATGTATCGGTTTCCGTGCAGGTTATTTCTTCTCAGTCTCGGATGCTGCCGGACGTGCGATGCCGTCTTTCTCGCAGCGTTTTTTCATATGCTCTATGCGCTTCTGGGTCTCGGGATGCGAGGAGAACATTTTCTGGACATAGCTCTGCTTTGTGCCCGAATCTCCCTCGAGGCTCTGGAGCTTCTCAAACGACATCACGATGCCCCAGGGATTCTTGCCTTTCGACACAAGGAAATCATAGCCGCAGTCGTCGGCTTCGTTCTCCTGCTTCTGTGAGAATTTAGCGCTTGCGAGCGACTGGCCGATGGTGCCGAGCTGCGATTCTGTCAGGGCGGCGGCTTTTCCGCCTGTGGAAGCTACTGCATCCTTGAGGGCGCCGGTGAGAAGCTCGTTCTTGAACGCGTTCTTGGAGTGGTGCTTCAGCACGTGGCCGATCTCATGGCCGATGACTCCGAGAAGTTCGTCGTCGTTCATGAGGTCCATCAGGGAGGAGAACACGCGCACGCTGCCATCGGGGCATGCGAAAGCGTTGACGTCGATCACATCATATACTTTAAAATTCAAGGGAATTCCATCAGCATCGGTGATGCCTTCTGTGAGGCGCCGCAGACGCTTGGTGTAGTCGTTGTCTTCCGGAAGCACCGGATTGTGGGTATCCATCCATTCTACAGATTCCTTTACGTATTCAGCCATCTGTGCGTCTGTGAGGGTGAAAGCCTGCACAGCTTTTGTGGCGCTGCTGACAGCTTTCTTGAGATTGAACTGGCCGTAAGCCGGAGACACGGCGGCCAGCATGACCGTAAGGGCGAATAGTTTCAATCCGAATTTTTTCATTTCTGTTTTTGAAATTAGTTAGTTTTATATTGTAGTTGGTTGTTGTTGCGTTTGTAGTGGTGGGAGGTCGTTCATACTTCCTGTATAAGTAGTCTCGGCTAAACGGAAAGAGGAAAGACCATCCCCCTTATGCAGTCGTTTTTGATAACGCAAAATTATAAAATTTACGGATAATGACAAAATCTGGAAGAAAGGGATCGTCGCGGTTCGTTTGGAGATGTGTGCTTGCGGCGGTGGTAGTGATTGCCTATGCGGGGGCTTGTGCACTTGTGTCGCGCACTCTCACAGAATGGTGGATACCTTTCGCTTTTTCGATAGCCCTGGCATTTCTCGCAGGTGTGTTCTTATGGAAGATATGGCGCTGGTTCACCGGATCCGGACGGTTCATATGGAATTTCCTGGTAGGTGCGGTGGCCCTGACCGGTATTTTCAGCTCTGCGTTTTATATTGTGAACTATGCCTGTGCCGACCGCGCTACTGCCCACGAGGAGCGGGCGGAAGTGGCGAGAGTATATTATAAAGTGCGCCATCACACCCGTCGCGTGGGTCGCAACCGTTATGTGCAGGGAGAGGCCTACAATGTCCACTTCATGGAGGTGAAGATGTCGAATGGTATGTTGAAAGAGCTGGAAATTCCCTACGACCGTTACCGGCGCACCAGGAAAGGGGAGAGGGTGACATTGCCTGTGGCTATGGGTGCGCTGGGAGTGCCGGTGATTCTTTATTGACCGGTGATTCTTTATTTATCAGAGGCTGAGTCTTTATTGATCAGAGGCTGAGTCTTGACAGATTCCTTACTATCTTCTTGCACCAGGCTGATTCCTCCGCATCATATACATTATGGTAGTTCCTGATCGTATCGAGCAGGGCGGAGGTGAGTCTGTAGGTGGCGAACTTGTCGGGGACCTCCTTTTTCTTCAGCAGTTTCTTCAGCTCATATTCCGCCTTGTAACGGTCGGCGACGGCCACTTGAAGCATAGGCTGACGCGTTTCAGTGTCAAGGATGCGGCTGAATTTGAGCTTATATTGGTCGCCGGTCTTGAAGACCATGACGAATCCGGCGGCAGATTCCTCTACAAATTTAGCTATGGCTTCGTCAATATGTCTTGACATAGTGCTGAGGTCTTTCTGACTGTCATCGTCGGCAGCGGAACAGTATTCATCGAAAAGGATATTGAAGCATTTAAGGGTGAACTCCGTATCGACGCTCGCCGCATGAGCTTCAGATTCCTCGAATTGAAGTCCCAATGCATTGGCGCATGTGAGCAGCGATGGCACAGCGAACGGGCTCATGCTCTCGCGCCCGTGCATATACCAGAACATATCCTTGACATCAAGTACTTTCTGATCATCGATCGACTCAATGCCGGAATGACGGAGCACCCGGATGTCATTGCCTACCGCGAATCCGGTGATCACGTCAGCGGCGGCGAGCAGCTTTTCTATCTCATCGCGGCAGCTGGCGAAAGTAGGTTTGTCTTTCACCATCTCGGGGGTGATATGATGGATGTCGGTGCGCCATTTTCCTGATTTCTCGGGGCGGTAATAGCTGTGGTAGAATTCCTCTCCCGATTGGTTGAACATGGAGAGTTCGAGCAGTTCCTCTGCTTCAGTGAATTCGGCGTCAAGGCAGATTACGTTCATCGCTGATTGTTGTTTGATAGCATTGATTTTGGTGCAAAATTACGCAAATTTTTTGAGTTATAGCGGTATTTGTGTTAACTTTGTCGCTATGAGTGTGCTCTTCTCTTCATTTTAAGAGAAGAGTGTGTTTTCATTAGGTTATATTGAATTATTTCAACTGCTTCATTGCATATGATTATGGAAGATACAGAAAAAAAACAGGTGATCAAGGAAATCAAACATCAGTTTATGACGTATCGCAACGGCATTGTGGCCGATACGCTCCGTAAGGCCGGAATGCCGTATAATGTGGTATTCGGTCTTCAGCTTCCCCAACTTTCGCAGATAGCTATAGCTGTGAAGGGGCTTGTCTCGCAGGAGGATCTCGGTGTCGTAGCCGACATTCTTTGGTCTGATAGATCAGTCAGGGAGTCACGTTTGCTCGCATGCTGGCTATATGATGCCGCGTCGGTCTCCCAAGGTAAGGCGTTGAGTATGGCGCAAGATGTGCAGACACGGGAAGAGGCCGATATACTTTGTTTCCGTCTTTTGCGTCGTCTCTCCTATGCGTCGGATCTCGTCTTGACATTGAAAGAGGACGGGCGTGATCTTGTGGCTTATTGTGGAGAGGCTCTCGCGCGCAATCTTGAATGAGCCATCATCGTTGGCTTATTTGAGCAGCCTGACGCATAGGACTTCCTGCATGTTGATCTTCCTGCATACTGGGCTTCCTGCCTACTGGGCCGCATTCGTGATGTGTACGAAAGGAGGTATCGTATCTGGCCGGAAAATGCTTTAAAAGTATTTGGAAAAGAGAAATTTTAGCTTCAAATAGGCAAAAGTGCATTATTTTTGCATGAAAACGGACGATTTTCAACTAAATGTTTGGTAGAGTAGATTTATTGGGTTAACTTAGCGGCTGAAACATAACGAGATGTTTCAGTAATACTAACCCAAAAATCTACTATCATGAGATTTTTACAGTTTATGATAGTGTCGTTTGCGGTGTTCACAACGGCATTATTCGGCTCGTGTACGAGCAAAGAGGGTTCTGGAGAAGAGCCCGAGTCTCCAACCACCACCTCCTACAAAGTGAGAGTGAAAGTATCCACCGGAGAATATACGCGAGCCGGCGATGATGCGGCAGTCAATACCCTTCATCTCGCCTTTTACAACGGCGAAGAATGTCTGGGAATAGTAGAGGCTACAAAAGATAATGACGCATATGTATGCGAGATTCCTGCGGAGTATGGCAAACCAGACGGTGTCATTGCGTTCGCAAACTTGCCAGCTGGTGATCTCCCAACTAAAGATAATGTCATGACAAAGACATATTCAAATTTTGGGAATGGCGACAATATGATAATGTCGAGTGCCAGATATTTTGATGCGAGCGGTAATGATAAGCTCAAGACTCCGCTCAGCACCATGAATCTTATTGAAGGTGGGGACGCGATAAACATTGCTCTTGATAGGATCGCGGCGAAAGTTACAGTTGAAAAAGGAACATCAGTCACTTATATTGGATCTGTCAAGGTTAAGAGATTGGGCGCTGAAACTGATTTGCAACTAAGTATTATAAATTGGGGCGTATCTGCTGTAGAAAAAGGAAGTTATTTGGTTAAAAACTTTGGCATTGATAAAATTGATAAAACAGATATAGATAATGAACTTAACGGTTGGGAAGAATGGAATTCTACAAGCTCAAAATTATCTCACTGGGCTCATTCAGTGACATGGGATAATTCAAGTTACCCTTCTCTAATATATGATGACAATGATTATCCATTATCATATGCATCCATTACTTCATGCGGATTATCACTTGGCTCACAAGTTTACTGTCATGAGACTACGCGATTGTGTGAGGCATATAAGATTAATAATGCTTTAGTATCAATTATATTGATTGGTAGATATTCGATTAATACTAATAGTGAGACATTCTGTATTATGAAGAAAGATGATCAGCTGCAATATTATTCGGTTGATAATATGAAGAATGAAATGGCTAAACAGCAGAAGATTTTATATTCTAATAATAATCCGTTCACGAATGGAAGTGGTTTTGATTTGAAGCATCCAGATTGGGCTACAAATATACCTCAGAATTATGTTACTCTCCAATTGTCAACAAATCTTATTAACAGTATAGGCTCATATACTGACGCAAATGGTAATGGATGGACTTCTTCTAAAGTAGATTTTATAAATAAGGCTTTGGCTGAAGAATGCGGTTATGTTGAAAGGTTTGAAAATGGAAAATGCTATTTTATCGTTCCCATTAGGAATAATTTGGAGGCAACAAATCCTGATGAAATAACCGGAAGTTATGGATTGGTTCGGAATCATCACTATAAGATAACAGTCAATAGCATTATGGGTTTGGGCTCTGGATTGGTTGATTCAGATAGTTTTGTGCCTTTGAAGTATTCATATAGTGGTCAGTCTTCAATGCAATATAAAGTGAATGCCAATGTGAGTGTAAATGAATGGCATGATGTGAATCAGATAGTTGATATCCCCAAAAACTGAGCGCGGCTTTTGTTGAGGATTTATAACCAACTGATTTTAATTATTCTATCTCCTCCCATAGATTCTGTATAAGTCTCCCGACACGATGGAGGTCATGTCGGGAGACTGAATAATTCGGGCTGGAATACCGGTTTTTTCCTGAAAAAATTGGTCAGTTCGGAAATAATTACTAATTTTGCAGTGTGAAACCGCTCCTCCTTCGGGGCGTAGTTCAATCTCAGCCGCAATAGCTCAGTTGGTAGAGCATTTCATTCGTAACGAAAAGGTCGTGGGTTCGAGTCCCACTCGCGGCTCCATTAGACAAAGATAACGGCGCGTAGGCTTAGTGATAAGTCTGCGCGTAATTTTTATATCCATAGCATCATATCCCCATTTCGGGGATGTTTACTTTCGGACAAACCCCAAACTACTCGGATATTTGCCGAACTACTCGCCAACTACTCGCTTTTTCGTATGAACTACTCGGTTTTTCGTATGAACTACTCGGTTTTTCGTATGAACTACTCGGTTTTCAGGTCAAACTACTCGCTTTCTACTCGATTTTCATATCATACCAGCGTTGTTTAACCGATTGGATTTTGCCTTCAGATGCCAACTCCTTGAGAATATTACCGACCATTTGACCGTTCTGTTCGTGAGTGTTGCGGCTGGGGAGAGTGCCAGCGAGATATTCCATAATGTCGCTTCGTTTGGCTTCGTCAGACCCGGCGTTCTGAATATATTGGAGCACCATGTGCTTTATCTTATCGTGTTCTAAACCGACAACACGGGTATAACCGGAAAGTTGCTTGGTTTTCTTGGCTACTGTCAGGGAGATACGGTAAGTTGGAGCTTCGCCTTCGATGAGACCCCGCTGAATCATGTCCTGCGCAACCGTTCCGTCAATACGATGGCCCTTCTGTATAGCGTCAAGTGAGATGCAGTCCCATAGGGTAAGTGAATTGTTATTCTTGAGCATGTTGGTGTAACGCTCATCGATGGACGTACCGTAAATGCGGACAGCTACCTGAGGCTTGTCATTGTCAATCTCATAGTCCTGCATGGGAAACGGCTTTCCACTGCTATGGGGCACAGAACGAAGCGTTGCATTATACGGTAGGCGAGATTTTATGAAAGACTTTCTTATGTATCCTTTTCAACAGCAGCTAATATCATCTTCTTGAAACGGGCATATAGAGTATGTGCGCCCTTACCTGTAAAGCGCTTTATCAGAGACTTTGTGAAAGCATTCATCAAGTCTTTGGTTAGTTGCTCCGGTTTTACTTTCAGTCCCTTAGCATTTTGTGGGCGGTGATTGGATTTTGATTTGGATTGTTGGCGGGGATTGTGTAATTTTACGGAATGAAACCGTATGGTTTCTCCAATTTGTTATTTTAAATATCCAAGACATGAAAGAGGAGATTTCAACAAAGAAGGCACCCGGGGCAATAGGCCCTTACAGTCAGGCAGTGAAGGCCGGCGCATTTGTATATGTTTCGGGGCAGCTCCCGATCAACGCCGCAACCGGCGAGATGCCTGCCGACATCAAGGCCCAGACTGCCCAAAGCATCGAGAACATCAAGGCTATACTTGAGGAAGCCGGTGGATCGCTCGATAATGTAGTGAAGACTACGGTTCTGCTTGCAGACATGAGCCTTTTCGGCCCGATGAACGAGGTATATGGCGAGTATTTCAAGGCTGTCTATCCTGCCCGCGCGGCCTTCGCCGTGAAGGAGCTTCCTAAGCAGGCTCTTGTGGAGATTGAGGCTGTGGCCTTCATTTAATCAACTATTTACGATTGAAAAATGGTAAGCTATCTGCAGATCGATCGACTGACTAAATCGTTTGGCGACAGAGTCCTGTTTGCTGATGTTACCCTTGGTATATATCAGGGCGATAAGATCGGACTTATCGCGGCCAACGGTGCCGGGAAAACTACTTTTCTCAACATCATAGCCGGATCTGAGGATTATGACAGTGGCGAAGTGGTGTTCAGAAACGATCTGCGGGTAGGTTACCTTGCGCAACTCCCTCCGTTTGATCCCGGGCAGACGGCTCTGGAATACGCCACCCCCGCACCACAGCGGGCTGATGACTATACGTGTGCCGACCGTGCCCGGCAAATGCTATATCAGTTCCGGATCACCGACATGGACCAGAAAATGGGGGAGATGTCGGGCGGCCAGGCAAAACGAGTCGCCCTTGCCAAGGTGCTTCTGACTGAGCCTGACCTGCTTATCCTTGACGAACCTACGAATCATCTCGACATAGAGATGGTGGAATGGCTGGAGAATTATCTGAGCCGCCAGAGAATCACCCTCCTCATGGTGACCCATGACAGATATTTCCTCGACAAGGTCTGCAACAAGATAATAGAGATCGACCGGGAGGCAGTGTATGCCTACGATGGCAACTACGACTATTACCTTGAGAAACGGCAGGAACGCTACGATGCGATGACATCGGAACTGGCTAAGGTGAAGAATCTTCTCCGCACCGAACTTGACTGGATGAGGCGACAGCCTCAGGCAAGAGGCTCGAAAGCTAAATACAGAATCGACAACTTTCATCAACTGGAGGCACGCAGCCATGTCAATTTCCGCGAACGCGAACTTAATCTCGGCAACGGGGCGAGCTACATAGGCTCAAAGATTTTCGAGGCAAAGGGCGTCAGCAAGAGCTTCGGCGACATATGCATACTCGATGATTGGAGTTATACTTTCGCACGTTATGAGAAAGTCGGTATCGTAGGCGACAATGGTGCAGGAAAATCCACTTTCATAAAACTTCTGCTTGGAGAGATCGCGCCCGACAAGGGTGAATTCGACATAGGGGAGACTGTGAAATGGGGTTATTACAGCCAGGAGGGAATGACCGGATTCGACGAGCGTAAGAAAGTGATCGACGCAGTAAGGGAGATTGCCGAAGAGGTAAGGATCGACGACAAGACGCGCCTCAGCGCGTCGCAGTTCCTCACCCGCTTTCTGTTCACTCCAGAGACCCAGCAGAAGTATATCTTCAAGCTGAGCGGCGGAGAACGGCGTCGCCTGTATCTCGCCACGGTGCTCATGAAGAATCCAAATTTCCTGATTCTCGACGAGCCTACCAATGATCTCGACATCCTTACCCTGACTGTTCTTGAGGATTATCTTGTCAATTTCAAGGGATGTGTGATAGTTGTAAGCCACGACCGTTTCTTCCTTGACCGGATCGTCGACCATCTTTTTGTATTCAAGGGGAATGGAGTTATCAAGGATTTCCCCGGCGACTATTCCACCTATCGCCATTGCGTGCAGGAAGAGATGAAGGAGAAGAGGGCCTTGGAGGCTGCCTCGCAGAATGTAGCCACGGCTTCTCAGCCGGTGAAACAGAAAACCGAAAAGAAACCGAAATTGAGTTTCAAGGAGCGCAAGGAGATGGAGTCGCTTACTGTGCGGCTTGAGGAACTTGAAGCCGAGAAACACACTCTTGAGGAGAAAATGTCGTCAGGGATTCTTGGCCATGAGGAGATCGCAGCCGCAGGAAAGAGGATGGAGGAGATTATCGGGGAGATAGACGAGGGAGAGATGAGGCTTCTCGAACTCATGGAGATAGGGGAGTAAGTTTCATTATCATCAGAGAGTTATGAAAAGGATAGTGTCAGCTTTAATAATCGCGGTCTGCGCGGTTTCCGGATGGGGACGCATACCGGCGAGCCTTCTGCCAACGGAGAAAGAAAAGACTGCGATGGCACGTGAGGCCGATGATTTTATCGATGCGATCAACGATGGGCGCCAGGATCGTCAGGCCGACGCCATATTGCACGCCATGCGTGGTCAAGGCGGAGAACTCGCGGCGTTACGTCAGTCGAGAAACACTCCTGCCAAAGTTTCGGACAATGTCACGACACAGACAATCCAAGGCACAGGTGCGGCGCGAGGTGTCGCCATGAAGCTCTTCCGTCCGAAAAAGGCAACCGGGAAGAAACTTCCGCTTCTTGTGTATTTCCACGGTGGGGGCTGGACTATCGGAAGCATCAACAGCTGCTCACGTTTCTGCGACGCCTTGGCGGCCACAGGTAAGGTAATGGTTCTTGCGGTAGACTATGCTCTGGCACCGGAGAAACCCTATCCTGCGGGGTTGATGGATTGTGTGGCGGCCACAGAGTTTGCCATGGCCAACGCTGTTAAGTGGGGTTCGGCGCCATCGCTTGTCAGCCTCGGGGGCGATAGTTCCGGTGGAAATCTGGCGATATCTACTGCCATGTATCTCGATGGAGGAGCCGGGAAAGCGGGCGCGAAGGGTGTCGTAAAACCAAAATCATTGGTGCTCTTTTACCCGGTTGTCAAGGCATATGCCGACAATTCCGCTTCATGGAAGAGGTATAAACGAGGCTACGGACTTGATCGACGGCTTATGGAGACGTTCAACGAGGCATATCTCGGCGGAGGTGACAGCAAGGATCCTCTCGTATCCCCGTCTGAAGCTTCCGCCGCCAAACTGTCCAAGCTTCCTCCAATATTGCTTGTCGCCGCCGAGAAGGATATCCTCGCCGACCAGGGAAAGGACTTCACCGCAAAGGTGAAGGGCGCCCAGAGAATAGAATTGCCAGGAACAGTGCATCTATTCATCACTGTGCCCGGGCAGGAGACGGCTTTTCGTAAAGCTGTCGCAGTTACTTCTGAGTTCCTGAAGTGAATGGCACAAGTGCCACTCCGAGCCGCAGTGTGTTGGTGCGCAAGAAGACCTCAGGAAGCAACTTCAGCGCTTTCTCAAGCTGCGGAAGCAGTGGCTTCAGCTCTGGCAAAGAGGAAATATATCGCATGATAGCGGCCATATGTGTGTCATTCCCCAGTACGGGTATAATGATATTGTTGAAGAGATCCACAGCCATATCGGTGTCGATATAGAGGTCAAGTGCGGACCCGTCTGTTTTAAATGCAAGGGGGAGTCCTTCAGCCATGCGCGGCATAAAATATTTGAGAGCCGACGCGGTGATTTCGCTGCGGACAGCAGCGAGCGCGCTGGCGGAGCCGGCATCATCTTCTGACGTTGAACCGTCGGCGGGGAAAAGGCCATGGTCGTTGAGATTTACCTTGTCTGCCGGAGTTCCGCCGGAAGCATTTACGAGATAGAGCCCGAAAAGCGACATCGGATCGAGGTAAAGTCTTACCTCAGAAGGTGAAACCACGGCATACTGGAATCGGTTGGGGAGAGTCTGGTCTATCTGATAGGCTCCTCCGGCAGATGAAACATAAGTGAATATCATATTGCCGTCATCAAGAAACGCAGCTGTCTTCACCACTTCATGAAGAGCCTCGGCTACCGACATATAGGCTGTGCCCCCATAAACAGGGATAATTGGAAGAGTAGCGAGTGCGTCGACAAATGGTGTCAGGTCGAGATCTACTCCGGGAATGGGATCATACTGCCAGTCTATATAGAAAGGAAGGGATTTGTAAGACCCGTCGGCCTCTTTTGATATAGGGGCCGGTTGCCATACGGAAGGTGATATCGCACCTGCAAGAAGTCTTACATCGGTGAGATAAAGACGCATCTTTTCGGATGTCGCATAACCTTGGTAGGAATAGGAGCAAACTCCTTCGGTTCCCTTTCCGGAGAAAGCCCAGGCGCCATCGGCTTGTGTAAGACCTACATTCCATTCGATACGTGGCGCACCCGGCACTGCACCTGGCGCCGGAACCTCACCTTCAAGACCCATGCCGGCTATCTGTGATAGATCGAATAATGAATATACACTTACCCTGGCTTTGTCGCCGTCCTGGATAAACGTGACTGATTTGCTCGGCATCGGCTGGCCGTTGCTGAACAGCTCAAGAGAAGTGCCGGTATAAGTTTTCTCCTTGATAGGGACGAGCGGTGTGGAATCATCGTCATGGCAGGAGACCAACGTGAGAACCGGGATAGCCGCAAGAAGTAGATATGTGTGTCGCATAGTATAAATTGTTTGGCTTGATTGAATTTGGCTTTATTGCCTGGGCGCCATACATCCCCGTCAGGGAAATGGTTTGCCAGGGCGTGAGCCTTAAGTCTTCTATATAACAAGAAGAACCGCATAAGTATAACAAAGAGGACCGCAAAAAATATGTGGTCCTCTTTGAATATCTGCAGGGATGTTGTCTCTAAGTCAGACTGTGTAGTCGACGCAGGCGCGGTCTTCCTTATATGGAGCGATGATCTTCACGGCCTCAAGGTGTGCCGGGTGAGCCGAATATTTCGCCACATCCTCGAGAGAGGCTGCAGTCGCCGTGAGCACGAGATCCCAAGTCTCAGCCGGATTTTCATTGATTCCTACTTCGATTGAGATCAGCTCATCAATTTGCTCCGGGAGCGCAAGCAGCGCGTCTTTGAAGCGCATGGACACCTCCTTGCGAATCTCAGGAGTGCCTTTGAATTTGAAAGTCACAATGTGTTTCAGCATAGCCATGTTGATTTTAGAAGTTGTTTAAAAAGCAACGTTAAATTATGGGTCGCAGTCCCGGAGCAGAT
>ERZ836877.1223-NODE-1223-length-40182-cov-4.310813_pt1 | contig 40182 bp, 28 predicted proteins | sample MGYA00519469_ERZ836877 | MGnify/ENA primary metagenome ERZ836877 (study PRJEB31850, sample SAMEA3708809) | human gut metagenome | biome: human gut; feature: human-associated habitat; material: faeces | place: China | collected 2014 ...
TCAACAAAATGACAGCCAGCGACAGCCAGGACAGGGTGCGGGCATACCCCGGCAAGGCGCTTTCCGCATCGACCTGGGGTGCGCCGTCCCCGCCCTGTCGCGCCGCCTCCGGCGCTTTCGTTTTTTTAAATCTGAACATAACTCGTGGGGGGTTGCCGGTTGGTATATCGCTTTTGCGGGGGCCCTGCACGCCGCAGGAACCCCCGCCCAGACGTTTTTCCTTACGGATTACAACGCACGGCGCCGCGGGCTGCACGACCGGCCGGACGCCTTTCGGAAAGGATGCCGCGCCGGACGCCCTTTACCGGGACGCCTGTGCGGCAACGCCACCGCCCCGGCCAGGCCAGGCCGGGCCAGGTTGGGCCAGAGCGCCGCGTCAAAAAGGCTGTTCCTGCCGGGGAGCGGCCAAACAGGCCGCAAGGTCCGCTTCCTCTTCCGGATAGCCGGGCGCGCCAAGACGGGCGTTGGCCAGGCGCTTGCCCAGCTCCACGGCGGGCTGGTCCAGGGGGTTTACGCCCATGAGCCAGCCGGTAAACAGGGTGGCGGCCTCCAGCAGCAGCATAAGCGAGCCGGCGGCGCGGGGGCTGGCGTCGTGCATGTCCACGTGCACCAGGGGCACGCCGCTCTGACAAAGGGCCATGCGCGTGCCCAGCCCCTCGGCTTCCAGAAGGCTGCCGAAAGGCTTGGCGCGCAGCCAGGCCCATTGCTCCGGCACGTCCATGCCGAAGGAGCGCCCCTGGGCCTGGTCCTGACAGGTCAGAAACAGGCAAGCCTTGTTGCGCGGACCGCTCAGAAACATCTGGTTGATGGAATGCTGGTCCGTGACGCCCGTGGCCGGCACCGGCTGACTGCCCTGCCCATCCTTGCCCAGGCTTTCGGCCCAGAGCTGTGCGAACCAGTCCCCATAGGCGGCCCACTGGGGAATATAGCAAAAAAAGATCAGCTGATCGTAGCCCGCGTCCTCCAGGGCCTTGGCCCAGCAGGCCAGGGCAAAGGAAGGGTGCGCCGCCAGGTCGGCCGGTTTTTCCAGCAGGGGAGCGGCCACAGCAGCCGCGCCGTCCAGCAGGCCCTGCCAGTCGATGCCCAGGAAAGCGGCGGGCAACAGCCCCACAGCCGAAAGGGCGGAATACCGCCCGCCCAGATAGTCCGGCACTTCCAGCGAAGCCAGTCCGTACTTCTGCACCTCTTGCCGCAGATAGCCCTTGCGCGCGTCCGTGACCAGGATCATCTGGTCCTTCCAGGCTGCGCCCAGGGCACTCTTGAGCCAGTCGCGGACCAGCAGGTACTGGGACACGGTTTCAATAGTGCCGCCGGACTTGCTTACGCAGACCACCACGGTTTCCTCAGGCCGCAAACTGTGCAGCAGGGCCTCAAAACGTTCGGCGCAGACATTGTCCGCTATCCAGAGCCAGGGGCCCGGATGGCCGGGGCCGTCCTGACCGGGGGCAAAGGCCTGCTGCATGGCGCGCGAGGCCAGGGCGGACCCGCCTATGCCCAACAGCAGCATGTGGCGGTAGCCCTTGATGCGCGGCAGAAGGGGGGCCATTTCCTTCTCCAGGGCTGCCCGGTAGGGCATGTTCAGAAAAGGCAGTCGGCCGGCGGCCGTTTCTTCGGCCAGACGCTGGGCCAGCTCCGGCGCACGGGCCGCAAAAGGCGCGGCGTCCACGGGGTTAAGCCGGTGGGTGTAAGCTCTGGACCATTCGAGCAGATGGGACATGGCAACCTCCTCCGGCGCAACGGGCGTCAGGCCCCGCGCCGTCCGGCTGGTCACAGCAGCCGCAAGGGTTTGGGAGCAAAAAACCGCCGCCGCACGGCCTTATAGGTTTGCGGCCGCACCCCGAAGCGCCAGCGCCACAGGGGGCAGCCTTCCCGCGCGGCGCAGCTGCGCACCTCGGCCCGGCTGCCGGCGCAGGCCAGACACTGCCGACGCACGGCCCGCAGCACGGCGCGGGCAGCCTCCGGTCCCTTGGGAGCCTCCGGCAAGCGCCAGGGCCACAGGGAGCAGGCTGTGTCGGCGCAGGCGCGCACGGCCGAAGGCGCGTCGCCCTGACAGGCCAGGCAAAAGCGCCGCACGGCCAGCAACGGGCTGCGCGGGCGGGCGTCGGCGGTGCTCAAGAGGCGGCCGCCCCACAGCATTTTTTGTACTTTTTGCCGCTGCCGCAGGGGCAAGGATCGTTGCGGCCCACCTTGGCCTCGGCCCGACGGTACCCCTCTGGCCGCAGGGGCACGCCGCCCACATAGTACAGTTTGCCGTCCTTGCGGCTGAAAGCGCTGCGCTCGGCCAGCTGGCGGGGCACGCCTTCCAGCTCATAATAGGCGTAAAAATCCACTTCGTCGTGGGGCTGCGCGCTGTCTTCGGAGGGCACGTCCGTGCGGGTGGCCGCAATGTCCAGACGCAGCCAGTGCACGCCTTCCGCCGAGCGGGCCAGCCGTTCCACCGTCACGTCCTCCCGGTGGTCCGGGTGAGTGCTTTCCACCAGCCAGTCAAACTGGCCCAAGCCGTAAGCCGTGTAGCGGGAGCGCATAAGGCTTGCCGCATCTTGGGGCCAGGCAGCGCCTTTCAGGTAAGGGCCGCAACACTGGGACAGGGCCTTGCCGCTGCCGCAGGGACATTCCTGAGTCATACATCCGCCTTGTTTTTCGCCCGTGGGCGTTGAGAAACCATAGCTCATGCGGCTTCGGGCGGCAAGCGGCCGCTGCAAAGCGGCCTGGGCCGCGCCCGGAAAAGGCCGCATTGACGCCCGCCGCGCGCCCTCGTATCCTGTGAAAAAATACGCGCGCAAGGACGGAGGCACGCCGCCCGCGCCAGGAGGGCCTATGCTCACGACCACGCTTCCCGGTCAGATCAGTCCCGATGCTCTGGATATCCCCGCGGACTGCCGCCAGCCCCGGCTGGACGAACGCCGCTACCTTGTGGGCGGCGAACTGCGTGAATGGAATGGCCCCACGCGAGAGGTGGTTTCGCCCCTCTATGTGGACGGCGAACCCTACGTCATCGGCAGCTGCCCCGCCCTGACCGAAGCCGAGTCCCTGGAGGCCGTGGCCGCCGTGGAACGGGCCTGGGACAACGGCCGGGGCGTCTGGCCCACCATGCGGGTAGAGGACCGCATCGCCCATGTGGAGGACTTTGCCCAACGCATGACGGCCGTGCGCGACCAGGTGGTGCGCCTCATGGTCTGGGAGATCTGCAAACCCCTGGAGGACTGCCGGGCCGAGTTTGACCGCACTGTGGCCTACTTGCGCGCTACGGTGGACGCCCTCAAGGATCTGGACCGGGCCTCGTCCCGCTTCGTCATTGAAAGCGGCATCTACGCCCAGATCCGCCGCGCGCCCCTGGGGCCGGTACTCTGCATGGGGCCTTTCAACTATCCGCTCAACGAAACCTTCACCACCCTCATTCCCGCCCTGATCATGGGCAACCCGGTCATCGTCAAAACGCCGCGCATCGGCAAGCTGCTCTATGCGCCCCTGCTGGAGGCCTTTGCCCAGGCATTCCCTCCCGGCGTGGTGAACATCCTTTTCGGTGACCGCCGGGTGGCCATCCCGGCCCTGTCTTCGGGGCGCATCAGCGTGCTGGCCTTTATCGGCTCCAGCCGCGCCGCAGACGCCCTGCGCCGCAACCACCCCCTGCCCCACCGGTTGCGCTGCGTGCTGGGCCTGGACGCCAAAAACGCGGCCATCGTCCTGCCCTGCGCCGATATGGGGCTGACCGTGGCCGAGGCCGTTACCGGCGCACTGACCTTTAACGGCCAGCGCTGCACGGCCCTCAAAATCTTTTATGTGCACGCCTCGCGCATGGAGGAGTTTCTTTCCCGCTGCGGCGAGGCCATCGCCGCCCTGCCTATGGGCGCGCCCTGGAAGCCCGGCGTCAAAATCACGCCCCTGCCCGTGCCCGGCAAGGTGGACGAACTGCGCGGTCTGGTGGACGACGCCCTGGCCCTGGGCGCGCGCGTGGCCAACCCCCACGGTGGCCAGGCCGAACGCACCCTCTACTATCCGGCCCTGGTGGCCGACGTCACGGCGCGTATGCGCCTGCACAACGTGGAGCAGTTCGGCCCGGTAATCCCCGTAGTGTCCTACACGGACGTGGCCGAGGCCACAGAAGCGGTCATCGCCTCGCCCTACGGCCAGCAGGCCAGCATTTTCGGCACGGACCCCGAAGCCGTGGCCGCCCTTATCGACCCCATGGTCAACCAGGTCTGCCGCGTAAACATCAACAGCCAGTGCCAGCGCGGGCCGGATACCTTCCCCTTCACCGGCCGCAAAGACTCGGCCGAGGGCACGCTTTCCGTAAGCGACGCCCTGCGGGCTTTTTCCATCCGCACGCTGGTGGCGGCCAAGGGCTCGACGCGCAATAAGGAGCTGCTGGCGGACATCCTCCGCCACCGGCGTTCGCACTTTCTTTCCACAGACTTCCTGTTTTAAGGCCGTCGGCCCCGGCGCGCGCCTCTGCGCCGGGGCCGACTGAGGGCCCGGCCTTTGCCGGCGGGTTTGCTGCGGCGCTGCGGCCGTACCAGCGTCAGGCGGCAGACGACAAAAGGCGCGGATGTCGCAAGACTGTCCGCGCCCTGTTTGTCGCCGGGTCTGCTGCGTTCAGGCCGAACGCACGCTTACTTCATATCCACGGCTTTAACCCAGATAACGGCGTCCTGGGAAAGTTCCTTGCCCTTGTATTCCTTGTCCGGGCCCACGCCCAGAGCGGCAAAGCCCCACCAGCCGGCTTTGGGAATGCCGAAAGTCAGGTAGCCCTGGTCGTCGGTAAAAATGGTCTGGGTGACAAAGGCGTCATGCGGATACGTGACGCTGCCCTTTTTGGGCATGGCATTGGCCTTGAGGTCGGGCATGTGGCTCATGTACTCCACTTCCACCTCGGCGTTGGGCACGGGCTTGCCGCCGGAAAGCACGCGGGCCTTGAATACGTTGCCGGTCCAGAGGCCGTAAGGCTTGATGAGGGGCACTATTTCGCAGGGCAGACCCAGGGCGGCGTTCCAGTTGCCGGGGATGCCGCCCACGTTGACCACCAGCTTGGCGATCTGCTGCATGTAGACTTCTTCTTCCTTTTCATAATAATAGCCGGGCACCATCACAAAGGTGTAGTCGCCCATGGAGCGGATTTCTTTGCGGGGCACCCGCGCGGCAAAGGCCGGGCCGGAAGATTCGGGGTTTTTCCAGGTAATGGGCTTCAAGGTCTGCAAGAGGTCGATTTTCTTGGGTGCGTTGTCGCCCCGCTGGTACATGGCGTAGAACTCCTTCACCCCGCCCATGTCCATGGTGTGGCCGGCTTCGGCCGGATGGGTGAAGACAATGCGGAAGTCCAGGTCGCCGGCTTCGGACTTGGCAATTTCCGGCGTGTAGACCATCATGAAGTGCGCGTAGGCGGGCGCGGCCGCAAGGGACAAAAGTCCGGCCAGAATCAGGGTTTTGACGCTTTTCATGAAACCTCCGTTAGAAATTGGATTTCAATATCCGTTGTGACGCAAAAAATTACTGGACGATCTTGGCGCCGTCCACTTCCACCTTGTGGCCTTCACCGGCATCAAAAAGCACCTTGTAGGCCCCGGCGGGCTTTTTGAAGCTGTATTCGCCGTCCTTGTTCATCTTGCCCTCGATGAGGGTTTTGCCGCTGCCGTCCAGCACCAGCATCTTCACGCCCGCGGCCGAAGAGCCGTCGGAAAAGCCCCCCTCGCAGGTGACGGTGCCGTCGCCGTTGTCAAAGCAGCTGCACAGGGGGCTGTGGGCCAGGGCCGGACCGGCCAGCAGCAGGGGCAGGCCGAGCACGGCCGCAGCAAAAAGGTTTTTCATCATATCCTCCTTGAAGATGTTATGCCGCAACGGGCGTTTTGGGTTTTACGCCTGCCGCAGGAGCCGGGTCGGGGACCATGCCCATGACAATGGTCAGGGCCACGCACAGGCCGTAGAACAGCCACATGGCCTGCCAGCCGGTGAGCCCCAGCAGGCTTCCGCCGGTAAAGACCAGGGTGGCCACGGCCAGCCCCAGGCAGGTTTGGTAAAGGATGGAAAAGAGCATCCAGCCCGTGGAATTGGACTGCAGCCGCACCATGACCGAAGTGGGCACGCAGGGCGGGTACAGGGCCATGAAAAGCATGAGGGCCAGGGCGTGCAGAGGGCCAAAGCCCGCGGCGCCCGCGCGCAGGCTTTCCTCGGCCGGGACGTCGCCATCCAGGCCGTAGATGGCTCCCAGGGTGGCGGCACTGTTTTCCTTGGCGGCAAAGGCGGAAAGCAGGGCAATATTGATTTTCCAGTTAAAGCCCGCATATTGGGTCACGGGCTCCAGGGCCTTGCCCGCCAGGCCCAGGGCGCTGTGCTCAAAGGTGTCTTCGCGCAATTCACGGCGCAGCTGTTTGCGCTGGCTGATGAGTTTGCGCAGGGCCGGGCGCAGGGCTTTGCCGTCCTTGCCCACGGAACGCGCAATGGTGAAATAGACGGGGTTGCGGGCCTGAAAGACGGCGTCCACGGCTTTTGAAGCCTCCTGGTCCGTAACGCCGCGCTTGGCGTCTTTGAGGGCTTCTTCAAACAGCAGCAGGGGCGTCACATCCTCCACGGCAAACTGCCCGGCCAGTGCGGTCTTGTCCACGGCCCGCAGAAAGGTCTTCATGGCCTGGTCGGCTTTTTGGTTGTAGGCGGCCATGCGTTCTTCCCCAAGACCGGGGTAGTTGATGAGGGCAAAAATGACCACAGCCACGGCCAGGACCACGGTGAAGATTTTTTTGAGGAAGACCCAGACCCGTTCAATGGCCCGCGCCAGCACGCCGCGCAGGGTGGGCAGATGGTAGGGGGGCATTTCCATGATGAAGGGCGCGCTGGGCTTGCCCCGCAGCAGGGTGAGCGAAAGGGCCTTGGCCACGGGCAGGGCCATAAACAAGGTGACCGTGGCGATGAAAAACATGGCCATGCCGCTGTGGGCGGAAAAATAAGCGCTGATGAGGATGAGGTACAGGGGCACCTTGGCCAGGCAGTTCATCATGGGCGCAATGAGGATGGTGGCCAGCCGGGCCCTTTCGTCCGGGATGGCCCTGGTGGCCATGACGGCCGGGATGGCGCAGCCGCCCACGTACACGCCGCCCAGGATGAGCGGCAGGGTGGACTGCCCGTGCAGGCCGAAGCGGCGGAAAGCGCGGTCCAAAATAAAGGCCATGCGCGGCATGTAGCCGCTGTCTTCCATAATAGCGATAAGAGCAAAGAGCAGAAAAAAGATGGGCAGATAGTTGAGGATGGCCGTGACGCTCTTCATGGCCCACAGGCCCAGGGCGCGCAGCGGGGGATCCTCCAAAAAGCCCGGAGCGGGCAGGAAGCCGGCCAGAAAGTTCTGCGCGCCGTCCCACAGGGGCCAGATCATGGCCGCCAAATCGCCGCCGTAGACAATGGCCACCTCATACAGTACGAGCAGGATGGTCAGCAGAATGAGCGGGCCAAAAAACCTGTGGCAAACAAACCTGTCCGCCCTGTCCGAAAGGTTGGGCGCGCTCTTTTGGGGCAAACGCACGTGGCTGGCGGTCAGGGCCGCAGCCGCGCGGTGGCGGGCAAAGGCCACGTGGCGTTCGGCATCCACGCCCTGTTCGCCGGCAAAGTTCTCTCGCAGCATGTCCACGCTGGCCAGAATGTCCGTATGGTTGGCAACCCGCGCCCGCAGCGTTTCTCTGGCGGCCTGGTCGTTTTCCATGAGTTTGACGGCCAGCCAGCGCATGGGCAGACCATCCAGGGCGGCTTCCCTGGCCAGCAGATCCGTCAGGTCCGCCAGATAAGGTTCCAGAACCCCGTAGTCCACCACAAAGGACGGCCTCCGGCCGGCCTGGGCGGCAGCGGCCACAGCCGCGCGCAGGCCCTGCACGCCACTGCGTTTTTTGCCCACCGTGGGGATCACGGCCACGCCCAGCTCACGCGCCAGGCCCGCCGTATCAATCTGAATGTTGCGCCGTGCGGCAACGTCCATCATGTTGAGGGCCAGCACCAGGGGCGTTTCCATCTCCAGCAGTTGCAGGGTCAGGTAGAGGTTGCGTTTGAGGTTGGCGGCGTCGGCCACGTTGATGGTGACCTGGGGCGCGGCGTGCAGGATAAAGTCCCGCGCGGTTTTTTCCTCCAGGGAATAAGAGGTCAGGCTGTAGGTGCCCGGCAGGTCCACCAGCTCCACGCGGTGGTCTTCCAGAGTGAAAAAGCCGGTCTTTTTTTCTACTGTGACACCGGGGTAATTGGCCACGTGCTGGCGCGCCCCGGTAAGCATGTTGAACAGGGTAGACTTGCCGCAGTTGGGCTGTCCGGCCAGAGCCACAAGCAGGGGGGCGCTCATTGCCTGTCCACCTCCACCAGGTCGGCTTCTTCATGGCGCAGGCTGACGTGGCAGCCGTCCAGTTCGATTTCCACGGGGTCCACCAGAGGGGCGTTGCGCACCACGCGCACCCGCGCGCCGGGGTAAAACCCCAGGTCCATGAGGCGCTGCCCCAGCGCCCCTGTGGCGCTGAGATCCCGCACACTGCCGGTGTCGCCCGGAACCATTCCGCTGAGCGTCATTGTCAACTCCTTGCTTAGGCCACAATAACCGTGGCGGCCAAGGCACGTTCCACAGCCACCCGCGCCTGCCCCACGGCCACCAGAATGGGGCCGCCGTTGTCCGCCAGCACGTCCAGCTCTACGCCGGGCAACACGCCAATGGATTCAAGCCGTTGCCGCTGGGCCTCCGGCGCGTCCACGGCCAGCACAATCACCGTATGCCCGGCACCCACTGCCCGAAGGGTCTTGGCGTATGACATGTATAGTATCCCGGTCTGATATGAAATAAGAAATGAATTTCAATTTTTATATAACGGATACAAAAACAAGTCAACCGCAACGCGGCTGTTAAAACTGCGGGCCGCAATGCTCACCCCACTCGCTTGCCGGGAGAGAGAAAAAACAGCTTACTAAAAACTTTCTCCCATACGCCGTTCTGCCGGCAGAGGCCCGTACACAGCGGATGTTGTTCTGTTGCCGCAGTCCCTGCGCACAGGAAAATTCTTGTCAGCCGCCCTGAACTTGGATAGAAAGTTACCCGCTTCAACATCAATAGTGGTGTTCTGTGCAATCCTTAATCCCCCCTGAAAGGAGAGCGAAATGACTTATGTGCAGCGCGTTATGCGTGGATTGGAGGAGAAATACGCCTACGAACCGGAATTTCTTCAGGCTGCTCACAATGTTCTTGAAACGTTGCAGCCCCTTCTGGACAGCGATGGGAAATACGAAAAGAATAAAATTCTGGAACGTATTGTTGAGCCGGAACGGACAATTTCTTTCAGGGTGCAGTGGGTTGACGACAAGGGAGAGGTACAGGTCAACAAGGGCTATCGTATCCAGTTCAATTCCGCTATCGGTCCGTTCAAGGGCGGTCTGCGTTTCCACCCCAGCGTGAACCAGGGCATTCTCAAATTCCTGGGTTTCGAACAGATCCTTAAAAATTCCCTCACCGGGCTGGCCATCGGCGGCGCCAAGGGCGGTTCGGATTTCGACCCCAAGGGCCGCTCCGAAATGGAATCCATGCGCTTCTGTCAAGCCTTTATGACCGAGCTCTACCGCCATATCGGCCCCACGGTGGACGTGCCCGCCGGGGACATCGGCGTGGGCGGCCGCGAAATAGGCTATCTGTTTGGGCAGTACAAGCGCCTGACCCGGCGCTACGAAGGCGTGCTCACGGGCAAGAATCTGCTTTTCGGCGGTTCCCTGGCCCGCGTGGAGGCCACCGGCTACGGGGCCGTCTACTTTGCCCAAAGCATGCTCAGCACCACGGGCGAAAGCCTGGAAGGCAAAACCTGCGCTGTTTCCGGGGCCGGCAACGTGGCCACCTACTGCTGCGAAAAACTGCGGCAAGTGGGGGCCAAGCCCGTCACCGTGTCCGACTCGCGCGGAATGATTTATGATCCCGAAGGCATTGACGTGGCCCTGCTCAAGCAGGTCAAAGAAGTGGAGCGCGCGCCCCTGACCCGTTACGCGGAGCTTAAGCCCGGCGCGCAGCATACCCCGACGAGCGCCTACCCCAAGGGCCGCAATGCCGTCTGGTCCGTGCCCTGCGACGCAGCCTTCCCCAGCGCCACACAAAACGAGCTGAACCTCGCCGACGCGCAGGCCCTGCTGGCCAACGGCTGCCGCTGTGTGGTGGAAGGGGCCAATATGCCCTCCACCATCGACGCCGCGCACGCCTTCGTTAAGGCCGGCATCCACTACGGCCCGGCCAAGGCCGCCAACGCCGGCGGCGTGGCCATCAGCCAGCTGGAAATGGCGCAGAACGCCAGCATGCAGAGCTGGAGCTTTGAAACGGTGGACGGCAAGCTGCTCAAGATCATGCAGGGCATCCACAACTCCGCCGCCGAAACCGCCAAGGAGTTCGGCGCTCCCGGCAATCTGGTGCTGGGCGCCAATATTGCCGGCTTCCGCAAGGTGGCCGACGCCATGATCGCTCAAGGGATTTAAGCGCCAGGCAATAAAGCGCACGCGGCGCTGCTGCGTGCTGCAAAAGCCGCCGGACGTTACAACGTCCGGCGGCTTTTGCACTGATGGCCTTCTGCTGCGCGTCAGAACAGAGTCCCGTTGCGAACATGTATGCTCAAAATTTACGGTACACGCATTCCGGCCTTAACCGCGCAACTGCATAGCGCTGCTGGCTTTGCCCGTACCTTCCTTCGTCGCGGGCCAAGTTCCTGCGTCGCAACGGCCAAAGCTACGCTTGCGCCTCCACGGTGAGCGGCTGCTTACGCAACCGCAGGAGCTTTCAGAATTGCAATGCCCTAGTTGTCCTGCTTTTCCAGGTCGGCGATGAGCGTTTGCAGCACCAGAGCCTGCTGGGTCAGTCCTTCCACGGCGTGCGTGGCCTGCTCCATGGCCTGGACGGTTTCCGTAGAGGCTGCGGCCACCTGCTCTACAGAACGGTTCACCTCTTCGCTGGTGGCCGACTGCTGCTCACTGGCGGCGGCTATGGACTGGATTCTGTCGTTAACCTGGGCCACCAGAGCCAGAATTTGCTGCAGCGACTGGCCAGAGTGGGCGGAAAGATCCGCCGCGCTTTCAATGGCTGCGGCCACAGACTCCACATTGGCGATGTTTTTGCGCGTGCCATCCTGAATGCCGCCAATGGCCCGCCCCACCTCCTGCGTGGCGGTCATGGTTTTTTCCGCCAGTTTGCGCACTTCGTCGGCCACCACGGCAAAGCCGCGTCCGGCCTCGCCCGCCCGCGCCGCCTCAATGGCCGCGTTGAGGGCCAACAGGTTGGTCTGGTCCGCAATGTCGGCAATAACCTGCAGCACCTTGCCGATGGCGTCGGCCTGCCGGCCGAGCAGGTCCATATCCTCCCGAATGGCCTGAGACCGGCTGCGCACCGACTCGATGCCGTCTACAGCTTGGGTGACGATATCCGCGCCCTCCAGAGCCTGTGTTTTGGTGGCGTCAGAAGCGGCCGCGGCCTCCTGGGCGTTGTGGGCCACCTCGCGCACCGTGGCGTTCACCTCCTCCATGGCGGCGGCAGCCTGGTGCAGGCGTTGGGCGGCCTCGGCGGCGCTGCGGTTGGAAAGGCCTATGCGCGAAGAGAGATCCGCCGAAGCGGAGGATATGACATTGACCACTTCTTCCAGATGGCGGGCCGCGTCCAGCATACCTTCCCGCTTGGCCGCAGCGGCTTGGCAGGCGGCCGCTTCGGCCCTGGCGGTGGCCTGCTCCGCCTGGGCTGTAGCCTGCTCGGCGGCGCGGGTTTTCTGTTCGCTCTCGCGCAGCAGAGCCTTGATATCGCCGATCATTTTTTCCATGCCCTGGGCCAGAACGCCGCATTCGTCCTGACGCCTGCCGGCGGCGCGCAGCAAGGCAAGCTCCGCGGGGTCGGGCTCCAGACGTCCGGAGGAAACAGCATCTGTAATGCCCGAAAGCCCGGCCAGAACCCGCGCCGTGCCGCGGGCCACCACCGTGATCATGACGCCCACGACCAGCACGCAGCCCAGGGTCACCAGGGCTATGCTCCAGAGCATATTCCGGACAGGCGCGAGGATTTCCGCCCGGTCCACCTCCACGCAGAGCCGCCAGCCCACCTCTGGCATGGGCGTGTGAAAGACGACCCGCTCCGCCCCCTGCTCCGTGGTGTAGGTGAGGCGGCCTTCCCCGGACTGCAGCACGCGCTGCACCTGGGGGAGCTTGCTTTCATCGCGGCCGATGGCCTTGCCGTCCGGATGCAGCACCAGCTTGCCCTTGTCTTCATAGGCATACACAAAGCCTTTGCCGCCCATTTTGACCTGACTGGTTATCTCGTCGGCCATATTGCGGCTGTCCACACCGATGAGCAACACAGCCGCCACCTTGCCGTTCTGCTTTATGGGCATGCTGAGGATGAGCATCATGCCGCCCGTGGTGTGGCTGAACAGATTTTCAAAGGCGGTTTCGCCCTGCAGCCCCTTACGGAAGTAGGCGCGGGCGGAATAGTCGGCCCCCACGGTCTTGCTGGGCTCTGTGCGGCCGGAAAGGTGGTGCGCTATGACCTTGCCGTCGGCAGCCACCAGACCGGCCAAAGCCACATTCTGGTTGACCGTGACAAAGGTGCTGAGCGCCGCATCCGCCGCCTCAAAAAGTGCGCCGCGCATAACTGCGGGCCCCAGGCTGCCGTAGGCGGCCAGGTAGTCTTGCAGACGACGGTTGCTGCCCAGGGCCTCCAGCCCGCCGCGCAAGCCCTTGATCACGGCGGCCAGGGCCACGCGCTGGCTCTGCAGCAAGGCCGCGCCGTCCTGCCAGACCTGTTCCCGCAACGTTTCTTGCGAGACTCTGTAACTGACTGCCGCTACAAGCAACTGCCCGACAATGGCAGGGATGAGAATAAACAACAGCATCTTGGTTTGCAGGCGCATTTTCATGGCAGATTCCTTTGTGCTGTGTGCCCGCGCCTGTGCTGCACAGCTGACGCGGACAGTCTGTGGCGAAAAAACTGAAACATCTCGCTCTTAGATCAGATTAATTTTGAGAAGATACATTCTCAACGTTTAAAAAGCACGCGTTCCGGCGCTTAAGCGCACAAAAACAAGCAGTGCTGTCGTCACCCGTAATCTATTGCGTCGCAACGGCTGCAGCTGCGCTTGCGCCTCCCCGGCGGGCGTCTGCTTACGCAACCGCAGGGCATTGCAACGTTGCACTGCCCTGACACCAGCCACCAACAAATATATTAAATGTTATAAGCAACAATCGGATAAAACAATACCTTCTTAAGACCTGTGCATTTTTTTACAAACCGGCGAGGATATAAAGAACCAACGGACATGGCGAGGAGCCAGGCCCGTACCGTTGCCGCCAGGCGGCAGGATGTACAGGGAACAACGCGAAACTATACGCTGTTTTTCTGGAGCTGGAAATAAAAAGAGCCCGCCGGACCGGCCAGATCCGGGCATTGTCAAACAACCGCCTGACCGGAATGGGAGCTGCTCTGGAGAGGGTTTCTGCGCCATGGCGCGCGCACCGGCAAGCCACTCTTGCCTGTGGCGCAGATAAAGGCCACCTTCAGAAGGTGCTACTTGCCGTCCGGACCAGGGGGAACAGTTGCCGCCGGGCGGTAATAGTCTTTATATGCCGCGTAGAGGGCTTTTGCCTGTTCTCCCCCCATCGGCGAGCAGTATTCCGGCAGGCTGAACGCCACTATGCCCGCATGCGGCGCGGCTCCGGCGCTGGCCAACTGCCGCTGCAGCCTTGCCAGCTGTGCGGGAACTGCGCGAAAAGGCTTCTGATTTAACGGCTCGCCGTCCACTTGCGTAAAGGTTTCCACTACCGGAGTAAACAGACGTCCGGCACTTGCGGCGGCCCGCGCCACCGCGTGAAAAAACAGGCCCACCTCCTGCTCCCGCAGCTTGTGCACGCCAACGCCGTCCTGAAAAAGAACCCGGTCAATGCCGCTCTGCGTCAGAATATGTCGCCACAGCCCTTCCAGCGCTTCAGGTGCCGCATAGCCATTGGAAAATCCGGAAACGGCAACCGGCAAATCCGGGGCCAGGGTTCGCAGTCCCGCACGCAGATTTTTCAGAAAAAGCAGCAGCTCTGCCTGGCGGGCAGGTTCAAGCCAGCTCTGGTCGTCAATTTCTTGCGGAATATACAGGCCGGACAAGGCCGCCCTGTCGGGATCCAGCCGCGCCACGTCCGCGGCCGTCGCCAGGCTGACCCGGCACAACTGATGAAAGTACCGGCGTACAGCCTCAGGATCTCCCTTGATTTTTTCCCAGTACTCGCGGTCGTGCACAAGCCCCAGCGTCACCCGCATATGTTGGTCGTGCGCCGCGCGCAGCACCTTTTCCAGGGCTGGCCGCAAGGGGCCGACGCGCTGCGCGTCGTCGTGGACCGGCGCAATGCCGTCAACAGACCACTGCACCACTATTTCAGTAACGCCTATGGCGCGCATGGACGCAAGCAGATCCTGCCACTGCTGCCCGCTCCAGCCCGCGTGCGCATTCCACAACTGAAGAAACGTGCCGGAAAACGTCGGGCCGGCGGCGCGCCCCCAGGCGCTGGGGGCCGCAGGGGCCCAAAAAAGGCCGAGCAGCACGAAAAAATGCACAATGCTTTTCATGACTGAACCTGCTAAAAAGTAATGCTGGTGGTGAGAAACAGGGAATCTATCAGACTGTTTTTGTCGTCCCCCTGCACATGAAAGAGCGTCCCTCTTTTATATTGCAAAAGGACTTCCACAGATGAACGCGGAACTTCATAGTTAAATGCCGGGAGGAAAAAGCGCAAGGAAAGCCCGGCCCCAAATTCAACCAGTGAAGTCTGGTCGCGGTCTGGTTCTGTAATCCGGCTATCCGCCACCACATGCGGCGTCACAAGGAATCTGTCATAGACGTTGAAAGTCATGCCTTGACGAACTTCACCATAGACAACGCTTCGCGCATTTTCAGAGGTGTAATAATCGTACTCGCCAAAGAAAAAGGTATAATTCCAGTACGGGACGCCGGGGCTAAGGTCATACCCATCTGTCCAGGAATACATGGCCCGCAGCAGCCAGGTGTCCTCGGCCTTGTCGCCCAGATGAAAAAGGCGCTCCGCCCCCACATTAAAATTCTGGCTTTTGAACGGCTTGTAACGCAATCCCACAGCGCCCTGCCAGGAATCTTCGTCAAAAGAAAAACTGTCGTCCTCGTTAAGGTTGGCGCTTACCCGCCCAATAACCTGAAGGAGGCGGTCATCACGCAGCCCCAGGACAGGGGGCGTCCAGGCGACCTCGGCGCCGCCGCCGGATCGGATGGTGCGTGCGGTGTCTCCCCCGGCCCAGCGGGAAGGGCCTGCGCCGTCCGGCAGATACGACAGATAGGCCGTGGCAGAAAGATTTGTCTGTAGTTTGGTGACCTCACGCCGCAACCTGAATATCCTTTTGTCTATTTCGACCTGTTCGGCCCCGGTTTCCGCCCCTTGCGCTACGGCGGCATCAATGGCCTTTTTGAACGCCGCAACACTTTGCGCATTGCGGACCTCGTGCATAGAGGCATAACCAAGGTCTTCCCACAGGTGTGCAGCGTCCGGATCGGCGGCGAGCGCCTGCTCAAACGCGTCGGCTGCCGCCGCATACTGCCCGGCATCGCTCAAAGCGTAGCCCAAAGCGGCCTGACCGGCCGCAGTATTGTCCATACGCAGGGCCTCCCTGTACGCCGCTATGGCCTCCGGCGTGCGCTGGAGACGGCGCAGCAGGTCGCCCTGCCGGGAAAAAAGCGCAGCGTCCTTTTTCAGGCGTAAGGAGGCGGCCACAAGAGCTTCCGCTTCTTCATACTGCCCGTTCGCGATGGCTATGGACGCCAGATCTGCAAGACGCTGCACCTGCACGCTGACGGGCAACCCTTTGTCCGGCATGGCCGCAAAGGTCTGCCGGGCGGCCTCCGTCTGCCCCGCCAGCAGTTCCGCATGCCCAAGACGCGCTGCCGTTGCTGGGTCATAGCCCAGCGTCAGCGCTTGCCCAAACGCCTCTGCCGCCGCGGCATAGTCGGCTTGCCCCATCTGCAGAAAACCCAACGAAAGATAAAACTTCCGCTGTTCTTCCTGGCTCATGGCGGCTATGCCCTGGGCCGCCTGCCTGTAATTGACAAGGGCCAGACCGGGCTTGCCGAGTTTTTCGTATGTACGCCCCAGCGCCAGAGACGTGTCCGTTGTCGGGTGCATGGCTGCGGCCTGGGCAAAGTGCTCCAGAGCTTTTTCATACAGCCCGGCAGCATAGGCCGCATGGGCTGCGGCAAGGACAATGCGCCGCCGGGGCCCCGCAGCCTCCAGGGCCCGCCCAAAAGCCCGCTCGGCGCCGACGTGGTCGCCCATGTCGGTGAGGGCATAGCCAAGGCTTTCTTCCGCAAGGGCCACATCCTCGCGTGCGGCCCCTGGGCAGGCGGCCGCCTGCCGCCACGCCTTTGCGGCTTTTGCCGTATCGCCCAATGCGGCATAGGCCTGCGCCAGTTGCATGAAAATACTTACTTTTTCTCCAGGATAAACCGCCAGGCGCAGCGCCGTCTGCAAAGGCGCCACTGCCTCCGCCGGTTTGCCGGAGCCCATGGCGGCAAAGGCCAGTCCGGCGGCCAGCTGCGCCTGAGCCTTTTGGGGCAGGGCCGCGGCCAAAGGCGCGGCTTCATGAAAGGCCGCATACGCCTGCGGGGCATCGCCCTGAGTGGCGTAGATATTGCCGAGCGCCAGCAGGGTTTCCGCCTTGCGCAGCGGAGAAACGCCGGTGCGCAAAAAAGCCGTGAACATGTCGATGGCCTGCTGTTCCTGGTGCGCCGCGGCAAAGCTCTGCCCTGCCCTGTACAGCATTTGCGGCTCTTTTGCGGCAATCTTGGCATAGACGGCGGCCGCTTCCGCATAGCGGGACGCCAGAAACAGGCTGTTGGCCAGAACCGCGGCATTTTCCGGCCCAGGGTGCAGCTTTTCCAACCGGGCGCTTAACCGGACAGCCTCTTTATAATTGCCCTTATGTTCGTAAAACAGGGCCTGTTCACGCAAAAGATCTTCGTCGTCCGGCGCAAGCGCGCGGGCCTGGGTCAGATAGCGCGCGACGACCTCCTCATCTCCATCCTGTTTGCCGACCAAAACAAGGGCACGCAGGGCGGCGATCCTTTCCGCATCGGTTCCGGCCGCGTCCAGCGCAGTGGCAAAGGCGGCCAGGGCCTGGTCATTGTCGCCCAGCTTGACGAGAACCATGCCCCTGGTCTGCTGCAAGGCGAAAATTTTCTGCGTGTCGGGCTGCCCCTGCAGCAGGGCAAGCGCTGCGTCGTACTCCCCCATGCGATAGAGCAGGTTCATGAAATCCGCACGGGCCTTGGCGTCCTGAGGGATGATGGCCAGGTATTGCCTGAACTCTTCCGCCGCCGCGCTGTTTTCGCCTGCCCGCATTTTGCGGTAGGCCATGTCCAGATGCGGGTACCCTTTGAACTGACGCAGCTGATCGCCGAGCCCGCCATTGCCCGACGGAGCGCTTTGCGCGGCATGTGGCGCAGCATCTGCCCGGGCGCAGACAGGCAGCGGCGTGGTCGCCAGAACAAGCACAAACAAAAAAATGTATATTTTAAACATGTATTGACCATGATCTGCGTTGTATTTGCCACAGGGATATTAGGGTATTGCAATGTTGCACAATGCCCTGACAGCTGCGCAAGCAGACGCCCGCCGTGGAGGCGCAAGCGTAAGTTATTTGCACTGTTAAGTTCCTGAATAAATGTACAGCGCCATTGACGCTACTTATTCTTAAAATGAATCTTCCCTAGCTTTGAATCATCGACGCCTGCGCCTGCTGCGCTGCAACAATGTTTTTCGTTGCAGATTTTACATCTACTTTTATAGCTTCTTTTGTCGCAGTCAGCGTTTCTTTTGTTACAAAACCAAGCTGCACAACAATGCTTTCCAGCAATGGAACTGCTTTCTGCTGCGCATCCAACGCCTGCCGTAACTGGTCTGCAGTAATCACCCCTTCCGTAACAAGAAAGTCGCCGAACCTGCATCGGGCATTGTGCTGCGCAAAAAACCGGGCTTCGGCCTGTTGCAGCTGCAAATATCCCAAAGCCCGTTCCTCAACCAGCACATCGCCAAGCCTGGCATATTGTTGCCGCTGCAGGCTTCGGGCCTGGTCAAGCTGTTCCCTGGTCAGTTGCTTCCGCGCCACAAGAGCGGCGGCCAGGGCGGATTCTGGGATGGCACCCGGCGAGGAAAGGCGGTCAAAGCCGTACCGCAGGGCAAAGGCGAGATCGCTTCTGGCAACAAGATAAAGCACAATGGAACGCCCCGCGGCCTGCTCCATGGCGGCCAGAGCCTGTGCGGAAGGCGGCGTTTCCACTGCAACGGCAAGTTCGCCGGTGGGCCTGATTTCCAAGGGGAAAGCGCCGTTGGCCAGGGCCATGGACCGCGGCAGGGCGGCAAGGGCGTCCACCGGTGTTGTGAACGGGTCAATGGAGCGGGTTTCCAGGTGAAACTGCATGCCGAGAATCTGCACCAGCCTGCATTCCGTAGTCATCCCCATATCCAGCAGCACCCGCCCAAGGGGCAGGCCGGTTTCTTTCTGGCGTGCAAGGGCGGCATCCAGCTGGGCGGTGGTGATAAAACGCCTGTCCAGCATAAGGTCGCCCAGCCGCCTGCGGTAGGCCACCAATTCCGCCTCAGAGGGATACACGTGATCCGTTTTATCCCAGGCAATAACTTTGCCGGTAAGCAGATAGCGCGCATAAAGGCGAAAGGCCCGCATGGTGGCCGCAAAGTTGATGACGTTGGCCCACAGCAGCCGGGGCAGCGACAGCAAAGCCTGGCCAAACCCGTAGATCATATACACATAAAAGGCGCGCCACAATGACCGCCAGCAAAAGAAAAACAGATTGGCCAGCATAAGATACCAGATCCATGTGCCTGGAGCCACCGCCGGCGGGTAATGATACGCATCCGGCGTAAAAACCTGATACAGCCAGATGCAGAGAACAACCGGCACAATGGCGTTGGCGAGCATGCTTGCAACATTGGTGACCAGGCTTTTCCTATCCCGAAAAAACATATAGCGCGTCAGAAGATTGCCCTGCCAGCCGAGATTGGCCCAGCCTTGAAGAGAAATGCCCATAATCCAGCGGGACTTCTGCTTCACAGCAGCGGTGAAGGTGCGGGGGAAAAATTCGCGAATGGCAATGTACTCACGCTTCACCTTCAACCGGGTCTTGCCCATAAAATTCTTCTCGGTGACGGTGTGGCGCAGCACCTGACGCACAAAAACCTGGCGCAGGCCAAACTTGTGCATGCGCAATCCGAAATCGTAGTCTTCCGTCAACGATTCAATATTAAAAAGCTGGTTATTGCTGTCTTCAGCCAGCAGTTCCAGCGCACGACGGCTGTAGCCGCTGCCGACGCCGGCAGAGGGCACGGACTTGCTCAAAATCTCGCGGGCCAGCATGTCGCGCGCGTGATTTTCGGCAAATTCATCGGCGTAGTGCCCGGCAGTGAAGTCCCATCAGCGCCGCATCATGGGAAAAACCGGCAGCTGGATCATATCCATGCGCGGGATGAGGTAGTTGAAGAGCTTGAGATACAGAGGATGGACGATATCTTCAGAATCGTTCATGACAAAAATTTCAAACCGTACCCCGTTTTCTTTTTCGTAATGCCGGATGCCCGCATAAATCCAGTTGAGGCAGTCTGCCTTATTGGTCGGCCCGTCCTTGGGACAGACAATGCGGTTGACGTTGCCGTATTCTTCTCTGACCAAAGCAACTTCGCGCTGGGTCTTGAGGTCATTGGGGTAGGTGCCGACAAAAATCTGATAATTTGTGTAGTTTATCACCTTTATTGTGTTATTCAACATGCGCCGAATAACGGCGGACTCATCCCAGCATGGAATCATGATCGCCACCGGCTTTTCCGGCGGCGCCAACAATTGCGCCTCACTCAGGGGAGGGAACTTGTGGCGGATAAATATCCAACGATAGACCTTGTCAATGATATATGTGCAATCAATGACAAGCTCGTCAATGCCGCTGATGACAAAGATAATCCCAAGCCCTGCCAGCAGAATATGAATGCCCAGCAACAGATAGGGCATAATCAGGTCTAGCGTGCCCATCAAAAACCTGTTGCTCTGGGGATAAACTGCTGTGCGACAGGCAGCACGGGTTTTTCTCCGGCAAAATAGCGGCGCAGGGCGCTTACTATTCGCTGTGCCGCCTTGCCGTCGCCATAAGGGTTGTTGCCCCGACACATTCTTTGCCGCGCCGCTTCGTCTGAAAGCAATTCCGAGGCCCGCGCCACAATTAAAGCACGATCCGTGCCCACAAGCTGCGCCATGCCCAGCCGCGAAGCCTCCGGACGTTCCGTCACCGTGCGCAACACCAGCACCGGCGTGTGAAAAGCAGGGGCCTCTTCCTGCCCGCCGCCGGAATCCGTCAGGAAAAGCGTGGCGTCGCGCATCAGGTTTACAAACGAGGGATAGTCCAGCGGCGGCGTGAGATGCACATTGGGCACCTGCCCCAAAGCAGGCAGAACCACTGCCTGCACATGCGGATTGCGGTGTACCGGATAAATAAAGGCAACATCGGGAAAAGCCCTGGCCAGGTCGGCCACCGCGCCGCAGATGTCTGCCAGGCCATGCTCCCAGCTTTCACGCCGGTGCGACGTCACCAGCACAAAGCGCGACGCGCCGCCAAGAAGCGGTGCAAGGTGCGGCGCCAGCCCCGGCCCAAGTTTGTCGGACAGTCTGGTCAGGGCATCAACCACCGTATTGCCGGTAACAACGATGTCGTCGGCATGGTACCCCTCCTGCAGCAGCGCTTCCTTTGCAGAAATGGTGGGCGCAAAATGCAGTGTTGTCAGCACGCTTGTAAGCCGTCTGTTGGCTTCCTCCGGAAAAGGATTGGCCATGTCGTGACTGCGCAGCCCGGCCTCCACATGGCCAACCTTTATTCCAAGGTAATACGCCGCCAGGGCGGCGGCCAGAACCGTAGTGGTATCCCCCTGCACCAACAGCATATCCGGCCGGGCCTGACTTAGATATTCGGTAAGCCCGTGCAGGGCCTTTTCCGTCAACGAGCTTAGCGTCTGGTCGGGCGCCATAAGGTGCAGGTCTATATGGGGCCTGAGCGCAAACAAGTGCAAAACCTGCTCCAGCATCTCACGGTGCTGCCCGGTGGAAATAATGCTGAGGCGCAGGTCATTGGCTGCGGACACTTCTTGAATGACGGGAATCATTTTTATGGCTTCCGGCCTGGTTCCAATAACAATGGCTATATGCGGAAGATGAGGCATATTTATTCCTTTGTCATAACAACTATTAAACACTTCAACAATGTTGGCTATAAAAGCGATGACGCACAAGTACACACATAGTCATTCTCTTTTCTGGCGCTTACACATCAATCAAAATAACACCTTCGCCAACTTCGTGCGAAGACATACCTCCCCACATGACCTTTTTGGCGCACCTGTTATAGTTCCACAGCAGCACAATGGCAACTATGCTGTATTTACTAGATTAACCTGGAACGCTGCGCTTGCTTCCTACGCCTCGCGCTGCCCCCGCTTGTATCCACAGGGGCGCTGTTTCCACTCCCGCCATGCGCCGCTTTTTATCCGCCCCAGACCTGGCAGGGAGGGCAGGGGTTGCGCGCAGCGGCCGGGCTGCCTTTTTCAGGGCCCGCCGCACGGCGCCGGGAAAAAGCCCCTGCGCCCGCACGTCAGCGAAGAATAATAGCCATTGCGCAGAATCAGAGACAAGGATACTATAATGAACTCACCTTTATTCACAGGAAACACATGACCGCATCATTTGAAGATTTGGGCTTGTCCCAGGACTTGCTCGACGCCGTGAAAGATTTGGGCTTTGAAGAGCCCTCTCCCATACAACTCCTGGCTGTCCCGGTCCTGCTTACCGGCTGCGATGCCGTGGGTCAGGCCCAGACCGGCACCGGAAAGACCGCCGCTTTCGGCCTGCCGCTTCTGGAAAGACTTGTCCCGGGGAAAAAGGTGCAGGCCCTGGTGCTCTGCCCCACCCGCGAGCTGGCCATTCAGGTAGCCACAGAGCTCAGCCGTCTGGCCGCAAAAAAACGTGGCATTGCCATTTTGCCCATTTATGGCGGCCAGCCCATTGAACGACAATTCCGTACGCTGGAAAAAGGCGTGCAGGTGGTTGTGGGCACCCCCGGCAGGCTCATCGACCACTTGCAGCGCGGTACGCTGCAATTGGACGCGACATCCTTGATCGTACTGGATGAAGCCGATGAAATGCTGGACATGGGCTTTCGCGAAGATATTGAAACCATCCTTGAGCAGGCCCCGACCGACTGCCAGCGCGTGCTGTTTTCCGCCACCATGCCGCCGCCCATACGCGAGCTGAGCAAACGGTTTCTGCGCGACCCGCAAATGCTGACCATCGCACACAAGATGCTGACCATCCCCGCCATTGCGCAGGTCTACTATGAAGTGCGCCCGTACCAGAAAATAGACGCGCTGTGCCGCGTTCTGGATGCGCAGGGCTTTCGCAAAGCGCTTGTTTTCTGTTCCACCAAACGCAGTGTGGACGAGGTGACCACCCACCTGCAACAGCGCGGCTACCAGGCCGACGCGCTGCACGGCGACCTGGCCCAGCCCCAGCGTGACCGGGTAATGCAGCGTTTTCGCACAGAAGGGGTGGATATTCTGATCGCCACCGATGTGGCCGCCCGTGGCCTAGACGTGGAAGCTGTGGACGCTGTGATCAACTACGACATGCCGCACGATGTGGAAAAATATGTGCACCGCATCGGCCGCACCGGCAGAGCGGGCAAGGACGGCAAGGCCTTTACCTTTGTGACCGCGCGCGACCACTTCAAACTGCGGGACATCATCCGCTGCACCAAGGCGCATATCACCCAGGGGCGACTGCCTACCCTGCAGGATGTGGACACTATCCGCATGGCGCGCCTGCTGGAAGAAGTGCGCCAAACCATTCAGGAAGACCCGCTGGAACGCTGGCTGACGGCGCTGGAAAATTTTGTATCCGAATATTTTCCCGAAGGAGAAATCGCCAGCCGGGACATTGCCGGCGCCCTGCTCAAGCTGCTGGCGCAGAAAACTTTTGGCACCCAGAACAATGCCGCCGGAGAAGACGTCTTTGCCGTTGCGCCGCGCAGCGCCGGACCCGGACAGACCGGAACGCCCGGCGATCGGGAAAGCAAAAATAAGCTCAGGCAGCAACGCGGCCCCAGAAATACCGGCCCCATGGTTACCCTGCAACTCAATGTAGGGCGTGCCCACAAGGTGACGCCCGGCCAGATGGTGGGCGCCATCGCAGGCGAATGCGGCATACCCAGCAGCCAGATAGGCGCCATCGGCATCCGGCAGCTCTTCAGCCTGGTCGACATCGCCGCCGACGTTGCCGACCAGGTGCTGGACGTGCTGCAGAGGGGCGTCTTTATCTGCGGTGTGCGGGTGACGGCCAAGGTGGACGCCGGCAAAGGCGGCAGCGCGCCCGCACGCAAATTTTTTGCCGGGACGCGCCGCCAGCACTCAGGAAAATTCGGCAAAAAAACTTTGCGATAGCATCTGGCATTCCCACAAGCCCGCACCGCCAGGGCATTCCAACATGGGAATGCCCTGGCGCCACCGCTTCACAGACCAAAGGCCCCGACCACGTCAGGGGCCTTTTTTTGCCTGCTGTTGCCGCCGCAATGGCGCGCCAGTACGAGGCACGGCAGTATAGGCCGTGCACGCTGCAGCCCATGACTTGCAAATGATAACTTAGTTTATTACTATGTTATCGTCGTGGCCGTCCCTCCAGAGGGCTGCGGCAGACCAGGCAAGATAACCGCTCTCTTTTGAAAAGCCATCCCTGCAGGATTGCATCATTTTTTTATAAAAACTGTCCTGATGTACGCACAGAGCGTGATGCGCTTGCAGTTTTTGCTTATTTTGCGTTTAGTACAAAACGTGAGTATAGCAGTATTGTCACTATTTTTACAAATATAGTGACAATTACAGTGATATTTTTTTCACAACAGTGTTCTTTTTCAGGACACTGTAGTTGTTATTAAAATATTTACCTTCCGACACACGACACATGAAATACGTTAGTGTCGTTTACATCTTATATACATCATTATAATAGAGGAGTAAAAGATGCAGAAACCTGAGTTGCTCTCCCAGTACGGCCTCTACATTAACGGCGAATGGCGCCCCGCCTCGGACGGCGGCACCTTTGAAACCTTCTGTCCGGCCAACGGTGAACGCCTGGCCGTCTGCGCCGAAGCCACCAGGGAAGACGTGGACAGCGCCGTCAAGGCCGCCACAGTCGCCTGGCAAAGCTGGAAAAAGGTCAACCCCATCGAGCGCGCCGACCTGCTGCTGCGCATAGCCGACGTCATTGACGCCCACAAGGAACATCTGGCCATGGTGGAAACCATGGACAACGGCAAGCCCATCCGCGAAACCCTTAACGTGGACATTCCCATGGCGGCGGATCACTTCCGCTACTTCGCCGGAGCAGTGCGCACGGAAGAAGGCAGCGCCAGCCTGCTGGACGGCAACACCCTTTCGCTGGTGCTGCGCGAACCCATCGGCGTGGTGGGCCAGATAGTGCCATGGAACTTCCCCTTCCTTATGGCCGCCTGGAAGCTGGCCCCGGTGCTGGCCTCAGGCTGCTGCACCGTTTTCAAACCCTCCAACCACACCTCCCTCTCCGTGCTGGAGCTGGCCCGCCTGCTGGGCGACATCCTGCCCAAGGGCGTGTTCAACGTGGTGACCGGGCGCGGTTCGCGCTCCGGCCAGTACATGCTGGAGCATCCCGGCTTCCGCAAGCTGGCCTTCACCGGCTCCACAGACGTGGGCCGTAACGTGGGCCTGGCCGCGGCCAAGCGCATTATCCCCTCCACCCTGGAGCTGGGCGGCAAGTCGGCCAACATCTTCTTCCCTGACTGCCAGTGGGACATGGCTATGGACGGCCTGCAGCTGGGCATTCTGTTCAACCAGGGTCAGGTCTGCTGCGCCGGGTCGCGCGTATTTGTGCATGAGGATATATACGACAAATTCGTGGCCGAGGCTGTGGAACGCTTCAACCGCGTAAACGTAGGCCTGCCCTGGGAACCGGACACGCAGATGGGCGCACAGATCTACGAATCCCATCTTAAGGCCATTCTCATGTGTGTGGAACAGGGCAAAGCCGAAGGCGCCGCCCTGCTCTGCGGCGGCGAGCGCCTCACCGACGGCCCCCTGGCCAAAGGCTGCTTTATGCGGCCCACCCTGCTCGGCAATGTCACCAATAAAATGCACGTGGCACAGAACGAAATTTTTGGTCCCGTGGCCGTGCTCATCAAATTCAAGAGTGAAGAAGAAGTCATTGCCATGGCCAACGACAGCGTCTACGGCCTGGGCGGCGCGGTCTGGACCCGCGACATCAACCGCGCCCTGCGCGTCTGCCGCGGCATTGAAACGGGCCGCATGTGGGTTAATACCTACAACAGCATCCCGGCTGGCGCGCCCTTTGGCGGCTACAAGGAATCGGGCCTCGGCCGCGAAACCCACAAGGTTATCCTGGAGCACTACACCCAGCAGAAAAACATTATGATCAATATGGCGGAAATGCCCACCGGCCTCTATCCGTAGGCCGCCCGGCGGGTCTGCCGCCCCAAATGGTGCGGGCGGACGCTTGCCGACCGCGTCCGCCCGCTCCCTCCGGACGGGCCCGCCTGCCAGCGCGGGCCGTCCCCTTCCCAAGCCCTTGCGTTCCCCACGCAAGGGCTTTTTTTACGACCCTACCGCGTCACGCCCACGGTCTGGACTATGAGCACGCGCCAGCCTTCGGGCAGGGGCAGTTGCCCGTCCAGGGCGCGCAGGCCGGAGGCGTGCACATAGCTGCCCAGCCCGGCCGAAGCGCAGTAAAGCCCGGCGTTCTGGTAGAGCGACCCCACATGCATGCCCGACCACGGGCTGGAGGCCGGCGCAGCGTAAAGCAGGGTCAGCGAACCGCCGCCCATGGCCGCGCGCCGGTCGCCCTCCAGCACCCGGACCAGAGCGTGGTCGGGCTCGTAGCGCCACACGCCGTCCGGCAGGGCTGCAAACACCAGCACCTCCTGCCGGTTCATGGCCGAGGGGGCCGTGCGGCGGCCGTCCGCCCGGTTGACGCCCCAAGTAGCCCAGAGCAGATCGCCCAACTGTTGGGGCGTCAAGGGTTCGCCGCTGAAGCCGCTCTTGGTGGAATGGCGCTGAGCCAGGGCCTGCATGAGCGGCAGGCCGCCGCTTTTGTCCGGCGCGGGCAGTTCCAGACGCGGCGCAGCACCGGAGGAAGCGGCCTGGGCCGACACTGACGGCAGTACGGCCAGGGCTGCCAGGGACAACAGCAAGGAAAGGGTCTGACGCAGATGACGGATCATAACAATACTGCCTCCTTGAAGGATAAGGATGGTCGGCGGGAGCGCCGAAAAAAACGTGCGCGGCTCACAGCCAGGCCTGATGCCGCCGCACAAAGCGGAGCTTCACCACACTGACCAGGCCAAGATAGCCTGTCAGCACGGCCAGCAGCCAGGGGAAAAATCCGACAGGCAGCGTGCCCATTTCCAGCCAGCGCCCCAAAGGGGCAAAAGGAATGGCCGTACCCACGGCCACGCCCAGAAAGGTCAGCATAGTCACCTGCCAGGCGGCGCGGCTCTGCAGCAGAGGAACCCGCGGCGTACGCAGCATGTGCAGCACCAGGGTCTGGGTCCAGATGGATTCCACAAACCAGCCCGCCTGAAACAGGGCCACAAAGGCCGCGCGCCCGGCCGGGTCCAGTCCGGCCCAGCCTCCCGCCGCCAGGGCTGCCGGGCAGATCACAAAAAACAGCAGCGCATAGGTAAGCAGGTCAAACAGAGAACTGACCGGTCCGAACCAGAGCATGAACCGCTGGATGCCTCCACTGTTCCAGACGCTGGGCCGCGCCAGCATGTCCGCGTCTACGTTATCCCAGGGCATGGCCGTGCAGGAGAGGTCGTACAGCAGGTTGAGAATCAGGATCTGCAGCGGCGTCATGGGCAAAAAGGGCAACAACAGGCTGGCCGTGAGTACAGAAAGCATGTTGCCGAAATTGGAACTTACGGTAATTTTTATGTATTTCAATATGTTGGAGTAGGTGCGGCGGCCCTCCATCACCCCGGCTTCCAGCACAGTGAGGTCTTTCTCCAGCAGGATAACGCCCGCCGATTCCCGCGCCACGTCCACGGCCGTATCCACGGAAACGGCCACGTCGGCGTTTTTCATGGCCGGCGCATCGTTGATGCCGTCCCCCATGAAGCCCACTACATGGCCGTTGCTCCGCAGGCTGGTAACGATACGGGCCTTCTGCAGCGGATTCAGCTTGGCAAAAACGTCGGCCCGCTCCACCGCCCGCCCCAGGGCGGCGGCGTCCATGCCCTCCAGGTCCGCGCCCAGCAGCACCCGCCGGCCGCGCAACCCCACCTGACGGCAAACGCTGCGGGTGACGGCGTCGTTGTCGCCCGTAAGCACCTTGACGCGCACGCCGTGCCCTTCCAGCGCGGCCACGGCTCTGGCGGCCGATTCTTTGGGCGGGTCCAGGAAGGCCAGAAAGCCCAGCAGCGTCATATCCCGCTCATCGTCCACGACATAGGCGCGGGGCGCGGCGTCCACGGCCCGGACGGCCACGGCCACCACGCGCAGGCCGTCAGCGTTGTAGCGGTGCACATGCGCCGTAATGTCCTGGCGCAGCTCCGGGGTCAGGGGCACATCCACGCCATTGTCCCGCGCTGCCGTGCAGATGCCCAACATCTCTTCCAGCGCGCCCTTGGTGATGATCTGCCTCTTGCCGTCCCCGCCCTCCACCACCACGCTCATGCGTCGACGGCTGAAATCAAAGGGCATTTCATCCACCAGCCGGTACCCTTGCCGCAGATCCTGCATGCGTTTTTCATCGGCGTGGCTGACCACGGCCGCATCCAGCAGATTTTTGAGGCCCGTCTGCAGCCAGCTGTTCAAAAAAGCGTGGCGCAGCACATCGTCGTCGTCCTTGCCGTGGATATCACGGGAATATTCCAGAATAATCCTGTCCTGGGTCAGCGTGCCGGTCTTGTCCGTACAGAGCACGTCCATGGCTCCCAGGTTCTGGATGGCGTTGAGCCGACGGACAATGACCCTCTTGCGGGCCATAAACACGGCCCCGCGCACCAGATTGGCCGAAACCACCGTGGGCAGCATCTCCGGCGTCAGCCCTACGGCCACGGAAAGGGCGAAGATGGCGGCCTCCACCCAATCCCCTTTGGTCAGGCCATTAATAAAAAAGACCACCGGGGCCATGCAGGCCATGAGCCGCAGCAGCAGCCAGGAAACGGCGTTAACCCCTTTGTCAAAGCTGGTGGGCGCGGCCGTGACGGAAAGCTGCCGCGCCAAAGAGCCGAACAGCGTGGCCCCGCCCACGGCCAGCACCACCCCGTGCGCCGCGCCGCTCAGCACGTTGCTGCCAAAAAAAACAAGATTGTTGCAGTCCAGGGGGCTTTGGCGCGCGGCCTCAGCAGGCAAAGCGCGGGCAAACTTTTCCACCGGCGCGCTTTCGCCCGTCAGCGAGGACTGGCTCACAAAAAGATCCTTGGCCCGGATCACGCGCATGTCCGCCGGGATCATGTCGCCCGCGGCCAGCCGCACCACATCGCCCACTACCAGGTCAGTTATGGGCAGTTCCCGCTCCCGGCCGTCGCGCAGCACGGCGATGGTGGTCTTGACCATGCCCTCCAGCCGGGCCAGGGCGTTGCCCGATCGCGCCTCCTGCACAAAATGCAACGTGCCGCTCACCAGCACCATGCCCGCCACGATGAGCACGGCAGTAAGGTCTTTGTCCCCGGCGGCGGCCAGAAGATAGTCCGTGATAAAGGACACGCAGGCCAGCACCAGCAGAACCACGCTGAAGGGATTAACAAAGGAACGGCACAAGCGCCGGGCCAGGCTGTCCCGGTTTTTCACGGCCAGGACATTGGCCCCGTAGCGCTGGCGCAGGGCGGAAACCTGTGCCGCGCCAAGGCCTGCAGCAGCCGAACCCAGACGTTGCAGCACCGCATCCGGCGCGGCGGTTGCGGCGGCGGCAAGCCGCGCCGCAGCCTCACCGGCCTGACGGGACGGGGCGGCGGGAACAGAGCGACGGCCCACACGCGGCAGGCCGCAAAGACGGGCCAGAACTGAGGGGAGACGCAGGAGCATGGGGGCCTCCGTGCTGACGACACAGGCCAGTGGGGGGATAGTGGGAATACGGACGGGCAGAAGGAAAACGGACGACGGTACGGAAAAACGTCCTCAGCGAGTGTGGGAAAGGGATGAAACGCCGCGACGGCCGCGCGGTGCAAGGGCCGTGCGGCCGCCCTTGCGCGGGGGTTCTTCATCCCCACAAAGGCTGGCCGCAGAGGCGTCCCGCTGCTGGGCCGGACTGAAGCCAGCGAGAGAAAACCTGTATCCACAACGGGCCGTCGTGGTCGGAGCCCAAGCTCGGATGCCACGCCCGCTGCCCGCGGGGCAGGGACGGCATGTAGCGACATGCCGCAGCGGACGCTTCACAACGTGCCGTGGGGCAGCCGCACCGCGCTCCCGCATCGCCGCACCGCGGCTACAGCCCACTCCTGCCGACCGAGGATGTCCTGGCAGCATAGCCGCCTGTTTCTCCGTACCCACAGTCCCGGCAGGACGGCTGCGGGCCGACGCACAGCGGAAAAACCACTATTTGCCCCGGCCGCAGCATTTTTTGTATTTTTTGCCGCTGCCGCAGGGGCAAAGATCATTGCGGCCCACTCGCGGCGCGGCCTTGGCGGGCTTGTGCGCGGCCTCGGCCTCTTCGCCGCCGCCGGAATAGGAAAGGCCTGAGTCTTCCTTGTGCCGGTACTGCCGGGCCAGAGGCGTGCCTTCCGGTTCGGATGCTTCCACCGCATTGGCCGCAGCCGCCGCATTCTGGGCGGCCGCTTCCTCCAGCCGCACGTGCACGCGGGTCAGGGTGCGGAACACGCTCTCACGGATCTGGAAGAGCATGGCCTGAAACATCTCAAAGCCCTCGCGCTTGTACTCCAGCTTGGGGTCGCGCTGACCGTAGCCGCGCAGGCCGATGCCGTCGCGCAGGGCGTCCATGTTGCGCAGGTGCTCCTTCCAGCAACGGTCCAGCTCCTCCAGCAGGAAGAAGCGCAAAATATCCTGATAACCGGTCCCGGCCTCTTCCCGCAGGCGGTCGAACTGGCTGCGGACCAGCGCGTCGCATTCCTCGCGTTCAGGCAGGCGGGCCCCTTCGGGCAGAGCGCGTTCCAGGTTGAAGACGTCGCGCAGGCGGCCCAGAGCGGCTTCGCGCAGGTCCGTGTCGTCGGGGGCGGCGTGGTCCAGGGAGGAGTAGACGTCGTCCAGCACGTCGCCCATGAATTCGTCCAGCACAGGGGTGAGGTCCGCCTCCACCATGAGTTCACGACGCAGGGTGTAGATGACCTCGCGCTGCTGATTCATGACGTTGTCGTAATCCAGCAGCGTCTTGCGGATTTCAAAGTGGTGGGCCTCCACCCGCTTCTGCGCGCCTTCCACCGCACGGGTGACCATGGCGTTCTCAATGGCTTCGCCGTCCTTGAGGCCCAGCTTTTCCATAAGGCCCTTGATGCGGTCGGAACCGAACAGACGCATGAGGTCGTCTTCCAGCGAAAGGTAGAAGCGCGAGGAACCGGGGTCGCCCTGACGGCCGGAACGCCCGCGCAGCTGGTTATCAATGCGGCGGCTCTCGTGCCGCTCCGTGCCCAGAATGTGCAGGCCGCCCAGATCCACCACGCCCTCGCCCAGCACGATATCCGTGCCGCGGCCGGCCATGTTGGTGGCAATGGTCACCTTGCCCTTCTGCCCGGCCTGGGCCACGATTTCCGCTTCCTTCTCGTGCTGTTTGGCGTTGAGCACACTGTGCGGGATGCCCAGCTTGGTCAGGCGCTGCGAGAGCATTTCAGACGTTTCAATGGAAATGGTGCCCACCAGCACGGGCTGTTCGCGCTGGTGCAGTTCCACAATGGCGTCCACAATGGCGTCAAATTTTTCCTGTCGGCTGCGGTAGATAAGGTCCGGGTAGTCCTTGCGGATCATGGGCCGGTTGGGCGGGATGGAAACCACCTCCAGATTGTAGATCTGGTGGAATTCCACGGCCTCGGTGTCGGCCGTGCCGGTCATGCCCGAAAGTTTGTCATACAGGCGGAAGTAGTTCTGGAAGGTGATGGAGGCCAAAGTCTGATTTTCAGCGGCCACGGTAACGTGTTCCTTGGCCTCCAGCGCCTGGTGCAGGCCATCGGAATAGCGGCGTCCGGCCATAAGGCGGCCCGTGAACTCGTCCACAATGACCACCTGGTCGTTCTGCACAATATAGTCCACGTCACGCTTGAAAACCAGATGCGCCTTGAGGGACTGCATAACGTGGTGCTGGGCCGTGATGTTGGCCGGATCAAAAAGGTTGTCCACGTTGAGCAGTTCTTCGCAACGGGCCACGCCCGCGTCTGTAAGCATGGCCGTGCGGGCTTTTTCGTCAATGGTATAGTGCTCCGGCGTCAGCCGGCAGACCACGGCGTCCACCGTGCGGTACATGTCCACGGATTCGTCCGCCGCGCCGGAAATGATCAGCGGCGTGCGGGCTTCGTCAATAAGAATAGAGTCCACTTCGTCCACAATGGCGAAGTTGTGCCCGCGCTGCACCAACTGACTGGCGTAGAATTTCATGTTGTCGCGCAAATAATCGAAGCCGAACTCATTGTTGGTGCCGTAAGTGATGTCGGCGTTATAGGCGGCCTTGCGCTCCTCATCGTCCATATCGTGAATGATCACGCCCGTACTGAGCCCCAGAAAGCCGTAGAGCTGCCCCATCCACTGGGCGTCGCGCCGGGCCAGGTAATCGTTGACCGTCACCACGTGTACGCCTTTGCCCGTAAGGGCATTGAGCACCACGGGCAAGGTGGCCACCAGGGTCTTGCCTTCGCCGGTCTTCATCTCGGCAATTTTGCCCTTGTGCAGCACCATGCCGCCCACCAGCTGCACATCATAGTGCCGCATGCCCAGCACGCGGCGCGCAGCCTCGCGCACCAAGGCAAAAACTTCGGGCAGCAGGGCGTCCAGGCTCTGGCCCTGCTCCTGTACCGCTGTTTTGTATTGGACGATGCGGGCGGGCAGATCCGCGTCCTCCAGGGCGCGCATCTGCTCTTCCAAAGCGTTGATGCGCTGCACCTGAGGCCGCAGCCGACGCAGATATCTTTCGTTTTTGCTGCCGAATATCTTTTTGAAAAGAAAGCCGAACATGGGGTCTCCTCGAGATGGCGGGATGCGCAACGCCCCCGGCCAAAACCGGCGCGACGTCGCCCTGCCGCCCTGAAACCCGGCGGCAGCCCCCTTAAGTAAGACATCCTGGCCGCCTTGGCAATGCGCCCCCCACAGCTGCGGCCGCCCCGCCGTCCGATTTATTCGTCGGCCGGGGTCACCCGCTTTTCAAAAACCGCGCCGTTCCACTGATAACCCACGCTGTTGGCTACCGGCACATGCGCCATGCCCGTGCTGGTCCAGAACAGGGGCAGGGCCTTGAGCCCGCCCAGCCCCAGGCAAAGCATTACCGTGGCCCGCACGTCGGGCGGCAGCTTCTGCCCTTTGGCCAAAAACTCGCTCACGTCCGGCTCCGGCGGCGTGTCCGCCGGTACCGCCCGACCAGAGGCGTCCACCCGCCACAGTTCCAGCGTGCACACCGGGCCGCCCAGAGTGCCTACGGCCGCCTCCACGGCACCGTCATCCAGATGCCGGAACAGCCGCAACGCCACAGCCGCATCCCTGAACGGCAGCGAGGCGAAAACCAGCACATCCTCAGTCTCGCCGGCGATTTCCCAAAATTCCGCATGGCCTTCCGCCAGCAAGCGCTGCTTTTCGGCAGCGCTCAAGCCCTCGGGCGTATTCTCAAAAATGCTGGCCGGCAGCAGGGCAAACACGCTGCGGGCCGTAATCCCGCCCCCTTCGCCCGCCCGCGCCGGATTCTGGGCCAGGCCCAGCAGCAGGACCCCCAGCAGGGCGAGTATCCGTAATTGCAACATATAAACTCCTTCCCAGCGCGACTGCGCGCGCATTGCGGATTCAGCTCGTTAAAAAAATTATACCGCCTTTTGCTGCCCTTGTCCATGTGCCCGCCGGGATGCGGCCGCACCTTTTGATACCGGCCCCTTAGCCCGCCCCAACCTCTGCGGGCAGGATAAAAACAGCAGAAAAACGACAATAATAACGGTTTGTGAAAAAGTGTGACAGACCGCTGCCCCGGAAAGCCGCTCGTAAAAGCGGGCGGTTGGAGCCCTTTTTTAGGGGCTGCAATTTTTTTTTGGGGAGTTTGCGAAATTTGTCACCAATACCCTTTGACAGAACAGGGGCGAGCGGATATGTTGCAAGGGCTTACACTTTTTTCCTTCAATCCGCATCGTTTGAGGAGGACGCGGCATGCTGGACCTGAACGTTACACTGGTGTTTCAGCTGGCGAACTTTTTTATCGCTGTGTATGTGCTTAATATCCTCCTTATCCGGCCGATCCGCGCCATTATCAAAAAACGCAACGGCATCCTGGAAGGTATGGAAGAAGAAGCCGGCTCCTTTGAGTATCAGGCTTCCGAGCGTCTTACCAACTATGAGGCCGAGCTGACCCGCGCCCGTCAGGACGCCGGGCTGCAGCGCGAGGAAGGCCGGGCGGCCGGCGTGACGGAGCAGCAGCAGATCGTGGGCGAAGCGCAAAAGGGCGCCCGCGACATTCTGACTGAAACGCGCGCCGCGCTGGAGGCTCAGGCCGCCGCAACCCTTGCGGAGCTGCGCGGGAAGGTGGACGGTCTTTCGGCGCGTCTGGCCGACAGGCTGCTCAAGGGCTAGGGGTGGTATGCCGGAGCGCAGGGAGCGTTTTGCCGGCGCATGGCTAACTGTTTGACCGAGGGGGTGGGCTTTGAGCAAATGGAAACACGCGGGGTTTATCCTGCCGCTTTTCTGCGTCGCTGCGGCGCTGGTGCTGCTGCCCCAGGCAGCCTGCGCCAGTGAAGGCCACGCGGCGCCGCGCTGGAGCGACTTCGGCTGGCGTGTGCTCAACTTCGTGATCTTTGCGGGTATCCTCTGGTACTTTGTGGGCGGGTTGGCCAAGCGCTATTTCAAAAACCGCCGGCAGGGCATCAAGGATTCTCTGGACGGTCTTGAGCAGCGCCGTGCGCAGGCCAAGACCCAACTGGCCGAGGTGGAAACGCGCATCGCCAACCTCAATGCGGAGCGGGAGGCCATTCTGGCCGAAAGCCGCACCCAGGCCGAAGCCCTGAAGCAGGGCATTGTGGAAGAGGCGCGGCGTCAGGCGGCCCAGATTGTGGAACAGGCGCGCCTTACCGCCGAAAACGAGGGCCGTGCCGTGTTCGCCCAGGTGCGCTCCGCCATCGCCGACGAGATCGTGGACGCCACGGCCAAAGCCCTGAGCGCACGCCTCACGGCGGAAGAACACGACAAGCTGATCGCCAACTCGCTTAACAAGGTGGTGCTCCATTGATCGACACTGTGGTTGCACGCAGATACGCCAACGCCATCTTCGCCCTGGGCAGGGAGGAAGGGGATCAAGCCCTGAGCGCGCACGGCGCGTGTCTTGCCTCTCTGGGCGAGATGCTTGCCGTCGCCCCGGACTTGGGCCAGACCCTCAAAAGCCCGGTCATCGGCGTAGAAGAAAAAAAGGCGGTGCTTGGCAAACTGCTGGACAAGCTCAAGGCCGACCAGACCATGCGCAATTTCTGCTTCCTGTTGGCGGACAAGGAACGGCTCGCCTTCCTTGACGAAATTGCGGCCTGGTACGGCAAAATGCTGGACGAGGCCAAGGGTATCCTCCGCGGACAGTGCATTACCGCGGTGAAACTTTCCAACGACAAAAAAGCCAACCTCAAGGACGCGCTGCAGAAAAAGGCTGGCGCGGACATTGAACTGACCTTTGCCGTGGATAAAGACATACTGGGGGGAATGGTGCTCAAGCTGGGGGATCGGGTGCTGGACGCAAGTCTGCGCGCGCAGTTGGGAATCCTTCGGGAGACATTCAAGAGGGGTGAATAGCACATGCAGATCAAAGCGGAAGAGATAAGCAAGATCATTGAGGATCAAATCAAAAACTACGAGCAGCGCGTAGAAATGAGCGAAACCGGCACCGTGCTCTACGTCGGTGACGGCATCGCCCGCGTGTACGGCGTACAGAACGCCATGTCCATGGAGTTGCTGGAGTTCCCCGGCGGCGTCATGGGCATGGTGCTCAACCTGGAAGCCGACAACGTGGGTGTGGCGCTGCTCGGACCGGACGTGGGCATCAAAGAAGGCGACCCGGTCAAACGTACGGGCAAGATTTTCTCCGTGCCCGTAGGCGACAAGGTCATGGGCCGCGTCCTCAACCCGTTGGGCGAACCCATCGACGGCCTCGGCCCCGTTGAGGCCGAACATGTCCGCCCGGTGGAAATCAAGGCCCCCGGCATCATCGCCCGTAAGAGCGTGCACGAACCCATGCCCACGGGCCTCAAGGCCATCGACGCCATGACGCCCATCGGCCGCGGTCAGCGCGAGCTGATCATCGGCGACCGCCAGACGGGCAAAACGGCCGTGTGTATCGACGCCATTCTGGCCCAGAAAGAGACGGACATTCACTGCTTCTACGTGGCCATCGGCCAAAAGAAGTCTTCCGTCGCCCTGGTGGCCGACACCCTGCGCCGCTACGGCGCCATGGAGTACACCACCATCATCTCGGCCACGGCCTCCGACCCCGCGCCTTTGCAGTACATTGCGGCCTACACCGGTTGCACCATGGCCGAGCACTACCGCAATAACGGCAAACACGCCCTGATCATTTACGACGACCTTTCCAAGCAGGCTGTGGCCTACCGCCAGATGTCCCTGCTGCTCCGTCGTCCTCCGGGACGTGAAGCCTTCCCCGGCGACGTCTTCTACCTGCACTCGCGCCTTCTGGAACGCGCGGCCAAGGTGAGCGACAAACTGGGCGCGGGTTCCATGACGGCTCTGCCCATCATCGAAACTCAGGCGGGCGACGTTTCGGCGTATATCCCCACCAACGTGATTTCCATCACCGACGGTCAGGTGTACCTGGAACCCAACCTGTTCAACGCCGGCGTGCGCCCGGCCATCAACGTGGGCCTTTCCGTGTCCCGCGTGGGCGGCGCAGCCCAGATCAAGGCCATGAAGCAGGTGGCCGGCACCATGCGTCTGGACCTGGCCCAGTACCGCGAACTGGCGGCCTTCGCTCAGTTTGGTTCAGACCTGGACAAGGGCACCAAGGCCAAGCTCGAGCGCGGCGCACGTCTGGTGGAGCTGCTCAAGCAGCCCCAGTACCAGCCCATGCCCGCCCATGAGCAGGTGGCCTCCATCTATGCCGCCACGCGCGGCTATATGGACGACGTGCCGGTGGAATCCGTGCGTAAGTTTGAAGCCGACATGCTCACCTTCCTGCGCGACACCAGGAAGGACGTGCTGGACGCCATCAAGGACAAAAAGGTCATTGACGAGGCAGTGGAGAAAGCGCTGACCGAAGCCATCACAGCCTTCAAACAGGGCTGGACGGCCTAGGGCCCCCTAACAACGGGAGAAAAGCATGGCTTCACTCAAAGACGTCAAAATGAAGATCGTGGGGGTCGGCAAGACCAAGCAGATAACCAAGGCCATGAACATGGTGGCCTCGGCTAGGCTGCGCGGCGCCCAGGCCCGCATTGAGCGCTTCAGGCCGTACGCGGAGAAATACCGCGACGTGCTGGCCGAACTGGCCCGCAAGGTGGAGGGCAACGCCCACCCCCTGTTGGCCGAGCATGAGGAAAAGAAGCACTGCGCCATTGTGCTGGTGACCTCTGACCGCGGCCTGTGCGGGAGCTTCAACGGCAATATCATTGCCATGGCTCTCAGACTGGCCAAGGAAAAAGCCGCAGAAGGCATGGAGGTGAGCTTCGTGTGCGTGGGCCGCAAGGGCCGCGACGCGGCCCGCACCGCCGGGCATGCCATCACCACGGCCTATGGCGACCGCATGGGCAGCATCGACTTTGCGCTGGCAAGTTCCGTAGCTCAGGAAGTCATCCACGGCTACGAAACCCTGGCCCTTGACGAGGTGTGGCTGGTACACGGCGAGTTTATGTCCATGGGGCATCAACCGCCGAAGAGCCTGCGCCTGCTGCCCCTGCAGACCCCGCAGGCCGCTGAGGACGAGGAGCAGGCCGGTGAAGCCCGCTGCGAATATGTGTACGAACCGCAGGAAGAGCAGTTGTTGGCGGAGCTTTTGCCCCGCTATGTGAAGGTGCAGGTTTACCGTGGCCTGCTGGACACGTCGGCCAGCGAGCACGCCGCCCGCATGGCCGCCATGGACAACGCCACGCGCAACTGCAACGAACTGATCAACTCCCTTACCCTGCTCTACAACAAGACGCGGCAGGCTTCCATCACCAGCGAACTCATCGACATCGTCGGCGGCGCTGAAGCGCTGAATGGTTAAGGAGCCAGACATGAGCAAAAATATCGGTAAAATCGTTCAGGTTATCGGCGCCGTCGTGGACGTGGAGTTCAGCGACGGGAACCTGCCGAATATCTTCACCGCCCTGGAGATACAAAACCCGAACAACAGCGACGCCCCCGACCTCATCTGTGAGGTGGCGCAGCACCTGGGCGACAACGTGGTCCGCACCATTGCCATGGACGCCACCGAAGGTCTGGTGCGCGGCATGGACGTGGTGGACACGGGCAAGCCCATCATGGTGCCCGTGGGCAAGGCCTCTGTGGGGCGCATCCTCAACGTCATCGGCCGTCCGGTGGACGAGCTGGGCCCCATTAATGCTGAAAAATACTACCCCATCCACCGGGCCGCGCCGGCCTTCACCGACCAGAACACCAAGGTAGAGCTGCTCGAAACGGGCATCAAGGTGGTGGATCTGCTGGTGCCCTTCCCCAAGGGCGGCAAGATGGGTCTCTTCGGTGGCGCAGGCGTGGGCAAGACCGTTATCCTTATGGAGATGATCAACAACATCGCCAAGCAGCACGGCGGTTCGTCGGTGTTTGCCGGTGTGGGCGAGCGTACCCGTGAGGGCAACGACCTGTACAACGAGCTGCAGGAAGCCGGCGTGCTGGAACGCGCCACCCTGGTCTACGGGCAGATGAACGAGCCTCCGGGAGCCCGCGCCCGTGTGGCCCTGACCGCCCTGGCCTGCGCGGAATACTTCCGCGATGAGGAACACCAGGACGTGCTCCTGTTCATTGACAACATCTTCCGCTTCACCCAGGCCGGTTCGGAAGTGTCCGCTCTGCTGGGCCGCATGCCTTCGGCCGTGGGCTATCAGCCGACCCTGGGCACGGACCTTGGTTCTCTGCAGGAGCGCATCACCTCCACCAATGAAGGGTCCATCACCTCGGTGCAGGCCGTGTACGTGCCCGCCGACGACCTGACTGACCCGGCCCCGGCCACCACGTTTTCGCACCTGGACGGCACCCTTGTGCTCTCGCGCCAGATTGCGGAACTGGGCATCTACCCCGCGGTGGACCCGCTGGACTCCACCTCGCGCATCCTCGCCCCCGACGTCGTGGGCGAAGAGCACTACAGCGTGGCCCGGCGCGTGCAGATGGTGCTGCAGAAGTATAAAGAACTGCAGGATATCATCGCCATCCTGGGTATGGACGAGCTTTCTGATGAAGACAAGCTCACCGTGTCCCGCGCCCGGCGCATCCAGCGCTTCCTCTCCCAGCCCTTCCATGTGGCCGAAACCTTTACGGGTACGCCCGGCCAGTATGTAAAGCTGGAAGACACCATCAAGGGCTTCAAGGGCATTCTGGACGGCGACTACGACCACCTGGCTGAAGGCGACTTCTACATGCTGGGCAGTATTGACCAGGCAGTGGCCAAGTACGAAAAGCGCAAGCAGGAAGAAAGCAACTAACCGTTCTGTCCCGCCGCCGGTCCGGTGCCGCAAGGCTCCGGACCGGGCAGGACCGGCGGCAGCGAAGGAGTGCGTATGGGTACGCTGCAACTGGAAGTGGTAACGCCGGACAAAACCGTAGTGAGCTGCCCGGTAGAGATGGCTGTGTGCCCCGGCGTGCAGGGCGAATTCGGCGTGTTGCCCAAGCACGTCTCTCTGCTTTCGGCCCTGAAAATCGGGGGCCTGCGCTACAAGAGCGAAGGCAAGGAGGAGCATGTCTTTATTTCCGGCGGCTTTGCCGACGTAAACAACGACGTGCTCACCGTGCTGGCCGAATCCGCAGAACTGGCCGCGAATATTGATGCAGCCAGGGCTATGGCCGCCAAAGAACGAGCTGAAAAACGCCTGAGCAGCCATGACGAGGCTGTGGACACGGTGCGGGCCGAAGCGGCCCTGCAACGGGCCGTTACCCGTCTGCATCTGGCGCAGGTGCGGTAATATTTTGGCGGACGTTGGCTGAAAGTGCGATTCATGCCGCACTGACGGACGCGGACGCATCAGAACTGCGCAAAAGCCACCGATACCGGTGGCTTTTGCATTTTTGTATGGTCTTGTCCTCTCAGCGGGTGGAGGCCAAGATTCGGATAGCGTGAGGTAGTTCCCAGAGGTACTCCCCAAAATTCGGACAGGTGTGTAAGTTACACTTGAACGCAAGGAGAGTGCGAATGAACAAGCGTAAAAATCACGCCCCAGCCTTTAAGGCGAAGGTGGCCTTGGCAGCTCTTTCCGGTGAAAGGACCATCACGGAATTGAGTTCTGAGTCCGGCGTCCACCAGACGCAAATCCATCGGTGGGTCAAGCAACTCAAAGAATCGGCCCCGGGCATATTTGCTGGTGAAATCAAGACAGAAGAAGCCAAAAAAGAAAGAGAGCTGCACGAGTTGTATGCCAAAATTGGCCAACTCACCGTGGAGCGAGATTTTTTAGCACAAGCCTGGGGGAAGCGGGGAGCGTCTCCCGCAGGCAAGGCATGGTTCAGCATGACCATGCCACGCTCAGCATCGTCCGGCAGTGCGGTTTACTCTGTATTTCCCGCTCCGGCCTGTAGTATACGCCCAAGGGCGAACATGGCATAAACCATGTGCTGATGCGGGAGATCGATCAGGCCTTTACAGAGTGGTCTTTTCTCGGCGTACGCCAGATGCGGAACTATTTGCGATTGCTGGGATACAGTACGGGCATAAAGCGGATCCGCCGCCTTATGCGCCTGATGGGGCTGATGCCGATTTATCGGAAACCAAGAACCAGTATTCCCAACCCGGAGCACATCCGCTAT